>SNRY01000015.1_pt1 | contig 81183 bp, 81 predicted proteins | sample 4693421 | NCBI WGS metagenome assembly SNRY01 (sample SAMN11003215, study PRJNA524138) | termite gut metagenome | isolation source: Bacteroidetes bacterial symbionts from single cell of protist host amplifed... | host: Streblomastix strix ... | reverse complement strand
CTACTTTGATATGCAAGCGGGCGCTCTCCAGCCTTACAGGGAATATCCGGCTAAAGCGACGGGTAACAATCATTTCGATGCCCATCCGAGTATCAGTGATTGGTACGAAACAGTAAAATTGAATTATGGAGTGAATTATACAGATGGGGGCGAACATTGTTTCTCTCCCATTCCGGATACCTGGGAGAAAATGTTAAACATTCTGTTTTTTTGGGCATCGAAAGGAGTGGACGGATTTCGTTGTGATATGGCAGAAATGGTTCCTGTGGAATTTTGGGAATGGTGCATCCCGCAAGTTAAATCAAAGTTTCCCAAGCTGATATTCATTGCCGAAATATACAATCCGTCTCAATACCCTAATTATTTGTTCCGGGGAAAGTTCGATTATCTGTATGACAAAGTAGGATTATACGAAACACTGCGCAATATTATATGCGGTTACGAAACGGCAAGCGCTATTACTCGCTGTTGGCAAAATTTGGGAGGCATAGAGAAAAACATGTTGAACTTCTTGGAAAATCATGACGAACAGCGCATTGCATCCGATTTCTTTGCAGGAGACGCCCGTAAAGCTATTTCTGCTTTGATTGTGTCGGCATGTATGAATACGAATCCGGTAATGATCTACTTCGGACAAGAGTTGGGAGAATCCGGAATGGATCAAGAAGGTTTCAGCGGGCGGGACGGACGGACTTCTATTTTTGATTATTGGTGTGTGAACAGTATTTGTCAATGGAGAAATGAAAATAAGTTTGACGGGGAAAAACTTACCGAAGGTATAAGACGTCTGCGGGATACGTATCAGAAAATACTTATCCTTTGTAATGAAGAACCGGCCATTGTTCAAGGAAGTTTCTACGACCTGATGTATGTCAATCAGGATAATTGGACATTCAACAAACATAAGCAATATGCTTTCTTGCGTAAGTATAAAAACGAGGTATTGCTTATTCTTGCCAACTTCGACGATTTGTCGGTAGAAGTCGGCATTCATATACCTGCCCATGCATTTGAATTTTTAGGACTGCCGCAATTGGAATCCTGTACGGCTACAGACTTATTGACAGGTAAAGAAGAACAAATTATTTTATCACCTCATAAGTTAGTGCATACCTTGATAGGAGCATGGAACGGGAAGATATTAAAAATCTCCTATTCCCATTTTCTTCATTAGGAAACAAGCATTCATGTTTTGTGCGATTCCTTTCTTCAATAGGTATGAAAAGACTAATTCGTTAGGATTCATTTCAGCTTCAAAACAATGATTCCGTATGTTGTCCGGAAAGGTATCCGCAAGTGTGCCGAGTTGTAAATCGTGAGTAGCGATAATCCCATTCGTATGCAGGGAAACTAATTGTTTGATCAGGGCAAACGAACCTGTTTGTTTATCTGTGGAGTTAGTTCCCTTTAATATTTCATCGAGAATAACAAAAAGTTCTTCACCGGCTTTTAATTCGTCCACAATGAGTTTCAATCGTTTCAGTTCGGCAAAGAAATAAGACTCATTGTTATTTAAAGAATCACTGGTACGTAAGCCGGTAATCAGTTTCGCCGGATAAAATTCCATTTGAGTAGCACATACGGGCGCTCCCATGCAAGCTAAGAGATAGTTGACAGCTACAGTACGGAGATACGTGCTTTTACCGGCCATGTTGGCTCCTGTAACAAGGAGGAAAAAAGAGCGTTTTTGCATATCTATGTCGTTGCAAACGCATTTTTCCCTATGTATTAAAGGGTGTCCCATGGCTCTCGCACGCATTTGGAAAGAAACGGTAGTTACCTGCGGATACATATAGTCAGGATGATTGTATGTATAGGTAGCCAGCGAGCATAAGGCGTCCATTTTGCCTACAGCTTCCAGCCATCGCGGTAAATTGGCAGCCTGATTTTCTTTCCACGCCTCTATTTTCATTACTTGATATAATTCCCGAAAAAAGAGTCCGTTTAAGATGAAAGCAACAAAAACGTTATTCCTTTGGTCGAGTGCATTCATTAGTGCGAACAGTCTGTTTATGGCTTTGGACGCCATTTGTTTTTCATCTCCCGCCAATAATGCTTTTATTTGTTTTAACAATTCGCTTTGAGGCTTCATCCCTTCGATTATGCAGATAAGGTTTGCATAAGTTGTCAATATTTGCAATTTCTTTCCGTACAGAGCTTGTATTTTCGTGATTCTTTTTGTAAAAAAGAAACTAGAGAGAGCAAAAGCTACAAAAGCTATTCCCGGAACGTTAAACGATACCATGCCTATCGCAGCCAATGCAATCAGCAGTGCATTTATTGCAGTAATTAACACAGGAAGAATACGGTAAACAGAGTTTCTTTTGAAAAAAACAGGACTTTCCGCCCAATCGGTAATTTCTTTTTCGTCGGTAACTTTGCCTTTGTAGAGTAAACCGGTTATGCGGAAATCTTGCCTTACCGTTAATTCGGGAGCGAGCTCCCGCACAGCTTCTTGTCTGTTCTCTATATCATTTTTTCTGTTTAGAGGAGTATTAAACCAATTGGCTAAACAGACTTTCCCCGTCAGCGTGGATGTCCGGTTAATGTACTGAAAAAGGGAATGATTGCCGAACAGGTCCAAATCGTAAGAATAAGGGTGGGTGGGGTTTATAAATTCTTCTCCGCTTTCGAAAGCAGAAGTATCATAGTCTATGGCTTTCAATTCCCACTCGTTTATTTCAATCTTTTTCTCCAAATACTCTTTTCTGTAAAATAACCGGTTGTGTCTTTTCACCAATACGAGAAAAGGAATGAAAACGCAGGCTGCTATTCCTGCAATAAAAATATAGTTTTCATTGTGAAAATAGATAATTCCTGCTATGCCTGCTGCGAATACTATCAGGCGCATGATTCCAATACGATATATCCGGCGAGATGCTTTATTGAGTTCTTGTCGAGTTTCGTTGATGATTTGATGGTACAGGGAGATGACTTCGTCAAGTGTTTTATGATAAAAATTACGCATTTGTCGGAGGAACCAAATAAATAAACAAAAAGCAGAAGATTTTTATCTGTTTTATTAATAGAAAAAACTTTCTTTACGCAATTTCATAAAGAATTGTTTTTAGATATTCTAAAAAAACATTTATATGGAAAGTGTTTTTAACACATTGACCAATTCTTTTTTCATAGGTTTATTTTTCTTAATAGCTTTGGAAAAAGGTACATACACTATTTCGTCATTGTTGATACCTGTCATTACGTTTCGTTGATCTTCCCTAAGAGCGTCGATAGCAGCTGCGCCAAGCCGGCTGGCTAAAATGCGGTCATAAGCCGTAGGTCTGCCGCCCCGTTGTACATGCCCAAGAATAATAACGCGAACATCATATTGCGGATATTCATTTTTCACACGTTTGGCATAATGCATGGCGCCTCCTCTTGTTTCGTTTTCGGCTACTAGAACGATACTGCTGTTTTTTGATTTGCGAAATCCATTCTTGATCAGCTCTTCCAATTGGTCAACTTTCGTATCAAATTCAGGAATGATAGCCGCCTCTGCTCCCGCAGCAATCGCCCCGTTTAAAGCAAGGAATCCCGCATCGCGTCCCATAACTTCGACAAAAAAAAGACGGTCGTGCGAGGTAGCTGTGTCGCGAATTTTATCTACAGCTTCCAATATGGTATTCAGAGCCGTATCATATCCAATGGTGGAATCGGTTCCATAAAGGTCGTTATCAATGGTGCCTGGTACGCCGATGCAAGGCACATCGTATTCCTGGGCAAAAATACGCGCACCCGTCAAGGAACCGTCACCGCCTATAACAACGAGTGCATCGATGCCTTGTTGCTTCATTACGTCGTATGCCGTTTTTCTACCTTCGGGAGTGGTAAATTCTTTGCAACGGGCGGTTTTCAAAATTGTACCGCCCATTTGTATAATATTGCTAACATTTTGGCTTTTAAATTCCAGTATTTCATTGGTTATTAACCCTCTGTATCCTCTGCATATCCCTTTTACCTCTAAGCCGTTAAAAATAGCGGCGCGGGTAACAGCTCGAATAGCTGCATTCATTCCCGGAGCATCTCCTCCGGAAGTTAAAACACCTATACATTTCACTGTTGACATAAAAATATAGTTTGAATGAAAAATAAAATGTTAGCGAAAATTTTCGCCATAAAACGTAACTTCTTCTCCATCTAAGTTTCCCGATAGATAGTGTGTCCGTACCCAGACATTATCGAAAAATAAGGTGCCATAAAGAGGATGCTTAATGATTATTCCTTCCAGTTCTTTGTCTGCCCATTCCCAATAGAAAATATAAGATTCTTTCCGGAAACCCAAATTGCTGCTATACTCAAAGGTTTCAGTGCCTGTCAGGGTTTCTCTGAATACAAGCTGGTGCGTGCAGAGTTCGTTATTTATAAGGTATGTCCTTTCCCAAAGCCTATTACATAATTTTTCATCGCTGTTGCGAAAAAAATCGTCTGTATAGTAATTTTCACAGGAACTGAATCCCGTTAATATTGCAAAAAACAGTATTATTTTTACGCTTCTTAAAAGTTTCATAAATTTTTCTCATTTGGAATTATCAGATGAATTTTGAGAAATTTACGTCCACAAATATAGCCAATATTTTTATTTGTACCGGTAATTTTGGAAAAATTCAATAATAATATGTAGTTTTGAACTCGGATAGTTGATACAAAAGGCAGACGATATTTGTTAGACAAATCAAGACAAAAATAAGGTACTGAATCGGTATTGATTCTTTGAAAGAGTTTGGAAAGTACTTCTTTATAATAATATTAGGCGGTTGAGTGTGAATCCGTCAATTTTTCAGAGTAAACAGAATATGATAGTGAATGAAAGAGATTGTCGCCATGAGCAAGCTTTGCATGTGGGCAGGCAGATGATGATTGCTGCTCGTACAGCTCCCAAAGGAAAGGGCATGGACATAATAGAGATTGTCTTGATAGAAGGGGAAGAAATTAAATTGCTGTCAGATACCATGCTGGCTTTGGCGGCAGAAAATGGTTTGAAGTTTTTTCTTCGGGATGCTACTACTATTTTGAGTGCGGAATGTATCGTACTAATAGGTACACACGAGGAAACACACGGATTAAACTGTGGGCATTGTGGATATGATACGTGCGGGGAGCGCAAGGAGGGAGTGCCTTGTGCCATTAATGCAATAGATGTGGGTATTGCCATAGGGTCGGCATGCGCCACGGCGGCAGACTGCCGTGTGGACACGCGGGTGATGTTTTCTGCAGGATTGGCTGCTCAACGGCTTAATTGGCTACAGGGTTGTAAAATGGTGATGGCTATTCCTGTTTGTGCCACATCAAAAAATCCTTTCTTTGATCGTTAATCGAAAAATTAAGTACGGATTTTTACTAATGAGGTATTTACCTGCCGAATGGGATTCGCAAAGTGGTATCCAGTTAACATGGCCACACGCAGGAACGGATTGGAGCTATATGTTGACAGAAGTGAAGGAATGCTTTACGTGCATAGCTCGTGAGATAGCTAAACGTGAACGGTTACTCATTGTTACCCCCGAACCGGAAGAGGTGAAACGGGAACTTTTTTATAAAATCAATATCAATAATGTATGTTTTTTGCCATGTCCTACCAATGATACTTGGGCACGCGATCACGGAGCCATCACAATATGGGAAGATCATTCACCCGTTTTGCTTGATTTTGCTTTTAACGGTTGGGGACTGAAATTTGCTTTCGATAAAGATAACCGGATAACCCGTAAAGCGATGGAAGCCGGTGTATTAAAAGGAAAATACGAAAGTCATTTGGGGTTTGTTCTTGAAGGAGGTTCCATAGAAAGCAACGGAGAAGGCACTCTGCTTACTTCCTCCCAATGTTTGCTTTCTCCCCATCGCAACGGACGGATGAACCGGAAAGAAATAGAAGAATACTTTCTTTCCACGTTTCAGTTAAAGCAAGTGTTGTGGTTAGACTACGGTTGTTTGGAAGGGGACGATACGGACAGCCATATAGATACATTAGTGCGTTTCTGCTCGCCAAACACTCTTGTTTACGTAAAGTGTTCCGATCCGGAAGATGAACATTATGAGGCTTTGTTGAAAATGGAGGAACAATTGAAATCTTTTCGGTTGCCAAACGGCAAACCATTTCAATTACTACCTCTCCCTATGGCGAATGAAATCATAGAAAAAGGTGAACGTTTACCTGCCACTTACGCTAACTTTTTGATTATGAATAACGCCGTTCTCTATCCTATGTATTATCAACCGGATAATGATAGAAAAGCAAGGGAAGTATTGCAAACGGCTTTCCCCAATCACGAAATTACCGGCATTGATTGCAGACCGCTAATCAAACAACACGGTTCACTACATTGTGTTACTATGCAATATCCTGTAGGAGTACTTTAAAAGAAAATGGAAAAGAAAATCAAAGTAGGATTGATTCAACAACCAAATACCTCAGTCATAAAAGACAATTTAAAAAATTTAGCCCGGAACATTGAAAATTGTGTCCGGCAAGAAGCAAAACTTGTTGTGCTGCAAGAGTTACATAACTCTTTGTATTTCTGTCAGACAGAAGATATTGACTTTTTCGATTTGGCAGAACCCATTCCAGGTCCTTCAACCGGTTTTTATTCGGAATTGGCAGCTACTCATCAAATAGTGTTGGTTACTTCTTTATTTGAAAAAAGGGCTTCCGGACTTTATCACAACACAGCCGTTGTGTTCGACAGCGACGGAAGCATGGCAGGCAAGTATCGCAAAATGCATATTCCTGACGACCCTGCGTACTACGAAAAGTTTTATTTTACTCCCGGCGACACCGGTTTTGAGCCGGTACAAACGTCATTAGGGAAATTGGGTGTTTTAATCTGCTGGGATCAATGGTTTCCGGAAGCAGCCCGGCTTATGGCGCTGAAAGGCGCCGAAATCCTTATTTATCCTACGGCTATCGGTTGGGAGAGTTCGGATACGGAAGAAGAAAAGTTGCGTCAATTAGACGCGTGGATTATTTCGCAACGCGCTCATGCAGTAGCAAACGGATTGCCTGTTATTGCGGTCAATCGTGTGGGACATGAACCCGACCCATCCGGACAAACAAAGGGTATATTGTTTTGGGGAAATAGTTTTGCAGTGGGTCCGCAAGGAGAATTTCTGGCGCGGGCAAGCGCTCATTCTCCGGAGAATTTGACGGTAGAAATAGATTTTCTACGTTCGGAAAATGTTCGCCGTTGGTGGCCTTTCTTGCGAGACAGGAGGACTGATGAATACACGGGGATTACGAAACGATATTATTAAAAGGGAAGCAAAGCAAGGGGTGTGTCAAAAGTTCAAAGTGGACAGACCCGCCGCTACACTTCTAAAAAATTCTTCAATACCTTTTCTCCCACTGCGCCGCTTTTCTCCGGATGAAACTGCGTTGCGTAAAAATTATCCTTACGTAACGCTGCGCTGAAAGGCGTTATATAATTCGTTTCAGCTATCGTATATTCATTTACCGGAACATAAAAACTATGCACGAAATAAACATATTCATTTTGTGTAAAGTCTTTAAATAACTTACTTTTTGTATTATGAAGAGTATTCCAACCGGTGTGAGGAACTTTATCCTCATGTTTTTGCGGCACAAAACGTTTTACCTCCGTATCAAAGATACTTAAACATTTTGCATCGCCTTCTTCGGAATAACGACATAAGAGTTGCATACCCAAACAAATACCCAAAACGGGTTGCCTCAAATGCTTAATTAATTCATCCAAACCCGTTTTTTGAAGATAATCCATGGTTGTTCCTGCTTCCCCCACTCCGGGAAATATAACTTTATCAGCCGATAACAACGTTTCCTTGTCAGCCGTAATCTCCGCTTCCACTCCTAACCGTTTTAAAGCATAATCCACCGAACAGACATTACCGGCATTGTATTTTATAATTACTAATTTCAAAGGCAAATTTTTACAGATGTGCAAAATTAAAAATAATGTCAATCCTTTTGACGATTTCTATTTGTTTTTTGCAAATAGGTCATCACTTAAATTGAAAGTAAAGGGAGTCAATTGTTGCCAACTCCAAACCCGCCCATCATTAATGATGCATGGAAGATACTTTTTAATAACTCCAAAAATTAGGATTTGTATAATTGAAGAATAAAGAAAAGAGATGATTATTTCTTGGAGAGGGGATGAAAGTATATTTAAGCGTAGTGAAAAAGCAATATTTGTCTCCAAGAAGTAATTAGGCAGCAAAATTCTAACTGTGACAAAAGTAAAATAAAGAGCCAAAACTCCCTATGATAAAGAAAATTCATTGAAATTATTAGTTTGCATACCGATTATTGTGTTTACATTTGTATAAGAAAGAGATGTTTTTTTAACTTTAAAATAGAAGTCTTATGTCAAAAGTAACTGTAATAGGCGCAGGCAACGTAGGCGCCACATGTGCGAATGTGCTTGTTTTCCATGAAACGGCAGATGAGGTGATTATGTTGGATGTGAAAGAAGGTATTTCGGAAGGTAAGGCAATAGATATGATGCAAACCGCGCAGCTTTTGGGTTTTGATTCAACGATTCTCGGTTATACCAATGAGTATGCCGCAACGGCTAATTCCGATGTGATTGTGGTTACTTCCGGAATCCCTCGTAAACCGGGTATGACTCGGGAAGAGCTTATCGGTGTGAACGCCGGTATTGTAAAATCTGTTGTGGAAAATTCATTGAAATATTCTCCGGATGCGATTCTTGTGATTATTTCCAATCCGATGGATACGATGACTTATTTGACACTGAAATCTTTCGGTCTTCCGAGGAACCGCATTATAGGCATGGGTGGCGCATTAGACGGTTCGCGTTTTAAATATTATTTATCTCAAGCGCTTGGTAGTAATGCCAATGAAGTAGAAGGTATTGTCATTGGCGGTCATGGCGATACGACGATGATACCTTTGATTCGTTTTGCTACTTATAAAGGTTTGCCTGTTTCTACTTATCTTTCTGCCGAAAAGATGGAGGAAATAGTTAAAGCTACGATGGTAGGTGGCGCCACATTGACGGGTTTATTGGGTACTTCGGCTTGGTATGCCCCGGGAGCGGCAGGCGCTTTGGTAGTGAAGGCTATTTTACATAATCAGAAAAAATTGATTCCTTGCTCGGTAGCCCTTGAGGGTGAATACGGGCAAAGTGATGTTTGCTGTGGAGTTCCGGTAATTTTAGGACGTAACGGTATAGAGAGTGTGGTTGAGCTTCCGTTGAATGAGGAGGAGAGAATTAAATTGGGAGAGAGTATTGCAGCTGTTCGCAATACCAATGCTGCTTTGAAAGAAGTTGGCGCACTTTGATAGTAAAAACAGATGTAAGTTGCCATACAGATAATTTTATTATTGTATTTATTCAGAGTTTTGTACTATTTCATAGAGTTAAGGAGTTACGTGCCATTTAATTTTGAGTAGTATGGTAAAAGGAAAAAACTTGATAGTAGGTAAATTTAGAGAGGAGGGAAGCAATCTTGTTTTTTACCTGTTGAAGGGGCGAGTTGTGTGTACCGATTGCAGTCATCCTTAATAATCCGAAAACGAAACCGCAGATGTTGGACAAAGTACAACAGCCTAATTTTTGCAATATTTTTATATGGTAAAGATGAATTTGTCAAATGTAGATGTTCCGGATTATATAGGCGATATGTGGAATCCATTGAATGCTGAGCAAAAAAGGTTTTTGGAAAGCAGTTTCTTCTTACAGGAATATAAAAAGAATGAGACTATTTATTGTGAGGAGGAGTCTCCTCGCCATTTAATGTGTTTATTAAAAGGGAAGGCAAAGATTTTTAAAGATGGAGTAGGGGGAAGAAGTCAAATCATTCGTTTGGTTAAGCCGGTTGAATATTTTGGTTATCGCGCCTATTTTGCCAATGAGAAATATGTTACTACTGCTGCTACGGTAGAACCTTCTTTGCTTTGTCTTATTCCAATGGATACAATAACGACATTGGTTTTTCAGAATAATGATTTGGCGATGTTTTTTATTAGACAACTTTCTGTGGATCTGGGTATTGCCGACGAACGGACTGTAAATTTAACCCAGAAACATATTCGTGGAAGATTGGCTGAATCTCTTCTTTTTCTTAAAGAGGGATATGGTTTGGAGGAAGATGGTTCTACATTGAGTATTTACCTTTCCCGCGAGGATTTGGCTAATTTGTCTAATATGACCACGTCGAACGCTATTCGTACTTTGTCTAATTTCGTAACCGAAAGGCTTATTGCTATTGACGGGAGAAAGATTAAGATTATCGACGAGGAGCAATTAAAGAAAATAAGTAGAATAGGGTAGTAATGATAGTATGAAGATTATTGCCGTAGGAATGAATTATGTGTTACATAATGAAGAATTGGGTAATCCATCTAAGGAGAAAGAGCCGGTTATTTTTATGAAACCAGATACTTCTCTTCTTAAAAACGGGAAGCCTTTTTTTATTCCTGATTTTTCCCATGAAATACATTATGAAGCGGAATTGGTTGTACGTATCAGCCGGTTAGGTAAGTATATAGCTCCGCGTTTTGCGAATAGGTATTATGACGCGGTAACGGTAGGTATTGATTTTACTGCCCGCGATTTGCAACGTGAATTTCGCCGGAAGGGCTATCCATGGGAACTCTGCAAGGGGTTTGACGATTCTGCCGCTATTGGCACATTCATTCCCAAAGAAAGATTCGCCGATGTTCAACAAGTAAGCTTTCATTTGGATATTGACGGAAAGAAGGTGCAATGCGGGCATACTTCCGATATGTTATTTGGGGTGGATGATGTAATAGCTTATGTCAGTCGTTTTGTAACATGGAAGACGGGTGATTTATTGTTTACCGGAACTCCTACAGGGGTAGGAGAGGTGAAAGTAGGGCAGCATTTGGAAGGATATTTGGAAGAGGAGCGGGCGCTTGATTTTTATATTAGATAAGTTCTTGTTTTAATTTAAAAATAGGGTAATGAAAAAGAAATTAATTTCCGGTTCGTTTTGGTTCATTATGGCGATACATCTTGTCGTTTTTACTGCTATTGGACTGCTTACCGCCAAAGGATGGCGATTATTGCTTACGTTTTTGTCGGGAGTGGTGGCGTTATTGCTTGTTCTGTGGCTATTAAAACTGTATTTCACAAGGCATCCTGAAAAACGGCGTTTGGGCGCTTTCATTTTGTTCATGCTACACAAACGATAGATGGAATTAGTAAGTTTTTATAGCTATTCCCATATCCAGCGTTGTTACCATACCCGAATTTGGGATGTCTTTCAGGTTCCGCTGAATTGGGTTTCCCGCACACGGGCAGCAGAGATTTCGTTTGCATTTTTATAGTTATGAGGAGCTATCACTCCACTATAAAAAGGAGGACTTTTAAGGTATTTGATTTAATATGCTGACATTTTTACTATTTTTGCAATCGTTAATCACTAAAAATGAAAATTATATGACAACTGTAAACGCTTATCTGTCATTCAAAGGCAATTGTGAAGAGGCATTCAATTTTTACAAATCCGTATTTGGCAATGAGTTTGCATTCACCGGCAGGTACAAAGATATGCCATCGTCCGACCAACCTATTCCCGAACCGGAATACAACAAAATCATGCACATCAGTTTACCTGTCGGACAGGGAACAGCGCTTTACGGAAATGATATGTTGGAAGCATCCGGTCAGGCGACCGTACCGGGTAACAATTTTGCATTGACCGTTAATACCGAAAGCGAGGCGGAAGCCAGACGTATTTTCAATGCTTTGTCGGCAGGAGGAAAGGTAAGTATGCCATTGGAAAAAACTTTTTGGGGCGCTTTATTTGGCATGTTTACCGATAAATTCGATGTCAACTGGATGGTGAACTACAACTATAATCCCGATGAGAAATAATCCGGCTTAGGGTTATGAATAATAAATTTGAATTTGACGCCGAAATCAAAAAAACGAGAACTCCTTGCCTACCTAAAAGATAATTGAAAAAAATTTTGCTAACCTGCCTGTTTTTTGTGAACTTTGTAACTCTCTTATACTATTATTCAATAACTAATGGGCATAAATTATATTGAAATAAACTTATGACAGACAACAGGAAAGTTAAAGATTTGGAGGAAACAGTTATTCGCTTTTCCGGTGACTCTGGCGATGGTATGCAGTTGACCGGCAGCATTTTCTCCAACTTATCAGCCGTATTGGGAAATGATATTTCTACATTTCCCGATTATCCGGCGGAAATTCGCGCCCCGCAAGGTACGCTAAGCGGAGTGTCCGGCTTTCAGGTGCACATCGGTTCCAAAAAGGTTTACACTTCCGGAGATAAATGCAATGTGTTAGTGGCTATGAATCCCGCTGCATTGAAAACCAACGCCAAGTTTCTCACGCCGCAGTCTATAATTATCGTAGACCGGGACTCATTCACCAAAAAGGATTTGGAAAAAGCGTTATACACAACCGACGATCCTTTTGCCGAATTAGGATTGCACAATGAAGTTATTGACGCTCCCATCTCTTCTATATGCAAGGATAGTTTGACAGGCAGCGGTTTGGATAATAAATCCGTCCTGCGGTGTAAAAACATGTTTGCCTTGGGACTTGTCTGCTGGCTATTCAATCGTCCTTTGGATTATGCCATTCATTCACTCAAAGATAAATTTTCAAAAAAGCCCACCATAGCTGAGGCTAATATCAAAGTTTTGATTGACGGTTACAACTACGGACACAATACTCACGCATCCGTATCCACCTATCGCATAGAATCCAAAGGGGAAAAAGCCAAAGGTGTTTATACGGACGTAAATGGGAATCTTGCTACTGCATACGGTTTGGTGGCGGCATCCCAAAATGCGGGAATTCCTATCTTTCTCGGATCGTATCCCATCACTCCGGCTACGGACATATTGCAATATTTGTCCAAATACAAAGAGCTTGGAGTAGTTACCGTTCAATGTGAGGATGAAATATCGGGTTGTTGCAGCGCTATTGGCGCCTCTTTTGCCGGAAGTCTGGGAGTAACTACCACATCCGGTCCGGGAATTTGTTTGAAAAGTGAAGCTATCAACTTGGCAGTTATTGCAGAACTTCCACTTGTTGTTATTAACGTTCAGCGTGGGGGACCTTCAACAGGTATGCCGACTAAAAGTGAACAGACCGATCTACTTCAAGCTGTTTACGGACGTAACGGAGAAACTCCCTTGCCGGTAATCGTGGCAATTTCGCCGACCGACTGTTTTGACGCAGCTTATGCAGCAGCAAAAATAGCGTTGGAACACCTAACTCCGGTCATTTTGTTAACAGACGGATATATTGCTAACGGTTCGGCTGCTTGGAAAATTCCTTCATTGAAAGATTACCCTGCTATCCAACCACCCTATGTTACTCCGGAAATAAAAGAAGGCTGGAAGCCATACAAACGAAACCCTGAAACACAAGTCCGATACTGGGCTATTCCCGGAACAGAAGGCTTTCAACACCGGTTAGGCGGATTGGAAAAAGATTACCATACGAGTGCGATTTCTACCGATCCTTCCAATCATCAAAAAATGACTGTCACCCGCCAAGCCAAGATTGATTATATTGCTAATTGTATTCCTGTTCAAGAAGTAGAAGGAAACAAAGAAGACGGCGATTTGCTAATTGTGGGATGGGGAGGAACTTACGGACATTTGTATGCTGCTATGGAGAAATTGCAGGAACAAGGAAAGGAAGTAGCATTAGCTCATTTCAGATATATCAATCCATTACCTAAAAATACGGCGGAAATTTTGAAAAAATATAAAAAGATTGTGATAGCCGAACAAAATTTGGGACAGTTTGCTACTGTTCTCCGGGCTAAGATGCCGGGAATAAACTTCTATCAGTTTAATCGTGTGAAAGGACAACCCTTCAACGTATTAAGGTTAGTGGAAGAATTTACTAAAATAATGGAGGATAGATAATGACTACACCTGTATATACAGCAAGCGATTATAAGAGTGACCAATACGTACGTTGGTGCCCGGGTTGTGGCGACCACGCTTTGTTAAATTCATTATATAAGGCTATGACGGAGCTGAATATTGCTCCACACCATATTGCGATAATTTCTGGTATAGGGTGTTCTTCCCGTTTGCCTTATTACATGAATACGTATGGCTTTCATACGATACACGGACGAGCTGCCGCTATCGCTACAGGAGTGAAAATAGCCAATCCGGAATTGAGTGTATGGCAAATATCGGGAGACGGTGACGGACTTGCTATTGGCGGCAATCATTTCATTCATACACTGCGTCGTAATGTAAATATTAATATCATTTTACTGAATAACCGGATCTACGGACTTACCAAAGGGCAATATTCTCCTACTTCTCCACGCGGATTTGTTTCCAAAACTTCCCCCTACGGCACGGTGGAAGATCCTTTCCGTCCGGCAGAGCTTGCTTTCGGCGCTCGTGGACGTTTTTTTGCCCGTTGTGTAGATGTGGACGTTCCGTCTTCTGTAGAAGTTCTCGTTGCTTCGGCTAAGCACCAGGGGGCTTCTGTAGTGGAAGTTCTTCAAAATTGTGTAATCTTCAATGATGGTTCGCAAAGTTACTTGGCAAGCAAAGCCGACCGCGCGAAGAACAGCATCTACCTGAAACAGGGGCAACCAATGCTCTTTGGAGAAAACAACGAATATGGTCTTGCACAAGAACACTTTGGCTTGAAAGTAGTAAAACTCGGTGAAAACGGGATTACTGAAAAAGACGTCCTTATCCACGATGCTTATTGCGAAGATAATACATTACACACAAAATTAGCCTTGATGGAAGGACCTGATTTTCCGGTAGCGCTTGGTATTATCCGTGATGTCCAAAGTCCAAGTTTCGATGAAGCCATCTATGCACAAATAGAGGAAGTACGAAAAAAGAAGAAAGACCGCACTTTTGAAGAATTAGTGATGTTAGGGGATACGTGGGAAATAAAATGATCTCATCTGTAAGGGCGACCCTTGTGGTCGCCCTGTTGGTGGGCAACCGTTATGTTGGGCGACATGGGATTGGGTTTCTATGATGAAACGCCGTACTGTCGTTATGTTGACGGGCAATCGTTATGTTGGGCGACCGCAAGGGTCGCCCCTACGTATAAAATTGTTACGGATAATCATTTTATTGGATATTCAAATCAACCGGCAGACGGGCTTGTACAAAATCGCTCTTTCCCATATTTTTTAAAATGACAAACTCGTTGTAATAATCTCCCAACTTACTTTTTAATAGTTTTGATTCAACATAATTATCCGGTTTACTTTCGAGTAAAAAGGAAAGAAAGTTTTTCTTTTCCGGATAGGCAATGACTGTGTAGTTTTCTACATTTGCTTTTTGAACAGCGATTTCCAATGCTCTATCAACGCCTCCCAATTCATCAATTAATCCTAATTCTTGCGCCTTAACTCCTGCCCATACACGACCTTGAGCTATTTTCCCTATCGCCTCTTTAGGCATATCACGACCCTCGGCACATCGGGTTAGGAAAATGTCATACCCCTGATTAATCCTCATTTGCAATAAGGCTTGTTCGTCTGCGCGAAGAGGACGATCCAATGAACCGAAGTCTGAGTACTTATTCGTTTTCACCACATCAAATTTCACGCCTACTTTATCAGCCAATTTACCTGCATTAGGCACTATTCCGAAAATACCGATAGATCCGGTTAATGTAGTTGGTTCAGCTACAATACAATCAGCCGGACAAGAAATGTAATAACCGCCGGAAGTTGCATAATCTCCCATAGAAACCACTACCGGTTTTTCTTTTTTCAATTTATTGACAGCAACCCATATTTGCTCCGACCCATAAGCGCTTCCTCCGGGAGAATTTATTCGCAAAACAACGGCTTTTACATTTTTATCATCTTTCAGTTTACGTAAATCTTTAATCACTTTTTCCGACACAATACCTTCTCCATTAGCAACCACGCCTATTCCTTTATCGTCAATCGTTCCATAAGCATAATAAACAGCTATAATATTTCCACTTTTATCTTTTGGAATATCATTTTTTACATGTATCATCTCTTTTAATCCCAATACGGTCAAACGATCATCTTTATTCATCTGCATATAACTCTTCAAGTAATTCTGAACATCGTTTTTATAAATAAGGGTATCCGCCAGTCCACATTTCACAAGTTCCTCTGTAGGATGATACGTTAACAACCGATCGGCATACCTGTTTAAAGTATCCACACTTATGTTACGCGACTGTGAAACATCGTTCATAAGATAATTCCATACAGAAGTAATGTATTCCGTTACTTGCCTGCGATTTCCAGAACTCATTTCAGTAAAAATGTATGGCTCTACCGCCGATTTATAAGTCCCTACTTTAAATACTTGCATTTCTATTCCTATCTTCTGCAACAGTTCTTTAAAAAATACCGGTTTCGAAGCAAGACCTTTCCATTCAATAGTTCCACGAGGATTCAATAATACTTTATCCGCCACACTGGATAGGTAATAAAGCTTTTGTGTATAATAATCGCCATAAGCAATAATAAATTTACCACCGGATTTGAAATCTACCAGTGCGTCTCGAATTTCTTGCAATGAAGCGTAAGATGCGGATAAGTCGGTAGCTTGCAAATAGATACCTTTTATATCTTCATTTGCTTTGGCTTTCTTAATGGAAGAAAGAATATCATTCAATCCGTAGGTATTGAATTCATTACCCAAAAGTATATCAAGAGGATTCTCTGTGGTACGCTCTACCAGATCTCCGTTAAAGTCGAGCATCAATATGGAATTTTTCCTGATTATTGTTTCCGTATCACCCGAAGAAACCGCACTAATCAATATGACTATACCGGCAAAAACCAAAATAATACTCGCTACTACGATACCTGTAATCGTTGCAAACGTAAATCGCATGAAATCTTTCACTCTGTTGTCCTTATTTTTTATATGTAATCTCTTAACACTTAATATTCAATTCTCCCAATACCCTCCGAATCTCTTCCAATGTTTTTATCCTTGTTGGAACCAGCGGCAAACGAAGTTTATTTTCAATCATACCCATGGCATGTAACATGGATTTTACACCTGCAGGATTTCCATCAACAAACAAAAGATTGAACAATTCCGTGAATGTATGATGAATAGTCCGTGCATTGGCAAAGTCTCCTTGAAGCGCTAAACGGGTCATACGACTAAATTCACGCGGAAAAGCATTTCCAATGACGGATATTACCCCCACAGCCCCCAATGTTATCAATGGAAAAGTCATAGCGTCGTCTCCGGATATAACATTGAAATCAACAGGTTTGTTTTTAATTATATCATCCATTTGGGTAATATTGCCGGAAGCTTCTTTGATAGCTGTCACATTTTTAAAATCACGGGCAATCCGTAAGGTGGTTTCAGCCGTCATATTTACTCCTGTACGTCCGGGAACATTATACAAGACTATTGGCAAATCTGTAGCTTCGGATACTACTTTATAATGCCGGTAAAGACCTTCTTGCGTTGGTTTGTTATAATAGGGTGTTACAGACAAAATGGCGTCTATTCCCTTATAATTACCCTTTTGCAAAGAGTTGGCTACGGCACGGGTGTTATTTCCACCCACTCCCAACAAAACAGGGATTTTTCCGTTAACACGTTCAACCACTGTTTCTTTAATTATTATTTTTTCTTCTTCCGTCAGCGTAGGGGTTTCGGCTGTTGTACCCAATACGCACAAAAAATCTGTGTTATTCTGAATCAGATAATCCGTTATTCGTGCCAATGCGTTGTAATCAACGCTTTCGTCTTCTTTAAAAGGAGTAATCAGTGCAACTCCCATACCATTCAGCCTCGTCCGTATCATGAGTGTTAACAGTTCATTGATGAATTCTTCTACCTTATAGCTGCAAAAATACAAATATTTTCGTTTTTAAGAAAAAGCGTTAAGCGCTTTTCTTGCTACGTAAGTTCAAATAGTAAATGCAACCGAAGTAAGAAAAAAGGATACTATCCAAAAAATCTATTCTTACCCTATTGTATTATTGATTATCAATTAACTACAATGTTAATTTAGTGTAAATTCCAATTTTTTAGATACCTTCATTTATGCGTTGGCGGTGATAAAGGGGTGAAGTGTTGGTTTGAAATTATTTTTAACTTTGCGCAAAAAGTACATTTAATGTCAAAATTACTAAGCCGTTATATTTGGCTCGTTGATACTATTTCACGGGCGGGCAGTCTGACCTTTGAAGACATCAATAACAAATGGCGTGACAGTGCATATTACGATGGAAAAGATATTCCGTTGCGCACATTTCACGATCATCGTGAGGCGATTGATGAATTGTTCGGCATCCGTATTGTGTGCAATAAGTCTAATTACCAATATAGAATTGAAGATAATGATGAATTCAAACAAAATGGTGTTAAAAAATGGTTGTTTGAAACGTTTTCCGTGAGTAATCTGTTGCGCGAAAGCGAAAAAATAAAAGACAGGATTATAGTGGAAGATGTACCATCGGCACAGACGTACCTGACAGATGTAATTTATGCGATGCGCCAAAATGTGAAAGTCAGCATTTGCTACCATCCCTACCATGGAGATAAACAAAGTGATACTAGATTGCTATCAAGATAATTTGAATACTATTTTTATCTTTGTTCCCAAAAACGATGAAGCACTTCAAGATTTTTCCTCATCTGAATACAGAAGAATTACTATCGGTATTAAATTCCCAAGAAGAAATCCGTGCCTTTAAGGATTGGCAAATCATCTATTGCGTTGCAGTCAACGTAGGCAAGACGGCAGCAGAACTATCCGTTCTCTTAGGGATAAATAAGAGCAGGATTTATCGTATCGTCCAATCCTATAACAAACAAGGCAAAGGATGGCGTTTGTCAAAGCAATGGGGCGGTCGCAGGGAATCGCGCAGCCTGATGAGTTTGGAAGAGGAGCGTCAGCTGTTGAAGGCAGTGGAAACAGAGGCGCTATCGGGTCGGATTCTTATACACAAAGACATAAAGGGCAAGATAGAATTACAGGTAGGACGGCAGGTATCGGATGATTATGTATGGGATTTGTTCAAGCGCCATAACTGGAAAAAGAAAGTACCGCGCGGTAGTCATCCTAAATCCAATGAAGACGCGCAGGTGGAGTATAAAAAAAACTCAAGGAATTAATAGCATCCAAATCCGCAGAGTTTAGTAATAAGGAAAATCCTAGAGCCATTAAACTGTTTTTTCAGGATGAAGCCCGATTTGGTCGTATAGACAATATCTGTTCATGCCGGGTTCCACCCAAAGGTCGGGCTATAGTGGGCAATCAACTCATACGGGAATATACCTATGCTTACAGTACGGTATGTCCTGAAACGGGTGAGTCTTTTTCATTGATATTGCCTTATGCCAATGCAGATTGTATGAATGTATTCATGGAGTTGGTTTCAAAAACATTCAAGGGGTACCGGATAATCATGGTAATGGATGGCGCCTGATGGCATAGAGGTGATAAATTGAAAAAATGGGAGAATATTGTTTCTTTGTTTCAACCTGCTTATTCTCCGGAAGTAAATCCTATAGAAAGCCTCTGGCATCCTATCCGGAAAAAGGGGAAATTCAAGAATACTACTTTTCATAGCCTGGGGGAGGTAGAAAACAGGTTGGTACAAGTAATAAATGCTCTGGATAAAGATACCCTAAAATCTATCACGCTGTTCAATTGGAGTAAATCTGCAATTTGACAGCGGGTTGGTATAAAATGGGTGTAATGCTCGTATCCGACAAGATTGGCTATTTCCTGTATGGATTTTTGCGTGTCGTGCAGATAAGAAACCGCTTTATTCATCCGGTAATCGAATAAGACGCCGAATACCGTATTTCCGAATAGTTCTTTGAAGCCTGCTTTCAATTTAAATTCGTTTGTGCCTACTTCTAACGCTAATTTCCGTAACTGTTTACTTGTCCAACTTTGTGAATAATTAAACCTTTATTCGTAATCCCCTCAACAACGACCGAATAGGAAGATATATTATCGGAAGTATAAAAGTCAAGCGAAGCTTTTCCGTCTTCGTCAGTATTCGTATTGGGTTTCCAAAACAAAGTGGAGCGTAAGTCGGGAGTAAAATTGGCTTTCTGCGTTTCCGTTTCATATCTGGGAGAATAAAATTCATCCGGAACGATATAACCTAAGGGTTTTATCCGCTTGGTGTTAAATCGTGTTTTATCTATTTTGGACGGGTCGAAATTTCCCTTTTTTGTGGTAAATGATACGACTCCTTTTCCACCTCTGGCTCCCCAAATAATCGAATTGCCGGTTTTATATACATCCACCCGCTCTATATCCATCATATTAATTTGGTCTAAGTCAAAATCTGTATTTTTATCAAAATCATTTTCCGCATCAAACGATTCGACAATGACACCATCAATTGCAATCGCAGCATAAGGTTTTCCGTAAATACTGGTTGTTCCTCTAATAATAACTTTTTCGTCTTGAATAACGACTCCGGGAATTCTCCGCAAAAGTTCGTGTATGCAGGTAGCGCCTATTTCCTCTATTTTCTTTTGGTCGAAAGAATTATCTGCCATTCGGAAATAAGCATCGGTTGAATTTTCTTTTCTTTTGGCTTTTACTTCTACTTCCCGAAGATGAATGATTCGCGTACCGTTGATAAATTCTTCTCCCGTCCAGTAAATATTTTCCTGCATCAATATCTTTGGAGATGAAATTTGTTCCATAGTAGATATGGAAAAAAAAACAGGCTCTACTGAAGGAAATTCGTCTTCCTTGATGGATAGTTCCAGCCTGTCGTTGCCTTTTTTTGAAAGCACTTGCACCACAAAATCAGTATTATTTGGAAAATCCAATCCGTTAATGGTAAAATTTCCTTTATCATCGGTTGTCACTTCATTCGTATATCCATTATCTAATGACAAAAGACTGACACGGCTATTGGCAATTCCTTTTTTTAATATCAATCCTTTTACCGAACCCGATATTTCCTGTCCTAATTCGATAAAACCGGGTGATGTTTCCCAATTTCCTTTCATTATTTCCGGGAGGTTGTATCGTCTCCAACCTTGAGTTAACATCAAATTATCCAAAGCTTTGTTTCTGAATGGATTATCCGTCTGAAAATAAAAAGCCGGTTCCTCAATATATCCTTTTAAATCGGAGGTTAATAAAAGGGACGAAAGAATATTAGATGTGGTATCAACAGTCACTTCATTATCATTGGTAACCGACAAAGAGAAATTACCTACAAGAGGATTCCCTTCATTGTCGCAGAGATTCAAATCCAGCACAACCGATTCGCGGGGATTAAATTTCTCCTTATTCACTTTGAACGACAAATTGGCAAAATCATTAGGATTGAGGCAAAATAAAAGTCTTTCACTCAACGGATTCCAATACTTGTCTAAAAGAAGTACTTGTAATATTCCCGAAGGGAAATTGTCTGTTTTCAAACTGATATAAGGAAGACTCGGATTCCATAGCGCAGCATATTCCACAATTCCACGGGAGTGAACAATCAAAAACAAAGAATCATCCGGTTGCATATCGGCAGAATGTTTGACAAACAAGCGTACCTTATCCTCATTTCCTTGCGCAGATAGGGAATAAGCGCCTTTCACCGCGTTGGGCAATTGAAACCGGCGTTCTATGTTTTTCCCATTTTTTACAACGGCATAATAGGTTTTACCGGGTTCAGAAATCAGCGTAAAGTTACCCATCCCTTTGTGAAAGGATTGAAAGGAAGACACAACCACATTACTGTCATTATCCAGAATGTATCCGGTGATGTTCTCTGCTAATCCATTGGATTTTATTGCCTTGAAAGCTATTTTACACGAAGTTTCCTCTAAAAGATTTCCTCCTTCCGGGAAAAAAGAAAGGGTGTAGGTTTCTTCCGGATAAGGAATGAAAATATATTTGCTGAAAAAATAATCCAATTCTTCCCATTCGATATACATCACTCTTTTTTTGCTGTTGCCGGAAAGTTTGAAGGAAAAATTAACGTTCCCTTCGTTATTGGTTTGAAGAGTTTTCTGAGTGTCCTCGTTTATTCGTACTTTCAGTTGTTTTGTGTGGATGCCTTTGTTGTTTTTCTCTAAACGAATAGAAGCAGTCACTTTGTCTTTTTCAAATGCAAAAGCAACTGTATCGGTTACATGTGTAGAAAGGAGCGAATGAATATACGTATTTTTATGGAAAAAATAATTTTCGCTCATCCCGAACATCGTTCCCGAATAAGCTCTTAAGGTATAATTTCCTTCGGGAAACGTAGTCGGAATTTTAATTTGTCCGCACGATTGTCCGGGCGCTATTTTTACTTTTTCCCTCTTCTCAACCACATCCAAAGGATTAATTAATTCAACATACACAAATCGGCTCTGTTCCGATGGGAGATGAACCACAGCATCCGTTAGATAGACTTTGAACCAAAGGGTTTCGCCTGAAATATATTCGGACTTATCGGTTTGAATATAAATCTTTTCCTGCGGAAATAGCTGGACTTGTTGAATAAAATGGTTCCTGATGGAATCCATCAAATTTTCCGGATTGTTCCGGCAGTGAACGACTACCGGAAAAATCAGGGAAAAGACTAAAAAATAATATTTCTGTTTCATAATCTTTTGATATAATACAGTATAAAGAACATTTATCATTCTCTTTTTGTCATTGCGGGCAAGCGAAGTGCGACCCGCAATGACAAAACCAGTCTCAATCTTCGTCATCCACTGCATCGTAACTCAATACGATATTTCGGGCAACGTACGTTTCGTTGCCGGCTGCATCCGTGCAATAAACCATCAGATGATAATTACCTTCGGTAGCGTTTTCCGGAATCTTGATTTCGTGATGATGAATATGAATATTCTTTTTCCCCGAAACATCCCAGTTATTTTCAAAAGTAAATGGGACGGATTCGTTACCGGCGCGGGTATGTCCGTGATTATCGAAGTTGTTGTGGATTTCTACTTTGTAGGAAGCCAGCATCTCATTATCCGACAAGTCCATTTCCAAATGAACGCCGTTTTCACTGCCGATTCGTAGCGCTACACCTTCTTCCGGTTCGATTAAATCAATCACCGGTTTAGTTGTATCACCCTTGTCGGTTTCATCACACGAAGAGAATATAAAAGAAGAGATTGCGAATACGCAAATTGCTAAAATATAAATTTTTGTTTTCATTATTTTAATTTTTTATTTGTAAATAGAACGGTATTTTAATAAGAATTTGAAAGTTTCGTCCGGGTTCGGGAATTTTCACCTTCCGGTAAAAACTTAAATGATTGTAGTACTTTGTATTCAACAGGTTCTGAACGGAAGCCGTCATTTCCACTCGGCTTCCACCTATTGACAAAGGAATAGAGACTCCCCAATGGAGTAGATTGGCTCCGGGAGTAGGGTCTTCGTTAGTCGCTACCCGGTTTTGCGCCGCAATGCTTTGCAATTCCACGTATGTTTGCAACTTCTTATGCCGGTATTCCAGCGTATTCCGCATAGATGTCGGAGGCGAAAAACTCAACGGAATGTGTTTATCCCTGTTGTGGGTATAAACGTATTCTCCATTGAAATGATAATTCAGGTGTTTAAACACATTGATTTCCAACGATATTTCAGTGCCTGCAAAAATCGCTTCCGTTTCCGTAAAACGATAGATTTGTCCCGCATGAGGCAAAATCGACCATTCGCCGGTAGGGCGCAAATAGATGTAATTACTGAACCAACTGAAAAAAGGCATCACGCTGAAAACCACTTTTTGATTATCCCAAGTATAAGACGCATCTAATTGCCAGGATTTTTCGGACGAAAGGGAAGCATCGCCTTGTTCGTGACGGAAAGTGCCGTGATGCACGCCATTCGACGCTAATTCATTGGCTCCGGGCAACCGGAAACTTTTTCCGATATTGGCTTTAATCACCTGATTTTTATCTGGATTCCAGACAATCCCCAAACAAGCGGAAAAATCACCGGAATGAAAATCCACCCCATAACTTCGCTGTTTGTATTGATTGATGGTTTCCGTATCTTTCCCTTTTTCCCGCAGGTAATCTTCCAGATAAGCATCCTCAAACGATGAAATAACCATTTTGCCGTAATCATAACGAATGCCTCCGCTGACTAAAAACCGGTTGTTGGGTTTGTACATGGAAAGCCACGACCCACCGGATGTAAAACGAGTATATTCAGGTAACAGAAAAGAATAACCGGCGATTGTATTTCGCTGATATTGAATATCCCACGCAGCAGTATGTTCCCAAACGTTCGAAACGATTTTCTTTATTTTTATCGAGGAACTGACTGTCTGCAAAGAAAATTCGAGTTCTTTGTCAGCATCTTTCTCCGGCGCCGGTTGATTGCCGTAATGGGTATGAAACCAACTCCATTCCTGCCGAAAATTATCCTGAAAACCGGCATCCCAATAAGCAATCAGATTATCTTTTGCATATTGTTGGTGCGTGGTGATTTTCAGATGATTGACGTTGCTGTACGGCAAATCAATGTTGCGACTGTTGCCATCATCCTGCACCAACGCTCCGTCCGGAAATCCGTGAGCGCCCTGGAAAAACCCCACTTTTTGGTAAGAATCGCTGACAGCATAATTGGAAAAATAATGTTGATTGCGATATTCCGTGTAAAAAGAAGCATCGCGTTCAAGTCCGGCGGTATTTTTCATCTTTCGCCCGATAATCGGAATCTTTTGCGTCAGATAAGAAATCGTATCTGTGGGAATATGATAATCGCCGAAATGTTGTTCGGAATAGCGGAATTTGCTGAACCAATGGTTCTTTTTTACTCCGACCATCACTGAACCTCCGAGGTCTTCATTGATTGATTTTCCCAAAAGAACAACTTCCCCAAGAATTTGATTTTCCTGTGGCGGCAGTGAGGGAATCAATTCAATCGTTCCTCCCATGGCGTCGCTTCCGTAAAGGAGCGAAGCCGATCCCTTACGGAGCGCTAATTGTTCCGCATTAAAAGCATCTATTTCGAGACCGTGGTCGGCTCCCCATTGTTGCCCTTCTTGTTTTATTCCATTTTCTACCACAGAGATACGGTTGAAAGCCATCCCTCGTATCATGGGTTTGGAAAATCCGGAGCCAATATCCATGGAATGAATACCCGGTGTATGTTCCAGTGTTTTAACTAAATTACCCGAGAAATGTTCCTGAAGAAAATCTTTGTTAATCATTTCAACTGTCAGAGCAGAAGAAAGATTGAGCTTTTTCAGCGGGGAACTTACGACAACGATGCTGTCTAATCGGATAGACGGCAAGGAGTCGTTTTTCTGCGAACAAACAGACAAACTAACCAACAGGAACATACCGGCAATAAATCCGATACGCATAAATAATTATGAATTATGAATTTTGTTACCTGATAGCGGTTGTCAGATAGAAGGAGGACCGCGGAGATAGTGGGGATAAGAGATACCGGAAGAGGTATTTTTTAAATAGACAATTGGTTTAACTGAATGGAAATCAGGTAGATAGTCGGAAGAAAGAAGCTCGGTTTGAATGAAAGATGATAAAGCAAACTGACAAACAAGACAATTGTCTGAATCGTGTTGCTCTTGTCTGTTTTCAGTGCAAGTTTTGTTGTAATGGTGTGAATGAATTGGTTTTGCAACAAAAGGAATCACGAACAGGAATAATAATAGTCCTGCAATGACGATTCTGTTTTTAGCAATTGTTTTCATTTCACTTGTTAAAGAAAGGTCAAATGTAAGTTGTTTTTTTTAGATAAACAAAAAAAAGTGAAAGTCCCGTTCATTTTTGAAAAATTAATTGCAAAATTAGGAGTTTGGTACTGAACGGTATTCACGCAAAACAGATTTAATTTTGGCGATATGCAGCCGGAGTGATTCCGTACTTCCGTTTGAATGCCATACTAAAATGGGCGTAATGCTCGTATCCGACAAGATTTGCTATCTCCTGTATGGATTTTTGAGTGTCGTGCAGATAAGAAACCGCTTGATTCATCCGGTAATCGAACAAGACGCCAAATACCGTATTTCCGAATAGTTCTTTGAAGCCTGCTTTTAATTTAAATTCGTTTGTGCCTACTTCTAACGCTAATTTCCGTAAAGATGGCGGGGCGAGAAAATTCTCAAGCAAAATGTCCTTAGCCTGCACTAATCGGTCTTTGTCGCAGGGACGCAAACAAATCGTTTTATTTTCCGATTTATCCGATAGTTGTGCGAAAACGACCGACAGTAATTCCAATATCTTGGCATCCCGGTATATCGTGGCGGCATTGCCCATAGCGTTACACGTCAGCAAATCGTTGCCAATACAATAGAGTTTAGGTGAGGCAAACCTGTTTTGCGGCGCTATATTGAATGTTTCTCCCGCGAGAAAACGGCGATAATAAGTCTCCATCAGTTGCGGATAGTCGGAATTGATTGCCGCTATATAATTCGGAGAAATCATTACTTCAACCATTCGACATGATTTCCCCTTTTGATAACGGGTATTACATTGTCGAGGCTCGTTGCAAAACCATAAATTGGTTGTTCTTTCCGTTCACAACTGTTCCTCCGTTTTCTTTGTTCCATAGCTGTGATAACAATTCCCAGACAATGCAAGGCAAAAACACAAACTCGGACTTTCTGTTGTCCAACTCAACGCAATATCTTCTTTGGCTTGTATTGTGTTTTCGAGAATTGCCACATTTTCATTTGAATCATTAAACATTTGTGCATCTACATACGAATTATTTACCTTAACGGTTTTCTGCCCATGCAGAAGTTCTTCCTTTTGCGTGAAATAATTCACTTGAAGTTCTCCGATTATTTCATTGATGTCGTAATTCGTAATTTGAATGTTCATTTTTATACATTTTTTTAGTCTGAAAATCAGGCGCAAAGGTACGATATTTTTACTCTCCCGACAATCCCTGTTTGCAGGTAATTTTAAATCCCGTATAAACAGCTTTTTTTCTGCATGCTGTCTTGCATTTGCCGCAACGGATACATTCCAAATGATTGGGTGTTTTATGTACTGCGATATTCATGCTACAAACTCTTGTACATTTATTGCAATCAATACATTTATTTTTGTTAATCCGGTACTTGGCAGATTCAAGTTCTAACTGCGACAAAAGTATCATAAAGATGCGTAAAAGATTTTAGAAGGCGTTTGAAAGTTCAAATTATTTCTTGGTCTTCTATTTATTTTATTCTGTATCCGTGTGATATCCTCTTCTGAATAGAGGTTAAAATTAGCGCCTTTAGGTATATATTGCCTGATTAATCAGACAGTATGTACCTAAAAAACAAACATTTACTCAGTACGATGATGATAGAATTAAAAATATTCAATTCAAAATTAATCGAAGACATAGAAAAAAACTTATTTTTGAGGAGCCTGTTAGGGTGTTCTACAAAATGCTAAATAATAAAGTTGCATTTAATACTTGAATCTACGCTTCCCTATCCTGCTTAACAAGTGTTTATAAAATCGCTTATTGGGTATGTAAAAACTATCCATTTTCTATTCCAAACAAAAGAAAATTAGTTCAACAATCATTGTACGCATTATATTCAGGATTTTTATCTAAATTTGCCATTTATATCGCAATAAAGTTATTTTAACTTTTCAATAGAAAAGCGAAAAGAAACGATGATAGAAAAACTGATAAGGCTTGAAGATACCGATCCGGTTATTTTTTACGGTATTAACAACATCAATATGCAATTAATAAAAACGCTGTATCCCAAATTGCGTATCGTTGCACGAGGAAACGTAATCAATGTGAAAGGCGATGAAGAGGAAATGTGTATTTTTGAAGAAAGCATAGCCAAATTGGAAAAATATTGTACTGAATACAACTCGTTGAACGAAGATATTATTATTGACATAATAAAAGGAAATACTCCTCAGGGTGAAAAACAAGGAAATGTGATTGTATTCGGTGTGACCGGCAAACCGATTGTTCCTCGAAGCGAAAATCAATTAAAGTTAGTGGAAGAATATGACAAGAACGATTTGATATTTGCCGTTGGTCCGGCAGGATCGGGAAAGACATATATGGCGATCGCTTTGGCTGTGCGTGCATTGAAAAATAAAGAAATAAAGAAAATTATACTCAGTCGTCCGGCAGTGGAAGCCGGTGAAAAACTCGGTTTTCTCCCCGGCGATATGAAAGAAAAGATAGACCCGTATTTACAACCTTTATATGATGCCTTGCAAGATATGATTCCATTAACCAAGTTGAAAGATTATATGGAGCAAAATATCATTCAAATAGCTCCGCTGGCATTTATGCGCGGCAGAACGTTGAACGACGCGGTAGTAATTCTGGATGAAGCGCAAAATACAACCACACAGCAAATCAAGATGTTTTTAACCCGCATGGGAATGAATACCAAAATGATTGTAACAGGTGATATTACGCAAATAGACCTTCCGCCTTCACAAAAATCGGGATTAATACAATCTATGACTATCTTAAAGAATGTGAAAGGTATTGGTTTTGTCGAACTAAATAAAAAAGATATTGTTCGTCATAAATTAGTGGAACGCATAGTAGATGCTTACGAAAAAGAATTAAAGATACCATACAATGAGTAAGACGTTGCTAAGAACAGACTTCAATTTTCCGGGACAAAAAAGCGTATATCACGGGAAAGTACGTGATGTTTATAACATTAACGACGAACTTCTCGTCATGATAGCAAGCGATCGTATTTCGGCATTCGATGTAATCCTTCCCAAAGGGATTCCTTTCAAAGGTCAAGTATTGAACCAGATTGCTTCCCATTTTCTTGACGCCACAGCAGATATTGTCCCCAACTGGAAAATGGCAACTCCCGACCCCATGGTAACTGTCGGTGTGAAATGCCGGAGTTTCCCTATAGAAATGATTATACGTGGATACCTCACCGGAAGCGCATGGCGTGAATACCAAGCCGGATGCCGTTTGTTTTGCGGAGTAGCATTACCCAACGGTATGAGGGAAAACCAAAAATTCCCTACTCCCCTCATTACTCCAACAACAAAAGCCGACACAGGACACGACGAAAATATTTCCAAAAAAGAAATTGTCGGACAACATATCATCAGCGAGGAAGATTACGAATTAATGGAACAATACACCTGCGCTCTTTTTCGACGGGGAACGGAAATAGCTGCCGGGAAAGGACTCATTCTGGTAGACACCAAATATGAATTCGGAAAGAAAGAGGGCAAAATATATTTGATAGACGAAATTCATACGCCGGATTCTTCTCGCTATTTCTATGCTGAAGGTTACAAAGAAAAGTTTGCAAAAAACGAACCACAAAAGCAACTATCCAAAGAATTTGTACGCCAATGGCTGATAAACAACGGATTCATGGGGAAAAAAGGACAGCAAATTCCTGAAATGACCGACGAGTACGTTAATTCCGTATCCGAACGTTACATTGAACTTTATGAACATATTGTGGGTGAGAAGTTTATCAAAGCAACCGTCGAAGATGTGTCCGCTCGCATTGAAAAAAATATTACAAGGTATCTCAAAAAATGAATTATCCGCAAGAATCTGTCATGCCTTATGGCAGCGACGGCAAAAAGAGTGAACAAATAGGTCGAATGTTCGACCATATTGCACCTGTTTACGACCGGCTGAACCATATCTTGTCAGGAGGTATAGACAAACGATGGCGGAGAAAAGCCATTGCTTGGCTAAAACCGTTTCGTCCGCAACGCATTATGGATGCAGCAACCGGTACGGGCGATTTTGCCCTTTTGATTCACCGTGAACTTCATCCCGAACTCCTTATCGGGACAGATATTTCCGAAGGGATGATAAACATAGGAAAAGAAAAAGCGAAAAAAGAAGGTCTTTCCGGCAAAATTCATTTTATAAAAGAAGACTGCACCTCTTTGTCGTTTGACAATGATTTTTTTGACGCTGTTACAGTTACTTTCGGAATTAGAAATTTTGACGATTTGGATAAAGGTTTGTCGGAAATGTATCGTGTACTGAAAAAGGAAGGTTGTCTGGTCATTCTTGAATTGAGCATCCCTGACTATTTCCCTATAAAGCAGTTGTATGTTTCATATTCCAAAACAGTCATCCCCTTTCTTGGCAAATTACTTTCTAAAGATAGCCATGCTTACAGATACCTACCTCGATCCATTAAAGCGATTCCTCAAGGTGAAGTGATGAAAAATATCATAACACATGCCGGATTTAGCAAGGTTTCTTTCCGGCGACTGACGTGTGGCGTCTGTACGCTATATACGGCAAAAAAATAATTGTTTTTATTATCAATTATTAGTTATGCAGAAATACGGTTTAATTGGCAAACAGTTGAGGCATTCGTTTTCCTGCGATTTTTTCAATGATAAATTCCGTACGGAAGGAATTAATGCCGAATATATTAACTTTGAGATTCCTCGAATTGAAGATTTTATGGATATCATCGAAGGCAATCCTAATTTATGCGGAATGAATGTGACAATTCCTTATAAGGAACAAGTCATACCGTTTCTTGATGATTTGGATGAGGATGCAAAGGCTATCGGGGCGATAAACGTGATCAAAATAACCCGTCAAAAAGGAAAAGTAAAGTTAATGGGATACAATTCGGATATCATTGGTTTTACACAATCTATCGAACCCTTATTGAAGCCCCATCATACCCATGCATTAATATTGGGTACGGGTGGCGCTGCAAAAGCGGTATTTCACGGATTGAAAAAATTAAACGTAGAGCCAAAGTTTGTTTCACGCACTCCTGGTAAAAACAGGCTTACTTATTCGGATATTCGTACAAAAGCCATAAAAGAATATTCTGTTATCGTAAATTGTACTCCTGTGGGTATGTATCCCAAAGAGGATGAATGTCCCGATATTCCCTACGATAAACTTACCCCACACCATCTGCTATACGATTTACTGTACAATCCCAACCATACTCTTTTTATGAAAAAAGGAGAAGCCAAAGGAGCTGTTACTCAAAATGGATTGGAAATGTTAATATTGCAAGCTTTTGCTGCGTGGGAAATATGGAATAGTGGAGTTGAAAAATGAATGCACATAAGAAAGACCTCCAAAATGTTTCCATGGAGGTCTTTCTTTAACCATTCATTTTTATTCGGCATTCAATGTAAAACGTTTGAAAGCGGTAACCGTAAGTCCTCTGCTATAACTATTTAAGAATTGTGCAATCGTTAATTTCCCATCTTTTATGTATTCTTGTTCCAACAAACAAGCTTCTTTGTAAAACTTGCCGATGCGTCCTTCTGCAATCCTTTCAATCATATTTTCGGGCTTACCCTCTTGACGAGCTTTATCGGCTGCAATTTGTTTCTCGCGAACAAGTATCTCTGAAGGAACACTTGCCGGATCAATGGAAATGGGATTCATTGCCGCCACTTGCATGGCAACTTCACGAACTACTTGCTCATCAATACCTGCCTGATTTAAAGCAACTATAGTAGCTAACTTATTACCCGGGTGAATATAAACGGCTGTAGCCTGTCCTTCAACAAAAGAATAGCCATCCAATTCCATTTTTTCTCCCGTAATACCACTACGATTGACAATAGCGTCAGCTACGGTATCTTTTCCTAACTGCAATCTTTTTACAGCTTCCATATCGGCACTTCTGTTGGCAATAGCCAAGTCAAGAATTTCGGTGGTTAAAGCTATAAATCCGGCATTTTTGGCTACGAAATCGGTTTCACACTTCAATGCAACCATGGCAGCATATTTACCATCGGTTTTTGCCAACACGCAACCTTCCGATGCATCCCGATCGGAACGCTTCGCAGCCACGGCTTGTCCTTTTTTACGTATAATCTCTACGGCTTTTTCAAAATCACCATTGGACTCCGTTAAAGCAGTTTTGCAATCCATCATACCGGCGCCTGTCATTTTACGCAAGTAAGTAATATCTGCTATTGTAACAGCCATAATCTTTTTCTGTTAATAAGTTAATTTACCATTACCTTTCTTTATGCTTCTTCATCTCCTTTCAAAAAAGCGGCTGCCTTGGCGGCATTAATGGCTTCTTCGTCAGATTTATCGAGTCTTGCTTTTGTTGCTCTTCTCTTGCCTCTGTTAGTTGATGTTTCACCGGCAGCTTCCAAATCAATTTTTTCAACCTTCCTTTCTTCAAGACCCTCTGCTATAGCAGCACAACAAGCATCAAGAATTACTTCAATGGATTTTGTAGCATCGTCGTTAGCCGGAATTACAAAATCAATAGTCGTGGGGTCGGAATTGGTATCAACAATACCAAACACGGGAATCCCCAAACGATTGGCTTCACGGACGGCGATACGTTCTTTCATTACGTCAATAATGAAAAGTGCAGAAGGCAAGCGATTCAAATCCACAATAGAACCCAGGTTCTTTTCCAATTTTGCACGTTGACGTGAAATCTGAAGAATTTCTCTTTTGGAGAGGTTGGCATAAGTACCGTCATTGGTTAATTTATCAATAGTGGTCATTTTCTTAACGGCTTTACGAATGGTAGGGAAATTAGTTAGCATACCACCCGGCCAACGTTCAATCACATAAGGCATATTAATAACTGTAGCTTTATCGGCAATAATTTGTTTTGCTTGTTTTTTAGTCGCAACAAAAAGAATTTTCTTCCCCGATTTTACAATATTTTTCAAAGCTTCGGCAGCTTCATCTATTTTTGCAACAGTTTTATGAAGGTCAATGATATGAATATCATTGCGTTCCATAAAAATATAAGGAGCCATTGCGGGATTCCACTTTCTTTTAAGATGCCCGAAATGACAACCGGCTTCTAATAATGCATCAAAATTTGTTCTTGACATGATTTTTTCTTTAAATTGTTTACTTTCTTTTTTGTTTTAAAAACCAACCATCGGGTAGCCTATAAAAAGAGTCCCGACAATTTAGATACTAAACAGACCTTATTTTTAAGCTTTTAATGTTTGAGTTGATAAGTTTCCGAATGAACCAACGTATTATTGAAAGCTCATGCACTCACCAAACTACACATAGCTAAATCAACGTTTGCTGAATTGGAATCTTTTCCGTGCTTTCGGACGACCTGGTTTCTTGCGTTCAACAGCACGTGGGTCACGCGTCATAAAACCTTCAGAGCGAAGAGCTTTTTTATCGTCAGGATTAATCTTTACCAATGCGCGGGCAATAGCCAAACGTAATGCTTGAGACTGACCGGTAACTCCTCCACCACATAAATTGACCTTAATATCGTATTTTTCAGCAACAGTAAGTTTGTTTAACGGTTGCTTCACCACATATTGGAGAATGCTTGAAGGAAAATATTGAGTAATGTCTCTTTTATTAATCGTTATTTTTCCTGTACCTTCAGTAAGGTATATACGTGCAATCGCACTTTTACGCCGACCTAATGCGTTTATTCTTTCCATATATTTTACTTAAACAAGTTTATATCAATTGACCTTGGAATTTGAGCGGCGTGTTTGTGTTCACTTCCGGAATATACATACATATTGCCTAATAATTGAGCCCCTAATCTGTTTTTCGGAAGCATACCCTTTACCACTTTCCTCAACAATCTGTAATCGCCGTCAGGTTTAGCTTGAAGACGCGCAGGGGTCATCGCTCTCTGACCACCGGGATACCCGGTGTATGACAAATATACTCTATCATTCCATTTGTTACCGGTCAATTTTACTTTGTTCGCATTGATAATAATCACATTATCACCGCAATCAACGTGAGGAGTAAAATTAGGTTTGTGTTTTCCCCTCAACAGATTCGCTACTTTCGCTCCCAATCGCCCCAACACTTGATCGGTAGCATCCACTATAACCCATTCCTTGGTTACAGTTGCTTTGTTCGCAGAAATGGTTTTGTAACTTAACGTATTCACCTCTTTAAATTATTTTTTATAATGTTACTACTAAAAACACCTTTTATTAACTTTCTTATAGAAATTGAATTTATTTACCCACTTATTAAAGATATAAGTGGTTTGCAAAGTTAGAGCATTTCTTTGTAACCGACAAAAATATTTTATATTTTTTGAACACGTAGATTCAAGTATTGAATGCAACTTTATCGTTAAAATTAGATACATAGAAATATTATTGATTGAATTTTAAATAAGATTAAAAAATTGATGTAATTTTGTACCGCAATTGAGCGGAATGTAGCGCAGTTGGTAGCGCACTACGTTCGGGACGTAGGGGTCGGGCGTTCGAGTCGCCTCATTCCGACAAAGGAGACAAACGGTAAATCTTGGTTGTCTCTTTGCTTTTTTAAAAGATATATTTGTAAATAAAAATGAGAAAATGGCGTATTGAAGATTCTGAGGAACTTTATAACATTACCGGCTGGGGAGTTCCGTACTTTGGAATTAATGAACGAGGACATGTGGTAGTTACACCACGCGAAAACGGGGTAAAAATTGATTTGAAAGAATTAATAGACGAGTTACAATTACGAGATGTAGCGTTGCCTATGCTTTTACGTTTTTCCGATATTTTGGATAACCGGATTGAAAAAACCTCGCGATGTTTCCGACAGGCTGCCGAAGAATACGGATATAAAGCCCAAAACTTCATCATCTATCCCGTCAAGGTAAACCAAATGCGTCCGGTAGTGGAAGAAATTATCAGTCACGGAAAAAAATTTAATTTAGGATTGGAAGCCGGATCGAAACCGGAATTACACGCTGTGATAGCCGTTAATACGGATGATTCCTTGATAGTTTGCAATGGATACAAAGATGAAAGTTATATTGAGTTAGCCCTTTTGGCACAGAAGATGGGTAAGCAAATCTTTCTGGTGGTTGAGAAACTCAACGAATTAAGATTGATAGACAAAATAGCCAAGCAGCTAAACGTAACTCCTAATATAGGCATACGTATTAAACTCTCTTCTTCGGGTAGCGGCAAATGGGAAGATTCAGGCGGAGACGCCAGTAAATTCGGATTAAGTTCCAGTGAATTGTTAGAAGCGCTTGATTTTCTTGAAGAAAGAGAAATGAAAGATTGTTTGAAACTAATTCATTTTCATATAGGGAGTCAGGTAACCAAAATTCGCCGCATCAAAACAGCTCTACGCGAAGCTTCTCAATTTTATGTTCAACTATATAATATGGGATTCAAGGTTGAGTTTGTTGATATTGGTGGTGGACTTGGTGTGGATTACGACGGAACACGTTCGTCGGATAGTGGCAGCAGCGTCAATTATTCTCTTCAGGAATATGTAAACGATTCCATTTCCACGTTGGTTGATGTGAGTGACAAAAACAAAATACCTCATCCTAATATCATTACGGAAAGTGGACGAGCTCTTACGGCTCATCATTCCGTGTTAGTGTTTGAAGTATTGGAAACAACTACGCAACCGATATGGAAAGAAGAGGAAGAAGTTTCGGAAAACGACCATGAGTTAGTACGCGATCTATACCACATTTGGGACACATTAAACCAAAACAAAATGTTGGAAGCATGGCACGACGCCCAGCAAATACGCGAAGAAGCGCTCGACTTGTTCAGTCATGGTATTGTAGCTTTAAAAACACGCGCGCAAATAGAGCGTCTATATTGGTCTATCGCTCGTGAAACCAACCAAATAGTGGCGGGATTGAAACATGCTCCGGATGAATTTCGAGGTCTTTCCAAATTGTTAACAGACAAGTATTTTTGCAATTTCTCATTATTCCAATCCTTACCGGACTCTTGGGCTATTGACCAAATATTCCCCATTATGCCTCTTCACCGATTGGAAGAAAAGCCCGAACGTTTAGCCACTTTACAGGATATTACGTGCGACTCCGACGGAAAAATTGATAACTTCATATCTATCAAAAACGTATCACATTATCTTCCCGTACATCGTTTGGAAGACAATGAACCTTACTACATGGGCGTTTTTCTGGTAGGTGCTTATCAAGAGATTTTAGGGGACATGCACAATCTTTTCGGTGATACGAATGCAGTGCATATCTCGGTGAATGAAGAGAGTTATATTATCGAACAAATTATTGATGGGGAAACTGTTGCCGAAGTATTGGATTATGTGCAATATAACCCCAAAAAACTGGTTCGTACGTTGGAAACGTGGGTAACCAAATCCATTAAAGAAGGAAAAATTTCGGTGGAAGAAGGAAAAGAATTTTTGTCGAATTACCGTTCGGGACTTTATGGATACACCTATTTGGAATGACTATTCTACAACAAATTATTAAAAATAAATAAAAATGTAGTCAAATAAAATTATTTTTTACCGTTGTATATTTATTTTGCATTTTTGTAAAAACTGATGGTAACTCCCCTCATTCGTTACAAAGAACAAGCAGGCTGTGATATAATTTTCTTTCCATATACATAGAAGAGAAACATCATAAACAAAAGAGAATGGGTTGAAAATCGAATAAATAGGTATATCATTATGCACAAAATTATAACTTTATTATCGGTGGTATGGAATTTTATACATCTTCATAAATGTGTGACAATTATATTACTATTTGCTGTTTTTATTACTTTCATAGATGATAACAATCTTATCCGCCGCTTGAACCAAAATCGCGAAATCGGTCATTTGAAAAAGGAAATAGAAACCTATAAGAAAAAATACGAAAACGATACACGACAACTCAACGAACTCATTACTAATCCCGACCAAATAGAAAAGATTGCCCGTGAAAAATATCTGATGAAAAGACCCAACGAAGATATATACATATTTAATAAAGAAGATGAATGAATAAAATAATACCTTTTCTTTATTTCATAGGAGCTTTAATGATACTTACCGGATTAAGTGTTTACATTACCCGCTGGAGTTATTATGCTCCCTATATCTATACCGTTGGTGCGGGATTTTTCGCATTGGCACAAATAAACTCGCCTTACCACGGCACAAACAAAAACATCAAACGCCTCCGTCACCAACAAATCATAGGCGCTATATGCTTGGTGTTAACAGGATTATTCATGTTCACCACGCGCCATAATGAATGGATTGCCAGCCTTGCTATTGCCGCCTTCCTCGAAATTTATACCGTTTTTCGTATCTCGCAAGAGGAAGAAAAAGAAAAAACCCTTTAAAAAATTCGCTGCACCATAGCCACATCCTTATATCCTTCTTCGCTATGCAACCATCCCTTTAACCGCCCGCATTCAACAAAACTGCAAGAAGAAAATAATCGCAAACAGGCTTGATTATCAACAGCCGTATAGGCGTATAACTGTTTCAAATGCAAAAACCTGTAAACATAATCACAAAGGAGTTTCAAGGCTCCCGTAGCGTATCCTTCTTTCCTGAAAGAGGAAAATACCACAATCCCTACAGCAGCGTGGGAATGAAGCGGAACAAAATCATATAAATCAATAATACCCACCGCTTGGCTATCCACCTTCCGCTCAATTATCAAACGCATCTGCTTTTCCATAAACAAATCATTTTGGGTGTTTTCAATATATTGTTTTAAAGCAAAGCCGGAATAGGGCGAAGTAACGCAACCACACTCCCAAAAAGAAGTATCGTTTTCCGTTTCATACATCCTATCAAGGTCTTTGAGTTCCGGTGCACGCAGTCGAATACGATTGTCAGCCAATAGAGCTTGTTTCATTGCTATCCGGTTGTTGTAATTTCAATTCTGCATGCAATCGTTTCTTACCCGGCAAACAAAAGGAAGAAGCAATTAACGCTATCAATGCGCAATACCCGCTCGAATGATTCAACGTCATATAAGACGCTACCACATTTAGTATCACAACCATCTCTAATAGAACCAAACGCCCCGCACATAAATACACATAACGATTCAGAGCAACCGGCAATATGTTATTCTCTATCTTCCGTTTTTGCATAAAACGAAATAGAATAAAAACTAACGGCACACAAACCATAGTAACAAAAATGCCGACACTTTCAATCAAATATCGCATCTTAACATCGTGCGCATAGATACCGACAGGAAGCACATTCGTTTCGTATGCCACCGCCAACAAAACCGGAATTAGCATGAAAAAGAAGAATTGAGCATACCCTATTTTTAAAATCTGCTTTATTTGTGCTTCCATGTTTTAAAATTGCTTTTGAAGAATATTTTATCGGTCTATCACCCACCTTTTATCATACGCCACCGTTAGCTTGGAATTATAGTTCATGCTTGTCCGAATGGGTATATTCAAAACATAAGTCCGCTGGTTTTTATTCTCCAGATAATAATCACGCAACCACGGATTGGCATCCTTCAATTGTGCATAGGTTATATTTCTCTGTTTGGCAAAAACAGACAAATCGGCAATTCCTTCGGAAATCTCCACCTCTTCGTAGGAAAGTGGCGGATACAGATGCTCTTTCTTTATCAGAAAACCAAAACTTCGCGGACTGCTAAACACTTGTTTCACCGCCATTATACGAAATATATAACGCGACGTTTCTTCCGCTAGCCGGAGGTCAACAGCTTTATCAACCTGTTGCCGTTGCAATTCATTACTGATACGGACTGTCCCGCCATTATAAGCAGCAGCTACTAACAACCAATCGCCATACTTGGCGTACGCAGCCTGAAAGTATTTGCAGGCTGCTCTTGTTGCTTTCACCATGTTGTAACGTTCGTCAACATTATTGTTTACCTCCAAACCAAATTCTTTTCCGGTAGTGGGCATAAACTGCCAAAGTCCGGCAGCTCCCGCCGATGAGTGAGCTTCCATATTCAAATTACTTTCAATAGCCATAAGATATTTAAAATCACCGGGTACTCTATTCTCTTTCAGTATTGGCTCTATAACAGGAAAATAGCGATTGGCGCGTTTAATCATCAGCATAGTACTCGAATGCATATAAGTAAACGCCATCAATTCCCTATCCATACGTTCGCGACAGTCATAACGGGTTAAATCAATCCTTTGTCCTGCAAACTCAATTGTTTGCGGCACGTCTATGGAATGTACACCGTAAATAGCTTCATTATCGGCAATTGGTTCAGAATTTATTTCCGTATGACTAAGCAAAAAGGGAACTCCACCCATACCAATAATAAAAACGAAAGCAGCCATAAAATTGATGCTTCTTTTTTTCATAATCAGATTATATTGAAATGCTTCAAAGCGTTCATAACGCCATCATCGTCCACCGAAGTTGTCACATAGTCGGCTGCTTGCTTCACTTTCTCGGCAGCATTACCCATTGCTACCCCTATAGCAACATAACGAAGCATGTTAATGTCATTTCCACCGTCGCCAAATGACATGGTTTCTTCCAAATCAAAACCAAAGTACTTCATTACTTCGTCAATACCCTTTTCTTTACCGTTATTTACAGCTATTACATCGGCAAATACCGGACACCAACGCCCAGCCGAACAATGAGGCAAGAAAGACATCACAGATTTTTCTTGCTCAACGGTAATAAAAGGAGACATTTGAAAGATTTCTTTTGTAACGACCTCTTCTATAGTTGCCACAGTCATAGAAGGAACTCTCAATGTTCGTTGAAACTCTTCTATCTTTTCGTTACTGTTGCAGACATTCATTCTATTTTCTTCAACAAATACGCAAGGTATGTTATCCTTCTCTACAATCTCAGCCATTGTTTGTACATCTTCTTGTGGAATTCTACACTTATAAATAACCTTTTCACCGACATAACAGTAGCTTCCATTCATCGTAATATACCCGTCAAAAGCCAAGTCACCCAGATTATTGATAATCACCTTGGGGCGACCGGTGGAAATAAAAACCTTAATACCTTTTTCTTTTGCCGATTCTATAGCGTCAATGGCAGACTGCGGAATGGCATGGGTATTAAAACTTACTAATGTTCCGTCTATATCGAAGAAAAGAGCCTTAATCATGCTTACATTAATTTGCCTGCAAAGATAAATGAGAGAAGGTTATCATACAAATATAATCATATTCCTTTGGATAATCGTAGATTCCATAACAAATTATAAAAACACATCACTTTAACATCCCAACAGTATATTTAAAAACAAAATTTATTCTTACTTACATCGCAAACGAACTTAAAACATTTACTATGCGAATAAGTTCTTTAATCGCTTAATTAGAAAGCAAATAGAAATTCAGTATGATAAGTGTTATCCCGAAAATCTACTACATGACCTTGCAAAATCCGAAGAATGATTTATCTTTGTGAATTAAAGAGGCCTTGTAGTTCAATGGATAGAACGGAAGTTTCCTAAACTTTAAATAGGGGTTCGATTCCCCTCGGGGCTACAAATGAAAACGTCAATCGGCTAATAATTAGAAGATTGGCGTTTTTGCATCCTAAAAATTCCCATATAATCCCCATTTATTTGACAATAACGAAAAAGCACCCCTATAAAACCGCTGTTTCTTGGGGTGCTTTGTTGTATTTAAAACATTACCTTTCGGCAAATATTTCGGGCATTGCTAATCAAGTATAGATATTTCAAGATTTCTATATTTTAATAGTCGAAATGCAGCTATCAAGAAAACACTGCCTTCGACTACGCTCAAGCGCCGGTGAGCGGGGCAATTCATAAATGCTTTTTTTGCATATTATATATCAACTATACTTAATTAGCAATGCCATTATTTCTTGTCCTCCCCATAATGCTTGCTGTGCATACGATGTGATACACAGTAAGGATATGATTAAGAAGAATGATATTCGTTTCATAAAATAAACTTATTTGTGTTTATCGGTTTATATTTTCGGAATCATACACAATTACAGCATCTCCTTTTTGTACAAATGCCGGTTTCTCGACAATTCCTACTTTCCGGTCATACGGTTTTGAACTGCTTGTATCGCCATCTATGAGTTTTTTTGCTAATTCTTTCATATCGGCAATATAGTTTAAGTCCAAAGCACGCTTTAAATAAGGATAATGACCGCAATATACTTTCGTTATATGCTGATCCTTCATGATTTCTTCCATACGGATGCAGGATTTGTAATAGGTGCTCATCGGTAAGTGAGGCATCAGTTGTAACCAAACTTGTCCGGAACCAAATGTATCTCCCGTATAGCAAACTCCAATCGTTTTATCGAGCAATACGATTGAACCGGGCGTATGTCCGGGCAACCAGATTGCTTCAATTATCCGTCCTCCCAAATCAAAGACATCCCCGTCGTTTATCCAGTTGTATTTTCCGGTAAAAGGAATTTTTACCGGTATTACTGTATCTAAGGGATGCATATACACTTCATCGAAATAGCGGATATTTCCGGAATGGTCGCCATGATTGTGAGTAATTACCACATACAAGGGTTTGTCTGTAATTTTCCGTATGGTTTCATCCAGGGCTTCACATTGGGTACCTGTATCAATCAACATGGCACGTTCTTCTCCTTCGATGATGTACATCGTAGTCATATCAGCGGTTTCCACTACCCAGACACCTTGGTCGAGTTTACTGATAGTCAAGTCTGCATTTTTGAATACTTCCTGTGCGAAAACCACATTGCAAAAAACCAGACAAAAGATGGATACAAAAAGAATTTTTGTTTTCATTTATTAATTTTATAATTAGCAGTTACAGCCATATTAAAAGGGGCAGACTCAAGTTCTAATTGCGACAACATCTTGCAAAGATGCATAAAATATTTTAGATTCATCCGGCAAATGCGTAATTGTTGATGATTCGATGGTTATTAGGGATAAACCGCTCAGTAATTGGTGATTATATTTCCGGACAGATTTTCTTTTTTGATTAAATGGTTGAAAAAGAAACAAGTTATACCATTTTTTATTAGTTTTATGGCGACCAACCAAACAACTTCTTGCATAGATTCTAATTGATTGTTTTTAAGCTATCTATATGTTGTTTTTTTCCGTTATCATCCCTGTCTTTAATCGTCCCAACGAAATAGACGAATTGCTGCAAAGCCTTGTGCAACAAAGCGGTAGTAATTTTGAAATTATTGTGGTAGAAGACGGTTCAACGATTCCCTGTAAAGAAATAACGGATAAATATGCTACACAACTCGACATTAATTACTATGCCAAATCCAATTCCGGTCCAGGACGAAGTAGAAACTATGGGGCGGAAAAAAGTAAAGGGGATTATTTCATCTTTTTAGATTCCGACTGTATTCTTCCGAAAAATTACATTCACTCAATAGAACAAGAATTACAAGTTTCTCCTACCATTGCCTTTGGAGGTCCCGACCGGGCACACAAATCTTTTACCACCATACAAAAAGCCATTAACTATTCTATGACTTCCTTTTTTACTACCGGCGGTATTCGTGGGGGAAAAAAGAAAATGGATACGTTCTATCCGCGTAGCTTTAACATGGGGATACGCCGGGAAGCATACCGGTTTTTAGGCGGATTCTCCGATATGCGTTTTGGAGAAGATATAGATTTTAGTATTCGAGTCCTCAAAAACGGATATTCTTGCCGATTTTTCCCCGAAGCATGGGTTTATCATAAACGACGTACCGATTTGAAAAAATTCTTTAAACAAGTACATAACTCCGGAATAGCGCGTATTAATCTATACCAAAAGTATCCTGAATCACTGAAATTGCGGAAAGCACGATAATAAATATAATAAAGAAAATGTTACATCATTCGGGAAAAGAAATAATGCTGAGTAATCATTTATAAAAATTCTTATTGAAAGCTGAAAATTCATTTTTTCGACAAATACAACGCCACCACCATGCTCGTCCAAACCCCGTTCCATAACCAATAAGTTGAACAAAAGCAGCAGCAACGGAATAAATACCTATTCGTAAATTTTTGTTTTGCCAAGTAGCATCTCCAATAATCAGCAAGATATAGAGTATAATAGGTATAGAACAGATACAGGTAAATAACGTACCGATAAGAAATGTCATCATGCATACTGTAAATATTGCCGGTAGTAAATGAACGAATTTCAGTGATTCAGGATACTTTTGGTATAGATTAATACGCGCTATTCCGGAGTTATGTACTTGTTTAAAGAATTTTTATAAATGATTACTCAGCATTATTTCTTTTCCCGAATGATGTAACATTTTCTTTATTATATTTATTATCGTGCTTTCCGCAATTTCGGATTTTTATTTTTGACCCTATGAATGATAAACACAAACTCAGCATCAACCAATGGGCTGAAGAAGACCGCCCACGCGAAAAGATGGTAAAACGTGGAGTTGAGGTATTAAGCGACGCCGAGCTATTAGCTATCCTCATCGGTTCGGGGAATACAGAAGAAAGTGCAGTAGAATTGATGCGTCGGGTATTGGCTTCGTGCGACAACAACCTCAATGAATTAGGAAAATGGAATTTACATGATTATTCCTGTTTCAAGGGTCTCGGTCTTGCAAAAGCTGCAACAATTATGTCCGCTTTAGAATTAGGGAAAAGACGCAAAATGCAAAATGATAAAAAACGGGAATCCATTACTTGTTCCGCTGATATTTATTACCTTTTTCATCCGTTAATGTGTGATCTCTCACAAGAAGAATTTTGGATAGTGCTACTCAATCAAGCAAACAAAATAATTACCAAGATTCGCATTAGCAGTGGAGGTATTGACGGAACATACGTTGATATACGAAGTATTCTCCGGGAAGCGCTATTGCATCGCGCTACAGGAATAATACTTTGCCATAATCATCCTTCGGGAAATAATCACCCAAGCTCAGCAGACATTCAACTAACAGAACACATCAAGCAAGCTGCTCAAACCATGAATATCACCCTATGCGACCATCTTATCGTATGTGATGGAACTTACTACAGTTTTGCCGACAACCAGAATTTATAAATCAAAACTTTTTTAACATTTGCGACAAACATTTTGACAAACACTTTTACCCGTGCATGGGTTAATTGTCGCTTTTTTTTAAAGTATGCAATTTTTTCAAAGAAAGGGAAAGAAAAGAAAGCACCTGTAATACAGGGACTTATATCCGGTTTTTTGTGTGATCCGCCCGGGGCTCGAACCCGGGACCCCAACATTAAAAGTGTTGTGCTCTACCTGCTGAGCTAGCGAATCAATCTTCTATAACTATTAAGCGGGGACAAAGATAGGTATCTTATCATTAAGTTGCAAAAAAAACCACATTTATTCAAAGTAAACTTTCAAAGAAAGAATTTCTAAACATTTATTCATTACCTGCGATTGCCTCCGTAGGGGCGACCTTTGCGGTCGCCCCTGCCCAATAATGAATTACCTGTATTAAATTAACATTACCTTATTTACAACGATTGCTCTATTTTTTTCCGGATTCCGGATAGATACAGCTTCATCCCTTCTGCATCTCTTCGGGTAATAATCTCCAACAAGTTATTTAGCTCCATACATATATTTTCTACTTGTGCAGGTGTACGAGGATTAAACAAAATTTCCTGTAACAGGTAATCGTCTTCGTTTAGCAATCCTCTGGCTATTGCCATGTGTTTTTTGAAAGTTGTACCGGGAGCTTCTTGGTGTTTCATCACAGCGCTAAAAACAAAAGTCGAAACGAAAGGTATAGAAAGCGAATAAGCCACTGTTTCGTCATGCCCCTCGAATGTATATTCAAAGATATTCAATTTCAGATTGTTATACAAATCTCTGAAAAACACCTTTCCTAGATGGTCGCCCTCGCTAATAATAATAGCACTTTCACTGCTTAGATTACTAAGGCTGGCAAAAGTGGGACCAAACATCGGATGGGTGGATACGAATCGTAAACCGGAAGTTTCATAAAACTCTTTTAATCCGCTTTTTACGGAAGCAATGTCGCTTATGATACAATCTTTCGGCAACACCGGCAACACTTGGCGAAAAGCCTCAACGGTATATTTCACTGTTACGGCATTGATAACCAATTCCGGTTTAAAATCTTTTATTTCGTATCTATCAGTAAAGCGATACGTATTATAAACAAAACGGAGTTGCCGGGGATTCGTATCATACACGGCTGTTTCATGTTGAAAACTAAGTATATCCGTGAAAAAGGAACCCATTTTTCCGGCTCCGAGGATTAAAATTCTCATGGGTTATATAATTAAATACGGTGAACAAACGAGCGTTTTTGAAAGTAAAATGATAATCATCTTCTTAATTCCGGTTAACTATTTCAATCTGTTGTCTTACGCTTTCTTCATGTATCGCTTCAAACACATCTTTAACAAATTCTGCGTCCATACCACATTGTTCACCTTGTAGCGCTCGCTTTTCCAAAATCTCATTATAGCGTTCCGATTGGAGCACTGTTAAGTTATGTTCCTTCTTGTAGGTACCTATTTCCCGAGAAACGCGCATACGTTTTGCCAATATCTCAATGAGCTCATTGTCACATTCGTCTATCTGCTTGCGTAGTTCATTGAGGTTCTCTGTGGTTCGAGACCCTTCCCGAATAATTAGTAAGTTGAGGATGTAATCCAACACATCGGGAGTTATTTGCTGAAAAGCATCACTCCATGCTCCGTCCGGGTTGCAATGGCTCTCAATCATCAATCCGTTGAAATTCAAGTCCATAGCTTGTTGGCAAAGAGGGGCGATAAGTTCACGTTTTCCACCTATATGACTTGGATCGCAGAAGATAGGTAAATTAGGAATGCGACGACGCAACTCAATAGGAATATGCCATTGAGGCAGATTGCGATATATTTTCTTATCGTAACTGCTAAATCCCCTGTGAACAACTCCTAACCGCTTCAATCCGGCATTGTTAAGGCGCTCCAATGCACCAATCCATAGATCCAAATCCGGATTTACCGGATTCTTTACCAGTATGGGAATATCCATCCCTCTCAGAGCATCGGCTATTTCCTGTACAGCAAAAGGATTAGCAGTAGTACGGGCGCCAATCCATAAAACATCTATTCCTGCTTTCAAACATTCATATACGTGTGTAGCTGTTGCCACTTCGGTAACGACGTACATGCCTGTTTCTTTCTTTACCTTCTTCAGCCAGTTTAAACCTTCGATTCCCACTCCTTCGAAACCTCCCGGTTTAGTACGAGGTTTCCAGATTCCGGCACGGAATAACTTCACCCCTTTGCCTGCTAATTCTTTGGCAGTATTCATCACCTGTTCTTCTGTTTCTGCACTGCAAGGTCCTGCAATGACAACAGGGCGATGGGCGTCTATACCCGGTAATAAGATTGATTCAAATTCCACTTTTTATGATGTTTACTATTTATTCTCTAACTGATACTGTTTTCTCATTCCAAATTCACCATTCCAGATTCCTAATCCTTTGTAACGCTTCCTCCAACTTTTCCTCCTTGCAGCAAAGTGAAATCCGTATATACCTTGCCCCGTTGCTTCCAAAAATAAATCCGGGAACAATAAACACGCGCGCCTCATGCAATACTTTTTCCGTAAGTTCCTCCACATGATTATACCGGTCGGGTATTTTTCCCCAAAGAAACATGCCGGTTTGATTCTTATCAAACGTGCAACCTAATGTGTGCATAATTTCTTCCGCCGGACGGCGACGGTTACGATAATTGCGGTTGTTCCCTTCATACCAATCGTCTTCGGCTTGCAAGGCGGTAGCGGCAGCTAATTGCATGGCACGAAACATACCACTGTCGATGTTGCTTTTTACTTTTAATACATGACTTATAAACTCTGCATTCGAAGCCAACATTCCTATACGCCATCCGGGCATATTATGGCTTTTGCTCATAGAATTGAGTTCAATGCAACATTCTTTAGCGTGCGGTACGGAGAGCATACTTAAAGGGCGATCATTAAGAATGAAACTATACGGATTGTCATTCACAATGATAATATTCTTACGAAGAGCAAAGTCCACTAAGCGGTTATATAATTCCGGTGTAGCAAGAGCTCCCGTCGGCATATTGGGATAGTTCACCCACATCAATTTTACGCAGCTCATATCTATTTGCTCCAATTCCTCAAAATCAGGCATCCAAGCATTTTCCGCTTTCAAATTATAATTAACCACTTCTGCTCCAAGCAGTTTACTTAATGAGGTATAAGTGGGGTAACCCGGGTTGGGAATAAGCGCTTGTTCACCGGGGTTTACAAACGCAAGGGTGATATGTAAAATTCCTTCTTTAGAGCCGATAAGCGGTTGTATCTCCGTATTATAATCGAGCGTTACCCCATACCAATTTTGATACCAACCGGCAAAAGCTTTACGCAATTCCGGAATACCTACGTAAGGTTGATATCCGTGTCCGTCAGGATTTCCAGCCGCTTGACACAACGTATCTATTGTTTTTTTCGAAGGCGGCATATCGGGACTTCCCACTCCTAAACTAATCACATCTTTCCCTCCGGCGTTCATTTGTGCCACTTCTTTTAGCTTTTTCGAGAAATAGTATTCGTTTACACTCTTCAGCCGTGTGGCAGGCGCCACATTATATGCTTGATTTTCCTTCCGCATATTCTCCCAATATTTTAAGTTCTTTAGTTAACGGTGAAATAGCCGGAATTGCCTGTTTATAGCGTGAATAATCGGTAAACGCCACGTCGATGTAAAATTGGTATTCCCATTCCCGTCCGATAATAGGAAGCGATTGTATTTTAGTCAGATTGATATGGTAGAATGACAGAACGGAAAGCACTTGCGAAAGACTTCCTTCGGTATGCGGAAGCGTAAAAACGATACTCGCTTTATTCACGTTACTACTCCGGTTTAATTCGTCGGCTATCCACGGGTCAGCGACAACAAGAAAACGGGTAAAATTATGTTTGTTGGTCTCAATACCTTCTTGAAGAACTTTCATTCCGTAACTTTCAGCAGCAGCTTTGGAACAAATAGCTGCGTGCCCTTTTTGATTTTCTTCTTTGATTCTTTTTGCGCTCGATGCCGTGTCGTCTTCTTCTACTATTTTCAATTGCGGATGATGATTAAGAAAATCTCCGCATTGCATCAAAGCAATAGGATGGGAATTTACCTCTGTAATATCGTTCCAATCTTCATCAGGTAAGCAAACAAAACAATGAGAGATACGCAGTTTGTATTCGCCGATAATCCGTGTGCCGCTTTCTCGCAATAATTCATAATTGTGAAGTAAACTTCCTGCAATGGTATTCTCTATGGCTAACATCCCGATATTTCCACTATCTTGCTTCAAAGCATGGAACACGCCTTCGAACGTGGTACAACCAATCAATTCAATCTCTTCTTTATCGAAAAAGCGATGAGCGGCAATGTCGTGATATGAACCTGATATCCCCTGAATGACAATTTTTTTCATTAAAATTTGCGAATAGTTAATTTATATTTATTGGTTTTTAAAAGTTTACAAAAAGGAAATAAATAAAACATCCCACTCTTTGTATGGGAGCGGGATGTTTTGTTTATCTGTTATTCCATTTATTATTTCTAATAATCTTTATTTGATGCATGCAACTCCCGCTCTACCTTCGTGCTATAAAAGTAAAAGAAAAAATAATATGCATACGTAAAAAGATTCATGGGCGCTATCTATTGATTTTTGAATGGACAAAAGTAATACTTTTTTTCCCTTTAGCAAAATTCAATATTATTTTAACAGCAATCTTAATGAAAAAGAATTTTCACATAAAATCAGGATGAACAGAAATAAAAAATAGCATTCCCTATTACTTACATGTGGGTTTCCATATATAGGTATCGTTTGATACTTTTTTTAGGTGTCTTTTCAAACTCTTCGGGATAGATTTTTATCTTCATTATTTGGCTGTATGTGGGAAGCACTTCATTTAAAGTTATCCGGTTTTCTTCCATAATACGTTCGATGTCTTTGTCTTTCAGTCCATTGGCAAAAGCTTCATCCATATCGGGATATACTAACCCAACTAATTTTTCACTTTGTTGTATAACGACGCTTTCCGCCACGTATGGCATGTTATTCAGTTTGTCTTCTATTTCTTCCGGATAAATGTTTTGCCCGTTATTGCTCAGTAGCATGTTTTTGCTGCGTCCCCTGATAGTTACATTGCCTTCGGCATCCATTACACCGAGGTCTCCCGTATGCAACCATCCGTTTTCTTCCAGTACTTCTGCAGTGGCTTCTTCATTTTTGTAGTATCCCAACATCGTATTCATGCCGCGACAAACAATTTCTCCTACCACGTTTGCCGGATCAGGCGAAAGTATTTTGATTTCCATCCGGTAGGCGCTCTTGCCACAACTTCCCGGTTTAAACTTTTTCCAATCTTCGTAGGCTACAATAGGTCCACATTCTGTCATTCCGTATCCTACGGTGTAAGGAAATTCAATTCCTTTCAAAAACAATTCTACTTCCTGATTAAGACTAGCGCCACCTACAACAACTTCTTTGAATTGTCCGCCAAACGCTGCAACAACCTGTTTGCGTATAGTCGATTTTATTTTTTCGTTGACGATGGGTACTTTCAGTAATAGTTTGGTAGTGGGTGTTTCCAATTTCGGAAGCACATTCTTTTTAATGATTTTTTCTATGATGAGCGGTACAGCGATTATCAAACTCGGTTTTATTTCTGCGAATGCCTGGAATATAATTTTGGGACTTGGTGAGCGGGTAAGGAAATAGATGCTGCAACCAGTTGAAAATTCGTATATAAATTCAAAAGCCAGACCGTACATGTGCGCCATAGGGAGCATGGAAACAAGTTTGTCGCCGGCTTCCATATCTAATACTTCACGGGCAAATAGCGTGTTTGACCATAAACTGCGATAGGGTAACATGACTCCTTTTGAATTACTTGTAGTCCCCGAAGTGTAGTTGATTACTGCAAGTTCGTCCGGTTGGTCTTTATGATAATTAATATGTTCTTGACGAAAGTTCTTGGGATATTTTTTTCCAAACATTTCATTGAGATGCTCGCGTGCATTTGTTAGTTTTTCGCTACGGGATATTAAAATTGAAAAATCATGTATTAGTATAATGCCTTCTAATAGCGGCATAGCGGTTTCATTGAGATTTTCCCATACCATATCGCCTACGAAAAGCAATTTTGCATCCGAATGATTTACGATGTTGTGTATGTTATCAGCCTTAAATTCATGTAAAATGGGAACTGCTACTGCTCCGTACGTGATGGTTGCCAGGAAAGATACTCCCCAATGCGAGCAATTGCGTCCGCATAGAGCTATTTTATCTCCTTTTACGATTCCGCTTTCTTCAAAAATAATATGGATTTTCTCAATCTTTCGCGCAACGTCTTTATATTGTAGAGTTGCTCCTTTGTAGTCTGTCAGTGCGGGTAAATCCCAATGTTCTTTTATGCTATTCTCAATATAAGCAATAAAACTTTCTTCCATGTTTGTGGCACATTTAGTTCAAAATTGAGCAAATATAAGATTTTATTGTATAACACAAATAATTAGAGGTAAAAATTCATTCCATCCGGTATTCTTTCGGGTAATCAATGGTGTAATGTAATCCTTTGCTTTCTTTCCGTTCGATAGCTTGTCTCATGATGAGGTATCCCACATTGATCACGTTGCGTAATTCGCAAATTTCTTTTGATACGACACTGCGTTTGAATAAGCTTTCTGTTTCTTCGTAAATAATATCCAAGCGAGACCACGCACGTTGTAAACGTAAGTTTGAACGGACAATACCTACATAGGCGCTCATTATTTGGTTTACTTCTTTCATGTTTTGGGTAATGAGTACCATTTCTTCGGATGATTTTGTTCCTTCATCATTCCATTCGGGAATTTTTTCATTATACGTATATTCGTTTATCTTTTCGAGGCTGTGTTTGGCAGCGGCGTCGGCATAGACTACAGCTTCTATCAGGGAATTTGACGCCAGACGATTTCCTCCGTGTAAACCCGTACATGAACATTCGCCTATGGCATACAATCTTTCGATAGATGATTGTCCATTCAAGTCAACTTGGATACCTCCACAGAGATAATGGGCTGCCGGAGCCACGGGAATATAGTCTTTTGTGATGTCAATTCCCAGGCTAAGGCATTTTTCATAGATATTCGGAAAGTGTTTTTTCGTTTCTTCCGCATTTTTTTGTGTTACGTCTAAATAAACATAATCATCCCCCCGATTTTTCATTTCATTATCAATGGCACGAGCTACAATATCGCGTGGAGCTAATGATAAACGGGGGTCGTATTTTTGCATGAACTCTTGTCCGTCTTTCGTACGAAGCGTTGCGCCGTAACCGCGCATAGCTTCTGTAATAAGAAACGACGGACGGTTGCCGGGGTGATATAGAACAGTAGGGTGGAATTGTATGAACTCCATGTCTTTTACCGTCCCTTTGGCACGATACACCATGGCGATGCCGTCCCCTGTTGCTACCAGCGGGTTGGTAGTAGTTTGATAAATGGATCCCACGCCTCCTGTTGCCATTAAAGTTACTTTTGACAGGTAGGTATCTACTTTTCCTGTCTTTTGATTAAGGATATAAGCGCCGTAGCATTTAATATCAGGTGTTTGCCGGGTAACGGTTATTCCTAAATGGTGCTGTGTCAGTATTTCAATGGTAAAGTGGTTTTCCAGAACCGTAATGTTGGGATTTGCTCTTATTGCATTGATAAGGCTGTCTTGAATTTCTGCTCCTGTATTGTCTTTATGGTGTAAGATGCGAAACTCCGAATGTCCGCCTTCTCTGTGTAAGTCGAACTCTCCTTGCTCATTCTTGTCGAAATGAACTCCCCAACCGATCAGTTCTTTGATTTGGCGAGGAGCTTCTTTAACTACTTTTTCTACGACTTTGCAGTTGCTTAGGTTGTCTCCGGCAATCATAGTGTCTTCCATATGTTTGTCGAAATTATCGGTTAATGTATTAGTTACGGAAGCTATTCCTCCTTGAGCAAAATAAGTATTTGCTTCTTCTAATTCGGTTTTACAAATCAAAGCTACTTGTCCCTTTCCTGCTACTTTCAAGGCGAAACTCATGCCGGCAATACCAGAACCGATTACGAGAAAATCGAATCTTTTAGTCATAGTTGTTAGGTTTTTATGTGCAAATTTACAAAATTACCTATACTTTTACTGCTCTGATTTAAAGAATTAAGGAGAGTACGATAATCGATATGATGCGTTTGTGTAAACTTGTTTATGATTACCTAAATTTAAACATTTTTTATCTGGCTGAAAAAATTATACTATTTTTATTTTTCTATTATTTCAATCATATAATAATCGTCTAATTGCAAATAATCCAATGCCTAAGTATATTTACGAACTAATTCTCAAGGTTCGCGATTACGAATGCGATCTTCAAGGCATTGTCAACAATGCCAATTACCAACATTATTTGGAACATACGCGACATGAATTTCTTATCTCTATGGGGGTTCGTTTTGCCGATTTGCACGAACAAGGGATAGACCCTGTAGTGGCACGTATTACCATTGCTTTCAAAACCCCTTTAAAGGGTGGCGACGAATTTGTTTCCAAGCTGTATTTGAAAAAGGAAGGTATCAAATATGTCTTTTATCAGGATATTTTCCGTAAAAGCGATGAGAAAATAGTGGTGAGAGCAGTGGTCGAAATAGTATGTATGGTAAACGGGCGGTTAAGCGACAGTGAATTTTTCAACATACTGTTTACCCCTTATTTCAATACATGAACGAAGAAGAATATATTTATAGCATAGCTCTGACTCAACTTCCGGGGATAGGTGTTGTTTGGGCAAAAAATCTTTTGGATATGGCGGGGAGCGCTGTTTCTATATTCAAAAACAAGGGAGAGTTGTTTCACCGGATACCGGAAATACCTTCCCGCATTAAAGAAGCGTTGAATAATCCGAATGCTTTAACTCGCGCCGGAAAAGAATATGAATTTATTTTAAAAAATAATATCCAATGTGTAACGATAAAAGAAGAGGCTTATCCCGTCCGCCTTCGTGAATGTGATGATGCTCCGATAGTACTTTTTTACAAAGGAACGGGGGATTTGAATGTCCCCCATGTTATTAGTCTGGTAGGAACACGCCGTGCTACCGATTACGGTATCCGGATTTGTAACCGTTTTATCGAGGAACTTCACCTTCTTTGCCCGGATGTTTTGATTGTCAGTGGATTGGCATACGGCATTGATATTCATGCTCATCGTGCCGCTCTTGTCTGCCGACTTTCTACAGTGGGGGTATTGGCGCACGGGCTTGACCGTGTTTATCCTTCAGCGCATCGCAAAACGGCTGTTGATATGTTGGAACAGGGAGGATTGTTAACGGAATTTCTTACGGAAACTGTTCCCGATAGATATAATTTTGTCCATCGAAATCGTATTATAGCCGGTATTAGTGATGCTACTATTGTGGTGGAATCGGCGGAAAAGGGTGGGGCACTTATTACCGCCCAGATAGCTGGGGACTATCACCGGGATTGTTTTGCTTTTCCCGGAAAAATTACAGACGAGTATTCCCAAGGATGTAATCGTTTAATTCGTGACAATAAAGCTGCATTGATTCAATCGGCTGAAGATTTTGTGCAGGCTATGAATTGGGACGCCCACGCGAAAGAAACAAAACAGGTTCAACGGAATCTGTTTCCGGATTTATCGGATAATGAAAAACATATCGTTTCTTTATTAGACAAGCAAGGCGATATGCAGATCAATCAATTGGCAGTAGCTTCTGATATTCCTATACAAAAGATGAATGTCATACTGTTTGAGCTTGAGATGAAAGGTGTTTTGCGTGCATTGGCGGGAGGTATGTACCGGTTACTTTAATGCAAGTTGCTGTATGCAGGTACCGTTTATACGGATTATACTACTGATTTGGAATAAAAAAGATTCTTAACCAATCAAAAAAAGACAATATAAATTCGCAAACGCCATTTTTATTATTCATATTTGTAAAATAATTGCGATTTATTCGGATAAAATATGATTTTTGAATTTAGGGTTAAAAATTATTTGTCGTTTAAAACAGAGCAGAAGCTTAGTTTTGAAGCTACAAGCGATAGCGAAAACGAAGAGTATTATTGTGTGGAAATAAAACCGGGCGTCAAATTACTAAAAACCGCTATCATATATGGTGCAAACGCTTCCGGGAAAACAAATCTATTGATTGCGTTGAATTTTTTAAGAGACCTTATTCTCAAATCTCCCAAAGATAAAGAAGAAGAAATCGAAGTCATACCTTTCTTACTGGACGAAGAGTCGAGGAAAGAACAAACATCTTTTTATCTTTCTTTTTTTATTGGCAGCACGAAATTTGTTTATTCGATATCGTTAGATAAAACACGAATTTATGAGGAACAATTGACGTATTATCCAAGTGTTCAACCTGCTAAATTATACAACCGGTGGTATGATGAAAAAACCGATTCCACAAAAATAGAATTTGGAAATCATTTGAAATTCGGACAGAAAGATCAGATTGTCATTACCGGAAATACATTAAATAATTGTACGGTGATGGCTTCTTTTGCCAAATCCAACGTAGGATCAAGTATTTTAAATGAAGTTTTCCAATATTTCAAAAAGGAGTTAAAAGGCATTCTCAAACCCACAATGGATTTATCCGGATATACTCTTCGAGAACTTGAGAAAATTCCTCAAATGAAACCATTCATTTTAGAGATATTGAAACAATCTGATTTTAATATCTGTGATTTGGAGGTAAAAAAGAAAGATATTGTTATATCGCCCGAACTTTCAAAGACGATTCAAAACAGTTCTTTACCGGACGAAAGGAAAAAAGAATATTTGGATAAAGGAAAAATAGAACAAGGAGAAATAGTATATACTCACGATACTGCCGGCTTGGGAACGTATTCTTTGCCGGAAGGAATTGAGTCGAGAGGAACTACCCGTTATGCCGGAATGGCAATTCTACTTTATCATTTGATAAAAGAAAATAGAGTTATACCGATTGACGAAATAGAAACGAGTTTGCATTTCGAACTTTTGTCTTATTTTATTAAGCTGTTTTTGGCAAACGGAGATAAGCATTCGCAATTAATAGTTACTACGCATGATATTAATCTTTTGAATGAGGATTTTATCCGTAGGGATGCTGTTTGGTTTACAGCGAAAAATGAAGCTGGGGAATCTGTTTTAGAAAGATTATCCGATAAAGGATTGCACAAAAATACTTCTCCTTATAACGCCTACAAACAAGGAAAGTTGGGAGCCAAACCTTTCACGGGAAATATTTTTTTGAGTTAATGCAATAACTATGGGCAAAACAAAAGTCAGTATTGCAATAATCGGGGAGGGTGAAACCGAATGGTTTTATTTTGATTCGTTGAGAAGAAGTAAACGATATTCATTTTCCATAGAACCGTCTTTACCTCAACATGCAGATATTGAACATATTATGAAATTAGTATCCAAAGCGGTATTTGATCAATATGATTATGTGTTTTGCCTCGTGGATATGGATAGGATTATGGCAACGCCCAAAGAACGGGAACGATATGTCAAATATGTAAATACATACAAGGATACAAAGGTTACTTTTATTGAAAGTATGCCCTGCACTGAATTTTGGTTTCTACTTCATTTTTGGGAACATTGTCGTACAAAAATTTATCCGGATTATAATTCTTTACTTCCGGAACTTAAAAAACATTTGCAAGGATATGAAAAAACAAAAGATTTTTTTCGTAAAAATAGTCTTTATGAAATATTGGCAAAGCAGGGCAATTTAAAAAGAGCAAAAGAATTTGCAGAGGAATTGACAAAAAAGTCTAAAAATAATACTCTAAATGAAACTTTTTCGTATTCTGAAATATTTCGTGTTTTGGATGCACTTGAAAAAATAGGATATGGTTTCTAAAAGCTGATATTGAAGAGCCATTCCGACCGGACTCCGGAGTAGTGTATTGATTTTATTACCCGCACCCCCGTTGAAAGTGGAAATTCTGTCTGTATGGCATTCCAATCAAAGACGAGATCAACTCCGTACGAACTTTGTGTTGTCCAATCAGTTTTTTTATAGGCACGATTGAAAGAACAATCATAAAAAATATTGTTCCGGATACGTTTGATGTATGCCAACCATCCGATACTGAAATCAGGATAAAGAATAGTAAAGGAATAATCGGTCTTGATAGCTAACTGTTGATAGCTGGCATAATTATAGTTATGTCCGCGCGGAGCGCTTACTAAGTGTTGAGGTAAATACAAGACTTTTCTATCCATGGTTTGATGTTGATAACCGAGGTGTAACATGAATCCATTGTTTCGCATAAGACCCGGTAAATATCCGGTCAATTGAACAGCATACAGATTACCGTAGTTTGCTGTATTGAATAGTGTCCGGATATGTTGTAAGCGAATTTGTCCTCCCCAACGGGGGAAGATGTCTTGTTGGGAACGTTCTCTGTAGCGGTAATAAATCAACTCGGTCAAAAGATATTGAAAGTCGTGAAATTGGTTACTTTCATATTGTTGATATTTATTGTTCGTATAATAATACGTTATCGAAGGTTGTAATCCACTTATAGATTGGTTATGAGTGAAATTGAAAGGGATATACGCTTGTATTTCGGTTTCGATTAAGTTACGGTCGGTATAATGTGTGTAAAAATATTCTTTTATATTTCCATTGTTTTGGTATTTCATCCACAAAACATCCAATGCTTTTCCTCCGTAATCCACATTCAGATTAATCACAGGGTACCAACCCATATAAGTAAACGCTAATTTACCATGATGTTCGCCTTCGGTATAATACCAGCCCAACTGTGTTATAGCTGTATTTAATGTGTTTTGCGACAATATCATGGCTCCGGGTTTAATAGCCGTGATTAGATTATCCGTTTGCAGGTTTAACAAACGGCTTGCATCGTAAAAAAACGGAGCCCAACTGTGTATTTTAAACAAATGCGACATCCGGCGATATGGCTTAGGATTGAAGTTTATGGAGGACAATCCGGCGGTATCTAAATTGAATGACTCTTGTCGACTGATAGAATCTGCTAACGTAAAATGATAAGGGCGGGTGAAATCAACGATATCTGTCATTAAACTGTCTAAAGTAACGGAAACGATGCGATATCCTTTGGCTTGATAATCGGCATAAAATAATTTTCGCCCGTCGGCTGACAAAGTAGGAGAGAAAGCGCCAAAACGCGCTGCGGTCAATGGTCGGCATTGTAAAGTCTCCGTATTCAAACAATAAATATTGTTCGTTCCGTTTAGCCCCGATTCAAAGAATAACCGACCGTTGCACCAAACAGGTGCAGTGATATTTACATAGGTTGGTTTCAACAGTTCTTTCCAAAGTTTTGTCTGTTTGTTAAGTTGTTGTATCTGTATTCCGTTGTCTCCAAGCATGACGGAAATAATATTACTGTCTTCTCCAAAGGTCATATCTTTGATAAAAATATTGTCGGGAATAGGATAGTGATCAATCTCTTTACCGCTATCCGTATCCATCCATACGATTCGGTTAACACCCGATTCCGAAATAGATGAAACTGCTATTACTTTTCCACCGGCTTCAACGGAAGGAGAAAGATAACGTCTATGGGGGGTGAGCGTAATGATACGTTTGGCGTTCAAATCGTAATATTTAATCACAGAGTAATTTTCATGCGTCCAGCGTATGCCCGGTACATATTCCGTCCAATACACACGATTGTTTTTCAAAATAATACGGCTATTAATATGACCGATATAACTCAATCGTTTTTCGTTTCCATTCTGAATGATGACTAATGAATGAATATCCTGCAAGCTCGATTTTACAGCAATAATTGTTGAATCATTTACTATTTGCGGATATTGGTAAGAGGCGTATTGCTTGGTTTCCGGTGATAGATAAACCGGTTTGTTCTTGACTCCTTTTGTTAGGTATAGGCTATCTTGTATTTCCCATTCATGTTTTAGAAAAGAAAAAGCTTGATCGAAAAGTCCTTTCGTACCGATTCCCGTATAATGTTTCAGCGAACGTGAAAAGGGGGGTATCAGATAAATATGCCGGGTATAGCGGTCTGTAACCTTATCCCATATCTCTGCCCCGTATTGATAACGGGCGTAAGCGGTAAGATTGTATCCTAATGCATAAAAGTTGCCGGTATAATCTTTATAGGATCCGAGGAACCATTTGTCGAATGTATAAGATTTGCCGGAGAGGATTTGTGTACGGTAAACCATGTTAAACTCAGGCAACCTTCCTCGCCCACTGCTCGACAAAGCCGTTTCAGTAGCTACCGCATCGCCTTCAAAAAACCATTTAGGTACAGCAATGCCGGTAACTCCCGCCACTTGTTCACCAAGAACATAATAGAAAGGCATGAAAATTCTTCTCGTCAGTTTATCTGTTTGGAATACGTGGCGTGATTCGTGTATTACCAACTGTTTGTTCCAACTTTGGGCATACAGATCGGAATGAGGAGTTGTGAGAAGTTCCATGCGTCTGGGCGCCCAAGCCACCATTCCGTTCGACAGCATATTGGCAGGATGCAGTATCACGGGAAAAGCTTTTTGAGGAGGTGTTCCCATTGTTTTTCCTATATGCGGGTACGCTGTTTCTAATAAAACAGCATAACGGCGAGCTGTCGAATCAATACCCTGCGGATATATTAATTGGTAATGCGGTGTGCGTGCGATGTTCCATTTGAAGCAAGCGGGGTCGGATCCATAATTTAGGAATTGGGCTTGTATGTTTATGGAGATATATGACAGGATGAAAAGCAGGAAGAAATATTTTGGGAAGAGTATTTGCATAAGTTTATCCTCATTAGCGTGAACAAATTTACTTAATTATCGGACAAAATATACTAATTGCTATCAAACACTTAGGTGTATGTGTGCATAAAAACGGGAAACACAGTTATTGTCCGTGTTTCCCGTTTTATTTTATTAAAAGTTATTACGAGTTTTTGTTAGTCTTTCAATTTCGCCTTAATAAAGTCGCGATTTAACTTGGCGATGTGGCTGATGGATACATTTTTCGGACACTCCGCTTCGCAAGCGCGCGTATTGGTACAGTTACCAAAACCAAGTTCGTCCATCTTGGACAACATGGCTTTGGCACGGCGGGAAGCTTCTACTTTTCCTTGCGGAAGACGGTTCAATTGGCTTACCTTTGCCGATACAAACAGCATAGCCGATCCGTTTTTGCATGCTGCCACACAAGCGCCGCAACCGATACATGCGGCAGCGTCCATTGCTTCGTCTGCTACTTCTTTCGGTACCGGAATGGCATTTGCATCTTGAGGTGCGCCTGTATTGATGCTAATGTAACCGCCTGCTTGCATGATTTTGTCGTATGCGCGACGATCCACCATCAAATCGCGGATCACGGGAAAACCTGCCGAACGCCATGGCTCTACGGTAATGGTATCTCCGTCATTGAAACGACGCATATATATTTGGCAGGTAGTAACTCCCGTTGCGGGACCATGCGGATGTCCGTTGATGTAGAGCGAACACATACCGCAAATACCTTCCCGGCAGTCGTGATCAAAAACTACAGGTTCTTTTCCTTCATGGATAAGTTGTTCGTTCAAAATGTCTAACATTTCGAGGAAAGAGGTGTCTCCCGTGATATCTTTCATGGGGTATGATTCAAAGGAACCTTTTTCTTTGGGGCTTTTTTGTCTCCACACTTTTAGTGTGAAACTTATCTTTTTTTCCATGGATTCATTTGTTTTTATGCTTTGTAATTACGGGTTTGAACTTTTATAAATTGATAGTTCAACTCTTCCTTGATTAGTTCCGGTGCTTTATCTTCGCCGGTATATTTCCAACAAGCCACGTAAGAGAATGCTTCGTCGTTACGTTCCGCTTCGCCTTCGGATGTTTGGTATTCTTCACGGAAATGACCGCCACATGATTCTTCCCGATTGAGGGCATCGCGCGCCATCAGCATACCTGTTTCGATGAAGTCGCTTAATCGAAGCGCCTTTTCCATCTCAATGTTTAATTCGCTAGCTTCACCCGGAATACGTACATCGCTCCAGAACTCTTTTTTTACTTCTTGAATTTCTTTCAAAGCTTTCTGTAAAGATTCTTTGGTACGAGCCATACCTACGAAATCCCACATGATATGTCCTAGTTTTTTGTGAATAGAGTCAACCGATTGCTTGCCGTTAACAGCCTTAATCCGGTTGATTTTATTTTTAATGGTTTTTTCGGCTTCGGCAAATTCGGGCAAATCGGTAGAGAAACGTGGTATTTGAATTTGGTCTGCCAAATAGTTTTGAATCGTGTAAGGTAATACAAAATATCCGTCAGCCAATCCTTGCATTAATGCGGAAGCTCCCAAACGGTTGGCTCCATGGTCGGAAAAATTGGCTTCGCCGATGGCAAACAATCCCGGAATGGAGGTCATCAGTTCATAATCTACCCAAATTCCTCCCATTGTATAGTGAATAGCCGGATAAATCATCATCGGGGTTTTGTATGGATTTTCATCCGAAATCTCTTCGTACATATCGAATAAGTTTCCATAACGTGCACGAACAACGTCTTCCCCCAACCGTTCAATGGCGTATTTAAAATCGAGAAATACAGCCAAACCGGTGCTGTTCACTCCAAAACCGGCGTCGCAACGTTCTTTGGCAGCGCGTGAAGCCACATCGCGAGGCACTAGGTTTCCAAACGCCGGATAGCGGCGTTCCAAATAGAAATCGCGATCTTCTTCGGGTATGTGTTTCGGTTTTTTCGTTCCGGCTTGCAAAGCTTTAGCGTCTTCTAATTTTTTCGGAACCCAGATACGTCCGTCATTACGAAGAGATTCGGACATTAACGTCAGCTTGGATTGTTGAGCGCCATGCACCGGCACACAGGTGGGGTGAATTTGTGCATAACAGGGATTGGCAAAATAGGCTCCTCTTTTATAACATTGAACGATGGCGGAACCATTAGACCCCATAGCGTTGGTAGAAAGAAAGAAAGTATTTCCGTATCCGCCTGTTCCTATTACCACAGCATGGGCAGAGAAGCGTTCGATTTCTCCGGTTACCAAGTTGCGAGCGATAATACCGCGTGCGCGACCGTCTATAATTACTAAGTCGAGCATCTCGTAACGGGTATATAGTTTCACGTTTCCTTGATGTACCTGACGGCTTAATGCTGAATAGGCGCCTAATAGGAGTTGTTGTCCTGTTTGACCGCGAGCATAGAAGGTGCGTGATACTTGTGCACCTCCGAATGAACGGTTGTCAAGTGTGCCTCCGTAGTCGCGAGCAAAAGGAACACCCTGCGCCACACACTGGTCAATGATGGCATTTGATACTTCTGCCAAACGATATACATTGGCTTCGCGGGCTCTATAATCACCACCCTTGATGGTATCATAGAAAAGGCGATATACGGAATCGCCGTCGTTTTGATAATTCTTTGCCGCATTAATTCCTCCTTGTGCTGCAATGGAGTGAGCGCGACGCGGGGAATCTTGAATGCAAAAATTGAGAACGCTGAAACCCATTTCTCCTAACGACGCTGCTGCGGACGCTCCCGCCAAACCGGTTCCTACTACAATAATATCCAAACGACGTTTATTTGTCGGGTTTACAAGTTTTTGATGGGCTTTGTAGTTATTCCATTTTTCGGCTAACTGACCTTCGGGAATTTTTGAATCTAATTTAGTCATAATGATATGTACGATTTACGGATCATTTTGTTTAATTGAGAAATTATGAACATAGAATTTTGAAGGAAGTATGAATAGGATTTGTAAATTTCAGATTAAACAGTGCAACAGGTTCCACATAGTAACGATTTTACATAATACCAAACAACAACCGCAGCAAATCCTGCCATAAGTAGTGTTGAATAAATGTATGCAATTGTTTTCCAACGGTTGAACCAAATTTTATTGTTCATACCCAACGTTTGCAACGCACTCCAAAAACCATGTGTTAAGTGAAACCAAATGGCAGCTAACCATATCAGATAAAGTCCTGCATATACAGGGCAAGCAAATGTTTTTCCAATAAAACCCGCCCCATCGGTAGGAGAAAGTCCGTTCGTTTCGTGAAGGCCTCGAAGTTCGGCAAATTGCATATTGTACCAGAAATTAAACAAATGTAATCCCAAACCGAGAATAATAATGATACCGAGAACCAGCATGTTTTGCGAAGCCCATTCCACATTTTTGGGTTTTGCAGTTACGGAATAACGTTCGTTGCCACGCGCTTTGCGATTTCGGATTGTTAACCAAAGAGCGTAAGTGACATGAACGACTACCAGAACGGCTAATCCCATTGTTCCTACTAAAGCGTACCAATTTGCACCTAAAAAAGCGCAAATCGCATTGTAGGCTTCTTCACTGACGATTGCAGTAAGATTCATCGCCATGTGAAATGTTAAAAACAGGATAAGCGCGAGTCCTGTGATACTCATAATCACCTTCCTTCCCACAGAAGAATCAATTAACCACATAAAATGAATGTTTTTAATGAATTATTTATTATATTAAAAAATTAAGTAGTTAGTTATTTCATTTGTAACTGGTAAAAGTAAGTTGTGTAGATAATATTGTACTTGTTTTTGCTGTTTATTATTAAATTTTTGATTTCTTTGTGCAAAAATAAGTGAATTAGCTTGATTAAACAAAAGATAAAGGAAATATATGGAAAGAAAAAGTATCTAAGAGGTTAAAAACTAACCGAATAGTTCGTAAGATGTATCTATAAAAATAAAAAAATAAAAAACAGAACTATTAACATAAAAAAGAAGAGATAAAATTCGTTTTTTTTCATAAAAAGCGTTATATTTGCCAAGTAAGAAGGAGAAGAATAAATAATAAACTGAGATACAATATTATTAATATGGAAATTAAAAAGTCACCTAAAGCAGATTTGGAAGGTAAGAAGTTCACATGGCTTCTTGCTGGCTATGTGATTGTGTTGGCTATTATGTTCGTAGCGTTCGAATGGACGGAATACGATATAAAGGTTGATACGAGTAATCTTATAAGCGATGTAATATTTGAAGAGGAAATAATTCCTGTTACACAACCGGATCAATCAATAGCTCCTCCTCCCGCAGAGATTCCTAAAGAAATAGAGGTTTTGAATATTGTGGATGATAATGCAAAGGTTACAGAGACAACACTTGCTTCGTCTGAAGAAACCGGTGGGAAAGTGGAAGTAAAATATATTGCTCCAACAGCAGTAGAGGAAGAACCGGAAGAACAGGTAATCTTTGAAGTAGTAGAAAATATGCCGGAATTTCCAGGGGGAATGAGTGAATTGATGCAATATTTCAGTAAAAATATTAAATATCCGACTATTGCTCAAGAGAACGGAACTCAAGGACGGGTAATCGTGCAGTTTGTTGTTAACAGAGACGGTTCTATTGTTGATCCCGTAGTCGTTCGTAGTGTGGATCCTTATTTGGACAGAGAAGCCCTTCGTGTGATTATGGCTATGCCCAAATGGAAACCGGGTATGCAAAGAGGTAAATCCGTTCGTGTAAAATTTACGGTACCGGTACAATTCAGATTGCAATAACCTGAATATTGAAAATAAAAAGGCTGCTAACGGCAGCTTTTTTTGTAATGATTGTTTTTATTTAATTTTTTCATGTTTACAGCATCCTGGTTATTAGATGAAATAAATACATACATTTCCCAATTTTCTTTTATTCGAGAACCTAAAGGTCTGTATGAACCGGTTAGATATGTTTTGTCCAATGGAGGAAAACGTATTCGTCCGGTTTTAATGCTGATGGCTTATAATTTATATAAAGACAATGTAACTAAAATTTATGGGGTTGCCTTTTCCATTGAAATGTATCACAATTGCACGCTTTTGCATGATGATTTGATGGATAAAGCCGACATGCGAAGGGGCAGAAAAACAGTTCATAAAGTTTGGGCTGATAATACAGCTATATTGTCGGGAGATGCCATGTTGATTCTCGCTTATCGTTATATAACGGGTTGTCCGCCGGAATGTTTGAATGAGATTCTGGCTTTGTTTAATGAAACGGTATTGGATATTTGCGAAGGTCAGCAATATGATATGGATTTTGAGCAGCGCAGTGATGTTACCGAAACGGAGTATTTGGAAATGATACGTCTGAAAACGGCTATTTTACTTGCTGCCAGTTTAAAAATAGGAGCTATATTGGGAGGAGCCTCTAAAGAAGATGCTGATAATTTATATAACTTTGGTGTTTGGTTGGGGATTGCATTTCAGTTGAAAGATGATTTTCTTGATGTATATGGAGATCCGGTTGTTTTTGGAAAAAATATCGGTGGAGACATTCTTTGCAATAAAAAGACTTATTTGCTTGTTAAAGCGTTGGAACGTGCAGACAAATTTCAGGCGCGTGAATTGAGAAGATGGTTGAAAATGTCCCGGTATGATTCCAATGAGAAAATAATAGGAGTCACTAATATATATAATCAATTGGGCATAAAGGAAATCTGTGAAAATAAGATGCAAGAATATTATAAACAAGCAATGGTTGCTTTAGAGGCAGTTGCGATTGATCCGGTAAAAAAAACGGAATTAAAAGACTTGGCTCAACAGTTGATGTGCCGTGAATTATAAATAAAACGATATATGCCTTACAGACGATTACCCAATACAGATCTAGCGAGAATCCGGGCATTGAAGCTGGCTGTGGAAAAAGGAGATAGGAGTGATATCTATGAATTGGCTATTTCCGTAAAAACATTATCCGAGGCTCGTAATTTTTTATTGAAATATAAAGGAGCGCAAGCATATTATAAGGAATGTTATGAGAATCAATCGAAAGCCGGTCATAAACACCAAGCAAATATAAGAATGGTGCGTTTATTTATTTCCCATTTTATTCAAGTGTTGAACATGGCGATGTTGCGTGCAGAGATTAAAAAAAGCCGTAGAGAATTGTACGGATTACCGGTGGACAATAGTAATGTGCCCGATTTGGCAAGTGAAGCTGCTATTGTTGAATGGGGGAGAAAAATTATTGCGGGGGAACAAAAAAGACTTAGTGAAGGGGGATCACCTATTTATAATCCGACAATAGCTAAAGTCAAAGTGCATTATGATATTTTTATGGAAGGATACGAACAACAAAGGAATATGCAATCAATTACTAATCGTAGTTTAGACGAGTTGGCTTCCATGCGCGGAAGAGCCGATGAAATTATTCTGGATATATGGAATCAGGTAGAGGCGAAATTTAAAAACGTCAAACCAAACGAACTACGTATGGAAAAATGTCGGGAGTACGGGGTTGTTTATTATTACCGGTCAAATAATAAAGTGGATAATCAGGAACAGAGACAGGAACAAGAACTGAATTTTAAATGAGATTTGTTGATTCACACTCCCATCTTTTTTTAGAAGAATTTGCCGGTGATTTGCCGGCAGTTATCGACCGTGCAAAAGCTGCGGGTGTTTCGCATATTTTTATGCCTAATATAGATAGTTCTACTATTGCAAGCATGTTGCGTGTTTGTGCCGTCTACAAAGGTTATTGTTACCCGATGATTGGTTTACATCCAACATCGGTCAATCATTTTTATCAGAAAGAATTGGATATGGTTGCCGGGCAACTGGATTCGTCCAATGGTTATGTGGCAATTGGGGAAATAGGAGTTGATCTATATTGGAGTAAAACGTATTTGCAGGAACAGTTGATAGCTTTTGCCAAACAAGTACAATGGGCGTTAACATATCAATTGCCGGTGGTAATACATTGCCGGAACGCTTTTAAACAGATATATGAAATGCTTTATTCATATAGAAACACCTCTTTAAGAGGTATTTTTCATTGTTTTACAGGGACGGAAGAAGAGGCTGCAAAAATATTGTCGGATTTTCCCGGATTCATGATAGGTTTCAACGGGGTGATTGCTTTTAAGAACTCTTCTTTGTCGATGGTTTTTAAACAGATTCCATTAGGGCGAATTGTGGTGGAAACAGACTCTCCTTATCTGGCTCCGGCGCCTTATCGGGGACGAAGAAATGAAAGTGCGTATTTGAAAGATATTTTGATGCGAATGGCAGAAATCCGGCAAATTTCTCCCGAAGAAATAGCCCGTTTAACTTCTGAAAATGCATTAAATATGTTTAAGATTTCATAATATGAAACGATAGGAAATTATCATGGAGAAAAAGAAGTTATTTGTATCAAAAAGTGTTTGTGTTTTATAATTTTTTTTGTAATTTGCAGCCGGATTCGGAGAGATGCTCGAGTGGTTGAAGAGGCACGCCTGGAAAGCGTGTGTACGTCAAAAGCGTATCGCGGGTTCGAATCCCGCTTTCTCCGCATTTTTTTGGAAAAAGATAGTTATTAAACAAAATATACGAACAGACTACTAATTTTAAAACTATACAATACGATGAAAAAGTTATTTGTAATTATTACTTTGATGGGAATCTTAATTTTTGGTTCGACTCAAATGGTTCAAGCTTTAAATGCTCCTGCAGTGGAACAAACAGAACAACCGGTTCCGGAAAGTGGAGGTATTCATAAAGAACTTAAGATTAAATTTATCGAAGGTTCGGCTTCTTTCATGAGTTTGGTTGCTATCGCTTTGGTTATTGGTTTGGCTTTCTGTATTGAGAGAATTATTTACCTGAGTTTGGCGGAAATAAATGTAAAAAAAATGATTGCAGCGGTAGAAGCAGCTTTGGAAAAAGGCGATGTTGAAGGTGCAAAAGATATTTGCCGGAATACGAGGGGACCGATAGCTTCTATCTATTATCAGGGATTGCTGAGGGTGGATCAAGGTATTGATGTGGTTGAAAAGTCGGTTGTTTCTTATGGAGGGGTTCAAGCCGGTTATCTTGAAAAAGGTTGTTCATGGATTACTCTGTTCATTGCGATAGCTCCGTCATTAGGATTCCTGGGAACGGTAATCGGTATGGTGCAGGCATTTGATAAGATTCAACAAGTAGGTGATATTTCTCCCACGGTAGTTGCCGGTGGTATGAAGGTTGCTTTGATCACTACTATTTTCGGTTTGGTAGTTGCTTTGATTCTTCAAACATTCTATAACTATATTCTTTCTAAAATTGAAGCGCTTACGAGTGAAATGGAAGATTCTTCCATTACTTTGCTCGATCTCGTTATCAAATACAATTTGAAATATCAAAAATAATCGGAAATGAAGAAATTATCCTATAAAATATCGTATTACATACTTTATGTTTTGTTCGCTATTACTTTGGTGATATTGGGTCTGTTCTACTTCGGAGGAGAGATACAATCCATAGTACCGGAGATGGCGGAACCAAAATATACGGATGCATTAATATACTTGAACTACGGTTTGTTTGCTTTAGTTGCAGTGGTAACTTTAGTAGCTTTCATCTACCAATTTATTACTGCTCTGAAAGATAATCCGGTTAGCGCATTGAAATCATTGAGCGGAGTTGTTATTTTGGTTGTGGTATTGATGGTATCTTGGTTAATAGGAAGTGAAGAACCACTTACCATAACAGGATATGACGGACCGGATAATGTTCCTTTTTGGTTGAAATTGACGGATATGTTTCTTTATACCACCTATTTCTTATTGGTGGTAACGCTTCTTGCCATGATTGTAAGTGGCATAAAAAAGAAAATATCATAGTTCAATTGAAAATGTTTTATTTTTAATAATAATATACAACAATGGCAAGAAGAAAAAAGAAAGTCCCGGAAATAAATTCCAGCTCTACTGCGGATATTGCTTTCTTGTTGCTTATATTCTTTTTGATTACCACATCAATGGATACGGATAGCGGTTTGGCAAGACGTCTTCCGCCGCCGCCGGAAGAAAATGCAAAAGAGAACGAAATTGACGTAAAAGAACGTAATGTATTGGTGGTTCTTATAAATGCTAATAATGAATTGAAGTGTGGTAGGGATATAATGGATATAAGAAATTTGAAAGCGTTGAGAACAAGAGTTAAAGAATTTATTGCTAATCCAAATAATGACTCGTGGTTACCGGAATTAAGTTCTATGAATGTTGCTTTTTTTGGTGATGTGATGGTCACTAAGGATCATATAATCTCTTTGCAAAATGACCGGGGAACCTCTTACGATGCGTATTTTCAAGTTCAAAATGAACTTGTTGCGGCTTATAATGAGTTGAGGGATGAAAAAGCGCAAGAAAAGTGGCAAAAGAAATATGCGGAACTAACGGATGAACAACAGAAAGCAGTTCGTGACATTTATCCCCAGAGAATATCTGAGGCTGAACCTAAAAATTACGGAGGAAAGAAATAATGGGTAAATTTAATAAAACGGGTAAACGGGAGATGCCTACGTTAAACACTTCTTCTTTGCCTGACCTTATTTTTACTTTGTTGTTCTTCTTTATGATTGTAACAACGTTACGTGAAGTAACATTGAAAGTTGAGTTTAAGGTTCCACAAGGTACTGAACTCGAAAAGCTTGAAAAGAAATCATTGGTTACGTTTATTTATGTGGGAAAACCGACACAGGAATTTCGTAAAAAGATGGGTTCCGAAAGTCGTATTCAGTTAAACGACAGCTATGCTGAAGTGGTTGAAATCCAAGACTATATAATTCAAGAAAGATCGAGTATGAAAGAAGAAGATCAACCGTTTATGACAGTGTCATTGAAAATTGATCAAGAAACCAAGATGGGAGTTGTTACGGATATAAAACAGGCTCTTCGTCAGGCTTATGCATTGAAAATCAATTATTCTGCCAAGAGATGATTGATAGGTTAATTTGAAAAATACTAAAAGTAGGATGCTTTCCTTTCCCCAAAGTATCCTACTTTTTTGTCTTGTTTTATCTCTCTCTTTCTTCATGGTGTTTTTCGGTAATTCATAATTTATTACAACTATTTTTCGTAATTTTGTGTAATAAACGAAAAGAAATAACGAATGAATTTATCTTCTATCATCCTTTTTTTGAAAGAACTTGCGGTTAATAATAACCGGGAGTGGTTCAATAGCCGGCGTGACGAATATGAGAAAGTGCAAGTGGAATTTGAGAATTTCCTAAGTGTTGTTATTTCCCGTATATCATTCTTTGATGAAACAATAAAAGGCGTACAAGCTAAAGATTGTACCTATCGTATTTATCGTGATATACGTTTTTCCTCAGACAAAACTCCTTATAAAACACATATAGGCGGTTTTATTAATGCCAAAGGGAAAAAATCAAACCACAGTGGATATTATATCCATTTTGAACCTGGTAATTGTTTGCTGGCAGGAGGAAGTATTTGTATGCTGTCCGGTTTATTAAAAGCTGTTCGACAAGCTATTTATGAGAATATCGACGAGTATATTTCCATAGTTGAAGATCCGGGATTTAAAAAATATTTTCCGGTTGCAGGAGAAAATTTCCTAAAAACAGCTCCCAAAGGTTTCCCTAAAGATTTTAAATATATTGATTATTTAAAATGTAAAGACTATTCCTGTTCTTACAACGTAGCAGATGAATTTTTCTTGGTTCCCGAAACAGAGATGTTGAGTAATATAGAAAGCGTATTTCGTCAATTGAAGCGTTTCATGGATTTTGTCAATTATACTATAGATGATTTTGAAGAGTAAATCGCAATTATATACACATAATACTATGAAAAAATTATGATAATAGATACATTGGAAAATTTGGAAAAATATGTTTGGCTAAATCCTTTGTTTAAAGAAGCCATTGCGTTTATTAAAATCCATGATTTGAATGCCATGGAATTAGGAAAAACGGAGCTAAACGGTAAAGACCTTATACTAAGCATTGCACAAACCACTCCCAAAACAAATGAAGAAGCCAAACTTGAGACCCACAACGAATTTATTGATATTCAAATCCCACTTTCAGGAGTGGAAGTAATGGGATATACTCCGAAAAAAGACTGTATTCCGGCAGATGCGCCTTATCATGCGGAAAAAGATATTGCTTTTTTTTATGGACTGGCTGAAAATTATATAACGGTAAAGCCGGGGATGTTTGCCATATTCTTTCCGCAAGATGCTCATGCGCCTGGCATATCGGCAATTGGAGTAAAAAAAGCCATCATAAAAGTAAGAGTGTAAATGTTTTAAACAATACCGGTAGCATGGAACGAAAAAAATTGAAGGTACTTGTAAATGACCCATGGTTAGACCCATACGAGAATGCCATAAACGGTCGTTATGATCATGCCATGTATAAGAAGTCTGAGTTAACGAACAGCGGTAAACAAACCTTGTCCGATTTTGCTTCGGGATATCTTTTTTTTGGTTTACACCGTACCGGAGATGAGTGGTTGTTTCGGGAATGGGCTCCCCATGCTATTCAAATTTATTTAATAGGAACATTTTCCAATTGGGAAGAAGAGGAAAGATATGCACTTAAACGTTTGGATAATGGTAATTGGGAGATAAAACTCCCTGTTAACGCTTTGCACCATCAGGATCTGTATAAATTAAAAATATATTGGACAGGAGGAGAAGGCGAACGCATTCCGGCGTGGACTACACGTGTGGTTCAAGATGATGCGACAAAGATATTTAGCGCACAGGTATGGTTTCCTGAAAAGCCTTTTGAGTTTAAAGTAAAAAATTTTAAACCTGTCACCGACCCCTTGCTAATATATGAATGCCATATCGGTATGGCTCAGAAAGAAGAGAAAGTCGGGACTTATAGGGAATTTCGCGAAAAAGTGCTTCCTCGTATTGTTAAAGCCGGTTATAATTGTATCCAGATAATGGCTATCCAAGAACATCCTTATTATGGAAGTTTTGGTTATCATGTTTCCAGTTTCTTTGCAGCTTCTTCGCGCTTTGGTACGCCGGATGAATTGAAAGAACTGATAGATACGGCTCACAGCATAGGGGTAGCTGTAATTATGGATATTGTTCATTCTCATGCAGTGAAGAATGAAGTGGAAGGGTTGGGCAATTTTGCCGGTGACCCCAATCAATTCTTCTATCCGGGAGGCAGGCGTGAACATCCGGCATGGGACTCTCTTTGCTTTGATTACGGAAAGAATGAGGTATTGCATTTTTTGCTCTCCAACTGTAAGTTTTGGTTGGAAGAATATAAATTCGATGGTTTCCGTTTTGACGGGATAACTTCTATGCTTTATTATAGCCATGGACTGGGCGAGGCTTTTACTCACTATGATTTCTATTTCAATGGGAATCAGGATGGTCATGCTATTTGTTACCTGACGTTAGCCAATGATTTGATTCATCAGGTGAACCCTAACGCTATTACCATAGCCGAAGAAGTGTCGGGTATGCCGGGGCTTGCAACCAGGATTGAAGACGGGGGATATGGTTTTGACTATCGTATGGCGATGAATATCCCCGATTATTGGATTAAGATATTGAAGGAAAAAATAGATGAAGATTGGAAACCCTCGGCTATGTTTTGGGAAGTGACTAATCGCCGTTATGAGGAGAAAACAATTTCTTATACCGAAAGTCACGACCAAGCTTTGGTGGGTGACAAAACTATTATTTTTCATCTAATTGATGCCGATATGTATTGGTTTATGCAAAAAGGTGATGAAAATTATAAAGTAAACCGGGGTATAGCATTGCATAAAATGATTCGTTTACTTACGGCTACCACGATTAATGGAGGATATCTGAACTTTATGGGTAACGAGTTTGGACATCCCGAATGGATTGATTTTCCACGTGAGGGTAACGGTTGGTCTTATAAATATGCTCGCAGACAGTGGGATTTGGTTGATAACAAAAATCTTGCCTATCACTATATGGGCGATTTTGATGCAGCTATGTTACAAGTAATAAAAAATGTGAAAGGATTCCAAAGTTATCCGGTACAGGAGATTTGGCATAATGATGGCGATCAGGTGTTGGCATATATGCGGGAAGGTCTTGTTTTTGTGTTTAATTTTAATCCGGTAACTTCATACACTGATTATGGTTTTTTAGTTCCGATGGATACTTATGAAGTCGTGCTTAATACAGACAATAAGATTTACGGTGGATATGGTTTTGCCGACGATCAGGTAAAACATGCTACTATTCCCGATCCGTTGTATGCTTCGCAGAAGAAAGAATGGCTAAAACTTTATATACCGGCACGTACGGCAGTCGTATTGAGAAAGAAAGAATGAGGGTTTTACCCGTGCGGAATTTGTTTGCAGGGCAAGGCATATTTGTTTGTAGAGGCATGCCTTGCCCTGCAAATCTTTATTTTGATTTTTGATTTCTTTTACGTAATGTTTCCAATTCTTGTTCTTGATTATTTATGATTGTCAACAATGGATTTAGCTCTTCGTTGTCCATATCTTCCGGATAGAGTGCATTTACCCGTTTAATAAAATCTCCTAAAATATTCATATAGTTGGTGAAAGCGTCGTACGGCGAATTGTATATGCCGCGATAGAGACCTACGCTCATGTGCTTGGTTGTCATGAAACGGAAATTGTTGCTGGCTTGCAGATAATCCCAATCTTGCTTAATGGCGGGGTCGTTGCATAAACGTACGCGTTCGGCTACGCTGTATAGTTTGTTGAAAGCTTCCCGTTGCAACGCATTACCTAACCACGGACTAACATCTCTTTCTTCGTCCACCCACGAAAGCGGGTAAGTAGCAGATATGGCGGACGAAGAATTTTCTTTTGTAATGATTGCCGTAGGAGTAGAGAAAGTAATGCTTCTTTCTTTAGCTTGATCCGGAAGCGCTTTCAGGAATTCCAGAATATTGGAGGAAAGTGGTTGATCCATACCTAAAGCACACAATTCCATAAAAATATTAATCACACTCTCTTCTTTGGGGTAGGCGGCAATCCAGTTCATATAGGTGTCGGCATAAAGTGGAAATTCGCTCCAATTCGAGTTAGAGAAACGCAGGCTAATATCATCGGACAATTTATAATCCCGTAACAGCAATTTCAAACTTGGAGCTTGACAGCAATGATAGACATAGTGAGGACTCTTCCAACCAAGTATGTGTTTAGCTCCTTCGGTCAACATTCCCTTGAATCCCATACTTGCTATGATTGCACCGATTTCATCTGAATAAATCAGGCTGGAATTACGGAACACTTTCGGTTTTTTGCCGAAAAGTTCCTTCATTTTCGTGACTTGACGTAATACATCTTCTCTAAAGCATACTTCATTAATTAAAGAGGATAATCCGTGGGAATAAGGTTCTGCCAAGAATTCACAGCAGCCTGTATCATTTAATTGATGCAACAGGTCTAAAACAGAAGGAGCATAAATTTCTAATTGTTCCAACGCAACACCGGAAATGGAAAATGTAACTTTAAACTCTCTATTAGATTTTTTCACCATATCGAGTAAGGTAGTGAGCGCTGGAATATAGGAACGTTCTGCAGTTTCTGTAATAGTCGTTTCATTCAAATAATCGTCATAATAATAATGATCTGTACCTATATCAAAAAAACGATAACGTTTCAGATGTATAATTTTATGTATTTCGAAATAAAAACAAATGGTTCTCATTATATAATTATTTAATGTTAATTTTCAATGTTTGATTTGGATTACAAATATCTCATCCATTTAATTTCTTCCTAAAATGTGGTTGTAAATACTGCGAACTTTATATCCGACATTTTCCCATTTTATTTCGTCCACTTCTTTCTTACCTTCATCTCTGAGGTATTCGTACATGGAAGGATACGTACAAATGGAATAAATAGCATCAGCCATGGCGTGAATATCCCAGTAATCAATTTTAATACATTTATCTAGGATTTCTGCACAACCGGATTGTTTGGATATGATGGTAGGCACGTTAACCTGCATGGCTTCGAGCGGAGAAATACCAAAAGGTTCCGAAACCGAAGGCATAATATATACGTCGCTTGCTTTCAGCAATTCATATACTTGCTTTCCTTTCATGAATCCGGGAAAGTGGAAACAATCGGCAATTCCTCTTTCGGCAACTAAATGAATCATTTGGTTCATCATGTCTCCATTGCCTGCCATTACAAACCGGACGTTACGTGTGTGATGCAATACCATAGTAGCGGCTTCAACGAAATATTCCGGTCCTTTTTGCATAGTGATCCGTCCAAGAAAAGTAACAATCTTTTCTTTCGGGTTCTTTTTCACAGGGATATCCATGATTTCTTGCGGTAAGGGCGAAACGGCATTATGTACTGTGGAAACTTTATTGGGGTCTTGAAAATACCGTTGAATTACGGTTTGACGGGTCAATTCACTTACGCACATAATATGGTCTGCTTGATCCATACCGTTTTTTTCGATGGCATATACCGTTGGATTCACATTTCCACGACTACGGTCAAAATCAGTAGCGTGTACGTGAATAACCAATGGTTTTCCGGAAACCATTTTGGTATGAATACCTGCCGGATAAGTTAACCAATCGTGCGAGTGTATAATGTCGAATTGTTGTTGGCGGGCTATTACTCCCGCAACGATAGAATAGTTGTTTATTTCTTCATGTAAATTATCAGGGTAGCGTCCGGAAAATTCAATGCACCCTAAATCATTTGTGTATTGATAATTAAAGTCAGCGTAAATATGATTTCTTAAGTCATAGTATAACTGAGGATTCATGTAGGCTCCCATCCGGCTGTTCACGTAATCCCAGCTAACTTCCCGCCACACAACAGGAGTACTGTTCATACCAATTATTCGTAAGAAATTTTGGTCTTCGTCTCCCCAAGGTTTAGGTATGCAAAAAGTTATTTCCAAATCCTTTTGCTCGGACATGCCCTTAGTCAAACCATAGCTTGCAGTTCCCAAACCTCCCGATATATGGGGAGGGAACTCCCAACCAAACATTAAAACTTTCATTTTTGTTGTTCTTCCTGATTATTAAATTTAGATACCAGTTTTAGGATACGTAGAATTTCGGCAATGCTCATTGCAAACGATATGGCTCCACGACCCTTGAAAGGAGGATTCCCATCGAACAGTTCGGGTATGGAACCGATACAATGAGAGGTCATCTCAATCTCAAATCCGCGTAAATAACGATCTACGAACGAGATTCCGCTTCTTTTATGGATTTTAAGGTATGCTTCCAAATAGAAACCCATTAGCCAAGGCCATGCCGTTCCTTGATGATAAGCGTAGTCTCTTTGTGTTTGAGGTCCTACATAGTTTGGGTTGTAACCGCCACTTTTTGGACTCAATGTGCGTATTCCTCTTGGGGTAAGTAATTCTTTGGTAACAATATCCAATACGGCTTTTTGCCCGCCACGTTCCAGCGGCGAATAATCAAAAGCGGCAGCAAATATCATGTTAGGACGCACACTCCAATCCGGATACCAATCTTTATGGTTACTTACATAATCAAATAGATAACCATGTTCATTATAGAATACTTTTATAAACGAATTGCCGGTTATTTCTGCTTGTGCATCCAACTTACCAGCCAAAGAAATATTACCATTTTCACGAGACATACCGGCAACGAATTTCAATGCATTGTACCACAAAGCATTGATTTCTAACACATATCCCGTACGCGGTATGATCGGTTTAGCATTTTCTCCCGAAGAGTTCATCCATGTGACAGCTCTTTCCGTTCCTTCGGTATATAGTAATCCGTTTTTTAAAAGCGATAAATTATTGTGTTTTTGTTCACTAATGAAATTTATGATTTCTTCCATCAAGACTCCATACTTCGTATGGCATTGCTCGCGGCTGGTTTCCTTTGCATATTGTTGCAGCGTCCATATAGCCCATAAAAGAATGTCAGGGTGTTCCATCTCATAGATTTTATACTTACCCGTTTCTCCTTTCATAAAACTACGTATCGCTTTTTGCGCAGTATCCATCACCTTTTCAAATTCGGATATTTCATCAACACCCAATGTTAATCCCGGTAGAGAAATAAACAGGTCTCTTGCCCGGCATTTAAACCAGGGATATCCGGCAAGAATGTAATATTCGTTGTCTTGTTTGTTATGGAATTGGTGGGCGGAATTTTTCAAACAGTGGAGAAAACTGTTTCGCGGTGTGCGCTTTGATATACATTTTTCAAAGGTTTGTTTTAATTGACGGGTTCCCACTTCGGATAATCCCGCAGAGAAAATAATACTTTCGCCTTTTTTCATATCCACTTCAAAGTAGCCGGGTATGTACAAATCTTCATAGGCTTCGTATCCTCTTTCTTGTTCTTTGGGATATTCAAAATTTCTATACCAGTCGGGGGCAAAACAAAATTCATTTTTTTTATTCAGTTGCATGAACAGTTCGGGATAGGCGGAGTACATGCAAGTTTTTATCCCATTGTCTACCGATTGATAATCCCGATTGACGCTTGCATTTTCTTTGGAATATTGTCGCACGCTTCTGAAGGCGAGATGTGGACGCAAACGGAGTTTGATGGGTGAATGTGCGTCAATCAATGTGTAACGAATCAAAATTCTGTTTTCATGGTAAACAAGAATTTTTTCTTTAGTGAGCATCACCCCTCCCACTCGATAAGTTGTTTTCGGTATTCTTTCGCAATCAAATTCCCGAATATATTTATGCCCGTTGGGACTGAACGAACCTCCTTGATACTTGTGTAAACCCAGATTAAATGCTGCACCATGTTGAATTATTGTTTCATCCAAGGAAGAAAGTAATATATGATTTTCATCGTCTATCTCGGGGACAGGAATAACCAATAAACCGTGATACTTTCGTGTATTACAATCAACAATGGTGGTACAATGATAAGCTCCCGATTTATTTGTTCGCAAAATCTCCCTTGGCAGAGACTCTTCCAAATTATTCATGAGAGTCTTGTCAAATCGTAGATAACTCATAATCATGCAATTATTTAAAAGGTTAATTATTTAATTCTTATAAGAATCTTATCAAAGATACAAATTTAATGATAGAATCAGAAATAAAAAGCCGGTTTTATTTTTTTCGTTTCCCCATTTTTTGTATTTTTCTCAAAAATAAACTTCAGAATCATGGAAACAAATGAGTTACAACGAAGTATCGTGGCAATAGTTATACCGTTATTTCTTGTTTTTCTGATGTATATGATGAAAGTACTGGAGGTTGGAATGGATTGGAATTTTCTTCATTTAGGCGTGTATCCATTATCAAAAAAAGGAGTTTTCGGGATATTTGCCCATCCATTGGTGCATAGCAGTTTCAAACATCTTTTTGCCAATACGGTTCCTTTCTTTTTTTTATCATGGTGTTTATTCTATTTTTACAGAGATATTGCTTCGTCTATTTTCTTTATTATTTGGATAGGGTGTGGAATAGTAACTTTTCTGATAGGGAAAGAAGGATGGCACGTTGGCGCTAGTGGCATCATTTACGGATTGGTTTTTTTTCTGTTTTTCAGTGGTATAATAAGAAAGCATGCGCCATTGATAGCTATTTCCCTACTTGTTGCTTTTATATTTGGCGGATTAATATGGAATATGTTTCCTCTTTTTGCTAAACCTTCTACTTCGTGGGAGGGGCATTTCGGCGGTGCAATAACAGGAACCATCTGTGCCTGCTTTTTTAAGAAATACGGACCTCAAAAACCGGAAATCGTTGATGACGAGGAAGAAGAAGAGAAAAAGGATTGTCAAGTTGATAATGTGGATGCTCTGCATTTTTCTGATTAGTTGAGATTTTATGGAAAAGCTAATCAAGTATAGATAGTTCAAGCATTTGTTTGCTTTGCCTTCGACTCGGTAGCTGAGTTTAGTCGAAGCTTCGCTCAGTCACCAAGTCGAAGCCATCAACAGCAATCCAAATCAAACAGTGGTTTTTTTGACGGATATACGGGTGCATGCCATCATCGCAACTATATTTAATTAGCAATATTTAATTTTTACTACCCATAAAATTCGTCACCTTGTTTAATCATATCAAAAAGTTATCTGAATGTATTGATAATTCAAATAACATTTATAACTTTGCCTGCCAAAAATAGGAGCCAAAGTAGGCTACATTGAAAATACAGAATTAAAAATAATAAATATATATATAATTAAAAACAATTAAAATGCCTACAATTCAACAATTAGTAAGGAAAGGGCGGAAAGTTTTAACGGAGAAAAGTAAATCTCCTGCATTAGATTCTTGTCCTCAACGACGTGGCGTCTGTGTGAGGGTTTATACTACCACTCCTAAAAAGCCCAATTCCGCAATGCGTAAAGTGGCTCGTGTACGTTTAACCAATCAAAAAGAGGTAAACTCTTATATTCCGGGCGAAGGACATAATTTGCAGGAACACTCTATTGTGTTGGTTCGTGGTGGTCGCGTGAAAGATCTTCCGGGAGTTCGTTATCATATTGTTCGTGGTACATTGGATACTGCAGGTGTAGCCGGGCGTACGCAAAGACGCTCTAAGTATGGTACTAAACGTCCGAAAGCGGGACAAGCTCCGGCGGCAAAGGGAACGACAGGAAAGAAAAAATGATTGCCTGTCTGTTAAATTAAAATCAGTTATCAGTATAGAGGAGTATATATCGTAATAAGTTTATCGAAGTTAGTTCGGGTTGAGTAAATCCCAAGAGAGAGGATTGAAGGCAATAATATCAAATAGAAACATAAAACATTATTTTCAGCCAAAAAAATGAGGAAAGCAAAACCTAAGAAGCGCGTTATCCTACCGGATCCTGTCTTCAATGATCAGAAAGTCTCAAAGTTTGTGAACCATTTAATGTACGATGGGAAGAAAAATACTTCTTATGAAATTTTTTATGCAGCTTTAGAGATTGTAAAAGTAAAACTTCACAACGAAGAAAAACCCACTTTGGAAATTTGGATAAAAGCCCTGGATAATATCACTCCACAAGTAGAGGTGAAATCTCGTCGTGTAGGGGGAGCTACTTTTCAGGTTCCTACAGAAGTTCGTCCTAGTCGTAAGGAATCTATTTCAATGAAAAACATGATTTTATATGCTCGCAAAAGGGGCGGAAAGACTATGGCAGATAAACTTGCTGCTGAAATTGTGGATGCTTATAACGAACAGGGTGGGGCTTATAAACGTAAGGAAGATATGCACAGAATGGCTGAAGCTAATCGTGCATTTGCACATTTTAGATTCTAATACTAAATAAGAAAATCAATTTAGCTGATAAAGAAAACTTTTTAGTAATGAGAATTTAAAAGAATGGCAAAACAGGATTTACATTTGACACGTAATATCGGTATTATGGCTCACATTGATGCCGGAAAAACAACAACTTCCGAACGTGTTCTCTTCTATACGGGATTGACCCATAAAATAGGGGAAGTGCATGATGGCGCGGCAACGATGGATTGGATGGAGCAGGAGCAAGAACGGGGTATTACTATTACATCAGCAGCTACAACTACTAGATGGAAGTATGCCGACAATATATATAAAATCAACTTAATAGATACTCCGGGTCATGTGGATTTCACTGCTGAAGTGGAACGTTCACTTCGTGTACTTGACGGTGCGGTGGCTACCTATTGTGCAGTAGGAGGGGTAGAACCTCAATCCGAAACGGTTTGGCGGCAAGCTGATAAGTATAACGTGCCCCGTATTGGTTATATAAATAAGATGGACCGTTCAGGCGCCGATTTTTTTGGAGTTGTTCGTCAAATGGTAACTATTTTGGGTGCTGATCCGTGTCCGGTGGTTGTACCTGTCGGGGCGGAAGAAAACTTTAAAGGAGTGGTTGATTTAATTAGGATGAAAGCGATTCTCTGGCGCGACGAAACCATGGGAGCTGATTATGATATAGAAGATATTCCGGTGGATCTTATTGATGAGTGCAGCGAATGGAGAGACAAAATGCTCGAAAAGGCGGCTGACTATGATGATCTTTTGGCGGAGAAATATCTCGACCATCCTTCTTCTATTACGGAGGAAGAAATAGTAAAGGCACTTCGCAAAGGGACGATTCAAATGAAGATTGTTCCGGTACTTTGTGGTTCGTCCTTTAAGAATAAAGGGGTTCAGACATTGCTTGATTATGTTTGCGCCTTTTTACCTTCGCCGTTGGATGCCGGAAGTGTGGTAGGAATAAATCCCGATACGGGAGCAGAGGTAAGTAGAAGACCGGATGAAGATGAAAAGACAGTGGCATTAGCGTTTAAAATTGCTACAGACCCGTATGTAGGTCGTTTGACATTTATTAGGGTCTATTCAGGTAAGGTTGATGCGGGTTCCTATATTTATAATTCCCGTTCGGGAAAGAAGGAACGTGTTTCCCGTTTATTTCAGATGCATTCCAATAAACAAAATCCTGTTGAAGTCATCGGAGCCGGCGACATAGGCGCAGGGGTAGGTTTTAAAGATATTCGCACCGGAGATACGCTTTGTGACGAGGGGACGCCCATCGTATTAGAATCTATGGATTTTCCCGAACCGGTAATTGGTATCGCAGTGGAACCGAAGACTCAAAAAGATATGGATAAATTGTCTAATGGATTGGCAAAACTGGCGGAAGAGGATCCTACGTTTACAGTGAGAACGGACGACCAAACGGGTCAGACAATTATTTCGGGTATGGGAGAACTTCATTTGGATATTATCATTGACCGCTTGAAGCGTGAATTCAAAGTAGAATGTAATCAAGGTCGTCCTCAAGTAAATTATAAAGAAGCTATTACCAAGACGGTTAACTTGCGTGAGGTCTATAAAAAACAGTCGGGTGGTCGTGGTAAATTTGCAGATATTATAATAAATGCCGGACCGGTAGATAAAGATTATGCAGGAGGTGGATTGCAGTTTGTTGACGCAGTGAAAGGCGGTAATATACCTAAAGAATTTATTCCTGCCGTTCAGAAGGGTTTTCAAAGCGCAATGAAAAATGGCGTGTTGGCGGGTTATCCGCTTGATTCGCTGAAAGTAACGTTGGTTGACGGGTCATTCCACCCTGTTGATTCCGATCAACTTTCGTTTGAAATATGTGCCGTTCAGGCATATAGGAGTGCGTGTTCCAAAGCAGGTCCTGTATTGATGGAACCAATGATGAAATTAGAAATAGTGACTCCTGAAGAAAATATGGGAGATGTCATTGGTGATTTGAATAAGCGTCGTGGTCAGGTGGAAGGAATGGAATCAAGTCGCTCTTCGGGAGCCCGGATTATTAAGGCGTTGGTTCCATTGGCTGAAATGTTTGGTTATGTAACGACATTGCGTACCATTACTTCCGGTCGTGCTACTTCGTCAATGACTTATTCGCATCATGCTCAGGTTTCTACTTCAATAGGTAAAGCGGTGTTGGAAGAAGTTAAGGGGCGTGTGGATTTACTTTAGAGATTTTCGGAAGTAGTGGATTAGCGAATGACTCTTAATCTGCAATTTCTCTTTGATTTTATAATGTTTAATAAAAAAAGGAAATGAGTCAAAAGATTAGAATTAAATTAAAATCTTACGATCACAATTTGGTGGATAAATCAGCAGAAAAGATTGTAAGAACAGTGAAAGCGACGGGGGCTATAGTAAGTGGTCCTATACCTCTTCCTACGCATAAGCGTATATTTACGGTGAACCGTTCGACGTTCGTAAACAAGAAGTCGAGAGAACAGTTTGAACTTTCTTCGTATAAAAGATTAATTGATATTTACAGTTCGACAGCAAAGACTGTGGATGCATTGATGAAATTGGAATTGCCAAGTGGAGTGGAGGTTGAAATTAAAGTATGATAATTAAATAATTTATAGTGAAATGCCGGGATTATTAGGAAAAAAAATCGGAATGACATCCGTTTTCAGTGCTGAT
>SNRY01000014.1_pt1 | contig 82758 bp, 66 predicted proteins | sample 4693421 | NCBI WGS metagenome assembly SNRY01 (sample SAMN11003215, study PRJNA524138) | termite gut metagenome | isolation source: Bacteroidetes bacterial symbionts from single cell of protist host amplifed... | host: Streblomastix strix ... | reverse complement strand
CGCCCATTCGCCCTGATTTTTCATTGATGCCGGATGCTGACGCCAACCATCGCCGGCAGCGGTAAACGATTCGGCGGGTACAACCGGCTGCCCCAACAGATGCGATACAGAAGCGCCCTCGCCAGGACTGAATGCAGTATTGATGCCTTGTCCGAGGCTCCAAAATTCGCACATCGGCATGTCGCAAGATGCAGCCAATTCCAAATCAGCCATAGGCGTCATATCGTAAGGCTCGACGGAAACGCCTAAACCATAACGCTTGGCATATTTCATCACATAGCCGGAGTGGTTATCCAATACAAGTTCCTGCGCCGTTTGCCTCATGTCCCAGAGGAAACGTTCGCTTTCCTCCCGGCTTTGCACCATGACGCCTGCATAAAGCGGATAATACGGTAATGGGTCGTATCCTCTGCGTTTGGTAAATTCTTCCCGGAAACGGGCTGTCCAGTTCTGCGCCCCCATCTCCCAACTGTCGATATGCAACATCTGCAATCCTCCTTTGGGATTGGCTTTCGTGAAACCAATATGCTGAAAGAGTTTTCCAGTGAACTGATCTAAATGGGTTTTCATGGCAACCGTATCGAATTTGTCGGCTTCAAATCCTAAGCCGGGATGCGGCGCCGGGCGGGTAATAGCGCCATTGTTACGACTACCGAAACGCATTACCGTCCATTTGCCTTGGGGAACATCCCAAGTTAGCGATCCGTCTGCCTGCAGTTTGTCGCTGAGGTTGATGATATTGCTCTTTTCTATGGCTTTATCTCCGGTTTGCGCTTCGTAAAACATGGACAGATACTGCCTTACGCTATCAGCCGAACTGTACGGACGACGGTAATACAAGGCTTTTTCGTCAATTTCTTTCATGTTCACGTAGCCATAAGCCTGCCCGGGCGTACGGTCATTACCTATCAAAGTGCTACCCGACGGAAAAGCCAATACGGCAACGTCTTCATAAAATGCTTCCCTTCGCTCTTTCAATTCAGGCGTTAATGACCATTCGCCAAAGAAAGGAATACGCGGAGCGGACTTAGGCAATTGAATCGTTTGCGTTCCGCCTCCTGTTACTTCCACCGTAGAATATACCAAATGCTGCATGGATTGTGCGGCTTCCACCCAAGGACCTCCGCTGCCGGTCCAACCCGGTCCTACACCCAGCGTGATAAATATGCCTAAACGTTCGCACTCCTTGACGGTATGACCAAATATATCCTGCCATTCCTCGCTGAGAAAATCGACTTTTCCCCGCGGGACGCCGACATTGACTTCGAGATAGACCACATATCCGATACCGGCTTTTTTCATCGCTTCCAAATCCTTCGTTATGGCTTCTTTCGACAAATTGCCGTCCATAAAATACCAATACACTCCCGGACGAGCGGAATCAGGCGGATTGAGGAAATCTTTCTCCAGATTTTCAACGGTTCCTGTCGGTTGACAAGCCGGGAACAATACAATAGGTAATAAGCAGTAAAAAAGAAATTTGAGGTTCATGATATGTTTTTTAATTTCCTATATTTAATTCAAATGTTGTTTTATCCTTGGCAATCGTATCTGAGAACGTCTTTACGACTGTCTTTCCATTCGGAAGCGTAACCGTAAACGTGTATTTTCCACGAAAAGCTCGCACCTTTGCCACCCCCGACTTGTTGGTTTTAATCGTGGCATGTGTTGCCCAATCTTCCTTAATCAACTTCTTCAAAGCCGTATAAGCGGGTTTAGGCGACATATCGCTGCGCAAAAAGCCTGCGGGAGCATACCGCCACGCGCCTCTATCGCTGAAATCCCACCAAGTAATGGCTGCCGTAGCAGGATGTGAGAAAATCATCGTATAGAAACGTTCCACATTTGCCCGTTGATATTCTTCGCCTTCGGGATCGGTCGGTACGGCTTCGCCCGGTTTGAGGCTGCCCCATGAACGTTTTTCAAGGGAGGAGAGGATTGTCACTTCCGTGAAATGAATCGGTTTGCCGTATTTGGCAAATTTATCGCAGAGATACATAATGGTGTCATTGTTCCACGCACCGCTGTAATGCATGTGGCTCTGAATACCAACGGCATCGAATACCGGTTTACCGTTTTCATCGGTCAGGTTGTTCAACAAATTTTCGTAACGGTCATCCACCATCCAGTCGTTGATTAAGAGTGTGGCATTGGGATTGCCTTTGCGGGCAGCCTCAAAACCAGCTTTCGAGAAAGGCACTTTACCTTTGTTATTGACAACCAAAGAAGTCAAGCGGGGCGCATAAGTCCAATAGTTCTCACGGTCCCAACCCACCATCTCGTTGACAACATCCCAAGTATCAATGGTTTCCTTGAAATAGTCCGCGCAATCATATACCCGTCCGATTTGGGCTTCATACAATTCTTCATCCGATAAATTCTTCACCCACTTAGGCTCTCCTGTGTTCCATATCAGCGGATGACCTTTACCATGAATGCCGTTTGCTTTACACCAATCCGCTACTTTTTTGGAGTGTGCGTAACCCGGTTTACCTCTTTCCGCTTCATATCCGCCCCAGTAGAAAGCTAGAGTAGCGAAGTTGAACACATCGGCAAATTGGCTTTTGTAAGCATTCATGGCGGGAGAATCTTCTTCCGACCAAATAAAGATATTGCTTCCGAAACGAAATTCATTATCCGTCATATCCACTTTTACGGTTGCGCCTTTCACGGGTTTGCCGTTCTGCACCACGCGGATGTTGATATCTTCTTTGCGGTATTTCTCAATGCGGGCGTTGGCTTCAATTTTCCAATCTTCATTTTGTTCCGCATTGTTTGCTGCCGCATTATCCGCAGGGTTTTCTTCCTTGAAAAAACCGTCTTCCATCAAGGTGATAAATCCTAACAAGGCTCCCCAATGATAAAACTTGTCGCTGTTTCTCACATCGTCGCCGTCGCCTGTAACGGAATTATAGTTTTCAAAAACATAGCCGTTGGACAACCAGCCCTTCAACAAAAGATTTTTAGATTTCTCGGACAATGCTTTCCGCGCTTCGGGCAAGTCGTAATTGCACAAGCCCATATATACCAAAAAGTTGAGCGGCGCCCAGATGCGTCCCCGCCAATAGTTGTTATCATTGAAAGCCGGGTCGTTGCGAGGCGTACTCGGAATAACCCATTCACCCCAAAACTCGTTGGGATTGAACAAATGTTCCTTAATCATCCGTTCCGCTTGTGCTTGTGTGGGTGCATTTGCCAACAAGGGATAAAAATTAGTCGGCGAGATGCGCGGATTAAGCGCACCCGTATCGGTGTGGCGGTTGTAGTAAAAACCTTGCTTGCTGTCCCACAATTTGTTTAAATTCATACGGTAGGATTCGCCCCGCTCACGCAACTCCTTAGCATCCGAACTTTTGCCAAGCTCGCCGGCTATTTTTGCCAACAGGTCACAATCCATCACATATAAGGAAGACAATCCTACGTCGTTGAGTTTTTGCACGTGCTTTTCTTTGTCAAAAAGAATATCATCGTACATGTGCGAGTTGTCGAGACCCGATTCGAGCGCACCTCCGAATGTGTCGTTCACGCCTTCGGTTTCCCAATAACGGTAAGTAACCTTGTCAAAGGGCGTGCTTCCCCAACACAAAAGACCATCGACCGAGCGGTTTTTATCCCACCAGCGATTCCAACTCAAGAGTTTGTCATACACATATTCGAGTACCCATTTTTCTTTATACTTCTGATAAATATTCCAGAAAGCCATCGAACCGACAGGTGGTTGCGAACGGTCGCGCGATTTGTAGTCGTTGTCGCTGGAGAAATTGGGTACGAAACCCTTTTCCGTTATCGAATTAGTCATTTCCACTGCATTGGCGTAGGCAAGTTCTTTGTTGCCCGTGGCAAGCATCATTGATGCAAAATATGTATCCCAACAATACATGGAATAACCGCCCAATGAAGGATTCATGCTGTTGTTCATGTTCCAAATCCGGCTGACGGGCGTAATCACTTTGTGTAAACTCGGATCGTAAATATTGTCCCAACCCAACACGTTTTGCATCGCGTTATATACTTCGTAATCTTTCCCGAACCGTTCTTTGTTTTTCTTTACAAAAGCATCGTAGTGAGATTGGATAAATGCTTGCGCCGCAGCTAAATCCACATTCATACCGCAAGCAATCACAATGGGCTGAGCGGTCGAAACGGTGATTCCCTGTTTATTGGTTTCGAGAATGTTGCCGTTAACCCGTGCATCAATCTGCCAATCTTCCCCGAAAGGTTTTAAGGTAAAAGTGTTGTCTTTGATTTCGATTTTATTCTCGCGATACCAAAGGGCTTTCGGAGTAATAATTATTGTTCCGTTGGCTTCGTTATCCGCTAAAGGTGTGATGAGAATAAGGTTGTTCCATCCTTCGGATGCGCTTTGTATGCGGAGTTTCTGCCCTTTCCAATCCAAAGAAATATCGGTATAGAAACCGTCGTAAGTATGCGGTCCCGGGTGCATGACGGGCGCTTCGGGATTGCGGTCGCCGATGCGGAAATTATTGACACGCTGACCGGCGGCATTTGTCAGATTCAAGTCGATAGCCGCCCCGTAAGGCAACAACACATGCGTCAGCACGCTACGGGTATCCCACGTATTCCACCCGGAAGAGAGTCCGCGTTGCATTTGTTCGTAACGTTTGGCAGGTGATTGCCCTTGTGCCAAAAGATTCGTTGATAATAAGCAGCTTACCCCAATGGAAAGCCATACGCATTTGCCTATCAAGTTGTTTTTCATTGTTGTTTTTGTCATAATCTATCTGTGTTTTATTTGTTTATCACCAATGTAACCAAATTTCCTTTGTGGTCGGAAGACCAAACGCCCGTTGGTTCGAGGATGTTGTCTTGCGTATCGTCCGTAACCATTTGTCCGTGATTGATGGTTGCTTTCGGTCCGACAATACATGCATCAGCCACACTTACGCCCGCTTGCGGATAATAATAAATAAAATCAATCCGGTCTTGTTCGTCGGCTTTAGGAGCATAATACAAACGTTCCAACTTGGCATCTTTGTTGCCCGCCGGCCATGTGATGGCAGGGTGAGTAACGGCGTCGGGATAAAGACTGCGGTAACTATCAATGTAGCCTGCCTGTTGAAGCATCGTCGAGACTTCCCAATCGAATGTTACGCCCCGGTGGTCGCGCAAGTCTTTGGTGTCTGCCTGCCAATCGAGGTGCGATGGTTCGTTGAAATCGCCCCCGATAAGAACGATATGCCCTTGACTGATTTCTGCTTTTGCATCGGCGATAACGGCTTCTATGCCTTCATTGCGTTTGGATAAACGGCTGTATTTTTGAATGGAATCCGTATCCGTTACAGGCGTTTCCAGCTGAACGCTCCATGCCGAGGGACTGTAGCCTCGTGTGAGGTAGGCGGCATAGTTACCTGCATCCAAATGTGCCGAGTAGAGAACGACCGTCCGGTTATTCACTTTGATGGACGACTTTACGGCGTATGTCAAGTTGAGATTCGGTTCGGGGTCATTGACCAATTCATACTTCGACAAAATGCCGTTGCCCGCGTGGTGGGTGTCTGCATAATAGTTTTTCCCGCGACTGCGCAACTCTTCCGCCAGATAGTTTGTAAAGGGAGGTTCGGTACCGGCGTTTAGTTCGCACAAGAATACCACATCGGGGTCTGTTTGGTCGATGATATCAATAACGCCTTGCGCTGCGTTTGGCAACATGGTGGCTTGCATCCACACATTCAATTGCAATACTTTCAAATCAGCCGCCTTCTTCGAGCAAGAAACGGAAAGAAGGCTTACTAACGCTAAAAGAACTATGCTGTATTTGTTCATTATTCTCTAATTAAACTATACTAATTTCACTGGACCTAACATTCCGGCAGATGTCCAGACTTGTCCCTTTGCCCATCCGTGCCCCACTTTGTTTTCCGGTGATGATTTCAGGAAATTGCCCAGCGTAGTGGTAATCTTAATGCTGAGCTTTTTTCCGGCAACATTCTCCGGCAAACGGTACAAATGCCTTCCGTACCAATGACAACCAAGTTTTTCGTCACCGAGCATTACTTCGGAAACACCGTACACTTTACCCAAATCCAACCAATGATAGGCAGCGGCATCGCCGGTCAGTTTCTTTTCGTAATACAAAGCTCCGGCGAACGAACGGGTCGTTTCATCTTCCGACAAGTCGAACAAGCTTGTTATCTCTTTCTGTTGCGTGGTTCCATTGATATGTTCCAACCGCAAAGTCCATCCTTTCAGTTCTGCGCCCGCTTGTTTTTCGGCTGGTAGAGCCGGATAATCCGCTACATCGGCTTGCACATCGAACACAATTAGTTGCGAAGTCGCCGGAGGCAGGTCAATGGTGAGCGTATTGCCTTCAGCCCCCGGATAACGGTAACGTTCGCCGGTTTCGGCATCCCAAAGGCAGGGTGTACCCTTGCTGTCGGGGAATGTGGCTTTCAGCGAGAAGCGTTCGTCGGTACTGCAATTGCTGACAAAGAAAATGTCCTTTCCTTCCGCCTGATGGCGAATCTGGCTGACGTGTGTTTCGGGGCGGTCAATCTGCATATACGGACGGATGCCGCACTGTTGCTGAATCCCTTTGAACCATCCGATAACATCATTGTCCGCCGGAGCCGACACTTTAAACACTTGCGACCGGTATGATTGTTTAATTGAGGCAATCGTTTGAGCTACTTTTTTGTCGTTTGCCTTGTAGTTTTTCGTCAGTCCGGGCGATTTATACGGCTCTTTCTCAATGAAAATGAGTTTACCGCCTTTCTTGACGAAGTCTGCCAGCTTGACGGCGGTAGCGGGCATCATGGTTTCCACTTCTATCAGAATGAGCGTATGATATTTTCGCTTGTTGTAGCGCAGAAAGCCATTTTCGACAACGCTTTTCTGGATAATGCCTTCGCTGGTATAGTCGCAACTGTTGCCGTTTTTATGAATACTTTCCCATACTTTATACTGATATGACGGGAAATGCTTTTCGGGGAACGGGTCGCGAACTGTGCCGTAAGTAGTCCACATATCAGCCAATGGATGCATCACGGCAATATCGGCAAACGCTTCTGTTTCCTGAAAAATAGTGGATACACGCGCTTTGTATGCCGCCCAAAGTTTAAAGAATTGCCACCATGTGTTGCGCTCGTTGAAAAATGTTCCGTAACGAACCCATCCCGGAAAGGGAGCTTCCAAAGGCGTGTAATTAAATCCGTGAAGAATAGAATGATTAACTCCCGACAGATTGCTCTGGTCGCCGGTTATTTTGATGCGCTCCAAGGTAGCGTTGAACACAACGTTTGTGTTGGTTACTTCTTCGCAACTGACGATGTTCTTATTGGAATAATGAGCGGCGGAAGCAACAAATTTGTTCACATTTGTGTATGTCGGATTGTTGGCAAAATCTCTGTTCGACGAGTTGTCGTGCGCCCACAACCATGTTTCACATTCGGGAATGTCAATCTCCATTGAGGCTTCCAACGGATGAAATTCTCGTCCGTAGGTTTGCACTCTTGATTTGAAACCGTGTTTGTTGCACCATTTTGTATAAGGAATCAGAAAACGGTCGCGCATCACGTCCAAACATGTGATGATGAAATCATAGCGAACGCGAGAGACTTCTTCAGCAGCGATACCCGACAGTTGGGTGATGTCGCCGCTGTTGATAGGCGTTCCCATACCGCCTACGCGAAACAGGATAAACGGCAGATAAGGTTCCAGTTCGTAACCGCGGCGGCGCTTAAACTCTGCCGGAAAATCGCGACACCAATTCGCTCCTTCCAATTCCATACTGTCGCAAAACATGGCGCGGAACGGTTTCAAGTCTTTGATTGCCGGAAACAGATTGTCCGACATACGGTTGAGAAACTTTTCCACAGCTTCCTGATTGTAATGATTCAACACAGGACCGGCTGCTCCGGGCGCTCCATTAATAACCGCTTGAAATCCAGTTACTTTCACCAACGAGTAAAGAATATGTTCGCCTGCGGGAACATTGACGCTAATGGTTTCTTCGCCGGCGAAAGGCAGTTTCACAGGTGCTTTGAAGCTATCCATACTGACAGGAGCCAGATAAAGCGCGTAAATTTCCTCCACTGCATCTTTATATTTATTCACGCGTGGGGAAGAATCTTTCAATAAATCGGCAGTATTCAGTTTGACGACAGCCGGTCCCTGCACCTTCCTTCCGGAGAGGGTGAGCAGTTGCGTCTGCTCTTCGCGTGTGAGAAACTCCGCACCAAAGGGCCATCCCGAACCAACAATGGTGTCGCAAATCATTCCGCGTTCGGCAGCGCCTTTCAAGGCAACTTTTACCATTTCAATCCATTCGGGGCTGAGCCACGGCAACGAAGGAATGGCGAGGTCGTCGCCACCGGGAAAGGCTATCGGGTTGATTTCCACACCGCCAATTCCGGCATCTTTCATCACATCTAACTCTCGAAGAATCTCTTTAGCAGACAATTTATCACCGTTCCACCACCAACGGACAAAAGGCTTCGCCGTGCCCAGCGGTTGTTGAAACAAAGTAAACAGCGAGTCGTTGCCAACAGTCAGACTGTTATTAGTTACTGAAAACGGAAACACCCGTATTGCAGGTAATCCGGCTACTAAAATTAGTCCTGATTTAATAAATGTCCTTCGGGAAAAGGACTTTGAATGACGATTGTTTTCCATGTTATTGATATTTGGTATTGTTAAATTAATAGTTGAACGATTTCCGCCCATCCTTTTGCAAAAATAATTAAATATACTCGTAGTGCATTTATAAACAAGAAAGAAAACGTTCAGGTTATCTTGATAACTTCCGGTTGCTACCGTCATACTCTCCGTAAGGAACTGGCATACTCCGGTATGGAACTTGCATACACGCGTATGCAAGTTCCATACCGGAGCTAAGACGGTTGCATAATTCCCGTATGGTATATACCAAAGGGGACTGTGCCCACAAGGCAAACCGGCATATCAACCGGAATTACGGAAGTTTGTCGGTGGAATGTAAGATGAAAGCTACAAGGTTAACGATGCTATTATAATACTTAACACATAATTTAATACTCTTCTTCGTCAAAAAAGAAATCCTCTTTGCTGGGATAATCCGGCCAAATATCTTCGATGCTTTCATAAATCTCACCTTCGTCTTCCATTTCTTGAAGATTTTCGATTACTTCAAGAGGAGCACCCGAACGCATAGCATAATCAATCAACTCCTCCTTGGTTGCAGGCCAAGGAGCATCCTCTAATTTTGATGCTAATTCCAATGTCCAATACATAGATTTTAAACCTTTAAATTGATAATAATCAGTCCCTAGTATTTTAGATTAATACTTCGACAAAAATAGCATAAAACACGTTATTTGCAACTTATATTCCAAAGAATTTCATCTCGTTTTTCAGTGATATTTACCTTACGTGAGAGTATAAACAAATAGTCGGACAAACGGTTCAAATAAGCCAATACATCCGGAGAAACAGACACTTTTCCGGATAAAGTGAATACACAACGCTCGGCTCGCCGGCAAACAGTACGGCATACATGACATACAGCCGCTCCGCGACTCCCTCCGGGAATGACGAATGCGCGTATAGGAGGAACCATTTCGTCTATTCTATCTATTTCTTGTTCTATCGCCATCACATCTTCCGGGTTAATATTATCGGTATTATTGATTGAAGCTTCTCCTTGTTCGGAAGCCAAGTATGCTCCTACCCGAAAAAGTTTCTGCTGCACTGAAGTAACAAAATTGCGGTCGCTTTCTTGCGTTAGATAAGTAATTAGCAAACCTAATTGAGCGTTAAGTTCATCTACCGTTCCGTATGCTTCTATGCGAATATGATTTTTAGGTACGCGAACTCCTCCGATTAATCCGGTTGTTCCCCTGTCACCTGTTTTGGTATATACAAGACTTTTTTTCATAACATCATCTATAATAACCGACTGATTTAACTATTTGCAGGAAAGATAACGTAAAGGCATAAAAAAAGGAGCAACGCCTTGCTGTTGATATAAGATTTAATTATATTTAACATTCCCATAACTTGTTTATTTTCAGTTGTTTAATAGAAAATTCAAAAAATCTTTATTTTAAAATACCATATTTTTGCACTGAAATAAGTTAAACCGAAGTTAAACCAATAAACAGTGAATAGGTATGACAATAACTATTGTATTTTATAGCTCAAAGGTACTCAAAAAAAAGGACGAATGTCCTATTATGGTACGTTTATCGGAGGGGAAAAAGAAAAAATATGTGTCGACGGGAGTATCCTGCAAAACAAATGATTGGAATGATAATAAAAATCGGGTTTATAGCACTGATGCTAATTATACGGAAAAGAACGAAAAAATAACTGCAAAATATGATTATTACGAGAGTAGGAAAAAAGAATATTATGCAGCGTATAATGGATACGATTTAGAGTATATTGCAAGTGATAAGCCTATTATCACTCAATATCATGACGAAACAGGAGAGGAAACGATAACGAATTTTTATGATTTAATTCAATTAAAGATTGAAGATTACACAGAGGACGGTAGCCAAAAGAATATACGGCAGTTAAAGAATTTTTTACTTGCCAATTTCGGGGATAATATCCCTATAAGCTCCATAAATCAAAAATGGTTTAATGAATTTCTAATGAAATTAAATGATACAAAGACAGTTAGGCAGGCTAAAAAACTCATTGAAAGATTTAACATTGTCTATAATTTCGGGCGCGAAAACGGGCACATACCTTATGGGAAAAAATTAAAATTTAATGCAAATAAATACAAATTCAAAATAGATAAAAGGGCTATAACTGAAATGGAAATATCAGCTATACAGTTGTTATGGCAATGTGATTATCCACTATACGAATCACGTCTTGAATTAAACGGAGAAAACAAATATGAACATACATTTGATTTTCATAACCCTATAAATGCTTTGACTTTATTTTTATGTATGTATGCTTTACAAGGTGTTTCACCATGCGATTTTGCAAATTTGCGTATCCGTGATTTAGTGCTACTAACAGAAAAGGATAAAGATTTTAATATGAAAGATTATATTACGGGAGAATATAATGAATTAGATGAAGAAAAATTTCTAAATTTTATGAAAACTGTTAAAACATTAAATTACTATCATATATGTAAAAATAGGCAAAAGAACGGTACACTATTTGAAGTAGATATACATTATGATATATTATACCCATTAATTAAAAATTATTTGTGCACAAAAAACGGCACATTGAAAGATAAAGACGATTTTCTATTTAACATTCTTGATAAGAACAAAACATATTCCAAAAAACAACAAAATGGACGTGTAAGTAATGTTTTCTTTAAACTAAATAAAAGTTTAAAGTCGTATTTAAGCGTAAATTTAAAGAGTTTAGATTTACGAAAAAAAAGCTATTATACTACACGATTTACATTTTTGACCGTTGGTTATCATATAGGAGTAAATGCTAAACATTTGGCGCAAATGGCAGGACACAGCGAAAAAGAAACACGAACTTATTTAGAGTCATACAACCAAAAAGAAATGGCTAAGATTAACTCTGAAATTTGGCATGGAAAAAAAGAATAGTCAAAGTGTTTTTTGAGGTCGTTGTCTGTGGCTATTATATTCCATGCGCGGGAAAAAGTTTTTTAGACCACTGCCGCCCCATTGAAAACGCAAAGCCTTAAATATTATGTACCCCTATACTCATTATTCAATAATCCGGGCAAAGCCCGGAATATTGATTGATTGTTAGTTTAAATTATAACGCTCAATTAGTCTTGCCACTGCTTTACTTGTAAACGCTTTACTTTTTGATGTTTGAAAGCCATTGTCATTTAGATAGCGGGCTATTTGGGTTTGCGTTTTGCGTTCTTGTAATAGCTTTTGAATCATACCCTTTGCCCTTGTATTGTTTTGATTTTCATTTGCCTTATCTTTTTTCACGCTTACAGCCTTTTCCCGCATTTCGGAAGTAAAGCAAGCCGTTGGATTGCCTAACTTAAACCCTTGTTCACGTTTTGCTTTTAAAGCGGCTTTTGTGCGAGTTGATATGAGTTCGCGCTCGTACTGCGCAACGCTCGAAAACAAATGTATAGTGAATTTATTTGCGCTCGGAAAGTCGCAACATACAAAATCTACATTGCTATCTGTCAAATTAGATATGAAAGATACGGAACGGGAAAGACGGTCGAGCTTTGCAACGATAAGAATAGCATTTTGAGTCTTGCACTCCATTAAAGCCTTTGCAAGTTCTTTTCTATCTGATTTTTTACCACTTTCTATTTCGGTATAGGAATTTAATAAAAGCCCTTTTTGACTTTCCACGTACTTTGAAACTATATCTTTTTGGCTTTCCAGACCTAAACCGCTTTGTCCCTGCTTTTGTGTAGATACTCTGTAATAACTAATAAACCTTTCCATATCCATTGTTTTAATTGTTATTCAAAGATAGGTATTATTTTGTCAATACACAAATATATGTTTCTATATTGACAATAATTTAACAAGGATTAACGATATTTGAGTCTCTCTAGCTATTTTATTTTTCTTTGTCGTATCTCATACGGACGTTTCAGATATGCTAAAATAGGGATTTGACAAAGTAATAACTTGTTTTTCGGGTATGGGTGCGGAAGTTTAGAAGCGTTGCCCGTCCATGCACACACTATCAAAACAATAGTTTTATTTGAATATAGGGCGTGATAGTCAATTATATATAAAAACCGTAATCACGGGTTTTATGGTTTTATATTCTATTCGGGGACGGGGTGATTTGGAATAAACCCATCTCCAAAGGTTTTGAGCCGTTGCCGTCCGTGCGAAAACTACCAAAATACAGATTTATGCAGTGAATTAATAACCATAACTAATTGATTTTTAACTTGCTACATAAGTATCTAATTTTCAGTAAATTATATATCAATATAACAAGTTGATTATTAGCTCTTTATAAGAACTTTAATCAACAGGTTATAAATATTTGATTTATAGGCGTTTAGACCATTCTATTTTGATTAATGAATTAGGTAATGTGCAAAACCGTACCCAAGCTGAATAATATAGGTTATATTTTGAATATATACCCTTTGGAACGGTTGGAAAAACCGATACTTATTTTCAATATGATTTTTATGTACTCGTTGGAGTACATAGGTATGATTTAAAATCCATAAAAGGGAATATTCTCACCCTCATGAAATAGACGGGGAAAAGCCGCGCGGGAACTCTCTACTTGTCCCGTATATCAAAACATATAAGGAAGTTGTGTTTTTAAACTTTATACATAAAAGGTATTGTAATGGATATTTGCCTCCGGGCAAATATCCTATCATTTTAGATATATGATAATTCCAAGAAAACCCATTTACAAAGGTTTTGAGGTATATATTATAACATTTCACTACTATTAAATTGATAGTACACTACTATTCAAATGATAGTACAGTACTATTGAATTGATAGTAAGTATAATAAGGAATAAGGAATATTATACTATACCATACGGTATAGGTATAAAAATTAGTTCTCTTTTATGCTTTTTCGCTTTGAGGCTCAAAGCATAAGAGAATGATTAGAAATTCAGGATTAAAGGTATTCAGGATTATTGAAAATACCAGCGAAAGGAAATAAGGATTAAAGTCATGGAAATATCCATAACAACCAAAGATTAGTTTTCCCTAAAAAACATAACACATGTTTTGAAATATAGACACCCAGAGAGAGTTCCGCGCCCGCGCCTTTCCTTTTCCCGCCGTCCGTTTTCGCCTTTTGCAGTTCCTTTCTTTGCGGTGGCTCAAAATTAGCGCATTTTTAAGGCTTTATGTTCTGATATGATAAATACATTACTTTCATTATAACCCATCTCAAAACCTCTTTAAAACAAGCCGTATCATTCGTGCTTTGAGCCTCAAAGCGAAAAGCAAGACCACTCAAAATATTAAAAGTAGGGATTTCCCTACAAAGATTTATAGTTTTCCCTATTACGATTTTAAGTTGTTGGTTTTCAATTAGTTATAAATACAAAATACGATATACAAAACATTTTTTACTTGAAAAACACAAAAACTGTAAAAAACAATAGAATTAACGTAATAATTCATAAAAACATATTTATCTTTGTATAAAAATAGTTCATACAAGATGATAATCTACGGACAAAGCCCCGAACATATTGAAAAACGGGCACAAGCAAACAGAGGTAAGAAACGTACTCTCGAACAACGCGAAAACATTAAAGAGGGATTACGTGCCTATTGGTCGAATTATGTACCAAAAGCAGAAGCAACTCCAATGGGAAGAACTTTAAATAGAGAGAATCAACCCGAAGTTAAACCCTTTAATCTAAATGAAATGTGAAAACACCAAAAAGAAACAGAGCAACCGACCAATAGCGCGGTACGTTTCAAAAGCAAATACCGATAAGTTTGCAAAAGCAGGTTTTTTTACAATCCATCCAATACATTTAGACAAGGTTTTAACGTCCCACGAATACGCTTTTTTTGAGTTCCTACGGAACGAAACACAGACGGGAACACAATACGTTTCATACACTCTTATTCATTTAGAATTAGGTTTGAGTTCAAATAAGACTAAAGAACTCAAAGACAATTTACAGGCTTTAGGCTTTGTAAGGGAACTCTATTGCAATAAGCATAATGGTAGTGCATACAAGATAGAAACAGACAACGTTTTAGAGCTTGTAAACAAGTTAAATGCTTGTACCAATAGAGTAGAACGGCTCAACATAGCTAATAAATTTCGCATATCCAAAGGCTTGGATAGCATTGTAGGGAATAGGATAGAAAAGTATTCAGGTAGTGCTTTTGATATTGATAATGCTTTGAGTGTCCATAATAAAGAACGCTACGAGGATATTCCCGAAAATAAGAAAGAAAAAGGAAAGAAACGGAAAAAGAAGACGGCAAACGAGCCTAATACAGCAACTCCCGAAGCTAATACACAGGCAAACGTACCTATCCAAAAAGATCCAGTAAATTCCATTCCCGAAAAGGTTGTTAATCCGTTCCCTGCATACCTTACTGCTTCTCTCTATAAACTTAATCATAATGAAGCGGAAAAGAGAAAAGGGAATGATATGTACTACAATCAATCCAAAGAGGTATATCTAAATGAGTTTCAAAAATACTCCAATAATGCTTTTGAGCCGTTTTTTGATGGAATATATTGGAAAGTGAAGCCTAATACAAATAATGTAAACTTAAATAAAAATTAAAATAAAATGCAAGAGAATGTTAGAATTGACCCCAGAGACGGTGGTATTATTCTGAATTTACAAAGTGATAGTTTAACGTATCATAAGAAAGAAATTAATACGATTTCAAAAGAAGTGCAAGGACTTACCGATACTGAATTGCTTATAAAATGTAAGTCCATACAAAATGCTTTTATTGATATTGCTTCCCACAACGAGGGTATGAAAAATGTGTATTATACCTTTGAAAGAACTAAAAAGAAATGGTTTGGCAGTAGGTTAAAATCACAAATTGTTTGGCTTTACAGTGTGGTTTTATTACACAAACAACTCCTTACTTCCCCATGTAGTAAGGACACAAAGCGGGGAGAAAGGAGGTAAATTTGAAATGGATTTAACTCATAAAAAAATGATAGATTTAGAGAAAAAAGTTTTACGAAAGGCACGAAAAAACGATTTTCTAATGAGCGTATATATTGGATTTATTAAAACGAGGCATTTATACACCGAAGAACAAGCGTATAATAATCTCAATAATATGCTAACACTTGTATAAAGTAGGTATTCAATAGGAAACTCCCTACATTAATTTTCACAGAGTAGGGAGTTTATATAAAATTTTAAAATTAAACATTAAATATATGTTAGAAAAAGACGGTACAAATGTACCAAAAATTAATTTAAACGAATTAGGTTTAGACATAAATATTATTAATCCTAATTTATTGATAGATAAAACATTGGAACTCTATCAAAACGGTTTGCCGCGTGGTTTAGACTTGGGCGTAAAATGTTTAGATGAACTTTTTAGGTTTGAGTTAGGACGTTTGGCAACCATTACGGGAATACCGAATCGCGGGAAGTCGGAGATTGTGGATTTCGTATTATGTCAATTCAACAAGCTATACGGGTATAAGACCGCTATTTTTAGCCCTGAAAATCAACCAGTAGCCCTACACTATTCAAAACTTGTAAGTAAGTATGTAGGCAAAACTTTTGATAAGGCTGTAATGTCCGAAAGTGAGGTGAAAAATACTCTAAACTATCTTTCTAATAACTTTTTTATAATGGACTATCAAAAGAATTATAGTCTTGACGAGATTTTAGGTACTGCCAAACAGCTTATAGATAGCAAAGATACTAAAATTTTGGTACTGGATAGCTACAATAAAATAGAGTGTCAAAAGCCCGATAACATTACAGAAACGGACTATATAAGCAAAGTTCTTGACCGCTTGGAACGTTTTAGCAAGGATAACAATATATTGATTTTGCTCGTTGCCCATACAACGAAAATGCCAAAAGAAAGCGAAACAGGGGATTATGTTATTCCCACTGCTTATAACATAAACGGCTCGGCAAACTTCTTTAATAAAAGCGATTTTGTTATTGTAGTGCATAGAATTAAAAACACCTTTGAAACTATGATAAAAGTGGATAAGGTGAAGTTTAAAAACTTAGGTTCAACGGGTGAAGTGAGGCTACAATATGATATACATTCAGGGAACTATTACGACAATAATGTTTATGAATTTGGTACTAACAAGCCTATAATACCTAAAATAGAGCCGTTTGTTATTCCCTCTGAAAATCACAATAATGAGCCTATTGACTATCTTAATATTCAAGTGGATTACTTTGATAATAAGGCGGATATTGTGCCTAAACCAAAAAATTTGAAAGAGTTTATAACAAGTACAGAGTACAAAACAAAAGTGGAGTATATCCGTGCTGGATCCAGTGAAAAAGAAACGAAAGAGCGTAAAAATAAGGCTAATTTGCCATGCGTGTGCATGAGTGGACGTTTCAACACTCACAGGAGTACAAGCGACTTAAAAGAGCCTACGGGGCTTATTTGCGTGGATATTGACCTGCAAGATAACAGAGATATTATGTCGTCAGTACCCACTATTCTCAAAAGTATTAGTAATGTAGCGTTTTTAGCCAAAAGTGTACGCGGTATAGGCTATTACGCTATCATACCGATAAAGCACGGGGATAAACTTATTAATCATTTTTGGGCTTTGGAACGGGATTTTAAAAGTTTGGGGATAACGATTGATAGGGCTTGCAAGGATTACACACGTTTGAGGCTTGCAAGTTATGATACGGAGTATTATATCAATAGCCATGCAGAGGTTTATAATAAAGTGTTGGATAGCGAACATACAGAGGCAAAGAAAGAGCCAAAAAGAGAGAATAAAGAGCAAACGCAAAAGACTTATACCCATGTTAATGATTTTGAAACAGTAGATAAAATATTAAATGATTGTAAAACCAATAACGTGGATATAACAGGCTCGTATATTGAGGAGGATAAAACAGTTGTGTATGAAAATTGGAATAAAATTGCTTTGACTCTTATATCTGTGTATAAAGACACTGAAAAGGGTCGGGAATACTTTCGCGAGTTCTCAAAACTAAGCAACAAATATAATGAAAGCGACTGCTGTAATACCGAATATGATAAGATGTTATTATACTACAAAGATAATAACCGTATAACCGTTGCAAGCCTTGTATATCTCTTTGATAAGTATTCAAAAGAATGAATAAATTAGGTAAAAAGAAAAAACTCCGTTCCCGGAGTTTTTTTGATATACGGGGATTTTTCTTTTAAGAGTACGGCATTTTATCCCTTTGATTTTTTTACTTGCCTGTTACCGACGCTTTTATCTTATCCTCGTTGCTTCTGCTAAATCAGTCTGATGCGTCTTCTGTCATATCTGTCATATCGGTATCTTCCTCTTTTTCCTCTTCTTTGTCTTCTTTTGGAGCAGGATTGACAAAAAAACTGCTTAGCTCATACAGTAAATAGAGAGGGATAAATACCACAGATAACGTAAACGGATCGCCGGACGGAGTAATAATAGCAGCCAATAGAAGCAAAGCTACAATGGCATGTCTTCTGTATTTCTTGAAAAAAGATTTGTTCAGTAACCCTAATTTCGATAAAAGCCATGACAATAGTGGCAATTCAAATACTATCCCCATGACAAAGGTCAGCATTAAGAAATTATCCATATACGAATCAAGTGTGATTTGATTCACTATCAAATCACTTAATTCATAACCTGCCAAAAAACGGAGCGTTATCGGGAAAACAAGCGCATATCCTACAGCACATCCCAAAAAGAACATTACTGTGCCGAACGTGAAAACCCATTTAATATTTTTCTTTTCACTCTCATATAGAGCTGGGCTAACAAAACGCCAAATCTCAAAAGTTAAATATGGAAAAGTAAGTATGACTGCCAACCAAAAAGAGGTGGTCATGTGTCTGAAAAATTGCGATGCCAGATTAATATTTATGATTGGTACTTGAAAAGTCTCATCACAAAAGTCAGGCATGAAAGGGAAAGCGGAAGCTGCTTTACACAAATATCTATATAAAAAAAAGTCGGGACGAGTAGGTCCCATTATCACATTGTTGTAAATGCCCGGCATCACGATGAATCCCGCAATGGCAAAGACAAATAACGCAATAATAGACCTCATGAGCATCCATCGAAATTCTTCGAGATGATCCCAAAAACTCATCCCCTGACTATTTTTTTCCATAGAAAAAGTTATTTGTCAAGCTTTTTTGAAGTATCGTTACTTTCTATTTCGTCTTCAATACCTTTAACACCTTCCTTAAAATTCCGGACTCCTTTACCAAGTCCTTTCATCAATTCGGGTATTTTTTTACCTCCAAAAAGCAATAGTACGACTAAAGCTATAATGATAATCTCTCCTGTTCCGAGATTAAAGAATAAAAGTGTATGCATAATTTTTGTTTTGATAGTGCAAATATATAAACTATTAATAAGGAATGAGGAGTGAAACAGTAGAAATGAAAAGACAAAAGCCTAATTTATATTCCTCTGCTCATTACAGCTCATTATTTTCTCTCGTAACTTTCTTTTACCAGTGGGCTACTTAGCAGATAATCCAAGCTTTGCTTCACGCTTTCTTCAGGAGCAAAATCATAACTTTCTACTTCCACCACTAAGTATTCTGTTCCCGCCACGTCGATATTTTGAAAGATAGCATCGAAGCCTACCATACCGCTTTGTCCAAGTTCTTTATGGTCTTTAATGTGAAGCAGCTTAAAACGTCCCGGATATTTCTTGAAATATTCAACAGGGCTTTTTCCTGCCCTTACTACCCAATATACATCCATTTGGAAGATTACGTATTGAGGGTCGGTATGCTCAACCATGTAATCGTACGCCAATTGATTTTCTACTTGTTGAAATTCATGGGAATGGTTATGATAACCAAAAGACAATCCGTTTTCTTTGCATTTCTTACCGATTGCATTATAATAATCGCAATAGGTTTGTAAATCGGCAAGAGTTTTAGGCACGTTCATCCAAGGAGCTATAATGTATTTCATTCCCGCCGCTTTGTGGTCTTTAATACATTGATTCCACCATGCCAATGATTCACTAAAGTCTTTTGATGCAAGTTCTTTGTCGGACAATGATTTTGCAGTATGCGATGATAGAACAATCATTCCTGCTTTTTCCACATCAGCCTTAAATTCTTCAGGAGTTCTTCCATAGAATTTACCATTTTCGTATCCGGCAGCTTCTACTGCGGTGTATCCCATTTCGCCTACTATGGCGATCGTTCCGGCATAATCTGTTTTAATCCTGTCTCTTAATGAATATAGCTGCAGTCCTATATCTTTTTTCGGAAGATTCGCTTGAGATGTTTTCGAATTGGGAGCGCAACAAGATGTTACTACAAAAAGAGACACCATTGCTAAAATTGCTGTTCCTCTCATAAAATTGTAATTTAAATGATTAATTTAAGCGAAAACAGTAAGCGGTAGACGCAAAGCTCTACCGCTTACTACTAATTTTCACCTCTGTTTATAAGAAATTATTCCAATATTTTAATCTTGATGTTACGATACCAAACGTCGTCACCATGATCTTGGAAAGCAATGTACCCTTCTTTATTAGGTCCGCCGCAATTATTCAAGAGTTCAAAAGCTAATGGCCATCTTTCCTGACTGAATTTGCTCTCTTGAAGTAGTTTTGTCCACTCTGGAGTCCAAAGATGATATTCAACTACATTTTGATCATTCTGATTGTGAATAACTGTTCCTTTATAAACCATGATTTTTGACTTGTTCCATTCGCCGAATGGTTTGGAATTCTGCGGTTTGGCAGGAATCATATCATACAAAGACAAAGATTGGCGATTGCTGTCTTTACCCAACTTGGCATCCGGATGGTTTTCGTTATCCAATATTTGTGCTTCAGGAGCCGAAACATAAATATGTTCCCATTGCAGTTCACCCGTTTCGGGCTTTTTAGATTGGATTTCCTGTACCAAATAAAGAACACCGGAGTTTCCGCCTTTGGATATTTTCCATTCAAATTCGAACTCAAAATTCTTAAATTTATGAGCAAATAACAAATCTCCACCTTGTCCGTCTTGAGATTCACCAGCTCCGGCACCACTGAATTTGATAGCTCCATTGTCAACGGTCCACCTTCCGGGAGCAGCGTCTTTGCCATAACCACGCCATCCTTCAAGAGATTTTCCATCGAAAAGTACAATATAACCGTTTTTGTCAACCTTAAATTTAGAAAGGTCAACGGTCGGCTTCTCTACCACTACATATTCGGGCACTGCCGGTGCAGTTTTAGTATCGGTAGCGGTATCCGCACTTTTATTCTTATTTCCGCCTCCGCAAGCAATAAATGCTCCGGCAACTGCAAAACAAGTTAATCCATAAAATAATCTTTTCATATCTACTAATTGTATTAATTAAATAATAACTTTTCGTTATCGAGGCATATCAGGCAATTTCCAACCGTCGCGATATGTGTGCTTGATAAGTTCTTCCGCATAAGCAGCTGCGTTTACGGGTTCGGTCATTGCTTTGTCGAAAGTGGGGTGACCATCTTTGATGTGGAAACCGTCCTTGATAACTGTACGGATAGTAGCGTCTTTCGCAATATTTGTGAATTTCATGTTTTCGCCATCCCAATTCAATTCTTGATTCAGAGCTTGCAATCTTACTGCCAACACACCCATTACTACCATTTCATTGAAAGGACCTGCTTCACGGAAAGAAGAAGTTGTTTCTATACGATTTGATGCGCTTTCTTTACATGCACGTACCCAATCCATTTGATGAGATTCCGTTACTTTTCTCAACACATCCGGTGTACTCGGATTGCGCCCTGACAATAACCACGGGTTTACGCCGTAACATCCGCAAATCAATGTATCTTTTGTTCCGTGGAAAATAACGCCGCCTCCTTCATCATTCAAATTTTTGTTTGCCGGCACACCTGCGGGACGCATTGGCTTCAATCCGCCGTCATACCAATATACTTCTACTTCAGGCAGAGCTAATTTCGCTAAATTCTCACGGGCAGGGAATGTAAATCTTACCATTTGTGCGTTGGGAGCACAATCGGTCAATAACAATGTAGAGCTACCTTGTGCTTTAATGGGATAACCCAACTTCAAAGATTTAAATACGGGATGTAAGATGTGGCAAGCCATATCGCCCAATGCTCCTGTTCCAAAATCCCACCATCCACGCCAGTTCCACGGCGTATATATCGGATTATACGGACGTTCCTTTGCCGGTCCTATGAATAAATCCCAATTCAATGCTTTTGGTATTTTTTCCGCACCTTCGGGACGTGGTAATCCTTGCGGCCAAATGGGACGGTCGGTAAAAGCTTCTACTTTGGTAATTTCACCTATTTCACCGTTCCATATCCATGAACATGTTTTGCGAACGCCTTCATCCGACGCTCCTTGATTACCCATTTGGGTAGCTACCTGATATTTAGCGGCAAGTTTTGTTAGCAAACGAGATTCGTAAACGGTATGAGTAAGTGGTTTTTCCACATATACATGTTTGCCCATGGTTATGGCTTCGGAAGCTATGATGGCATGAGTGTGGTCGGCAGTAGCAACTACTACGGCATCTGCTGATTTTCCCAATTCATCATACATTTTCCTGTAATCATAATATTTTTTTGCACCGGGATAGGCTTTAAATAAATTTTCGCTGTATTTCCAATCTACATCGCACAAACCGATAATATTTTGATCCTTTATTGATTTTATATCACCGGCTCCACGTCCACCGATACCCACTCCTATAATATTTAATTTATCACTTGGCGGAACGTGCCCGAATGATTTTCCTAAAACAGTGTTAGGAACCACTGTCAGCCCCAGAGCGGCGGCTGCGCCTGCTTTGAGAAACTTTCTTCTTGAAATGTCTGCTGCCATAATGTTTGATTTTAATTAGTTAATTTTGATATATAATTTAAGGATTTACAAGTATTGACACTATAATTTATGTTTTCCTGAAATATTGATTCAATAAAACCAATCCGCATACAAAGTAACTATTATTTTTAATTTCAGCCGACTTTTTTAAGGCTTTGTTTTTATCAATAAGTTCATATTTATATTTTTATAACATTTCCAAAGAATGTTAATATCTATCTCACCTCTTTTTGCCAATGGTTTACGTATTTGTAGCTTATCATCAGAGTGCTTTATGGGGTTCTTTCGGCTTCTTCAACCGCTTTTAGACGGGCATAGAACGGAGAAGGATCGGAGAGAATACGGATATAACTCTAAACATATACATAGGAAGCCGGTTGCCTCTGCCTTAGCCGTTAAGTGCTGTTAAGCGGAAAATATACAGTGTTAAAAGAGAATAAGAATGCTGTTCCAGCGGAATACATAAAGGAATTTTGTTGTTATTTTAACGTCGCATTATAGTGTATGAATATAAAATATTAACACGTTAAAAGACTAGATCAATATGAAACGGACAACTAAAAACATTCTTGTGACAGGAGTAATTATTCTTCTCAGTTCGGGAGTTGCAGGGTTTACAACGTATTTTTTGATGAAAACAAATGCCAACGGATTGGAATTGAAGGCTTATAATGAGATGTTTCATCAAAATCCCGACGTAAAATTGGCTGCGTTTGACGCTTTGGATACTCAGCCGGTAGATTTAACCCGGGCTGCCGAGACCTCTGTTCATGCAGTGGTTCATATCAAATCTACCGAATTGTCGAAAGCGACAACGGTGCAACAAATGCCGGATATTTTCGACTATTTTTTCGGAGAAGGCAGGGGACGGCAGCGACAAATACAAACTGAGCCCAAAGTGGGTATTGGGTCGGGGGTTGTTATATCTAAAGACGGGTATATCGTAACCAATAACCACGTGATAGAGGGGGCGGATGAAATTAGCGTTACTCTAAATGACAACAGGGAGTTTAAAGGGCGCGTCGTCGGTACAGACCCAAACACGGATCTGGCTTTGGTTAAGATTGAAGGGAATGATTTTCCCACGCTTCCGATAGGAGATTCCGATGCATTGAAAGTGGGGGAATGGGTATTGGCTGTGGGTAATCCGTTCAATTTGACTTCTACGGTAACGGCAGGTATCGTTAGCGCTAAAGCTCGCTCATTGGGGGTTTATAACGGGGGTGTGGAGTCGTTTATTCAGACGGATGCCGCTATCAATCGTGGAAACAGCGGGGGAGCTTTGGTCAATGCCAAAGGGGAATTGGTGGGAATCAATGCCGTGCTGTCTTCACCTACGGGGGCTTATGCGGGATATGGTTTTGCGATTCCTACGAGTATCATGGTTAAGATTGTTGCCGACTTAAAACAATATGGAACGGTTCAACGCGTATTGTTAGGCATCAGGGGCTACTCTGCCGGTGACACCCGGGGCGACGAAAAACAGAAGGAAAAAGAAAGGGCGCTTGGTGTTGTAGAGGGGGTTATTGTTACTGAGATTGTTGAAGGGGGCTCTGCGTCTGCTGTGGACATCAAGGTGGATGATGTTATTATCGGCATTGAAGGAAAAGTAGTATCCAAATTTGCCGATTTGCAAGAGGCATTGGCTAAGTATCGTCCGGGAGACAAGATAAAAGTAAAATTAATCCGTAATAAAAAAGAAAGAGTGGTTGAATTGACGTTGAAGAATGAACAAGGTAATACCAAAATAGTTAAAAATACCGGCATAGAGATTTTTGGAGCGGCTTTTAAGGAATTATCCGATGATTTGAAGAAGCAACTGAACATAAATTATGGTTTACAAGTAACGGGCGTTGAGTCCGGCAAAATGGCTGATGCGGGTATTCATAAAGGTTTTATTGTTTTGAAAGCCAATAACCAACCGATACGCAAAGTCGAAAATTTAGAAGATGTTTTGAAGGAGGCGGCAAAATCTCCCGACCAAGTGGTGTTTATCACGGGTATATACCCGTCCGGTAAACGAGCTAATTATGCCATTGATTTGACACAAGAATAAAGTTCCGGGTAAATTAAGGAGAGAAGAATTGTGATTGTGGGCGTGAGGGATAATAGTGGAAATCCTTTTTTGCGAGCCGACGAAAGCCGGCTCGCAAAGAAGATTGGAACGAATAGCCCGACCCCGCAAGGGGGAACGCCCAAAGTAAAATATAACCCCATAGTGCATATCTTAGATACACTCAAAAACTTTCCATTTTCAACTCTCCTCTGTCAACCTTCAACTCTTAGGGCGTTCCCCCGAAGGGTCGGGCTTTCCGCTACAATGCTTTTGAGTTCGTACCCTCACAAAAAGCATTTTCGCTAAAATCCCTAACGCCCGTGCGGGCTACGCTAACTAACACAGCAAAGCAATTTTCCTTAATTATTGACGGCGCATACTGGATTATTGACGGTAGCATACCGGAATTATAACGGCGGCATACTGAATTATGCCACCGCCATACTGGAATATGACGGTGGCATACTAGAATATGCGCGGCTCTTACGGGAGTTTGCCCAATGACTGCTTACTTTTTACAAATGCACTACGGGTAAATATAAATGGCTATTTGATTATTTTTTAAAAAGTGAACGAATGATAGTTTGGCTTACAATATTTTATCTTAACTTTGCGCCCCTAAATTCTTTTTTAGAATGAGACAACTAAAGATTACCAAAAGCATTACTAACCGGGAGAGTGCTTCTCTTGACAAATATTTGCAAGAAATAGGGCGCGAAGACCTTATTACGGTGGAAGAAGAGGTGGAACTTGCCCAACGTATTCGCAAGGGTGACCGTATGGCACTGGAAAAGCTAACACGTGCCAACCTGCGTTTTGTGGTGTCGGTGGCTAAGCAGTATCAAAATCAAGGTTTGAGTTTACCCGATTTGATTAATGAGGGGAATTTAGGGCTGATTAAAGCTGCCGAAAAGTTTGACGAAACGCGTGGCTTTAAGTTTATCAGTTATGCCGTTTGGTGGATTCGGCAGTCTATTTTGCAGGCTTTGGCAGAGCAATCACGCATTGTGCGCCTTCCGTTGAACCAAGTAGGTTCGTTGAACAAGATCAGCAAAGTTTTTTCTAAGTTTGAACAGGAACATGAACGCCGTCCTTCTCCCGAAGAATTAGCCAAGGTATTGGATCTTCCGGTGGAAAAAATCTCCGATACATTGAAGGTTTCGGGTCGTCATATTTCGGTGGATGCGCCTTTTGTGGAAGGAGAAGACAACAGTTTGCTCGATGTGTTGATTAATGACGATTCGCCTATGGCTGACCGTTTTCTGGTAAATGAGTCTCTTGCGAAAGAAATAGACAGGGCTCTTTCTACGTTAACCGATAGGGAAAAAGACATTATCCAGATGTTTTTCGGTATCGGACAACAAGAAATGACATTGGAAGAAATCGGTGATAAGTTTGGTCTGACTCGTGAGCGTGTTCGCCAAATTAAAGAGAAAGCAATCCGAAGATTAAGACAAAGTAATCGCAGTAAATTACTTAAAACTTATTTGGGATAATTGCACTTAACTAATATGTCCTTTTGCTAAACATAAATCTTGATATTTATACATTCCATGAAATCTGTAAGAATAGGGCTTGCGCTTTTGTTTGCTTTTATATTTTTCTCTGCATTTTCATTAAAGAAGGAAAAAGAGAGCTGGGTATATGCTTTCGGTGTTTCGACTTCGTTTACAGATACGGTTGTTTATTATACCGACATACAATTGCTGGATAGCGTGAAGCCGGGTAAACATGGGTTTCTTCCTAAAAGAGATGTTTACAGTTATCAGCTAAAAAATTACTTAGAATATGAAAGGAATATCCGCAACCGGACATGCATGATTTACTTCTCCAGCAATAAAAAGAAATTGGAGAAGGAGGTAATCAAATTACTGAACAATTACAAAAAGAATAAAAGCATCCTTATACAGCGAATTGAGGCTACAGAGTTTCGATTTACATATCCGGGTTCGTGAATAGCACATTCTTCTACCGTTTTTCTTTCCCTTCGCAAATAAGAACCGTTATTTGTATTCCTTCTTCCAAAAGCATCAGTAACCGCGTGCTTATCATCAATGCTTTTGCAAAGGGTGAATTTATTTCCGAAAACTTGTCTGATTGTGATGATACCCGTGTGATGATAAAAGCATTAAACGGGGACGAGAAAGTTATAGATATTATGGCTGCAGGAACGGCTATGCGTTTTTTGACTGCTTATTACAGCGTAATACCGGGCACTCGCATCATTACGGGGACGGAGCGAATGCGGAAGCGACCCATTCGGATATTGGTAAACGCTTTGCGGGATTTGGGAGCACAGATAGCATATACCGGCGATGAGGGTTTCCCTCCGCTTCAAATCACCGGTACGGATTTGACAGGCAGCGCCATTAGTTTGAAAGGGGACGTCAGTTCTCAATATATTTCGGCATTGCTGATGATAGCTCCGATACTCAAGAACGGATTGCAGTTACATTTGACAGGAGAGATTATTTCCCGTCCTTATATCCGCCTTACCTTGAAGTTGATGAAAGATTTTGGGGTGGAGGCTTCGTGGGATTCTCAAGCAGATATTTCCGTCCATCCTCAATCTTACCTTAGCGTACCATTTACGGTGGAGAGTGACTGGAGCGCCGCTTCATACTGGTATCAAATAGCCGCACTTTCGGAACAGGCAGAGATAGAGTTGCCGGGGCTGTTGCCCAACAGTTATCAGGGAGACAGTCGCGTGGCTGAGATATTTTACCGGTTGGGAGTGGAAACGATTTTTGACAGTAAAGGTGTTACGCTAAGGAAGAGAAACACTTACGTCGAAAGGTTGGATGAGAGTTTTATTGATATTCCCGATTTGGCTCAAACATTTGCCGTAACTTGTGCTTTATTGAATATCCCTTTTCGCTTCAGCGGTTTGCAGAGTTTAAAGATAAAAGAAACCGACCGTATGGCGGCACTTATTGCAGAACTTGGTAAATTGGGCTTTCTGCTGCGAGAGGAGGAAGGGTCTGTATTGATATGGGACGGCAAAATGCAAGAAACGTTATCCTCCCCCATCATACAAACATACGAAGACCACCGCATGGCGATGGCTTTTGCGCCGGCTGCCATTCGCCGCCCAAATATACGTATTGCTAATCCGGATGTAGTTTCAAAGTCATATCCTGCATTTTGGAAAGATTTGGAAAAGGCAGGGGTTGTCATAACGAAAGAGATATAACTTCTATTTTTATTCCACAACGATGAGCAAGAAAAAGATTATCATTTATCAGGTGTTTATGCGTTTATTCGGGAATGATAACCATTCATGCGTATATGGGGGAAGTATCACGGAAAATGGATGCGGAAAGATGTCGGACTTTACCTCTAAAGCATTCAAAGAGATAAAAAGGCTAGGGATTACGCATATTTGGTACACGGGAATAATCGAACATGCTACTCAAACAGATTATGCCGCTTACGGCATATTTCCCGATCATCCGGCTATTGTGAAGGGAAAAGCGGGGTCGCCTTACGCCATTAAAGATTATTATGATGTCGATCCCGATTTAGCAATTCATGTACCCCAACGGATAAAAGAGTTTGAGAGTTTAGTGAACCGCACTCACCACAATGGATTGAAAGTGATTATAGATTTTGTGCCTAATCATGTGGCACGTCAATATCATTCGGATGCGCGCCCTGCCGGCGCCATTGATTTGGGGGCAGGAGATAATCCGGACAGGACTTTCAGCTCGCGCAATAATTTCTATTACATTCCACAGACCGAACTTCGGGGTTATTTTGATATGCAGGCAGGCGCTCTTCAATCTTATCGGGAATATCCGGCTAAGGTAACCGGGAATAATCATTTCGACGCCCATCCGAGCATAAGCGATTGGTATGAAACGGTGAAGTTGAATTACGGAGTGGATTACGCAGGCGGAGGTGAGTGTCATTTCTCACCTATGCCGGATACATGGGGGAAAATGCAGGATATTCTGCTTTATTGGGCATCGAAAGGGGTAGATGGTTTTCGTTGCGATATGGCGGAAATGGTTCCTGTGGAATTTTGGGAATGGTGCATCCCGCAGATTAAATTGAAATATCCCAATCTGATATTCATTGCCGAGATATATAATCCGGCTGAATATCGCAACTACCTGTTTCGTGGAAAGTTTGACTATCTGTACGATAAAGTGGGGTTATACGATACGCTTCGTAACGTTATATGCGGTTACGAAACGGCAAGTGCTATTACCCGCTGTTGGCAGAGTTTGGGAGGTATAGAGCCAAACATGTTGAATTTTTTGGAGAACCACGACGAACAGCGTATTGCTTCCGATTTTTTTGCCGGAGATGCCCGAAAGGCTATCTCTGCTTTCATCGTATCGGCTTGTATGAACACAAATCCGGTGATGATATATTTCGGACAGGAATTAGGAGAACAAGGAATGGATAACGAAGGCTTTAGTGGGCGGGACGGACGAACATCCATCTTCGACTATTGGTGTGTGGACAGCATTTGCCGATGGCGAAATGAGGGTAAGTTCGACGGGGCAAACCTTACCGAAAACGCGAAACGCATACGGGATATGTACCAAAAGATACTTATTCTTTGCAACAAAGAACAGGCTATTGTTCAGGGAAGTTTCTACGACCTTATGTACGTCAATCAAGATAATTGGATGTTCAATAAACATAAGCAGTATGCTTTTGTGCGTAAGTACAAGAACGAGATATTGCTGATTCTTGCCAACTTTGATGAGTTATCTGTAGAAGTCGGTATTTATATCCCTCTCCACGCATTTGAGTTTTTGGAGTTGCCACAGTTGGAATCTTGTTTGGCTACGGACTTGCTAACGGATAAAGAGGAACAGATTACTTTATTGCCCGATAAATTAGTGCATACATCGACAGGGGCATGGAACGGCAAAATACTAAAAATCTGTTGGTAAGTGTCTATCTATCCTTATTATGATAAAACATTAAATACAAAATATAATGAAAGGAAGAATTTTAGTGACGGGCGGGACAGGTTATATCGGCTCGCATACGACGGTTGAATTGCAAAACAGCGGATACGAGGTTGTCATCATAGATAATTTGTCGAACTCCAATGCAGATGTAGTTGATAATATAGAAAAAGTGTCGGGTATTCGTCCCATTTTTGAACAGTTGGATTGTTTGGATTTTACCGGTCTTGATGCTTTGTTCACGAAATATCCGGGCATAAACGCCATCATCCATTTTGCTGCCGCCAAGGCGGTGGGAGAGTCTGTTGACAAACCTTTGTTCTATTACCGCAACAACTTGGTTTCGTTGATAAATTTATTGGAACTCATGCCCAAACATGGAATAAAGAATATAGTGTTTTCTTCTTCGTGTACTGTGTACGGACAGCCTGACGAGCTTCCCGTAACCGAACAAGCTCCTATCAAAAAAGCCGAATCGCCTTACGGAAACACCAAGCAGATCAACGAAGAGATTATTTATGACACCGTAGCATCCGGATCTCCGATAAACGCCGTTTTACTGCGCTATTTCAATCCGATAGGTGCGCACCCCACGGCTTTGTTGGGGGAATTGCCCAATGGAGTTCCTCAAAACTTGATTCCGTTTCTTACTCAAACAGCCATCGGCATCCGCGAAAAGCTGAACGTGTTCGGCAACGATTATAATACACCAGACGGTTCATGCATCCGTGACTTTATTAATGTGGTTGACCTTGCCAAGGCGCATGTAGTAGCCATTACTCGCGTATTGGAGCATAAACAAAAGTCTCAAGTGGAAGTGTTCAATATCGGTACCGGTCGCGGGCTTTCTGTGTTGGAACTTATTCATGCGTTTGAAAAGGCTACGGGAGTAAAGTTGAATTATCAAATTACAGGACGTCGCGCAGGAGATATTGAGCAGGTTTGGGCTAACCCGGATTATGCCAACCGTGAATTGGGTTGGAAGGCGGAAACAAGCATAGAAGATACGTTGCACTCCGCATGGCTTTGGCAGTTGAAATTACGTGAGAGAGAAATTGAAGAAAAATGATAGATAATCATTTGTGTGCTCGGTAAAAAAACGTTACTTTGCACCGCTTTCGCGCAATCGCTGTCAAAGAAGAGTTGCTTGATATATTGCGTTAGTAACGGTAATATAATTTAAAAGAAAAAAAATGGATCTGATTAAAGTTGCAGAAGAAGCATTTGCCACGGGCAAACAGCACCCTCAATTTAAAGCGGGTGATACCGTAACGGTGGCATATCGTATTATTGAAGGTAATAAGGAACGTGTGCAGTCATATCGCGGTGTTGTTATTAAAATTTGCGGTCATGGAGAAAAGAAGCGTTTCACTGTGCGAAAGATGTCCGGCATTATAGGCGTAGAAAGAATATTTCCGCTTGAATCACCGGCTATTGACAGCATCGAAGTGAACAAGATAGGTAAAGTTCGTCGTGCCAAATTGTACTACTTGCGTGGACTGACCGGTAAGAAAGCGAAAATCAAAGAAAAAAGAACCTTCAACAACGAATAGAATTTTTCGTTTAATATACGGATAATCATGTAATACCGGTCTATAAGATTGCTTACGTGAAAAGGCTACATGGTGCGAATCGTGTAGTTTTTTTGTATGGCTAATTATTAAATTATGTTATAACGCACAAGTTTTCTCCCTTTTTATTTGCAATTCTCTTTCGAGATTATATATATTTGCAACTGTGTTTTTCATAGTATTAGATTTAAGGTTAACAAAAGGTTGGAGCAAGGAGTTGCTCCTTTTTTATGCCTTTAATTTGCTTATAACTATCTATAAATTAACACGTTATAGCTTATTTAGACTCATTCAGTTTAACTTTTGGTTTAACTTTTCCACCTACATTCAAGATTTTTCGGTTTAACCTTTGGTTTAATACCATATATCCTGTTTGTCCGCAAACAGATATATCTAAAATGCCCGCAAACACTTATTAATACTACATTACAGCCGTATCTCTGCACTCGTATATGTGTTAAAAACACCCCCTACCCCCCCGTATAACGGTTAGCTGTATGATTTTTTCAAAAAAAATTCTAAAAAAATTCCCGTTATGCGTTGCCCAAAGGCAAAAGCATATAGGGAATATAAAAGGGAATACAAACGTTTTAAGAGAGGTTATTCAAAAGATAGGGTATTAATCAATATGAATATATAAAGCCTCAAATAGGGCTTAAAAATCAATCATCAATCGGATATTGAGGTAGAAAATCATATAGCGAACATCCAAAAAAGCGGGCAAATGTATGTACATGGTTTATATTGTACTTTTTATCTAATCTAAAATTCTCACAGTGAGTGCAGAAACTTTGGCTTAAATTGACGGCATACCCAAAATTTTCTAAACTTAATCCCTTTTCTATTCGCTTTTCCCGTACTTTATCAATAATATACAAATCTAATTTTGTTTTCATTTTTTAACGCAAAAATACGCTCGTTCTTTAGCCCTCTGTGAGTCCCAATAAGGACAAAAGCGTTATCTTTGTGGTATGTTTAATCATTTAACAGGATATTGATATGTATGATAAAGTAAAATGCAGGCGGGTTATAGACTACATAATGAATATTTTGGAAGCCTCAAAAAGCAACGTTATAACCATAACAGCAAGCGACTTGCAAAGCGTTATCGAGGAATTGAATATACATGACTTTAATTTTTTTAACGTCTATGGCTTAAAAAAAGAATTAGGGATATGGGATTACAAAGTAATAGAACGAGAAAAGAAAAGTATCAAAGTGCAACGAATGGAAAGTACAACAGATTTTACCAATGTTCCATTACGGTTACTATTTCACCCGATCCATTTGCATATTTAGCTTAGTAAGATTTTTTGCTCGTGCTTCTAATACAGACATATAGAGGGAGATATAGTAGTAGTGAGAAGGCGTGCCATTAACAAACAGGGTATTGCTTTTTTGGGTTGTTTTATCTATCTTTCGGGCAACTATCTTTTGTGCAATATCTCTTGCTATTGTCACCCATTTCAAGGCTTCGTCAATATTGCCGGCTATTTCGTGGTAAACAGCTATGTTTAGTGCCGCATACATTTGTAATTTGTCCTTTTTAGATTGATTCACCCGTTTCCACAGCTCGTATGCCCTATCCCATTGATCGTTGCGAACGCATATTGCTGCATCACGAAGGTCTGATGAACCATTGGTGTAAATAAAGCGATTGGCAGTTTCCCGGTAAGGTGTCAAGTATTTCACGGGGATGCTTCCGGCAAAATCCGTAATCTCTTTTATTAATCGTTGATGGGGTATTACTTGCGCAACAGACGTTTGAGTATTGTCATACTTTTCCCAAAAGATGCTATCGGAGGCATTTATTGTTCTCACAGGTTTGTTGCGATTAGGAATATAAATACTGACGGTCGGACAGATAAGTACGTCTAATGTTCCGTGGAAAATGCGTTCATCAGAAATATATGTTGTCGTGTTTACTGATTTTATCAATAAATTCTCCATTGAAAATATCGCATCTACTCCCAAACTTTCCGTTAATTCCTCCACTTCTTTTTTGCTGAGAGTTGATTCGCGAGGAATAATATCCGAAGCACGCAAAGCGGAATCACATATCAACACTTCTTCAAAATAATTCGCGGCGGCTATGTGTTCGGCAAAACTTTCCGCAACTAAAGTTGCAAGTCCATCATAATAGGCTGTTTTTTGCAATAATCCATTTGCGCCGGGAGTGTTTTTCTGTGGAATCGACCAATTGTTGAGCGTATCGCTTACGTTATTGACTATTGCAACACGCTTCAATTGAGAAGGAAAGCTGATGCACGCCGGAACCATATAATCTATGTTGAATTGTTCGATGCTTCCGCACGAAGCAAACAACAATATCAATACTAAGGAGAACAGATTTTTGCTCATAGCTTGATTGTTTTTCGTTATCTTATAGTTTCAACCACAATGCCGGATTAAGTTTGTCTTTCTCTGCTCGCAATTGAAAATGTAATATAGTGCGATTGTTATCGGTTGAGTCGGAAAATATACGCCCGATAACTTGTTCTTTGTTCACGTTGTCATCTTGCTTCACACTTGTTGTGGAAAGATTACAATATACCGATATGTAATTTCCGTGGCGTATCAATATGTTAAACAATCCGTTAAGGCTGAAAACAGCAGCTACTTTTCCATCGAACACGGCTCGTGCGTATGCTCCCGGTTGCCCCTGAATGTCAATACCCTTGTTATCGAGCGTTACGCCTTTCAAACCCTGCACGCTGTGCTCTCCGTATTGATTTATAATGATGGAAGGACCCGTGAGAGGTATGGGCAACTTCCCGCGATAGCTTGCAAATTCTTGGGAAATGCTACGGTTTGTTTTCTCCGACTCCGGCTTATTGCTGTTTTTACTATTCGGCAACGATTTTTGTGTCTCAATGGTTGGCTTACGAACGCGCTCCATTTCTGCGAGTACCAATTTATCTATCTGGTCGTTTAGTCTATTGGCTTCTCTCTTTTTTTTGTCTATGCCACTTTGCAGGTTTTGTTGTTTCAGTTGGAGGTCTTTTATCAAATTACGCTTTCTTTGCTCCTCTTGTTCCAGTTTGATTTTCTCTTGTTCCCGTGTATTCAGTAAGAATAGTTGAACATTCTTTGCTTCGGTGAGTTCGCTTTTTTTCTGTACCACTTGTTTTTGTTGCCGGAGTATTTCTTCGCCTTGTTTCTGCTGAAAGTCGGCATACTCGCGAACATATCGTAAGCGGCGGTAGGTCTGTGTCAAGTTTTTCGCCGAGAGAATAAACATCAGCTTTTCTTGTATCGTTTTGTTGTTATATAGATACCTGACAGATGTTTCATAGTTTTTCTTCTTTTCCGCCAAGCTTTCTTGCAATTTTTGGAGTTGTTTGTTCAGTATCTTTAACTGCCCTTCCATGGTCGTAATATCATTGTTGATAGTTACCATGTAGCGTTTTCGTGCTTCTATTTGTCCGGTAAGAGTATTTAAGGTGTTTAATTGACCGGTTACAGTTTGTTTGGTATCATTCAATAATTTCTCTGTTTGGGATATTTCCTTTTGCATGGCACGGTATTTATCTGCCAGTTCTTTTATTAACTTATCAGATTGAGCAAAAAGCGCTTCGGCAGAAAAGATAAGTAGGATAAAAGTTAAAGGACAACGCTTCATAAGTTCAGTAAGAATTTCAACAATTCATCCAGAGCTACGGGTTTGTATCTTTCGGACACTTTGGTGGGAACTATTGTCAAACTGGCGGTCGAAAAGTCGTAGAGATACAGTTTTGCTTCATACGGAGATTTCAGGTTTAGGTCTTTTGTTGTAATAATAGCTTTTTCCCCCGAAAGGGCAGCATTATGCAGGAGTTTCTCAATCTTGCCAAAGTTGACTCTGCGAGTTAAAAGAGCGTTTATATCAGACTCGGCTGCCCGGACATAACGTTTGTTCATTCTGTCCACAAACAAGATTTCGTTGGGAGTAATATCAATACGAACAATTTCGGAATGAAACATCGGCATCAGCAAAGATAACTGTATGTATTCGCCACTTATCATCTTCATTGTTCCGGACAAAGTAACTAAGTCGCTTTGATAAGGAATGGTCAATTGGAGTTTGGACGAGAGAAAACGTGGTGTCTTTTCACCTGATAGAACCGAACGGGATCCCCCACATGCTCCTAATAGCAGTACGCATAACAGCGATAAGAAAAGGTTTTTAATCGGCTTTATCATTCTGTAATGTATTTTTTCTGTTTTATTTTTCTGTCCAATGTTTTCGATTCACTCCCTATTTTTTTAGCTTTAAGCCAGAAGCTTAACGCTTCTGCTTTATCACCGTTCATATAATAGATGTCTCCGCAATGCTCTACGATTGTGTCGCTGCTTTCTCCTCCGTTCTTTATGGCATCGTCAATATAAATGAGAGCTTCGGCATAGTTGCCTTTTTCGAACAGTATCCACGCATACGTATCGAGGTAGGTATAGTTTTGCGGCTCTTTTTTTAAAGTCTTATAGCTCATTTCTTCGGCTTTATCGAGGTCGCGATGTTCTGTGGAAAGGTAATATGCATAATTATTCAACACTCCTATGTTAGCAGGGTTATAGACTAATGCCGAGTCATAAGCCATATAAGTGTCCGAGCGTTGTTTCTTTTGAAAATAAATATCCCCTATAATACTGTAAAACTCGGAAATGATTCCTTTAAATTCATTTCTGTCGATGTTTTTCAAACCGGCTTGATATACTTTTAGCGCATCGTCCTGCCGGTTATTCAAATAATAAGCCAAGCCTAAATAATAATAATATTCGGGCGATTGAGGGAAGACTTCAATGCCCGGCTCGCAAATTTTGATAATCTGTTCGTGGTTTTCTTTCCGGACAGCATGGTTGAGCAGCGTGATGCGCGCCGGCATATTGTCGGGTTCGTATTGCAATATCGTCTCAAATACCGGCATGGCTTTTTCTTCCTGACCTATTGACATCAAATATTGAGCATACAATATCGGTATTTGTGCGTCCTCAATGTCTTGTTTCATCAGCCGTTCAAAGATAGTTGTCAGTTTAACGGTATCCCGTTTCGTTTCTGCCGGTTCAAGAAAAAAATGCTGCATGATACCGGCTTTCATCTCATCAGGCACTTTATTGTTGTACAACATGCTGTCCAATAATTCTTCGTAATGCTCCTTTTGTCCGGTCTGTTTGTAAAAACCGGCAAGAGAAAAAAGAGCGGGATAATTGTCCGGTTCAATGGAAAGTACCTTTTGGTAAATCTCCAACGCTTCTGCCTCTTTCTTGTTTTGCAGATACGCATCTCCCAACAAGGTCAGGTAACGCATATCCATAGGATATTCTTCCGTCAGGCTTTCTATTTCCTTAAAAGCTTTCTCTTTATTTTGTGTTTGTAAATATATCCGGAATTTTTCCATGCTGAGTTGTTCGGTCTTTCCAGCCTTTTCTTCCAAACGGTTCAGTGTATGAATCACTTTGTCGTATTCTTCCGACAAGCTATACATATTTGCCAATTCAAATAACACTTCATCTCTTTCCGGAAAACGTTGCGCCATAGATTCAAGCAAAGCCAACGCTTGTTGTTCCTTGTTTTGCTGGCGATATATATCGACCAATGTACGACTATACCAATAATTACCGGGAGCATAAGTTACGGCTTTTTGGAGAGATTCTTCCGCCAAAGCATTTTGTTGGAGGCGGAAGTATATTTCAGCCGATTCAAAGAGTGCTGACGAGGCGTGAGGATTGATGGCAAGGCAATGTTGAAAGAGGTCGAACGCAGCGTCATATTCATTTTTTGCCTTCAGGCGAACGGCTTCGAGAAAGAAATAGTCGTATTTGCGTTGGTCGTCCGGCGAAAGAACGGTATATGCCGCTGGGGCAGCTTCTTGCAATTTACGGGTGGAATTACAGGAAACAAACATACACGCAAACAAAAACGCCCCTCCGCACAACCTGATTACATCGCATATACGCTTTCGTATTTTCATAATTTCTTAATTTTAAGAATACATTTAACTTTAAATTACTGCCCTGTGTGCCCGAAGCCTCCTGCACCGCGTTCCGTTTTATTGAGTATTTCAACTTCCTGCCACGCCACTTGCTCGTAGCGAGCAATAATCATTTGCGCTATTCGTTCACCGTCTTCTATAATAACGGACTCGGTAGAAAGGTTGATTAAAATAACACCTATTTCTCCCCGATAATCGGCATCAATCGTTCCCGGAGAGTTAAGCAGAGTTATACCTTTCTTTATTGCCAAACCACTGCGAGGTCGAATCTGCGCTTCATACCCTTGAGGCAGGGCGATATACAGTCCCGTGGGTATGAGGCAACGTTGCATGGGAGCCAGCGTCAGTGAACCGGAAATGTTGGCGCGAATATCCATTCCGGCAGATAATTCGGTAGCGTAAGCCGGCAATGGATGCTTGGATTTGTTAATGATCTGTATGTTCATTTGTTAACACAAAGGTAATAGTATTCCGTATGCTTTGATTTTTAATAGCAGTTAAATTAAACCAATATATCTTCTCGTTCTTTCAGAAACTTGGTCAGTCCCTGCCGGATAGAAGTCAAGCCAAATTCCTCCGGACGTATTTGATTCAGAGGCAAGAAAAAACAATCGGCAACATCGTCCATCGCCCGGATGTAACCGGTGCTTTCCGTTTTGCAAAGGAAAAACATATCCAATGTATGTACCGGAAAACCGGAATACACATAGATATTGGGAAAAGAAAAGAGGTATATGGCTTCCTTTACCCGCAATCCGGTTTCTTCGGATACTTCGCGAATAATTCCTTCTTCGGCGGTTTCCTGCATATCAATGAAGCCACCGGGAAGGTCGAGCGTCCCTTTGGCGGGATCTTTGGCACGGCGGCACACTAACAGCTCATTTTTCTCGTTGGTTATAAAAGAAACTGTGGCGGACGAAGGATTGAAATAATACACAAAACCACAAGCGGCACACTTCTTTGCTTTTGCATTGATAACGGCAAACTGTTCGGAACCACATTTGGGGCAATATTGGAATTGGGATAGGGGATGTTCCATGATTTATTGATATTAATCTGATTTTACCCTTAATAAGGTACAAAAGTATGAAAAGTTACCCAGAGTGCATTTGCAAAATTAGGGTATAAAGTGGTGTTATTCCCGGCTTTCTTCCTTACCTTTGTGCTGCCGCCGGTCGCAAGGGCGGGGGCAACGGCGAACTTTTTTCATACAATATATAGTAAAAGCCCCGTATGGTATATACCATACGGGGTGTTTGGTATATACCAACCGGGAATTATGCAACCGTCTTAGCTCCGGTATGGAACTTGCATACTCGCGTATGGAACTTGCATACGCCGGTATGCAACCGTCATAATTCAAATCTTTTGTTAATTTCCTGCTTTTATAATACCTTTGTACGTGGAAACTATCTCTTATTTTATGCCTTATACGGATATGAACAAAACAATTTTAGCAGCGCTTTTTTCAATGATTTTGATGACCGGCTTGTTCTCTTGCAAGGGAGAAGATGCATTCACCGTTTATTCTCCTGACGGGAAGTTGTCTATACAATTGGTAACCGATGATAAAGGCGATTTGTTGTACCGGATTACTCATAACCAAGTCGAATTGTTTGCGGCGTCCGCCTTGGGCGTGCATAGTACGGATACGGAGTATTCGTTTTTGGAAAACCTGACTTTTGCAGGTATGTCGGTAACCGCCATCGATGAAACATATCAATTACCTGTTGGCAAAACAAAAACCTATCATAATAAATGCAATGAGAAACGGTTTGCTTTCCAGAATGTAGCCGGCAACACCATCACAATCGAATGCAGGGCTTATGATGACGGCGTGGCTTTCCGTTATGTTATCGAAAAGGAAGGAAACATCGAAATCGTTTCCGAGAATACCCGTTTCAACATTCCCGGAGAGGCAACGACTTGGATGATGGATTACCGACCGGATTACGAGAACTTTTATCACAAGCGTGAGTTGAAAAACTTGGAAAAGGGACCGTTCGCATATCCGGCGCTTATCCAAACAAGCAACCGGTGGGTGTTGCTCACCGAAGCGAATGTGTTCAATCATCCGGGAACGCATCTTCAAAAAACGGACGGACAATTGGAAGTAACCTTTCCCGAAGATTCGTTCACCGTTTCCAAACGTTATGAGTCGCCTTGGCGAGCGTTCATTATTGGCGACCGGTTGGGCACTGTCGTGGAATCGGTACTGGTTGAAAACCTGAACCCGCCCTCCGTCATTGAAGATATGTCATGGATTGAACCGGGGATAGCTGTCTTTCCCTGGTGGGGGAATTATTTAGCCAACAGCTATATAGACACCCTTAAACAATATGTGGATTTAGCGGCAGAAATGAACTGGAAATGGATAGAATTTGACGTCTCTTTAGTGGGTAGCCCTTTCCGCACGTCCAAAGAATGGGAAACAACGACTTGGCTGAAAGACTTTACGGATTATGCCAACGGGAAAGGAATCAATGTATATGGATGGGATGAAATCAACATATTAAAAACCAAAGAAGGGCGCGACCATGTATATGGAAAGTATCGTGAACTGGGCATTAAGGGAATCAAGATAGATTATATCGACAGCGACAAGTTGTATGCCATGCAATTTCGCGATGAAGCTTTGAAAGACGCCATTGATTACGGGTTAATGGTTAGCTTCCATGGAGAATCCGTACCTCATGGGCAACGCCGCAAATATCCTCACTTGATGACCTGCGAAGCGGTGAGGGGAGCGGAGTACTACACATTTCAAAATAACGAATGCCCTAACCCCATACATAATTGTACGCTGCCTTTCACGCGCAATGTGGTGGGTTCGATGGACTATACGCCGGTTACTTTTACCATTCGCGAAGCGCCCCGCACCACGACGTATGCCCACGAATTGGCATTGCCGTTCATCTTTGAATCTGGCTGGGTAGCAATGGCAGACCGCCCGGAAGCCTATTTGCAATCGCCGGCTAAAGAGCTATTGAAAAAAATCCGCTGTACTTGGGATGAGACCAGACTATTGGATGGCTATCCGGGAGAATTTGTATGTATGGCAAGAAGACATGGTAATGAATGGCATTTGGCAGCCATAAACGCAGGAACGGAAAGGACGCTGAAAGTAAAATTAGACTTTCTGAAAGCAGGCTCTTATACATTTAAAGTATATGAAGATGATCCCGAATCTCCGATTGATAACATTAAGATAAGGGAAGTTACCGCCTCCGCCGGTCAGGAATTGGAGTTTAAACTCATACAAAACGGAGGGTTCTGCACTATTATTCAATAACGCTCACATTCTCCTCTTTATAAAGAAACTGCCATAATAATATGAAAAACCGGCATGTTTGCCGATTCGGCAGTTATATTCTGCCAAACAAACATTATTATGTGTTTGGCACGCTTTTCGCTCCTCTCTTTTCGTTTTGAATAAAATCTATGTATAACATAAAAGATTAGAACTATGAACGTAAAACCATTAGCAGACAGAGTGCTGATCCTCCCGGCACCTGCAGAAGAAAAAACAGTTGGCGGTATCATCATCCCCGATACGGCAAAGGAAAAACCTATGAAAGGTGAAGTTGTGGCAGTAGGTCAAGGCAAGAGTGATGAAGAAATGATATTGAAATCCGGTAACACCGTGCTTTACGGCAAGTATGCCGGAACGGAATTGGACATTGAAGGAAAGAAATACCTCATCATGCGCCAAAGTGATGTGCTTGCAATTTTGGGTTGATAAGTAAAAGAAACAATAAACTTAAATATTTAAATAATATGGCAAAAGAAATAATATTCAATATCGAAGCCCGCGACGACTTGAAAAAAGGTGTAGATGCTTTGGCAAACGCCGTAAAGGTAACGCTTGGTCCGAAAGGTCGCAATGTAATTATCGAAAAGAAGTTTGGCGCTCCCCAGATTACGAAAGACGGTGTAACCGTTGCCAAAGAAATTGATTTGGCATGTGCATTCCAAAATACGGGCGCGCAATTGGTAAAAGAAGTAGCTTCCAAAACCGGAGACGACGCAGGCGACGGTACTACTACCGCTACCGTATTGGCACAATCCATCATAGCAGAAGGTTTGAAAAACGTAACAGCCGGCGCTAACCCAATGGATTTGAAACGCGGTATTGATAAGGCTGTTGTTAAAGTGGTCGAATCTATCAAGGCTCAATCCGAAGCAGTAGGTAACGACTATGACAAGATAGAACAAGTAGCTGCCGTATCTGCCAATAACGATCCTGCCATTGGTAAATTGATTGCCGATGCCATGCGCAAAGTTTCCAAAGACGGTGTTATCACTATCGAAGAAGCCAAAGGAACGGATACTACCATTGATTTAGTAGAAGGTATGCAGTTTGACAGGGGTTATCTTTCTGCCTATTTCGTAACCAATACGGAAAAGATGGAATGTGAAATGGAAAAGCCCTACATTCTTATCTACGAAAAGAAGATTTCTAACTTGAAGGATATGCTTCCTATTCTGGAAGCTGCCGTACAAACCGGTCGCCCGCTGTTGATTATTGCAGAAGATGTGGACAGCGAAGCATTGACTACGTTGGTTGTAAACCGCTTGCGTTCTCAACTGAAGATTTGCGCAGTGAAAGCTCCGGGCTTTGGCGACAGAAGAAAAGAAATGCTGGAAGACATTGCCGTATTGACAGGTGGGATAGTAATCAGCGAAGAAAAAGGAATACAGTTGGAACAAGCTACCCTCGAAATGTTGGGTACCAGCGACAAGATTACTGTTTCCAAAGACAATACCATCATTGTTAACGGTGCCGGTGAAAAGTCTAAGATTACCGCACGTGTTGCTCAAATCAAATCGCAAATCAGCACCACTACTTCCGATTACGATAAGGAAAAACTTCAGGAACGTTTGGCTAAATTGTCAGGTGGCGTAGCAGTTCTCTATGTAGGCGCTGCAAGCGAAGTGGAAATGAAGGAAAAGAAAGCCCGTGTGGACGATGCTCTTTGCGCCACTCGTGCAGCTATCGAAGAAGGTATCGTACCGGGTGGCGGCGTGGCTTACATCCGTGCTATTGACGTTCTGGAAAAATTGAAAGGCGACAATGCAGACGAAAGTACCGGTATTGAAATCATCAAACGCGCTATTGAAGAACCACTCCGTCAAATCGTAGCTAACGCCGGCAAAGAAGGTGCAGTGGTAGTTCAGAAAGTGCGCGAAGGCAAAGGCGACTTTGGATACAATGCACGTACAAATGTGTATGAAAAGATGCACGCTGCCGGTGTGGTTGACCCGGCTAAGGTAACACGTGTGGCGTTGGAAAATGCAGCCTCCATTGCAGGTATGTTCCTAACCACCGAATGTGTGATAGTAGAAAAGAAAGAAGATAGACCCGAAATGCCGATGGGCAATCCCGGCATGGGCGGTATGGGCGGCATGATGTAATCTAAAGAGTTACAATTATCAAGGTGTTAAAGGAGTTAAAGAGAGCGAAAGCTCTCTTTAACTCCTTTCTTTCTAATATTAAAATTAAATGTGGTTATTCTTCGCTTTCGTCTCAGCCTTCCTGTTAGGGTTTTATGATGTGTTTAAGAAAAAATCATTGAAAGATAATGCTGTTCTTCCGGTATTATTTCTCAATACGCTTTTCTCAAGCCTGATATTCTTGCCGTTTATTCTTGTTTCAATCTATGTGCCGGATATGCTTAACGGAACACTCTTCCATGTTCCGCAAGTGGGGTGGGAGGTGCATAAGTATATTATTGTCAAATCGTTTATCGTACTCTCATCCTGGATATGCGGATATTTTGGAATGAAGTATTTGCCGCTTACCATCGTGGGACCAATTAATGCCACCCGTCCGGTGATAGTGCTCATGGGAGCTATGCTGATTTTCGGAGAGCGGTTGAACTTGTACCAATGGACAGGAGTAACGCTGGCTATCATATCGGTTTTTATGCTGAGCCGTTCCGGCAAGAAAGAGGGCATTGACTTTACACACAACAAATGGATATTCTTTGTCGTACTTGCCACCGTTTTGGGAGCTATCAGCGGGTTGTACGACAAATATTTGATGGGACGGTTCAATCCGATGTTGATACAGTCGTGGTACAATATGTACCAAGTATGTATGATGTGTCCCATCTTGCTGTTGCTTTGGCTACCAAAGCATAAACAAACCACGCCTTTCCGCTGGGATTGGGCAATTTTGTTGATTTCTTTATTTCTGTCGGTAGCGGACTTTGTGTATTTTTACTCGTTGAGCCTCGACGGTTCGATGATTTCCATTGTATCTATGATACGTCGCAGCAGCGTCATCGTGTCATTCTTATTTGGGGCAATGCTTTTCCGTGAAAAGAATTTAAAAAGCAAAGCAATAGACCTCCTTCTGATACTAATCGGAATGATATTCCTATATTTGGGTTCAAAATAATGTATTAACGCTTCCCTCTTATGAAACAGATTTTGTTATTATTCATCATATTACCGGCTATTTCCTTGTCGGCACAAAAAGCCAACGATTTGTTTGTCCATATACCCGATTCACTCATGCCGCTGTTCAGCTCTGTGGACCGTTCGGTCTTTGCGGATTTCTTGGAGAGCAACATGAAGGCGCGGGTAAAGAATAAATTTGATACTGTTTCCGAAATGACAGACTTAACTTCCGATTATATCCGTTTGCAAGTAACCCCACATAGCACTTGGCAGATGAAGCTACTTGCCGTAAGCGATACCACCCAAATAATATGTACGGTTTCCACTGCTTGTGCTCCGGCGTGCGACAGTCATATCCGTTTTTATACTGTGAATTGGGGGGAACTGTCGGCACAGGATTATCTTCCCCTACTTCCCAAACCTGATGATTTCTTGCAAATACCCGATTCTATTCGGATAGACAAATATGGCAGAGTGCGTGTTCAAACAGAGTTGGCTTTGATTAAAGCAGATTTGTCGAAAACGGACAACACGCTCTCTTTTGCTTTTACGGCTCCTCATTACCCGGAAGAAGGAGAGGCGAATCCCCCGGAAGAGTATTTCCGCGGAGTAGTGGTATATGAGTGGAAGAATGAGAAGTTTCAGCCTGTCCGGTGACAGAATAGATAAGTTAGGATGCCTCTAAATATGAACGTATTCAAAAAAGTCCTTAAGCCCGTCCTCCCCCTTGTTTTGGGCGGTTTCATTTTATTTTGGATATATCGTGATTTTGATTTCTCGGCGGTCGGTACGGTGCTGTTCCAAAAGATGAATTGGAGGTGGATGCTTCTTTCTCTGACGTTCGGCGCATGTGGTTATATGATTCGCGGATGGAGATGGAAACAGGTATTGGAACCGATGGGAGTTTCTCCGGGAACAAATAATTGTGTCAATGCTGTCTTTGTTTCTTATGCTGTCGGCTTGTTGTTGCCGAAGCTGGGAGAAATTTCTCGTTGCGGCATTCTTGCCAAGTATGGCAATGTTTCTTTTATGAAATCTTTGGGCACAATGGTTACGGAGCGTTTGATTGATATATTGTGTATTGCCGTTATTACCATAGTTGCACTCTTATTTCAGCAGCAAGTATTCAACCGTTTCTTTGCGGAAACAGGGATAAATCTATCTAACATTCCCAGTAGTTTTACTTCTCTCCGCTTTTATGTGATTTTGGGTGGCGTTGTTGTTGCAATAGCGTTGTTATTGTATTTGATGTATAAGCTATCGTTTTTTAAAAAACTAAAGAAACCTGCGCTTCATGTTTGGGAGGGGGTGATGTCTTTGCGAGGAATCAAGAATATCCCGCTTTTTACATTATTCACCGTTCTTATCTGGTTTTGTTATTTCATGCACTTTTATATTGCGTTTTTCTGCTTTCCGTTTACCGAACATTTAAGTGTTTGGGCTGGGCTGGTGATGTTTATCGGCGGCACATTTTCCTTTATTGTGCCTACTCCTGCGGGGGCGGGTTCTTGGCACTTTGTGATAATATCCATGATGTCGTTGTATGGTGTGAACATAACCGATGCGGGTATATTTGCGTTGCTTGTGCACGGAATACAAACACTTTCAATGATTTTGCTGGGCATATACGGAATGGCAATGTTGTCGTTCTTGAATAAAACTAAAGCGCATCAGCCCCATTAAATTCTATCCCAAAGATTAAAAGCCTGTTTAAACTTGATTGAAATATGTTTGACGAGAACTCCGAAGGAGTTATATATGTATAGCAAAGCCCGGATATACCACTTTGTTCGACTCTGTAGGAGTCGAATATTACTTTTATTTACTATTTCTATCAATATCCGAATCCTTCGGATTCCGGTTTTTATCTCTTGAATGCTCAATCATATAATTATCTAAGAAAATCTTAAACAGGCTCTTAATGATTTGTCTTAGGATTTTTTCAACGCTTTGATTCCTTCTTTTAACGACTTTATAATACTCTCCGCATCCGTCCGTTTCTTCTGTTCCATTTCAAGAACGGCAGGCGGAGCGTTATTCACGAATTTGTCGTTATTCAATTTCTTTAATACTCCTTGCAGAAAACTCTCCTTGTGTTGCAATTCCGATTCCATACGGGTAATTTCTGCTTCAACATTCATCAAATGACCCGATGGAACAGCAAACTCGGTAGTGCCGACCATAAAAGATGAGACTCCTCCCTCTGCTTTATTATTCATGATGATAACGGCAGACAAATTGCACATCTTACTAATAATGGCATCAAAGGTTGCTACGGGGTTATGACCGATAACTTGTAACTCCAAAGATTCTTTCAATCCGATATTCTTTTGCAAACGAATGGTACGGATATTACCAATAATCTCTTTGACTGCTTCGAACTGATTAAGTAATGTTTCGTTCGCATCAGTACCCGGAGAGAGGAGTGATACCATAATGCTTTCGCCCTCTTTGCGTTCGCACATCCGTTGCCATAACTCTTCGGTGATGAATGGCATAAACGGATGCAACAGTTTCAGCAGTCTATCAAAAAACGAAAGCGTTGCCTGATAGGTGGTGCCGTCAATGGCTTGTCCGTAAGCGGGCTTTATGATTTCCAGATACCATGATGAAAACTCATCCCAAAATAGTTTATAGACTGCCATCAATGCCTCGCTCAGGCGATATTTGGCGAATAAGTCGGCAATCTCTGCCGCTGTCTTATTCAATACGGAATCAAACCAGCAAACGGCTAAACGAGATGCTTCGGGGGCTTTGGCTTGGTCATCCGGTTGCCAGCTTGTTATCAGGCGGAAGGCATTCCATATCTTATTATTAAAGTTGCGTCCTTGTTCGCAAAGGACTTCATCAAACAGAATATCATTACCGGCAGGAGCAGACAGCATCATACCCATTCGCACACCGTCCGCGCCGTATTTGTCAATTAAATCCAACGGGTCGGGAGAATTTCCAAGGGACTTTGACATTTTACGCCCCGACTTATCACGCACAATACCGGTAAAATATACATTCTTAAACGGCATCTTATGTTCATACTCATACCCCGCCATAATCATGCGCGCTACCCAGAAGAATATAATATCCGGACCCGTCACCAAATCGGTTGTGGGATAATAGTATGTTATCTCTTTATTGCCGGGATTGTTGATGCCGTCGAACAAGGAGATAGGCCATAACCAAGATGAAAACCATGTGTCCAAGCAATCCTCGTCTTGCCGGATGTCCGTTAAGGTCAAGTTGCTGTTTCCTGTCTTTTCTTTTGCCAAGCGCAAAGCCTCTTCTTCCGTAACGGCTATCACATAGCCCCCTTCGGGCAAATACCATGCCGGTATGCGATGCCCCCACCACAGTTGACGGCTAATGCACCAGTCTTTAATGTTCTCCATCCAATGCCGGTAAATATTCTTATATTTCGCCGGATAGAAACGAATATCATCTTTCATTACCGGTTCCAAAGCGATTTGCGCCAAATGTTCCATCTTCAAGAACCATTGCATGGAAAGCTTCGGTTCGATAATCACGTTAGTACGCTCCGAATACCCTACTTTATTGGTATAGGCTTCCGCCTTCTCCAACAAACCGGCGGCTTGTAAATCTTGCTCTATCCGTTTGCGAACCTCAAAGCGGTCTATGCCGACATATAAACCGGCAGCTTCGTTCAAAGTTCCGTTATCATTAAAAACATCAATACATGGAAGACGGTGCTTTTCGCCCAGCATATAATCGTTTACGTCATGCGCCGGAGTTACTTTCAAGCAGCCCGTTCCGAACTCCATATCCACATATTCATCTTCTATAACGGGAATCACTCGATTGACCAACGGAACAACTACCTTTTTCCCTTTCAGATGTTGGTTTTTAGGGTCATTCGGGTTGATGCACATAGCCGTATCCCCCATAATTGTTTCGGGGCGCGTGGTGGCTACTATGGCATAACCATCTTCTCCCTCAATCTGATAACGGAGATAATAGAGCTTGCCGTGCTCTTCCTTGTAAATAACTTCTTCGTCAGAAACAGCAGTCAAGGCTTGCGGATCCCAATTCACCATGCGGACACCCCGGTATATCAGCCCTTTGTTATGCAAATCAACAAACACTTTCAAAACACTTTTGCTGCGCAATTCGTCCATCGTGAAAGCCGTCCTGTTCCAATCGCACGACGCACCCAAACGCCGGAGCTGTTTCAATATAATTCCGCCGTGTTCCTCCGTCCATGCCCAAGCATGTTTTAAGAATTCTGTCCGTGTGAGGTCTGTTTTTTTAACGCCTTGCGCAGCAAGTTTATTAACCACTTTCGCTTCGGTGGCAATAGAAGCATGGTCTGTTCCCGGAACCCAACACGCATTTTTGCCTTCCATGCGGGCGCGACGAACAAGAATATCCTGAATAGTATTGTTTAGTATATGTCCCATGTGCAATACACCCGTAACGTTCGGAGGAGGGATAACAACGGTATAAGGTTCGCGCCCATCCGGTTTTGAAGCGAACAATTGGTGTTTTGTCCAATAATCATACCACTTTCCCTCTACGTCGGCAGGATTGTACTTGCTTGCTAATTCCATATCAATATATTAGTTATTAACTATTTTTGGAAATAAAACAGGCAAAGATAAAATTAAAATGCGAGTTGCGCGCCATCTTTTATCTCTAAGTTTACCGTTTCATATCCGTTGTGCGTTTAGAATTATGACGGCAGCATACTGGAGTATTGCGGTTGCATACTGGAATTATTTGGGATAGCAATTCCCGGCAAAAGCAGCTACAATCGCGGGAAAAATACGCATGAATTTAGTATGGTTTCCTTGATGGTATAGAGCGTATAGATTAGGTTATGAGAAAAAATTATTCTACTTTTGTATTATCAATACGCAAATGAATTATACATATACCCATGACGGATATAAAGCACGAAGAATCAAGCGGGAAAAAAGGTCTTAACTTTATTGAATCGGCTGTTGAAAGTTATTTGAACGAAGATAAAAATGAAGGGAAAATACAAACCCGTTTTCCGCCTGAACCTAATGGTTATCTTCACATCGGGCACGCCAAAGCTATCTGCCTTGATTTCGGTATTGCCGAAAAATATAACGGAGTATGCAATTTGCGTTTTGACGACACCAATCCCGTAAGGGAAGACGTGGAATACGTGGACTCTATCAAAGAAGACATTCAATGGTTGGGCTTTCAATGGAATTCTATTTATTATGCCTCAGACTATTTTGGGCAATTATGGGATTTTGCCGTAGAACTGATTAAACAAGGCAAAGCATACGTGGATGAACAAACCTCCGAACAAATAGCCGAGCAAAAGGGTACTCCTACTCGCCCGGGGACGGAAAGCCCATTTCGTAACCGTCCGTGGAATGAAAGTCTGGAACTTTTTCAGAAGATGAATTCAGGCGAGATAGAAGAAGGAGCTATGGTGCTTCGCGCCAAGATAGATATGGCAAACTCGAATATGCATTTTCGCGACCCGGTTATCTACAGGGTTATCAAACATCCGCATCACCGCACGGGGGATACATGGAAAGCCTATCCCATGTATGACTTTGCACACGGACAAAGCGATTTCTTTGAGGGCGTTACTCATTCGTTGTGTACCTTAGAGTTTGAAGTGCATCGCCCTTTGTATGATTACTTTGTGGACGAATTGCAACAAAGCCCTGCTTTCGGAAGAGGAGAGTACCGCCCCCGGCAAATGGAGTTTAATCGTTTGAACCTCACCTACACCGTTATGAGCAAACGCAAACTGCTGACGCTGGTAAAGGAAGGACTGGTCAACGGTTGGGACGACCCCCGTATGCCTACGTTGTGTGGCTATCGTCGCCGGGGTTATTCGCCCGAAGCCATTCGCAAGTTCATTGACATGATTGGGTACACCAAATATGAGGCGTTGAACGATGTTTCCCTGTTGGAGGTTGCTGTGCGCGAAGACCTTAATGTCCGTGCTGTGCGCGTGTCCGCCGTATTGGATCCCGTTAAACTTATCATTACCAATTATCCCGAAGGGCAAACGGAAACTTTGGAAGCAATCAATAATCCCGAAGACGAAACAGCCGGTTCTCATACGATAGAGTTTAGTCGTACATTATGGATAGAGCGCGACGACTTTTTAGAAAGCGCACCCAAGAAGTATTTCCGTATGACGCCCGGACAAGAAGTCCGCTTGAAGAACGCCTATATCGTGAAATGTACCGGATGCAAAAAGAATGAAGCCGGAGAACCGGACGAAATATATTGCGAATACTATCCTGATACCAAGAGCGGTATGCCCGAAAGTAGTCGAAAAGTAAAAGGGACACTGCATTGGGTGAGTTGCGCCCATTGCCTGCCGGCAGAAATCCGCTTGTACGACCGTTTGTTTAAGATAGAAAATCCGGGAGCAGAACAAACAGCTGACTTTCGTGACTTGCTAAACCCCGATTCATTGAAAATTCTGAGTAATTGTTACATAGAGAAGTATGCATCGGAATTTACACCTTTATCCTACTTGCAATTTCAACGTATCGGTTATTTTAACGTTGATAAGGATTCAACCCCTGACAAGCCGGTGTTTAATCGTACCGTAAGCCTCAAAGATACGTGGGAAAAAATAAACACAACAGGGAAATGAATAACGCAAACACCCCGCCCGAAGATGATTACCAAGAATTAGTTCAACTCATTACCCGGTATGAGTCAATGAAGTCGAATAAGCAGTTTTACTTGGATGCGGAGCAAATACTCGAAATTGCCGAATGGTATGAATTGCATGATAAGCCCGACGAAGCTTATGAAGTTCTTACATACGGATTGAGCTGGCATCCCGACCACACAGGCATATTGGTTACGTTAGCCTATTCATATATTGACAAAGGGAAGCCGGAAGAAGCCAAAAGAATAGCGATACTTATTGAAGACGAATATTCCGTAGAAGCCAAAATGCTGCGGGCGGAATTGTTGCTTGCGGAAAACCAAGTACTGGAAGCCGAAGCCATATTGGATACCCTTGAGGACGAGGCGGATGCAAATTTATGTTTAAATGTGGCAAGCCTATACATTCAGGCAGACCATTTTTCGCATGGATTACTTTGGCTTCAAAAAGCTGCTTTATTTGCCCCGGAGGATGAAGATTTGATTTGGACAATAGCCGAATGTTGCCATAACATTGGGAAGAACGAAGAAGCTATCCATTATTTTAATATCTTGATAGACCAACAGCCCTATTCGGCAGATTCTTGGGCGGGGTTAGCCAAAGTCTATTTTACCCAAGAGCTGTATGATAAAGCCGTGGAAGCTTGCGATTTTGCCTTAGTCGCCGACGCCGGTTTTTATGATGCACATTTATTTAAGGCTCATAGCTTATATCAATTAGGAAATTACGAAGAAAGCATCAAAGAATATCGGTATGTATTGGCACAGGGCGATTACTTTTCCGAATATGTGTATGCTTATATCGGAGCCTGCTACTGCGAAATGCAGGAATGGGAACAAGCCTGCGCATACTACAAAAAAGCCCTTCAAGGAGCAAGCGAATTGGACGAGTCGAAGAAAGTCGAAGTTTATATCAATCTTGCGACATGCTTATACAGAATAGGGCGTTTTGATAAAGCCCACGAGCTTTGCGACACGATGGAAACCCTTTTCCCGGACTTCTTTGATTCGTATTTATTGAACGGGCGGATTTACAGTGAGGAGGAAAATAAGGAAAAAGCAGGAGAATGTTGGGACAAAGTACTGAACAAAAGTACGAATGACGTATCTGTGTTGACGCAAATAGGTGAATATTGCTTGGATATGGGCGATTTGGTGCGAGCAAAAACAGCTTTGGAACGAGCTATTTCCATGAACCCGAACGGCATGATAATTAAGATGTATTTGATTCTTACTTATGTACGCCTTAAAGATTGGAAGAGCCTCCTCAAAATTCACCAGCAGCTAAACATACCTACGGGTGATAAACTTGAAACCTTTATCAGAGAGTATTTTGGAGAAGACGAATCATTAAGCTCGGAAGTCTTGGAAACTATCGGTAAGTTTGAACAGAAAGTGAAGAAGAAAAACAAACCCTCTATATAATAAAAGCGTAAGCGCAATGGGAACCTTTATTCAGTGGTGTTTAGAGCACCTCAACTACTGGACTGTTACTCTGTTAATGACTATTGAAAGCTCATTCATTCCTTTTCCTTCGGAGATAGTTGTGCCTCCGGCAGCATATAAAGCTGCGGTTAATGACAATATGAATATCTTTTTGGTTATTCTTTGCGCTACCATAGGGGCAAATATGGGAGCCTTTATCAATTATTATTTGGCGAAATGGTTAGGGCGACCTATTATATATAAATTCGCCAATAGTAGTTGGGGGCATCTTTGCTTGATTGACGAAACCAAAGTGCATCATGCCGAAGAGTATTTTAAAAAACACGGACTTATATCCACGCTTATTGGGAGATTGATACCTGCCGTCCGCCAATTAATCTCCATTCCTGCCGGCTTGGCTCGTATGAAAATACACACATTCCTTATTTATACAACGTTGGGCGCGGGCATTTGGAATACCATACTTGCAGCTATCGGGTATCATCTTGCCGGTGTTCCCGGCATTGAAAACGAAGAACAATTATTGGTTAAAGTCAATGAATACAGTTACGAACTGGGGCTTGTATTTATCGGTATCGGAGTGGCAGTGGTTGCCTTCTTGGTATATCAAGGAGTAAAGAAGAATGAACCAACCGGTGTCAATTAATCATCAAGCTCATGTATGGGTGCATTTCACCCAGTATTTTCTCTGTTAATTCGCCTGCGCTCCATCGAAGAGGTATTCCTGTCCATTTATCTTTGCTAACTGTGCATTTACCGTTCTTGAGACAATAATAACCGTTGTTGGCACATAGAGCTGTGTCATGCAATTCGATATTCATTTCAACCTCCGGATGTGTGGCGGCAAACAAGGTTAACACTTCTTTGGCATGAATGATGCGTGCCATGCCGAGCAGGAATCGTCCCGGCGCTTCTGCCGGAAGACCGGCGATTTCTATGCGATTGCATTTACATGTTATGGCAGCTTGTTTAAGCAATTCGCTTGCCGTTTCTGCACTATCCGAAAGCAGCTCGTTGATATATAACGCACCCTCTCTGGCAACAGCAAAGGCTACGCCTTCTATTTTTTCTTCTTTCCCAACAGCAAAAAAGACATAACCTTTTGAAAGAGATAAATCTGCCTGTATTACTTTAAAATCAGCTTCCGTATGTTGTATGCAGCAAGGATGTTCAGACATTTTTCGCCTTACGTAATGATATACATCTTTGCTAACTTCCGTGGTTTGTCCTACCCGGATATTCTTACCGGTTTCGGGGATTTCCGCAAGCTGAAGCGTCTGTTTTGAGTATCGGAATACAGGAGTGTAATCCATGCGGGCATAGTAATCAACTAATGGGGGTTTCTCCGGAATTAGTGTGCTGATAAATACTCCATCGGAATACATTCGGGCAAATGCTTGCGAGAGCAGCTCATGCATCACGCCCTTCCTTCGATAATCAGGATGCGTACAAGCCCCCGAAATATAAGAAGTTGGAATATTTGTACCGCAAAAAGTCATCGGGTAAGGAATCAATTGAAGTGCGGAGATAACTTTATCGTCTTGTTGAATAAAGAGGTTTGCATCATCAGCATACCTCAAATTGAAATACATATCAATAAAAGCCTCATCTTCGTCAAAGCAAATCCTCCACAATTCCTTTATTTGTTCCTTTACGCTCATAACATAGGTTTTATGTCGAATGTACCACGTATTTATCTAAAAGAATCTTCGGATAATAAGAGCATTTTGCCTTCCGAAGCCCTTCAATTCCCAAATCCTCTTCTCGATTGATATAAATGTATTGCTCCGGTATCCGATTGGCAAATTCGTAATTAATCATAGGATATGCCCCGTTTACGGTAACATCTGCTTTTTCTACATGCACCCCGAAAGTGTCTTGATTAATGGACATACCGTATGTGAATGCAGCTACCTTACCGTTGGCATATAATATTCCTCCCGTCAACCCCAATTCTTCAAAATGATCCAGAGCATATTGCACCGCTTGATTTTCATCGCTCGCATCCTCACCTTGTTTCTGATCGTTTGCCTTTTGCCACTCCGCCTCTAACAACAAACAATCTTGAATATTGCCGGAAGCAACAGGAACATATTGATAGGTATATTCCTTTTTAAACTTATTGATATGGTTCCTTTTAGGCTGGTACTTTTTCCCTTTCAGTGTAGCCAAATCTTCGCGTAAGTAGATGTAATCGGAATGGTTTCTGTCGATGTCAAAAGTGAATTTGCCCGGAAAGGCGTTTTCCAAATAAGCTTTCATATCCGGGCAAATACCAAGCATAGCAAAAGGTTGCCCTTCCGATTCTGCGCTTGCAATAAGGGTATTCAACAATTCTTTTAGGTTTCCATTTCCTACGGGTTGCATATAAACCGGTCTGTTCCTCAACCAAAACTTGAGCACAAGAAATCCGTCAATTATGGCAAATTTGGTGTGATACAAGAATCTCCAACAGCAAAGGTTGGAGAAAGAGAAGTCGCAATTACGGTATGTGTTGGTCAACGTATAAGAAGTAATGATATCTTTGTCGGGTAGAGTAATGTCTTTAAAGATAATCATCGAATCACTCAACATTTGACAAGATTCATAAATTCTTCCCGCGTCTTTGCCTGATTAAAGGCTCCCGTAAAGTCGGAGGTCGTTGCCAATGAATTTTGTTTTTCTGCTCCGCGCATCTGCATACAGAGATGTCTCGCTTCGATCACGACCATCACGCCCAATGGATTCAAAGTTTGTTGGATACATTCTTTGATTTGCAAGGTCATTCGCTCTTGCACTTGAAGCCGTCGGGCAAAAATATCAACCACACGGGTTATCTTGCTCAATCCCGTAATATATCCGTTAGGGATATATGCTACATGCACTTTTCCGAAAAAAGGCAGTATATGATGTTCGCATAGAGAGAAAAAGTCAATGTCTTTCACTATCACCATTTGGCTGTATTCCTCTCGAAATTTAGCAGACAGAAGCACTTCTTCCGGATTCATTCCGTAACCTCGCGTGAGTGTTAACATGGCCTTCGCCACCCGTTCGGGGGTTTTAAGTAATCCTTCGCGTTCCGCATCTTCGCCCAGCAAGGTGATGATATTACGATAATGATTTTGCAAATCGCTCAAAGCGGAACTTGTTATGTCTTCTTCCGGCATCATAATGTTACAAATGGATATTTATAAGTTCTTTAACGATAAACAATTCTTTAAATATCAACAAACTTTTAAGTTGATACAACAAAGCATCTGCCTCTTCAATAGTTGAAAAATCTCCTGCCCGGCAAACCCAGTGGGGAGGAACAAAAGGAGTATATACACTGGTGTCGGGGAAAAGATCTTTCACTTTTGAAGCGATTCGTACTGCCTCCTCGCGTGCCTCCCGAGAGTTATTTCCCGCATATATTTGCACTCGGTAGCCGGATACTTTCAGTATGTTTTCTCCTTCGCCGGTATATCTTGTTCCCAACAAGGCTTCTATGTGAGGGGCTTGTCGGATAGTAACCTGTCCTTCGCCTTCAACTCTTTGTTGGAGAGCGGTTATAATGGAAGTATGCTCCTGTGCGTTTAGGGCAAAACCCAAGGGGAATAACATAACGAGAAACAACGAATAGGGTTTCATAATCAAATGAGATTTTTTACTTAAAAGCATCAATGATACCTTTGAAGTCAGCTATTTTCAAAGCCGCCCCTCCAATAAGCCCACCGTCAACGTCCGGATTATCAAACAATTCTTTTGCGTTAGATGGCTTGCAACTCCCTCCATAAAGAATGGACGTGTTATCGGCAATGTCTTCCCCGTACTTATCAGCAATCACAGAGCGAATGTATGCGTGTATTTCCTGTGCTTGTGCTGCTGTGGCTGTTTTGCCTGTACCAATAGCCCAAACAGGTTCATAGGCAATAACGATTTTAGAGAAGTCATCACCCGAAAGATTGAACAAAGAACCGGACAGTTGTCCACTGACTACTTCATTTTGCTTGTTTGCTTCGCGTTCTTTCAATACTTCGCCTATGCAGAAAATAGGCGTTAAACCGGCAGCAAGAGCCAATTGTACTTTTTCTTTCAGTATTTCCGCAGTTTCTCCGTAGTAGGCACGGCGTTCGGAGTGCCCCAAAATTACGTATTTGGCTCCTGTTGATGCCACCATTTGAGCGGAAACTTCTCCCGTGTAAGCGCCTTCCGTCTTGTCCGCACAATTTTGTGCACCTACGCCGATACCGTTGACCACTGGAGTTACCGATGCCAAGTTTATAAAAGGTGTACATATCACCACATCACAATTCGGCTTTTCTGCAGCTAATACTTCGTTTAATTCTCTAGCGAAATCAAGCCCTTCTTGGAAGGTTTTATTCATTTTCCAATTTCCTGCAACAATTTTTTTTCTCATACTGTCATTTATAAAAAGGTTTGTTAAATCCAATAATCTTTCCGTCAGTTTACGTCCGAATCTGCGGCGCATAAACAGGTCGTCAATTACGCTGACTATCAATAAAGGCAATACAAACAAAAGGATAACAATACTGGCAGATTCGACATCCTTGCCTTGTTTTATTTCTCCCAATTTAATGTTTTCCAACTTGCCGGTTAGCATATATTCGTTAGGCAAATTGTGATCGCTCCACTTATTCAGAATGGTACCATTTTTTATCAGCATCAGTCCCGGATTAGAGCGTATCATTGTCTTTAAAGTGATATTATCCGTCAAGCAGAAAGGATATTCCGCTCCGGTTTTATCTCTCCATTGTTCTATTTGTTCATCAGACGAAGAAGTCAGCGCATAAAATCCGTATTCGTTCTCCGTACAATAATCGTATATTTCATTGATGAGGTCAATATTGCTATCGTCAGCTTCCCTAACAGACCAAACTATTAGTAGAAAAGTATAGTTTCCGTCCATCAACACTTTTTCAGTAATATCTTCACCGGATTTAAAGTCGATCATCGAGAAATCTTTGACAGGAGGCTCATAGCCCTTTTTCTTCAATACATGGCGAGCATCAACAAACGTCCATGTACTATCGGGATAATTTTCTTGCGTGAACTTTTTCTGTTGCCCGTCTTTTTCCAAAATAAAGATACTTTCGTAAATATTCGGTTCGGTATCAGACGGAATTGTCATGTTTTCCCAAATGTTAGTGCCTATTTTGTAAGGACGAAAGTCAAGAATAGGTAAATACAGCAGGCAATATATTGAAAGAATGACTATGAAAGGTAAAGAATATAAAACTATCAACCCTTGCGACTTTATACTAACAAACCGGAGAATCCGCATTCTTTCTTTGAAAAGCAATACTGCACCCCCCAATAAGAAAACGTTTTTCCCAAATGTCTGCCAATTGGTCAATATCCACGCATCGCCAAAGCAACCGCAATCCGAAACAGGGTTAGTCAAAGCGAGGTAAAAAGTAAATGGAGTCATAGTGATCATAAAGCACATGACAACAATCGTTGTTCTTTTTCTACCGATTCCGAAAAAGAAATAAATGCCGACAACAAACTCCAATGAAGACAGTATCACGGACATTAGCAATAGGAAAGCGGAAGGAATCCCATCTGCCATGCCAAATGTCTCCAAATATTCCTCTAGTTTATATTGTAAACCGAGAGGGTCAACAGCTTTCACAAAGCCGGAAAAAATAAATATTCCTGATAAAGCGAAGCGGCAGAGGTTAACTTCCGCATCTTTTACGCTGATATGTCTTTTCTTAGTTCCCAAATTCCAATTTAATTAAACCAAAAACAGCATAGTTTATGATATCCATATAATTGGCATCGACCCCTTCCGAAACAAATGTATCTCCATTGAGATTCTCTATCTGTTTGGTACGGTGTATCTTCATCAAAATAAGGTCGATATAAGAACCCATACGCATACTTCGCCATGCCTCGTCGTAGTCGTGATTTTTGGCGAGCATAAGTTCTAATGCCTGTCGGGAATATTTTTCGTATAGAGCTAATGCCTTTTTACTGCTTATGTCCGTTGTTTCAGCATAGCCCAATTCGAGTTGTATCAAGGCAATGATTCCGTAATTTACAATGGCAATAAATTCGGAACGGATATCTTCGTCTATCATGCTAACCCCTTTTGTTTCGATACTTCTGATGCGGTTTACTTTTATAAAAATCTGGTCGGTTACTGACATCGGACGCATAATCCGCCACGCAGGTCCGTAATCATGAAGTTTTTTGGAAAACAAATCGCGACATACGGAGATAATTTGTTCAAATTGCTGCCTGGTATCTTTCATACCCTTATTATAATAGATTGCAAAGGTATGAATAATTGAGAAAAGAGAAAATCGATTATCGCCAAACAAATTATTCTCGGCTAAATATTAAAGGTTCATCTGGAGAATGCATAGTTGGCTATCTGAAAAAATGTTTTATTTCCCAAATAGGTTTACAGCAAAGGTGTAGATTTATGATGGCATTGCCAAGTAAATCGAGATTACTGCGCTTGGTAAAAGAGCGCATAATTTGCGAGTATCTGAGCGGTTCCAAAAGGGTTTAGACGCTAAGTGAAGAATATGATATGAGCAGAAATGCCATCAATCAACTGGTAAGTCGCCATAGAGGTAAACCTTCACCTACTTTTGAAGCAAACCCAATTTTAGTGGCAATGAATCGCAAGAAAACCACCGAAGAAACCACTGAGAAATTGTTTCAAGAGAATCAGGAACTCCGTCATTGTACAGAGCAAGCTCAGCTTAAAATAGAAAGTGATGAGATTATGGGTGATATTTGGCAGGAATCCTATGGGATTGATTTGTTAAAAACATCCGCAGCCAAGCAGTCACCCGACTTAAGGAACGACACACAGAAGTGAGCTTGCAAACTCTCTGTGGGCTGTTTGGCTATAGCCGGCAAGCCTATTACAAATCTACCGGAATCAATCCCAAGCATTGCTTGGAAGAAGATGTTGTACTTGCCAGGATTCACTCATAGCGTAAATGGACACCTCGTATGGGTGGCACGAAACTGCCTTATCTTATGAATGAGTCAGGATACAGAATAAGCAGGAAGAATCTCTTTACCATTCTGCGAAATAACTCCCTGTTGGTTCGGGGGCGTAAGAAACAGGCTGTTACTACGGATTCTCGGCATTGGATAAAGAAATATCCTAATTAATTAGGTTAGGTTTTTTGATTTTGAGAGTTCCAACTTACTTTGGGTTAGCGATATTACTTACCTTAGGGTAAAGGGTGAATTTGCTTATCTATCGCTTATTACAGATGGCTATTCACATAAAATAGCCCAAGTATTGCTTGCATCGCACCCTCGAAAGCGAAGGAACTATGATGGCTTTGCAACTGGCAATTGATGCAACCTCTGAAAACAAACGTATAGGGCTTATTCATCATTCCGACAGAGGTATACAATATTGTTGTAGTCCTTATGTGAGCATGTTAAACAAGCGTACTATCAGAATCAGTATGACAGAGAGCGGAGACCCGCTTGAAAATGCTATTGCAGAACGGATAAATGGAATATTAAAAACAGAATGGATATACAACAGGAATTTCCAATCATGGCAAGAAGCTGATTTATATGTAAAACAAATAATCGACTTGTATAACAATCAAAGACCTCATCAAAGTATTGATTATAGGGTTCCTGCGTTTGTTCATCAAACAAATCTTCCAACAGAACGCAAATGGAAGAATTATTATCGGGAACATAATAAAACAGCTAATGAAAAATCTTCCTAACTTGGGAATTGTTTGTAAATCCTATTTAGGACAAAAGCAATTGGGTAAATGAAAATGTCAAGCAACTTTAGGACAATATCATTTTTTGTAAAGTACATATCGGACAAAAGAAAATCATCTGTAAAGTTTTTTAGGACAAGACAGTATGTTTTGTAGCAGTTAAAAGGTGCATGGCAAGAAACCAATAACGGAAAAGTAACTTGGAACCGTGCATTACGGTGTTCGCTCTTAATGTGATGTAGTGATTACATTTTTTGCATCGGTATTGTCCTTTTGACGGTAGCCAAGTATGATGTACACAACCACACTTAGAACATGCACACCTTCTTTATCTCTCATCTCCTTAAACTTTGTCCTACAAGCTGTTTCCGTAGGAAAATACTTTTCAAATTCAAATTGATTTATTGAAGTAGGCGTTTTGCTACGATAGTCAAAATTGATACCTTTGCGGTAATAAAGAAATATAATATGGAGAAGAAGTACAACAGCCTGACGATATTCGCGTTTCAGGAGCAATTCAAAGAGGATATGGATTGTCTTGGGTATCTTTCGGAATTGAAATGGAAAGGAGGTTTTGTATGCGGCAAATGCGGACACACCCATTACTGCCAAGGTCACGGGATGCCTTACAGTCGGCAATGTACCAAATGCAGGCATGTGGAATCGCCTATGGCTGGTACCCTGTTCCATAAGTGTAAGTTTTCGCTCTTGCAGGCATTTTATATCGTGTATTACGTATCAAGCAACAAAAAGGGAATCAGCAGTACGGAGTTGAGCCGGAAATTAGGTTTACGGCAGAAAACCTGTTGGTTGTTCAAGCAGAAAGTGATGCGAGGGATGCAAAGTAGCGGTAACTATCCGCTGCAAGGCTTTGTTGAAGTGGATGATACAACGGTAGGAGGTCAGGAAGAAGGGACTCGGGGACGGAAAAACATTGATAAGAAATTGATGGTTTTGGCGATAGAGCATTCGGGCAAAGGTATCGGCAGGATGTATGGTAAAGTAATCTCCCATGCGAGTACCAAAGAACTTGGAGGCTTTATGAAAGCCTGCATTGATAAAGAGTCCAAAGTAAAAACCGATGAATGGGTTAGCTATAAGCCTTTGAAAGGTCATTTTGCGAATCTTGTGCAAGTGCCTTCGGGCAAGAAGGGAGAGAATTTCCACAAGATGCACCGTGTGATTATGGGTTTTAAGGGATGGCTCAGAGGAATGCACCATAGCGTAAAGCACTTGCAAGCATACATAGATGAGTATTCTTACCGCTTTAACAGGAGTGCAATGAAAGAAGGTATTTTCGACAATCTTCTAAGAAGAATGGTACTTGCTGAACCGTGCCCGTACAAAATCATTCGTAATTAAATGACTACTTCAATAATTTTATATCGTTCTATCTTAATTTTACTAGTAAAGATAGTGATTTCCAATAATATTTACAAATTATTTGACATCGTAGATTCAAGTATTAAATGCAACATTATTATTTAACATTTTGTAGAACAAGCTAAACGGTTCCTCAAAATTAAGTTTTTTTCTGGGTCTTCGATTAATCTTGAGCTGAATACTTTTAATCCTGTTATCGTCATAGTTATTAAATGTTTGTTTCTTAGGAATATACTGTCTAATTAATTTATTGGTATATTCATTCAACCCCCTTTCCCACGAAGAATACGGATGGGCAAAGAAGTAGTTAGTATATAGTTTTTGAGCGATCCATTTGTGTTCGTAAAAATCGGTTCCGTTGTCCGAAGTGATGGAATGGACATGGTCTTTGTACGGCAAAAGCAAGAAAACCAATTCTTTAGCGAGGGCTTTGGCATGTTTGCCTTTGGGCATTTTTTCATCAACAAAAGTCCTGTTTTTCTTTCCGTAACGGTAAGAATCGCACCCTGATTTTCTTTTCCCACAATCGTGTCGATTTCCCAATCCCCAAAGCGTTGCTTTTGATTGATAATCTCAGGACGTTGCTCTATGGAGACTTTATCGGGTATAACTACTTCTTTACCTCCTACCGCTCGTTTGCGATGTTTAAGCCTATGCCTTAGGTTCTTATATAATACTTCTCCACTTGCTTTATCTTCCCTGATAAATTGATAGATACGCTCATGGCTAACCATGGGTTTCCCCTCTTTCCTTGCTTTGCCTACAATCTGTTCGGGAGACCATTGTTCCCCCGTAAGTTCTCTGATGATTTTCCTCTTGATAATTTCGGTAAACCTACGCTTACTTCGGAAATGTTCTTTGCGTTCATTCGCATACATTTGTGCCATACGGGCGGAATAACCACGCTTATGACTGTTACGTTTAAGTTCCCGGCTGACAACCGATGGGTCTTTCCCTATTATCAAAGCTATCTCTTTTTGAGACTTTTTTGCTACGAGTAAGGCTTCTATTTGATACCTTTGCTCACGAGTTAAATGTTTCTTGTTCTTTTTCATAACACAACTAAAATAAGAACTTTTTTCTTACTTCAGTTGCATTTACTAATTGAACTTACCCAAGTATTTTTTGAAAAATATCAATTGTTAGTGGGATGATTGCGGATAATCATATTAAATAATTAGTTTTGCAAATTGATATTCAGACACCGAAACAATATGAATCTTAACTCATTGACAGCTATATCTCCCATAGATGGTCGCTATAGGAGCAAGACCAAAATGTTGGCTGCCTATTTCTCAGAATTTGCATTTATAAAATACCGTGTTAGAGTAGAAGCGGAATATTTCATTGCCTTGTGCGAACTTTCCTTACCTCCATTGGCAGACATACAAACAGATGTGCGTGATTCTGTGAGAAATACATACCGGGATTTCTTAGAAACCGATGCCGAACGCATCAAAGACATCGAACGCATTACTAATCACGATGTAAAAGCTGTAGAGTATTTCCTGAAAGAATGGTTCGACAAGTCGGATATATTGAAAAAGTATAAAGAGTTTATCCATTTCGGACTCACATCGCAAGACATAAATAACACCGCCGTTCCCCTTTCCATTAAAGATGCTTTGGAGGAGGTTTACTATCCTTTGATAGAGGAGCTGATAGCACAATTGAAGTTTTACGCCGAAGAATGGGGCGATGTTCCAATGCTTGCCAAAACACATGGACAACCAGCTTCTCCCACTCGTTTGGGAAAAGAAATCATGGTATTCGTTTACCGGTTGGGAAAACAATTGGAACTATTGAAAGCATGTCCCATAACTGCTAAGTTCGGCGGTGCAACGGGCAACTATAATGCGCATCATGTAGCCTACCCCCAATATGATTGGAAAGCTTTTGGCAACAAATTCGTATCGGACAAATTAGGATTAATACGCGAAGAATATACTACGCAAATTTCCAATTACGACAACCTATCTGCCGTATTCGATGCCATGAAACGGTTGAACACCATCATGATTGACATGAACCGTGATTTCTGGCAATACATTTCGATGGAATATTTCAAACAGAAGATTACCCCCGGAGAAGTAGGCTCAAGTGCCATGCCTCACAAAGTGAATCCGATAGACTTTGAAAATGCGGAAGGAAATTTAGGATTTGCCAATGTTTTGTTAGAGCATTTGGCGGCAAAGCTTCCTGTATCCCGTTTACAGAGAGATTTGACGGATTCTACCGTGTTGCGCAATGTGGGAGTGCCTTTTGCACATACCGTCATTGCCATTCAAAGCTCTTTGAAAGGTTTGCGTAAACTTTTATTGAATGAGAACGTTATTTATAGAGACTTGGACAATTGTTGGAGTGTAATAGCCGAAGCTCTTCAAACCATTCTTCGTCGCGAAAACTATCCCAATCCTTATGAAACGTTAAAGGAACTGACAAGAACCAATCAAATAATAACGGAAACGTCTATTAAAGAGTTTATTGAAAAGCTAAACATCAGCGAAGATGTGAAAAAAGAATTGAGGGCAATTACGCCCCGTATATATACGGGGGTATAGGTTTACATCAGTCATAATTATTTTAAGCCGTGAGGCTATAGTAATAACTTTACTCGAATAAAAAAATGAACACAGGAGAAGAAAATCGCTACGAAGGAGATTTTCAAGAAGAAAAGAAAGATACCGGTCGTACCGGTTATACGGGAAATAGAAATACCGGAAGAGACGGAGGACATAATCGTCGGGATGACAATAGACCTTCTTATAACCGGGATAACAACTATCGCCGGGAAGAGCAACGTTCATCCGGCGACCGTCCGCAACGACCGACATACCCCCGTGAAGGAGGTTTTCAAAGAACGGAACGCCCATCCGGCGGCTACAACAACGATAGGGAAGGTAACCGCCCGGAAAGACCGTATCATAATCGTGAAAACGGCGACCGTCCGCAACGACCGACATATCCCCGTGAAGGGGGTTTTCAAAGAACGGAACGCCCATCCGGCGGCTACAACAACGATAGGGAAGGCAATCGTCCGGAAAGACCGTATCATAATCGTGAAAACGGCGACCGCCCACAGCGTCCATCATACAATCGGGAAGATAGACCGTGGCAAAGAAATACCGGTAACAATGAAGAACGCAAACCGTGGCAAAGAAACACAGGCAGCGAAACAAGTGAAAGACCACATTTCCGACGTCCAAGCAATGATGAAGGTAATTCGTGGCATCACAATAATAATACCAGAAATGAGGGAGGGGAACGTCCGCGCCGCCCACGAATCAACTCCGACGAAAACAGACCGGCACAAAATTATTCCCGCTCATTTCGCCATAGTGACGATTACGACCCTCATGCCAAATATACCAACAAGAAACAATTAGAATATAAATCGCGGTTTGTTGACCCCAATGAACCGATTCGTCTCAACAAATATTTGGCTAACGCCGGTATTTGCTCTCGTCGCGAAGCCGATGAATTTATCACTGCGGGCGTGGTTACGGTTAACGGAGAATTGATTACGTCGTTGGGAACAAAAATCAAACGTAGCGATGTAGTAAAATTCCACGACGAAGCGGTGAGCCTAGAACACAAAGTATATATCCTGCTCAACAAGCCGAAAGATTGCGTAACAACTTCGGACGATCCGCAAGCACGCCTCACTGTTATGGATTTGATAAAGGGAGCTTGTAATGAACGGGTTTATCCGGTAGGACGTCTCGACCGCAACACTACCGGAGTTTTACTGCTAACAAACGACGGAGATTTGTCATCCAAATTGACACACCCACAATATATGAAGAAAAAAATATATGTGGTGCATACGGATAAGAATATTACCCAGCACGATATGGAGCAAATAGTATCCGGCGTTCAATTGGATGACGGAGAGATTCATGCCGATGAGATTAATTATACCGACGAAATAAAACGAAATCAAGTAGGAATTGAAATCCATTCCGGAAAGAACCGTGTTGTGCGTCGTGTTTTTGAATCACTCAGCTATAGGGTTGTGAAACTCGACCGCGTTCTTTTTGCAGGATTAACCAAGAAAGGGTTGAGGCGCGGAGAGTGGCGTTTTCTTTCAGACAGGGAAGTGGGTCTCCTGAAAATGGGGGCTTTTGAGTAATATTTTATAAATATGGAAACAATCGTTAGGACAAAGGTTGTTGACCTCTTAACCCGTGAAGATTATGGTGCTTTGGTCAACGTAAAAGGTTGGGTGCGTACCCGCAGAGGAAGCAAACAGGTAAGTTTCATTGCATTGAATGATGGCTCTACGATAAATAATATACAAATAGTTGCCAACTTGGCGGATTTCGACGAAGAAATGTTGAAACTCATTACCACCGGTGCTTGTCTAAGCGTAAACGGTCTGCTGACAAAATCCGTTGGTGCCGGACAATCGGTCGAAGTGCAAGCGCATGAATTAGAAGTGTTAGGCGCGTGTGAAAATACATATCCGTTGCAAAAGAAAGGTCATTCTTTAGAATTTCTTCGGGAAGTAGCCCATCTCCGTCCGCGTACCAATACGTTCGGAGCAGTGTTTCGCATTCGTCATAACATGGCATTTGCCATACATAAATTTTTCCACGACAGAGGTTTCTTCTATTTCCATGCCCCTATCATTACAGCTTCCGATTGCGAAGGAGCGGGGCAGATGTTTCAGGTAACTACACTGAACCTGTACGATTTAAAAAGAGATGAAACAGGGAGTATTGCCTATGATGATGATTTTTTCGGAAAACAAACAAGCCTGACGGTATCCGGACAGTTGGAAGCAGAATTGGCTGCCATGTCATTGGGGGCGGTTTATACTTTCGGACCCACGTTCCGCGCCGAAAACTCAAATACACCGCGCCATTTGGCTGAGTTTTGGATGATTGAGCCTGAAGTGGCTTTCAATGAGATAACAGAAAACATGCAGTTGGCAGAAGATTTTATCAAATACTGTCTGCAATGGGCATTGGATAATTGCCGGGACGATATTCAATTCCTCAACGATATGTTCGACCCGGAATTGATAGCCCGTCTTAACTTTGTTCTTTCAAACAATTTTATCCGTTTGAGTTATACCGAAGGTATCCGGATTCTGGAAGAAGCCGTTGCCGCCGGTAAAAAGTTTGAGTTTCCCATTTATTGGGGTGCAGACCTTGCTGCGGAACATGAACGCTACTTGGTGGAAGAACATTTCAACTGTCCGGTGATATTAACCGATTATCCGAAAGAAATAAAATCATTCTATATGAAACAGAATGATGACGGCAAGACAGTTCGTGCTATGGATGTTCTTTTCCCGAAAATAGGCGAAATCATCGGCGGGTCGCAACGGGAAGAAGACTATGATAAGTTAACCCGGCGCGCCAAAGAAATGGGAGTGCCCGAAAAAGATATTTGGTGGTATATGGATACCCGCCGTTTCGGAACGGCTCCTCATGCCGGCTTTGGGTTGGGTTTTGAACGCTTGCTACTCTTTGTAACAGGCATGACTAATATTCGTGATGTGATTCCATTCCCACGCGCACCTCGCAATGCGGAGTTTTAGCACGAATATCATTCCCTTTCAACAAAAACATTAATAAATATCTATATCAGACTATTGAATTATGAAACATTTATCTCGTGGATTGTTTATTGCTTTCCTTTGTGTATGCGGTTCGGTTAATTTAGCCTTTGCCCAGCAGCAGTTACCTCCTATTCCTGCCGACCCGAATCTCCGCGTCGGAAAATTAGAAAACGGTCTTACTTACTATATTCGGAAAAACAAGTTGCCGGAAAACAGGGCGGATTTTTATATCGCCCAAAAAGTAGGCTCCATATTGGAAGAACCCGGACAACGCGGATTGGCGCACTTCCTAGAACACATGTGCTTTAACGGAACGACACACTTTCCGGGGAAATCATTGATTGAATATCTGCAAACCATAGGTGTGAAGTTTGGAACCAATCTTAATGCTTATACTTCTATTGATGAAACGGTGTATAATATCTCCAATGTGCCTGTGGTTCGTGAAGGGGTTGTAGATTCGTGCCTTTTGATTCTGCACGACTGGTCTAATGACTTGCTTTTGGAAGAAGCGGAAATTGACAAAGAACGCGGTGTGATTCATGAAGAATGGCGTACACGCATGAGTGCAGGTCAGCGCTTTATGGAAAAAACACTTCCGCAAATGTATGCAGGGACAAAATATGAAGATTGCCACCCTATCGGTAGCATGGACATAGTGGATAATTTCAAATACCAATTATTGAGGGATTACTATGAAAAATGGTATCGCCCTGACTTACAAGGAATCATTGTTGTAGGAGATATAGAGCCGGATGTGGTAGAAGGGAAAATCAAACGATTGTTTGCCGATGTCCCCGCCCAACCCAATGCTGCCGAACGTGTGTATTATCCCGTAAGTGATAATCAGGAGCCGATTATTGTTATTGAAAAAGACAAAGAACAACCCAATATCGTAGTCCAAGTGTACAACAAGCATGTTGCCACTCCCGACAGCGAAAAAGGCAACCTGAATTATTTGGTGGAATTGTATGTGAAGCAAATAGTAGGCAGTATGCTCAACACTCGTTTGAGCGAACTGTGTCAAACACCCCGCCCGCCTTTTATAAACGCTTATGTTTTTGATGGTGAATTTTATGCTTCCAAGACCAAAGAAGCCTTTACAGGAATAGCCTCTTGTAAAGAAGGAGAGGTGGAAGACGGAATAACCGCCTTGTTGCGTGAAATAGAACGTGCCCGCCGCTTCGGGTTTACCGAATCGGAATATGCCCGTACCCGCGCCGAATATCTCCGTTATTTGGAATCGGCATACAATGAACGTAATAAAAGGAAAAACGACAGTTATGTGGGCGAATACGTTCGCCTCTTTTTGGATAATGAACCGGCTCCGGGTATTGAAAACGAATACGCCATTTTCAATCAAATAGCGCCTAACATTCCGGTACAAGCCATCAATGGGGTTTTAGATCAATTGATAACAGGAACAAATCAAGTTATTACCCTTTTCTTGCCCGACAAAGAGGGATTGACTTATCCCGACAAAGAAGCTGTGCAGAACATCCTCAATCGAGTGAAAGAAGAAGAATTGACAGCCTACGAAGATAAGGTTTCCAACGAACCGTTGATTTCCAAACAACCCAAAGCGGGTAAAATCGTATCCGAGAAACAGGATAATATATTCGGAACAACTATGCTTACCTTGTCTAACGGCATCAAAGTCGTTATCAAAAAGACAGACTTCAAAGCCGACGAGATACTAATGAAAGGCGTTAGCTTAGGTGGTAATTCCCTTATCCCCGACTCGGAAATAACTAATATTCAAATAATGAATGCAGTGATTTCCGCAGGAGGATTGGGCAACTTCAGTGCAACGGATTTGACAAAAGCATTGGCAGGCAAAAAAGTATCTTCATCGGCTTCCGTAAACAAAACAACCGAAACAGTAAGCGGAACGTGTTCTCCCAAAGACTTTGAAACTATGATGCAACTGACGTATCTCACCTTCACCGCTCCGCGTAAAGACGAAGATGCTTTTGTTTCGTATATCAATCGCACAAAAGCTTCTTTACAAAATCAGGAATTACAACCGATGGTATCGTTTTCCGACTCAATTATCTCAGCCCTTTACATGAACCACCCAAGGACACGACGGCTGAAAGCGGATATGCTTGACGAAGCGAACTACGATAAAATTCTATCATTATATAATGACCGCTACAAGGATGCGGGCGATTTTACATTCATTTTCGTTGGAAATATAGATGTGCAAGAAGCTAAACCTTATATTACACGTTATTTGGCTTCGCTCCCTACGAAACACCGCAAAGAAACTTTCAAAAACTTGAACATACAGCCTCGCAAAGGTATTTACAAGAATGAATTTATCCGCAGCCAAGAAACGGCTAAAGCTTCCAATATCCTTATGTACACCGGAAAGTGTGCGTACAACTTGAAAAATAACATCCTTATAAACGTGGTGGACCAAGTATTGAATATTGTATATACCGAAAAGGTTCGTGAAGACGAGGGGGGAACTTATGGCGTATCCGTATCCGGAAACATCAGTAAATTCCCGAAAGAGGAGTTTATATTTCAAATATATTTTGATACCGACCCTGCTAAGAAAGATAAATTAATGGAGATTGTATATGCCGAAATAGATAATTTCGCAAAGAACGGTCCTTCTGAAGTCAACCTGAATAAAGTAAAGGAGTATATGCTCAAAAAGCACGATGAGGATTTAAAAGAAAACCACTATTGGTTGGGAACGATTGATGAATACTATTATTCGGGCGTTGACAAGGCGAAAGATTACGAAACAATTGTTAGTAATCTCACAACTGCCGACCTCCAAGAATTTGCTTCCGGTTTGTTCAGTCAAGGAAACAGCATTGAGGTGAACATGATTAGCCCCGAAAAGTAAAATAAACAAGAAGATGTTTTTCAATGACCTTTACCGCCATAGCAGCTTAGCCGCCAGACGCCACCCGATGTATGATAAGAACAAGTTTGGAAAGTTCTTTATGTATCTCATGCTTATATGTTGGGTAGGATACCTTATTTTTCTCGGAACAACGCTTGCCGTTACTCTTAAAAACAGTTCTTCCGGCATGGAGCCTTACCATATTATTAACAAAGGTCTTCTTGTTTTTATCTTGTTGGATTTCCTGATGCGTATTCCGTTTCAGAAAACTCCGACGCAAGCCGTCAAACCTTATTTGTTGTTGCCGGTAAAGAAGGACAGACTGCTTGATTTTTTATTGCTTCGTTCCGGGTTGAGTGGCTTCAATGCGATATGGTTATTCTTCTTCATTCCGTTTGCCGTAATCACTATCATGCAGTTTTACGGCATTGCAGGAATTATTACATACAGCTTGGGCATCTGCCTGCTTATGGTACTTAACAATTATTGGTACTTGCTTTGCCGCACACTACTCAACGAAAGAATCTGGTGGATTGCACTCCCCGTTGCGGTGTACGGTATCCTCGCTGTTGTGGAGTTTGTACCGGATAATCATCTCCTCTCAACCTTTACCATGAATCTTGGCGAGGCTTTTATCACAGGAAACGTCTTGGCTTTTTTAGGCGTGTTGGCGTTGATTGCCCTTGTGTGGCTGGTAAATCGGAATATCATGCGGCAACTTGTATATTCCGAAATCAATAAGGTGGAAGATACTAAGGTAAAGCATGTTTCGGAATACAAGTTTTTGGAACGCTACGGCGAAGTAGGCGAGTTTTTCCGTTTAGAACTTAAAATGCTGACACGCAACAAGCGTTGTAAGATGTCATTGCGCACCGTTAGTATTGTTGTGATTGTTTTTTCACTTGCGCTTAGTTTCTCTACTATTTATGACAATGCTTCTATGAAGAGTTTTATTGTCATATATAGCTTTGTTGTTTTCGGTTCGGTGATTCTTTCCCAAATCATGTGCTTTGAGGGGAATTATCTGGATGGATTGATGACGCGCAAAGAGTCTATCTTCAATTTGCTTAAAGCCAAATATTATCTGTACAGTATCGTTGCGCTCATTCCTTTCGTATTGATGATTCCTGCCATGGTAACCGGTAAATTGCCGGTGTTCTTCGCTATTTCGCTTATGTTTTTTTCTATCGGAGTTATCTATTTTTTGCTGTTTCAAATGGCAGTGTATAACAACAAGACTGTTCCTTTAAACGAAGGGCTTTCGGGCAAACAGAACACGGGCACGAGTTATCAAAATTTCGTTGTAATGGGAATCCTTTTCTTTCCTGTTATACTTTCCCGGCTGTTGGATATTTTTTTAGGAGAAAACGTAGCCCGGTGCATTCTGTTAATCTTGGGTTTAGCATTTGTACTAACAGCTCATATATGGATAAAAAACGTATATGTCCGCTTTATGAAAAGACGGTATCAAAATATGGAAGGCTTTAGAAACACGAGGGGATAATTGTAAATTGCCGCGTATTATTTATTAACTTGCAGTGCATTTGACTTATGCACGTATTGCGTTACTACTATTATGATTACCATTAATAATTTACAAAAGAGCTTCGGTGAAAAAAAAGCCGTTGACATTGACGGTTATATTATCAATCAGGGTGATATGGTCGGATTAGTCGGAAACAACGGTGCGGGTAAGACTACCCTTTTCCGGCTGATATTGGATTTATTAAAAGCTGACAACGGTTCCGTTGCCATCCACAATGTTGACGTAAGCAAAAGCGAAGATTGGAAAACTTTCACGGGTGCATTTATCGACGATGGTTTCCTGATAGATTACCTCACTCCTGAAGAGTATTTCTATTTTATCGGGAAGATGTACGGCAAAAATAAAGAAGAAGTAAACGAATGGCTTCTTCCTTTTGAACGCCTGATGAGCGGTGAAGTATTGGCACAGAAAAAGTATATTCGTAATTTCTCCGCAGGCAACAAGCAAAAAATCGGTATCATTTCGGCGATGCTCCATCGTCCGCAACTGTTGATATTAGACGAGCCTTTCAATTTTCTCGACCCCAGCTCCCAGTCTGTCATCAAACAAATATTGAAAAAGTATAACGAAGAAACCGGCGCCACGATATTCATATCAAGCCACAACCTCAATCATACGGTGGATATATGTTCACGCATTGCTTTGCTTGAGCACGGAATAATTATTCGGGACATTCAGAATGAAAATAGTTCTGCGGAAAAAGAATTGAAAGACTATTTCGAAGTGGCGGATTTGTAGAGTAGATATTATTTGTTGCCGTCATAGTTACCCCCTTTGGTATATAGCAAACGAGTCGTTTGGTATATACCATAGGGGGTGTTTGGTATATACCATACGGGAATTATGCAACCGTCTTAGCTCCGGTATGGAACTTGCATACTCGCGTATGGAACTGGCATACTCCGGTATGCAACCGTCATAATCTATGAGTTGAAAGTGGAAAGTTGAAAATTGAAAGCGGAGAGTTGACGGTGGAGAGTGGAAAGTGGAAAGTTTTTTGAGTTTATCTAAATGCACTACGGGTTTTCTTTATACTTTTGCGGTTTATAAAGAAATGCTTGTGAAGGCTGTTATGAAATATAAAGAATGAGATTTTCCGAATTACAATTAGAGCCAAGTGTGCTAAGTGCGTTAGATGCCATGAGATTTGAGGAATGTACACCGATACAAGAACAAGCCATTCCCGTCATACTCGAAGGCAAAGACCTGATAGCCGTTGCGCAAACCGGAACCGGTAAGACGGCTGCTTTTTTACTTCCTGTTTTAAACGAACTTAGCAAAGGTAAACATCCCGAAGATGCTATAAACTGCATCGTCATGTCGCCCACCCGTGAACTGGCGCAGCAAATAGATCAGCACATGGAAGGCTTTTCCTACTTCATGCCTGTGTCAAGCGTGGCTGTGTATGGCGGTAATGATGGGGCGCTTTTTGACAAACAAAAAAGAGGGTTAACCTTGGGGGCTGATGTGGTGATTGCCACGCCCGGACGTTTGTTGTCGCATATCAGTATGGGATATGTAGATTTGTCCCGTGTTTCTTATTTCATATTAGATGAAGCCGACCGTATGCTCGATATGGGTTTTTCGGAAGACATCATGCAGATTGCAAACCTCCTTCCCTCCAAACGGCAGACCATTATGTTTTCTGCTACGATGCCCGCCAAAATTCAGCAACTTGCTCAAACGATACTGAATAATCCTGTTGAGGTGAAAATAGCGGTATCTAAACCGGCGGAGAAAATACTCCAAGCCGCTTATATTTGCTATGAACACCAAAAACTCGGCATTATTCGTTGCCTATGCGCCGAACAGGAACTTGAGCGCGCGCTCGTTTTTGCTTCATCTAAAATAAAAGTAAAAGAAGTTTCCAAAGCGCTGAAAGGCATGAAGCTGAATGTGGGCGAAATGCACTCTGACTTAGAACAGTCGCAGCGTGAATTTATTATGCACGAATTTAAATCCGGACGAATCAATATCTTAGTAGCCACCGATATTGTGGCAAGAGGTATTGACATTGACGACATTCGCTCCGTAATCAACTTCGACGTTCCACATGATAGCGAAGATTACGTGCACCGTATCGGACGAACGGCACGCGCCAATAACGACGGTGTAGCTATCACATTTGTCAGCGAACGGGAACAAACGACATTTAAAAACATAGAGTCTTTTCTGGGTAAAGATATTTATAAAATACCCGTTCCGGTGGAGTTGGGTAGAACCCCCAAGTATAGCCCGCAAATGGGCAAAGGACAGAAGATCATAGTATTTCAGAAAGGACGCAAAAAGGCAAAAAATATTTCCACAGCAACCAAAAAGTAACTGTTGCCGAATCTATAATAATATCATGTAACAAAGTGCCGTCGTGAACAATGATATTGTCCTGACTCCCACGATGAAGCAGTTTTTGGATTTGAAAGCTGAACATCCCGATGCCATTATGTTGTTTCGGTGCGGAGACTTTTACGAAACATATTCTACTGATGCCGTAGTGGCTTCCGAAATATTGGGAATCACGCTGACCAAGCGCGCCAACGGCAAAGAGAAAACCGTTGAAATGGCGGGTTTCCCACATCATGCCCTCGACACATATCTCCCTAAACTGGTTCGTGCGGGTAAGCGGGTGGCTATATGCGACCAATTGGAAGATCCGAAAACAACCAAAAAGCTCGTGAGGCGCGGCATTACCGAATTGATTACCCCCGGCGTTTCCATCAATGACAATATACTGAATCATAAGGAAAATAACTTCCTAGCCGCCGTTCATTTCGGAAAACCGGCTTGCGGAGTGGCTTTTCTTGATATTTCCACCGGCGAATTTCTCACGGCAGAAGGCACGTTTGATTATGTGGATAAGCTACTGAACAACTTCGCACCCAAAGAAGTTCTTTTTGAACGCGGTAAACGCAGTACCTTTGAAGCAAATTTCGGCAACAAGTTCCTCATATATGAGCTGGACGATTGGGTATTTACCGAAACAACCGCCCGTGAGAAATTATTGGAGCAATTCGAAACGCAGAACTTGAAAGGCTTCGGAGTAGAACACTTGCAAAGCGGCATTGTTGCTTCCGGTGTTATTCTGCAATACCTGAAAATGACGCAGCATACGCAAATTGCACATATCACGGCGCTGTCGCGTATCGAAGAAGATAAATACGTTCGGTTGGACAGGTTCACCGTCCGCAATCTGGAGTTGATTGAAGGCATGAACGACGGCGGCAGCAGTTTGCTGAGTGTGATTGACAAAACCATCAGTCCTCCGGGGGCGCGTATGTTGAAACGTTGGATTGTGTTTCCGCTCAAAGATGCGAAGCCGATAAACGATAGGCTTAACATCGTGGAATACTTTCTCTGCAACCCCGAATACGGGAATTTGATAGAAGAACAGCTTCTCTTGATAGGTGATTTGGAAAGAATTATATCCAAAGCGGTTGCAAATCGCGTATCTCCTCGGGAGGTAGTGCAACTGAAAATAGCCTTGCAAGCCGTCGAACAAATCAAACACGCCTGTTTAACCGTTGATAATACCGATATAAACAGCATAGGAGAGCTATTGAATTTCTGCCTCTCTATTCGTGATAGAATAGATAGAGAAGTGAACAATGACCCGCCCATGCTGATAAACAAAGGAGGCGTTATTAAAAGCGGAGTCAATGCGGAATTGGACGAATTGCGTCGAATAGCATATTCAGGTAAAGAATATCTGCTTCAAATTCAACACCGGGAAAGCGAACAGACAGGAATACCAAGTGTAAAAATTTCCTATAACAACGTATTCGGTTACTACATCGAAGTGCGTAATGTCCATAAAGACAAAGTACCCCCCGAATGGATACGCAAACAAACCCTCGTTAATGCCGAACGATACATCACGCAAGAGCTAAAAGAATATGAAGAAAAGATATTGGGAGCAGAAGATAAAATATTGGCGCTGGAAACAAAGCTATACAATGAGATTGTTTTTGCACTGATCGAGTATATTCCCGCCATTCAAATCAATGCCAACCAAATAGCAAGGCTCGATTGTTTGCACGCTTTGGCTGTTGCAGCAAAAGAGAACAAATATGTACGTCCCCATATTGCCGGTGACGACTTGCTTGATATACGTCAAGGTCGTCATCCGGTAATTGAGAAACAGTTGCCGGTAGGGGAACACTATATTGCCAACGACGTATTGTTAGATAGCAACAACCAACAAATCATCATTGTTACCGGACCGAATATGGCAGGTAAATCGGCTTTGCTAAGACAAACGGCATTGATAACTTTGCTTGCCCAAATAGGGTCTTTCATACCTGCCGACAGTGCGCACATCGGTTTGGTGGATAAGATTTTTACCCGTGTAGGAGCGAGCGATAACATTTCAGTAGGAGAATCCACTTTCATGGTGGAGATGAACGAAGCCGCCGGCATCCTGAACAATATATCCCCTCAAAGCCTGATACTGTTCGACGAATTAGGGCGCGGCACATCCACTTATGACGGCATCTCCATTGCTTGGGCTATTGTGGAATACCTGCACGAGCATCCGGGAGCCAAAGCGCGTACTCTCTTTGCCACCCATTACCATGAATTGAACGAAATGGAAAAAAGCTTCAAACGGATTAAGAACTATAATGTATCAGTAAAAGAAATAGATAATAAAGTGATTTTTCTCCTATTTCAGCTAATGGTTTACCGGCAATTTCTTCTTTCCGGTTGTCGGTTTCCAACTGTTGAAGTATCTCATTGGCACGTTTCACAATACTTTTGGGCATACCTGCACGAGCATCCGGGAGCCAAAGCGCGTACTCTCTTTGTCACCCATTACCATGAATTGAACGAAATGGAAAAAAGCTTCAAACGGATTAAGAACTATAATGTATCAGTAAAAGAAATAGATAATAAAGTGATTTTTCTCCGCAAGTTGGAGCGTGGAGGGAGTGAGCACTCCTTTGGCATTCACGTGGCAAAGATGGCAGGTATGCCCAAAAGTATTGTGAAACGTGCCAATGAGATACTTCAACAGTTGGAAACCGACAACCGGAAAGAAGAAATTGCCGGTAAACCATTAGCTGAAATAGGAGAAAAACGGGAAGGCACGCAATTAAACTTTTTCCAACTCGACGACCCTGTTCTCTGTCAAATCAGAGATGAATTAAAGAATTTGGATGTAAACAACTTAACCCCGCTCGAAGCATTGAATAAACTGAATGAGATAAAGAAAGTAACAGAAGGTGAAAAATATTAAAGGGTTATTACATATCTTTGCACTTTTATTAGAAAGTAAAAGATTATAGAAACGATTTTATGATTAATCCCATTGTTAAGACAATCGAGTTGGGAGCCGGCAGGACTATCACGCTCGAAACTGGAAAGCTGGCAAAGCAGGCAGATGGCTCTGTGATGTTACGCATGGGCAACACCATGCTGCTTGCCACTGTTTGTGCCGCACAAAACGCAGTCCCCGGAACAGATTTTATGCCATTGCAGGTAGAGTACAAAGAAAAATTTTCAGCTTTCGGGCGTTTTCCCGGAGGTTTCACAAGAAGAGAAGGCAGGGCTTCGGATTATGAAATTCTTACCTGTCGCTTGGTTGACCGCGCTCTTCGTCCCTTGTTTCCTGATGATTTCCATGCGGAAGTATATGTGAATATTGTCCTTTTTTCTGCCGATGGTGTGGACATACCGGACGCATTGGCGGGTCTTGCAGCTTCGGCAGCCCTTGCCGTATCCGACATACCTTTTAACGGACCTATTTCCGAAGTGCGCGTGGCGCGTATAGACGGAAAGTTTGTGGTTAATCCCACGTATGAACAATTGGGTAAGGCAGATATAGACGTCATGGTAGCCGCCACGTACGACAATATTATGATGGTGGAAGGTGAAATGGAAGAGGTGATGGAAGCCGATTTGTTGGAAGCCATGAAAGTAGCCCACGAAGCAATTAAAATACATTGCAAAGCACAGTTGGAATTAGCCAAAGAAGCAGGAAAAACCGTCAAACGCACTTATTGTCATGAAGTAAACGATGAAGGGCTTCGCAAGGTTGTGCGAGATGCTTGTTATGACAAAGTATATGCCATTGCCCGGTCGGGAAATGCAAACAAACAAGAACGCCATGTTGCCTTTGAAGCCGTGCGCGAAGAATTTAAAACCCGCTTCGGCGAAGAGGAATTGGCTGAAAAAAACGCCTTGATAAATCAATACTACCATGCTGTCGAAAAAGAAGCTATGCGTCGTTGCATTCTGGACGAAGGCATTCGCCTCGACGGACGGAAAACTACGGAAATACGTCCGATATGGAGTGAAATCGGCTATCTGCCGGGACCTCACGGGTCAGCTGTCTTTACGCGTGGAGAAACTCAATCCCTTACCTCTGTAACATTGGGCACGAAATTGGATGAAAAAACCGTAGATGAAGTAATGATTCACGGCAAAGAACGTTTTTTGCTGCATTATAATTTCCCCCCCTTCTCTACAGGGGAAGCCAAAGCACAACGTGGTGTGGGACGTCGCGAAATCGGACACGGAAATTTGGCGCACAGAGCTTTGAAAAGAATGATTCCGCAAAATTATCCTTATGTGGTTCGCGTGGTTTCGGATATTCTCGAATCGAACGGTTCCTCATCTATGGCTACCGTATGTGCAGGCACATTGGCATTGATGGATGCAGGCGTAAAAATAAAGAAACCCGTATCCGGTATTGCTATGGGATTGATTAAGAATCCGGGAGAAGAGAAATATGCTGTACTTTCCGATATTCTCGGTGATGAAGACCATTTGGGAGATATGGATTTTAAAGTAACCGGAACCCAAAACGGTATCACCGCCACCCAAATGGATATAAAGGTTGACGGTCTGTCGTTCGATATATTGGAACGTGCCCTCAATCAGGCAAAAGAAGGTAGATTGCATATCCTCGGTAAAATTGGCGAAACTATTCAAGAACCCCGGGCTGACCTCAAAGACCATGCTCCCCGTATTGAAACAATGGTTATTCCTAAAGAATTTATCGGCGCAGTCATTGGTCCGGGTGGAAAAATTATTCAGGGAATACAGGAAGAAACCGGCGCCATTATTACAATTGAAGAGTTAGACGGCGTAGGGAGAATTGAAATTGCCGGAACCAACAGACAAAGTATCGAAAATGCAACGCGCAGAATCAAAGGAATTGTTACCATACCCGAAGTAGGAGAAGTCTATAAAGGAAAAGTGCGTTCTGTAATGCCTTACGGTCTATTTGTAGAATTTCTGTCGGGTAAAGACGGATTGTTGCATATCTCTGAAATTGAATGGAAACGTTTGGAGGCAATAGAAGAAACCGGTATCAAAGAAGGTGATGAAATAGAAGTCAAATTGATGGATATTGATCCGAAAACAGGTAAATTTAAGCTATCCAGAAAGGTTTTATTGCCACGTCCGGATAAGAATTCATAATTATATTTTTGGGGAAATGATTGTCGAATAAATTTTTTAAATATATTTGCAGCGAAAGTAGATGAAACAGAGAGGGGCGCTCAAGCTCCTTTTTTTATTTCTAATTGCCAATGATAGAAAAGAGCATTGTTTATCAACTTGTCGAAGACTGGTTGAAAAAGAAAGATTACTTCTTGGTTGACATAACTGTAAGTCCCGAAGATAAAATTATAGTTGAAATAGACCATGCCGAAGGAGTTTGGATAGAAGATTGTGTGGAGTTGAGCCATTATATTGAATCGAAATTGAATCGTGAAGAAACAGATTATGAGTTGGAAGTAGGGTCAGCAGGACTCGGACAACCTTTCAAGGTTTTGCAACAATACATCATTCACATTGGGGAACAGATAGAAGTTTTAACTAAAGATAACCGGAAATTAATCGGTATATTAAAAGATGCGACAGAAGACAGATTTGTAATCACTGTGCAAAAGAAAGTGAAACTTGAAGGTGAAAAACGTCCCGAAATAAATGATGAGGATTTAACTTTTAGTTATGGCGAAATAAAATATACCAAATACTTAATTAGTTTTAAATAACATGGGCAAAAAGAAAGAGGAAACAATCAGCTTAGTAGATACATTTTCCGAATTTAAAGATTTGAAGAATATAGATAGGACTACGATGGTGAGTGTGTTGGAAGAAGCCTTTCGTAGTGTTATTTCAAAAATGTTTGGCACCGATGAAAATTATAATGTAATTGTAAATCCTGATAAAGGAGACTTTGAGATATGGCGCAATCGTGAAGTGGTGGCGGACGCAGAATTGGAGAACCCGAATATGCAAATCTCTTTGACGGAGGCGCAAAAGGTAGATTCTTCGTACGAAATAGGCGAAGAAGTAGCCGATGAAGTTACTTTCGCCAATTTTGGCAGACGTGCAATTTTGAACCTTCGCCAAACACTTGCCACCAAAATACTGGAGCTGGAAAAAGACAGCATCTATAATAAATACACTGATAAAGTGGGAACTATTATCAGTGCGGAAGTCTATCAAGTTTGGAAGAAAGAAATTTTAATGTTAGACGATGATGGGACTGAATTGCTGCTCCCGAAGACAGAACAAATTTCGACTGATTTCTACCGCAAGGGAGAGATGGTACGTGCAATAGTGATGCGCGTGGATAATAAAAACAATAACCCGAAAATTCTCCTATCACGCACATCACCTGTTTTTCTCCAACGATTGTTTGAGCTGGAAGTACCTGAAATAAACGATGGTTTGATCACCATCAAAAAAATAGCCCGCATACCCGGTGAACGTGCCAAAATTGCGGTAGAATCCTACGACGACCGGGTAGATCCGGTAGGAGCCTGTGTGGGAGTAAAAGGAAGTCGTATTCATGGTATTGTTCGTGAACTTCGCAATGAAAACATTGACGTAATCAATTATACAACAAACATCTCTTTATTTATCCAACGTTCACTGAGTCCGGCGAAAATATCATCTATCCGTTTAAACGAAGAAGAGCATAAAGCCGAAGTGTTTTTGAAACCGGAAGAAGTGTCTTTAGCTATTGGTAAAAGTGGTTTAAACATTAAGTTAGCCAGTATGTTGACTGACTATACTATTGACGTATTCCGCGAGTTGAATGAAGATGTTCAAAGCGACGAAGATATTTATTTGGACGAATTTACAGACGAGATTGACGAATGGGTCATTGACGCCATTAAAAATATTGGACTGGATACAGCCAAAGCAGTACTGAACGCTTCCCGCGATATGTTGATAGAAAAGACAGATTTGGAAGAGGAAACAATAGACGAGGTAATACGCATTTTGAAGGCGGAGTTTGAAGAAGGTGAATAAATTAAGAGTTTAGAATTGTATACCAAATCATTTTAAAATTAGGTGTATTATTCTTTATTTCAATTCATATTATAATTCTAAATTTTTAATTCTTTATTTGTTTAAGAAAGTAAGTATGGCGATAAGGTTAAATAAAGCAACAAGAGATTTGAATGTAGGAATAACGACGGTAGTCGAGTTCTTGCAGAAAAAAGGGCATGCTATTGAAGCAAGCCCTAATACCAAAATAACGGAAGAACAGTATGCCGAACTAGTAAAAGAGTTTAGCAAAGATAAAAATTTGAGAATCGAGTCAGAACGCTTTATTCAAGAACGCCAAAATAAAGAACGCAATAAAGCATCCGCATTAATTGTAGATGCGGAAAAGAAAGCATCCGAAAAGTTGAAAACGGATAGCGTGATAAAAACGACTGTGCCGGATGAAGCACGTCCCAAGTTCAAAGCTGTTGGCAAAATAGATTTGAATGACTTAAATCCGAAATCGAAAAGAGAGCACGAAACAAAGACAATTGCTGAAAAAAAGAAATTGCCGGAAATAACGGAAGAAAAAACGATAGTAGTAGAAAAAGAAGATGATATTCCGATTGAAAAGCAATCTTTGGAAATCATTGCCCCCGTTTCTGCTATTCCCGACAACACCACCGATAAAAAGTCGGAAAGAACAATAGAGGAAATAACAACAAATGAAGACTTAAAAGAAGAGAAGGAAGAGCGTGTCGTTTTCGAAGAAAAGAATCAAGGAAATGACAATGAAGAGCAGGAAAATTTTGAAGAGAAGCCGGATGAGAATGCGGTATTCAAGATTCGTCCTACGGAGTTTGTATCTCATATCAATGTGGTTGGGCAGATTGATCTGTCAACATTGAACCAAAACACACGTCCGAAAAAGAAGAGTAAAGAAGAAAAACGTAAGGAGCGGGAAGACAAAGACAAAGCGCGACAAGACCAAAAAGACAAAATAAAGGAGGCTATTATCCGGGAAATTCGCAAAGAAGAAAAACCTGCCGCCGGTAAACAAATAGAAAAACCAACCACCGCCACAGATACGGGGGTAAAAAAGAAACGCATCCGTATCAATAAAGAAAAAGTGAATATAAATAATGTATCTGCCGCCGGTTTTAATCGTCCGAACCCCAATAATGAAAAGGCTAAAAGCAGCAATGGCGGCGGACAGGTGAAAAGTCGGAATAACCAGACTAATAACCGTTTTAAAAAACCAATCATCAGGCAGGCAGTTAATGAAGCAGACGTAGCAAAACAAGTAAAAGAAACGCTTGCCCGCCTGATAAACAAAGGGAAAACCAAAACTTCAAAATACCGTAAAGAGAAACGTGAAACAGCTTTCAACCGCCAACAAGAGTTGGAAAGTTTGGAAATGGAAGGAAGCAAAACTCTCAAAATCACGGAATTTGTTACAGCCAACGAATTAGCTAGCATGATGAATGTATCCGTAAATCAGGTCATTGCTACTTGTATGAGTATTGGGATTATGGTTTCTATTAATCAGCGTATGGATGCCGAAACAATTAATCTGGTGGCAGAAGAATTTGGCTTTGAGACAGAATATATCAGTGCAGAAGTTTCGCAAGCTATTGTTGAAGAGGAAGACAGTCCGGAAAATTTACAACCACGTGCGCCGATAGTTACGGTTATGGGACACGTTGACCATGGTAAAACATCGTTGCTTGACTATATTCGTAAAGCTAACGTTATAGCTGGCGAGGCAGGAGGAATTACGCAACATATCGGTGCATACCATGTAATACTGGAAGATAATCGGCGGATTACTTTCCTCGATACGCCGGGGCATGAAGCCTTTACCGCCATGCGTGCTCGTGGTGCGCAGGTAACAGATATTGCTGTTATTATTGTAGCAGCCGACGACCATGTGATGCCGCAAACAAGAGAAGCAATCAATCATGCAATGGCTGCCGGAGTACCCATTGTGTTCGCCGTCAATAAAATAGATAAACCCAGTGCTAACCCCGATAAAATTAAGGAAGAATTGGCAAACATGAACTTCTTGATAGAAGAATGGGGAGGTAAATATCAATCACAAGACATCTCAGCCAAACAAGGTATCGGTGTGCATGAGCTAATGGCAAAAGTGTTGCTTGAAGCGGAAATGCTTGATCTCAAAGCGAATCCTAATCGTAATGCCACGGGTTCCATCATTGAGTCGTCTTTAGACAAAGGGCGTGGATATGTTGCTACCGTACTTGTGTCAAATGGCACATTAAATATGGGAGATATTGTATTAGCGGGAACTTACTACGGGCGTGTGAAAGCTATGTTTAATGAACGTAATCAACGTATTCAGCAAGTAGGTCCGGCAGAACCGGTATTGATTCTCGGTCTGAATGGCGCACCTACTGCCGGTGATACTTTCCACGTCATTGAAACAGAACAGGAAGCACGGGAAATCACTAACAAACGCGAACAATTGCAACGTGAACAAGGTTTGCGTACGCAAAAAATACTTACGCTTGATGAATTAGGTCGCCGTATTGCCTTGGGTAATTTCAGAGAACTTAATATTATTGTCAAAGGAGACGTGGATGGCTCTATCGAAGCATTGAGCGACGCATTAATCAAACTTTCTGCCGAACACATACAGGTCAATGTGATTCATAAAGCCGTAGGACAGATTTCCGAATCGGACGTTACGTTGGCGGCAGCTTCAGATGCCATTATCATTGGTTTCCAAGTCCGTCCTTCAGCGTCTGCGCGTAAATATGCCGAACAAGAAGGAGTAGATATTCGCATGTATTCAATTATCTATACGGCAATTGAAGAAGTGAAGGCTGCTATGGAAGGTATGCTTGCCCCGGAAATAAAAGAAGAAATTACGGCTACTCTCGAAGTGCGCGAAGTATTTAATATCACTAAGATTGGTATTGTAGCAGGCGCTATGGTCAAAGAAGGAAAAATAAAACGTACAGATAGAACACGAGTGATTCGCGATGGTATTGTAATTCATACGGGAAACATAAGTGC
>SNRY01000012.1_pt1 | contig 85317 bp, 68 predicted proteins | sample 4693421 | NCBI WGS metagenome assembly SNRY01 (sample SAMN11003215, study PRJNA524138) | termite gut metagenome | isolation source: Bacteroidetes bacterial symbionts from single cell of protist host amplifed... | host: Streblomastix strix ... | reverse complement strand
GTAGCAATGGCTTCGATATTGCTTACCGTGAGCATTAAGAAATTGAATATCAGACTTAACTGAACCCGATTATGATAAAGTTCTTGTTAGAAAAAGAGTTTAAACAGCTTCTCCGCAACTCCTTCCTTCCGAAGCTAATCATCGGTTTGCCCATCATGGTGTTGCTCGTATTCCCTTGGGTTGCCAATCAAGAGATAAAAGACATCAATCTTAGTGTAGTGGACAACGATTACAGCCCTTACTCCAAACGGTTGATACAAAAAATAACCGCTTCCGGTTATTTCCGGCTGACAGCTACTCCCTTTTCAAATAAAGAAGCGATGCAAGGTATAAATTCCGGCGATGCAGATATTATTCTGGAAATTCAACGTGATTTTGAGCGTAACTTGATTACGGAAGGCGTTGCCAAGGTGCTGATTTCGGCAAATGCCGTAAATGGCACGAAAGCCGGATTAGGTTCTTCCTACCTTTCAGCCATATTGCAAGACTATGCCGGCGAATTGCGTGAAGAGTCCGGCGTTGCACCGGCAGGATACGCTCCCGTTCCTACCATAGATATTGCCACCTATAACAAATTTAATCCCTATTTAGACTATAAAGTCTTTATGATTCCCGCTTTCATGGTGATGCTCCTGACCATATTAACGGGTTTTCTTCCAGCCTTGAACATTGTTAGTGAGAAAGAATCGGGCACTGTCGAGCAGATAAACGTAACGCCGGTGAGGAAATTCACCTTTATAATAGCCAAGCTTATTCCATATTGGGTAATAGGGCTATTAATCCTGACTATTTGTTTCCTGTTGGCAGCGCTTATTTACGGGTTGTCTCCGATTGGAAATATCGTAACGATCTATGCCTTCGCCGCCATTTATATTTTAGTTGTCTCCGGTTTGGGATTGGTCATATCCAACTATTCCAATACCATGCAGCAAGCCATGTTCGTGATGTTCTTCTTCGTGATAATTTTGATTTTAATGAGCGGGCTGTTCACCCCTGTGGAGAGTATGCCGGATTGGGCGGAGATTGCCACGATAGTCAACCCGTTAAAGTATTTTATTCAAGTGATGAGAGCTGTATATCTGAAAGGAAGCGGAGTAGGAGAATTGACAACGCAGCTTGTTGCGCTGGCAGGGTTTGCAGTATGCTTGAATGCGTGGGCGGTGGTGAGTTACAAAAAGAGGGAATGAGTTACGTCGAACCCCGGTTAATAATAATTTAAGTTACTAAGGTTTATACCGATTAATAGCTTATCGTTCAAAAAAAACTCATATCTTGTTCAAGAAAAGTTGCATTGAATATGCTGGGTTTAAATATTCATCGTATGTTCAGAAATCGATGTATTTTTGTGTAGTTTATGGTGATTCTTATATGTTTGCTTCCGGCAATCATACAGGCTACCATGATAGCATATTAAGTGATTTGTGCAACGTAAACAAAATGAAAAACGGGAACAATTCTCCGGATAGGTTTGTCATGAGAGACTGGAAAATGTGGTAGTTTATGAAATATGCGATGCTGATACCAAGCTGGTATTTATTTCTTTGGAATCAACTTTCACAATGAACTCTGTATGGAAAAATGAGTATAAAGTGTATGCTGTTTCACCAACCGGACAGGAAATGGAAATTATTTTTAACTAATTTATAGAAATGCGACAAACATGCGATTGTTCCCCAGTTCTTACCCTATGAGCCGGGGAAACCATGTCGCATATTACCTTATTCCTTTCTTTATGGCAAGACGACGTAACATGAGTTATTGAATAGGAAGCCCTTTATAAAAGTCAAGTATCTTAGTTCGGAACAAGTATTCATACTTTGATTGAATACGGTCGGAGATTGCTCGCATCAAATTTTGCTTGGCTTCATTGTATTCTATGGATGTTGCTTTGCCGTTTTCAAACCTTTCGCTTGTCAAACGAAAAGCCTCTTCATTGGCAGAAACGGAAGCATCACTTGATTTATATTTGCTTTCGGCTGCCAATGCACTGTACCATGCTTGTTGAATTTCCTTGTATAATGTTTTTTTACTGTTCTCCAATTGTATGGAATAATATGTTTGCTGTAAACGTGCCGAATGGATGCGATTACGAACACTAAAGCGATTGAATATAGGGATACTGAGGCTAAGTCCGATATACTCATTTAAGTTATGATTCAATTGAGTACCGAAAGCATCGGCAGTACGACCGGTCATCGTATAATAACTTGTGCTCAATCCTCCGCTCAATGAAAGTTGCGGGTAATGATTGCTTTCGGCAATGCGGATACTTTTTTCACTTCCTTTCAAGCGGTATTGTGCCGCAAGGATAGCAGGTTTATCCGTTATTGCCAGCTCGTAAATGTCATCAGGAGCAGTAAGAGGAACAAAAACAATCTCTACGTCAGGAACAGCAATGATAAGACTTTCGGGGTTCGGAAGTTCCAGCAACTGACTAAGATCAAGTAATGCCAATCGGTAATTATTATCAGCCTGCACCGCACTTGTCTCGTCTTGCGCCATACGGGCTTTTGCTTCGGCTACTTGTGCCGAAGAAGCCTTTCCGACTTCAGCCAAGCGTAACATCTTATTCAATTGTTCTTTGCTGATAGCGACCTGACCTTTTGCCACTTTACTCAATTCCTGATTAAAGAGCACTTGTATATAATCGGAGGTTACACTGACGGCAATATCTTCTTTGGCTTTATTCAAGTCTTCAACGGCAGCCTTTAAGTTTAGCTTGGTCAATTCGTATTGATTGGGTATTTGAAATCCCGTAAACAAAGGTACATTCGTGCTTAAACTGAAGCTTGTATTAGAGCTGTTGGTATTGGTATACGTATTGTCGATGGGAGATGCCGCACGTCCCCAACTGAGATTCTGCCCGGCATTACCGTTTAAATTCGGCAGACGCACCCATTTGGCGGTGTTTACCTCCACTTTGTTTTGTTCAACGGAATTTCCACTTTGACGAATATTGATATTGTGCTCAATAGCGTAATCAATACATTGGCGCAATGTCCATACCTCTTGTGCTTGTATGAAGACAGGAAATACTGCTACAATTGCACAAATGGTTATAATCTTTTCCTTCATGCTATCCCGTTATTTATTATTATTAGATTTCTCGGAACCGCGTAGTTTTTCACCCACTGTAACCCCTTCTTTTATTTCTATTTTAATACCGTCGCTTATACCTGTTTTAATGAAATGGCGTTCAAACTTTTGTTTGGGTACGCTGTCGGTCATTATCCAAACAAATGTACTGTCGCTTTTAAACTCAACTACACTTTCGGGCACAGCAAGGACTTTTTTGGCACGGACAAGAACAATCTCAGCATTAGCCGAGTAACCGGAACGTATCATAACCGAATCAGGTACACGGATGGCGGCTTTTATTTCAAACTGATTGGCTCCGTTGGCTTCCACTCCTTTAGGAGATATATATTCCAAGATAGCATCAAAAGTAAGATTCTGCAATGCACCGATAGTAAGTTTCACGGGCATTCCTTCATGAATACGTCCTACTTCCGTTTCGTCTATCTTTCCGCGAAAGATAAGATCATTCATGTTTGCTACGGTAGCAATGGTGGTTCCGTCATTAAAAGTATTACTCATAATAACAGAATTTCCTGCTTTTACCGGTACGTCAAGAATAAGCCCATCAATAGTGGAGCGTATCATAGTGTTACTGTATAAGGCTGTTTTTTGGGTAATGCCTTCTTTGATAATATCCAATGCATCTCTGGCGTTCTCCTTTTCTTCACGTGCTTGCATTACCGATACTTCACTTTTTTCAAATTCCTCACGACTGATAAGTTTATCCGTATAAAGCTGCTTGATACGATTGAAATCCGTTTCGGCTTGCTTGGCATTTATTTCGGATATACGCAGACGACTTTCGGCAGAATTAAGCTGTCCGAGTTCGGGAATAACCTTTACTTTTGCGATAACTTCACCCTTATGTACTGTTTGCCCGGCTTCTTTATATACTTGGTCAACAATACCTGATATTTGAGGCTTAATAAGAATTTCGTCTCTTGGTTCCACTTTACCGGTAGCTACGGTAGTTTTTTCCAAATCGACTATTTCTGATGTTACCGTTTCGTATAAAATCACTTTGGGTCTTGATTTGCTGTACAAGAAAGCAAAGGTTCCTAAGAATATGATGGCAATAACCACCAGTAATAAGATTTTCAAATACTTTTTCATATTGATATTTAAATTGGAATACTTAATTTGAAATGAGAATAACAAGAAATATAGTTAATATAATAATGGAATGATTCGATTTATGAATAGACCAATTTTACTCATCTCTTATTGCTTCAATCGGTTTAATTGCCATTGCCCGATAAGCCGGAGCAAGTCCTGCGAGCATACCCAAAGTGAGTAACAGCACTGCTGTTCCTATCGCCAACCAGAAACTTATTTGAAATCTTGCATTGAGGCTTCCAGAAGAGTTAATTCCCACTTCGGAAACTTGCAATACCAACACGGCAAACGATATTCCAAGCATTCCTGCAATAATGGTAAGTACCATGCTTTCGGAGAGAATTTGTTGCAGAATATCTCTCGGACGTGCTCCAATGGCACGGCGAATACCAATCTCCGTAGTACGTTCTTTCACCGTTACCATCATAATGTTGCTTACACCGATAGCTCCGGCAAGAAGTGTACCCAATCCGACCATCCATACAAGTATGCGGATGCCGGCAAACAGGTTGTCCACCATAGAAAACATGGCTTCGGCATTCAGAAGCATTACCGCTTGTTTATCGTCCGGATGAATAAAATGTGCTTCTTTGATTATATGTTCCACTTTTGATTGCAATTCCGTTATTTTCACTCCTTGTTTGGCGGTGATACAAATCATATCAATGTACTTTCCCAGATTGTAGGTCTGTTGCATAGTCGTAAAAGGGATTACTACACTTTCGGTTGCATTTCCATTTATATTGATGTTTCCTTCCGAACCACAGACACCTATAATGCGGTAATAAACACCGTTCACACGAATATATTTTCCACAGGGATTTATCCCTTTACGAAAAAGCTCTTCGGATACACGCTTACCGATGCTGCACACTTTACGAGCTTCAAGAATATCCACATTATTGATGAAACGTCCATAAATCATTTGTTGGGCTTCAATCTCATTGTAATTCGGATATAAACCTTTCACGATACATGAACTGCTTTTGTCGTCATAAACGGCTGTTGCTCCCCAGTGGTTGACAGTAGGAGAAAGAACGTCTATCTCCGGTACTCCCTGCCGTAAGCGTTCTACATCGTTATGCTCCAAACTCCACCAGCGTCCTTTTTGAAAACCTTTATAAGCTTCGCCGGTTTGTTGAGGCCATACAAAACAGGAATTAGTAGCAAAACCTTCAAAGTTGGCTTTCATCATATCTTGTAGCCCCTGTCCGCCTCCAATAAGTGCTACCAGCATGAAGATGCCCCAAAACACACCAAAAGCAGTAAGCAAACTTCGCGTCTTATTTCTGGTTATAGTGAGAAGTATCTCCTCCCATGTATCAATATCGAGTCGCATGATTATAATTGTAAATAATGTAATTAATCTGCTCTTAATGCTTCAATCGGTTTAATACTTACGGCTTTTTTTGCGGGGAAAAAACCTGCCAATGTACCTGCAATAATTAACGTTAATGTAGCTTGAATGGAAATACGTATGTCTACCGTCGGATTCAAAAAGACTGTTGTCGTCCAAAGTCCCGTATTCATTGTACTACTTCCGGCTGTCGCATTCATGTATTCCGTTACCCCGATACCTGCTACCATACCGATATAGCCAAAAAGGGTGGTAATCGTTATGCTTTCGATAATGATCAATATAAGAATGGAAGAGGGTTTAGCTCCCAATGCTTTGCGAATACCAAACTCACGGGTACGCTCTTTTACCGTAATAAGCATGATATTGCTTACACCCACAATACCACTAAGTAAAGTAAAAATACCGATAATCCATATAGCAGTGCGGAGAATGCCCATAGCCGTTTGTTGCTGCAGGTAATTCGTAAACCGATTCCAAATCCAAATAGCACTGTTGTCTTCGGGATCAAACCGATGATGTGCACCCAATACTTTGCGGTATAGCCCTTCAAAGACTTCGTTAGCAGGTACCGTTTCCAATCCGCGAGTAGTAAAAGTGATGTTATTCAGTTTGTCTCCCTTATTATAGATGATTTGCAACGTTGTGAAAGGCAGGTAAGCTTCACGGGCATCTCTATCTCCTCTATCAACAAACAGTCCCACCACTTGATAAGCTATTCCGCTGGCATTAACAAATTTTCCTATTGCATCCTTGCTATTTTTGAATAATATCTCGGCGGTCTTTTCATGCAAAACAATTACTTTTCTCCGTTCACGTATATCTATCTCATTGATAAAACGTCCGTCAGCGGATTTTACCCTTTCTACTTCCGTATAGTTGGGATACACACCATACAAATTGAGATTGACATACTCTTTACCATAACTTACCACAACACTATTCTGTCCCACAGTTGCTCCAACGGCAATTACATTGTTGGGGAACGAATTACCGGTATTATTCAAATCAATATTGTCCAATCGAATCTGCCTTCCTTGTTGTAGTCCTTCATAAGGTTTGCTTGTCCACCCCGGAAAAATCTTAACGGAATTCATTGCCATATCCGCAGATGAACTTTCAAAAGCGTGTATTAATCCATTACCCGCTCCCAATAGAACAATCAGCATAAATATTCCCCATGCCACGGCAAATCCCGTAAGAAAGGTGCGAAGTTTATTTCGCTTAATCGTTCCGTATATTTCTTGCCAAATATCAAACATGATTATAATTGTTTTTCATTTTACCATCCCTTCTTGCCAGAAAAAAGATGAATCATGATTGATGTTATCTTCAATTCGTTCGATGATACCGTCTTTCAATCTAATTATCTTATTCGTTTGATTGGAAATCCCGCTTTCATGAGTTACTACTATGATAGTCATTCCATCGGCATTAAGTTGTTTTAAAATGTTCATTACTTCTACGGAAGTTTTACTGTCGAGCGCACCCGTCGGTTCGTCGGCTAAAATTATTTGCGGTTGCGATATGAGTGCACGGGCTATGGCAACACGCTGTTTCTGTCCACCACTCATTTCATTGGGCAGATAGTGAGCCCAGTCTTTCAAGCCTAAACGATCAAGGTATTCCAGAGCCAACATATTTCGTTTTTTTCTCCTCACGCCTTGATAAAAAAGAGGTAAGGCAACATTTTCCATTGCATTCTTAAAAGAAATCAGATTGAAAGACTGAAAGATAAATCCAATCATCCGATTACGATATTCAGCCGCCTTTGTTTCACTTAAATTCTTTATTAATACATCGTTCAAATAATAATCGCCGGTATCGTAATTATCCAATATACCCAATATGTTAAGTAAAGTAGATTTCCCAGAACCTGAAGCACCCATAATAGAAACAAGTTCTCCCTTGTTGATTTCGAGGTCGATACCTTTCAACACATGTAGGGGAGCCCCATTGTGGTAGGTTTTATTAATGTCTTTTAAATGTATCACTTTGTGATTAGTTAAGTTTCAAATCTTATTTATAATTGTCTTAACAATATAGACGTTTTAAAGGTATAAAAAGTTGCAAATAATATGAAGTTTTTCATAAAGATTTTGTAAACTTAATCTTCTTTGTGTATTTTTGTAGTCGTAAAAATCAGACTGTAAGCGGCACAAGACGTATTTGTTCTACTGTTACTGCTTATTACCTAAATTATTTAATAATATTCATTAACTTTTTAAAAAAATTATCATGAATTCACAAATGGAAAGATCTTATGTTGTAGGTATTGACATAGGTGGAACCAACACTGTCTTTGGTATTGTGGACGCACGGGGAGGTATTATTGCAAATGGCAGTATAAAGACTCAAGCATATAGTGAGATTGAAGTATACGTTGACGAAGTGTGTAAAAATCTTTCTCTTATTATAGAATCGGTAGGTGGAATAGAAAAAATAAAAGGTATAGGTGTAGGTGCTCCTAACGGCAACTATTACAATGGAACTATTGAGTTTGCCCCAAATCTGCCATGGAAAGGTGTCATTCCATTGGCAGCTATGTTTGAAAAAAAGTTGGGTATTCCTACTGCATTGACCAACGATGCTAATGCAGCGGCAGTAGGTGAAATGACTTATGGTGTGGCGCGCGGTATGAAAGACTTTATTATGATTACACTGGGAACGGGTGTGGGTAGCGGTATCGTTGTTAATGGACAAATAGTTTACGGACATGACGGTTTTGCTGGTGAATTGGGGCACGTTATTGTACGTAATGAAAACGGACGTATTTGCGGATGTGGGCGTAAAGGCTGTTTGGAAGCTTATTGTTCAGCTACGGGCGTGGTACGTACAGCACGCGAAATATTAGCAGCACGCACAGATAACAGCCTTCTGCGCCAAATTCCTGCTGAGGATATTACCTCTAAAGATGTATATGATGCAGCTTTACAAGGTGATACATTGGCACAAGAGATTTTTACGTTCACAGGTACGCTGCTTGGCGAAGCATTGGCTAATTTCATTGCCTTTTCCAGTCCCGAAGCCATTGTATTGTTCGGTGGATTGGCTAAGTCGGGAGATTATATTATGAAGCCTATTCGTGAAGCAATGGAAGATAATCTGCTACCTATATTTAAAGGTAAGACGAAATTATTGATTTCCGAATTGAAAGATTCTGACGCTGCAATTCTCGGTGCGAGCGCATTGGCTTGGGAATTGAAATAAAAAGATTTATTAAACAATAAAAAGCCTTGAGAATTATATCTTCAGGGCTTTTTATTGGTATTATATCGTGCGTGAAACACTTCCATAGCCGATTGAAACACAAAATACTCTTTTGGCATATTTAAGTTCTAACTGCGATAAAATCAGAATAAAGATGTGGAAAAGATTTTAGAAGGTATCTGAAAGCAAAGTTTTTTCTAACATAAATAATATCTTATTCCGAACTCACGTTAAATTAGTATGGAAAACTTATCATAAACTCACAATCTTTTTTATCTCATTCAGTTTATTTAAGGCCTCTATCGGTGTAAGATTATTCACATCCAAATTTCTAATCTCATCTCTGATATGACATAGAACGGGGTCATCAAGCTGGAAGAAGCTTAATTGTACTCCCTCACGCTTTCCACTCACTTCGTCCAAAGGCTTTGCCATAATCCCCTCTTTCCGGTTATCTGATTCCAACTGCTGCAATATATCATTCGCACGCTTTACAATACTCTTTGGCATACCTGCCATTTTTGCCACGTGAATACCGAACGAATGTTCACTTCCCCCACGTACCAACTTGCGAAGGAATATTACTTTATTGTCCACTTCTTTTACCGAAATATTATAATTCTTAATCCGTTTGAATGATTTTTCCATTTCATTCAATTCGTGGTAATGAGTCGCAAAGAGAGTGCGTGCTTTCGCTTTCGGATGTTCATGTAAGTATTCTACAATAGCCCAAGCAATGGAAATGCCATCGTAAGTAGAAGTGCCTCGCCCTAACTCATCAAACAATATTAAGCTTCTTAACGATACATTGTTTAAGATTTCGGAAGCTTCATTCATTTCCATCATAAAAGTGGATTCTCCCATTGAAATATTATCACTTGCTCCGACACGAGTGAATATTTTATCCACTAAACCAATCTGCGCACTCTCGGCAGGAACAAAAGAACCTATTTGAGCAAGAAGGGTTATCAATGCCGTTTGCCTCAACAATGCAGATTTGCCTGCCATATTCGGTCCTGTAATAATGATGATTTGTTGACTGTTACTGTCAAGCATCACGTCATTGGCAATATACTTTTCTCCTACAGGCAATTGTTTTTCGATTACTGGATGTCGCCCTTGCCTTATATCAAGTACATCGTTATCTGTTATTACGGGACGTATGTAGTTGTTTGCTTTTGCTACTCCGGCTAAAGCACGCAGACAGTCGAGCTTTGCCACTTGATTGGCATTGATTTGAATAGCTGTGATATACTCGGCTAATGAAAGAACAAGTTCGTTATAGAGTTTAGTTTCCAACACGACTATCTTATCTTCCGCTCCTAATATTTTATCTTCGTATTCTTTCAGTTCTTGTGTGATGTATCGTTCGGCGTTAGCTAATGTTTGTTTGCGTATCCATTCGGGAGGTACTTTGTCTTTGTGAATATTGCGCACCTCAATATAATAGCCGAATACGTTATTAAAGGAAATCTTTAAGCTCGGTATGCTTGTCCGCTCACTCTCCCGTTGCTGAATTTGAAGCAGGTAATCTTTTCCGGAATAAGCAATACGGCGCAGTTCGTCTAATTCTATATTTACTCCGCTTTTGATAATACCACCTTTGTTTATCAACATTGGAGGGTCGTTATTTATCTCTTTGTCTATCCTCTCACGAATGGAAAGACAGAGGTTTAGTTGTTCTCCTATAGCGTTTATTTTCATATCGTCCACCGTCAGGCAAGCATGTTTTATTTGCTCGACAGCTTGTAAAGCCACTTTAAGTTGCACTACTTCACGAGGAGATACGCGATTGGCGGCAGCTTTCGATATGATTCTTTCCAAATCGCCAATCAAACGGAGTTGTCCTTCTATCAAATCGTTAAATTCGAGATTGCGGAAGAAATATTCCACAATATTAAGGCGGTCGTTTATTAATTTTACATCTTTTAGTGGAAATACCAACCAACGCTTCAACATACGGGCCCCCATAGGACTGACGGTTTTGTCAATCACATTGAGTAAATTGCTTCCTCCGTCGTTTATGCTTTCAATCAGTTCTAAATTGCGAACGGTAAATTTATCAAGGCGAACATATCTGTCTTCTTCAATGCGTGATAAAGTTGTGATGTGTCCGATTTGCGTATGCTGCGTCATCTTTAAATATTGCAGAATAGCGCCGGAAGCGATGATTCCGCTTTTCAAATGTTCTACCCCGAAGCCTTTCAAGTTTTGTGTCTCAAAATGTTTCAACAGGTTCTCACGGGCAGTCGTCTCCGTAAACACCCAATCGTCGAGTTCGTAAGTACAGAAATTGTTTCCGAAGTTATTTTCGAACAGGTTCTGTTTGCCACGTTCAAAAAGCACTTCTTTCGGTGCAAAGTTATTCAACAATTTGTCTATATAATTGGAAGTACCTTCCGCCGTAAAAAATTCGCCGGTGGAAATATCAAGGAAAGCCGTTCCACAAACCGTCTTTCCGAAATAGACCGCAGCCAGGAAATTATTTTCTTTATGGTTAAGTATATTATCATTGATGGATACTCCGGGGGTGACTAATTCGGTAATACCGCGCTTTACAAGCTTTTTTGTCATCTTTGGGTCTTCCAATTGGTCGCAAATGGCTACCCGCTTTCCGGCACGAATCAATTTGGGCAAGTAAGTATCAAGGGCATGATGTGGGAAACCTGCCATTTCAACTGTTTTCTCTTTGCCGTTGGCACGTTTGGTTAAAGTTATCCCCAATATTTCGGAAGAAATAACTGCATCGGTAGAATAGGTTTCGTAAAAGTCTCCACAACGAAATAATATCACCGCATCGGGATGTTGAGCTTTCAAGTCCAGAAACTGTTTCATCATGGGGGTTAGCACAATATCATTGTCCACGGTAATATCTTTTAAAAATTGATAATGGAAGACAAAGATAAGATAAATCTCAAAAAATAAGACTTTCCCAACTATCCGTCTTGCTTTCCTTTAATCTTCAATTCTCCAATCAATTCCCTTGCCTTCCCATACTTCTCAATAATAAAAAGTATATATCTCACATCTACTCCAATACAACGTTGCACGTCCGGTTCGTATGTAATATCACTGTGCATTGCTTCCCAATTACCATCGAAAGCAAGCCCTATCAATTCTCCTTTATCGTTGAATATGGCGCTGCCCGAATTACCGCCTGTAATATCGTTGTTTGAAATAAAGCAAACTTTCATTTCACCGTCAGAATTACTGTAATCATTAGAGGTGGCAAGCAAGGTTACCAATTCCGGTTCAAGAGCGAAGTCGGGGTTATTGTTGTATGTTTTTGTCTTTTCTAATATCTCTTTTGCAGTGGTGTAATAGTTGTATTTTGCTCCCTCAAAGGGAGAGTAACCTTTTACTGTGCCGAAACTAAGCCTCATGGTAGAGTTCGCATCGGGATAGAAATTACGATTGGCATACAGACGACGTATTACGGCATTGAGTTCGCGTTCATAGCGTTCTATATTCGTAGAGTATTCTGAAGCCATCTGTCCCAACTCTACATACTTCACGATTAAATCTATTCCTACGGAAATGGCAGGGTCATCAAATATATTGTAAGTAGTGTCGGGTGAGAAAAAGAGTTTTAACCCATTCGGGGTGATTATATCGGTATGGGCATAGAGTGAATCGACAAAAGTCCGGTCATCTCCTCCGTAGTCATGGTCTATGGTATGGTACATATCGGGTAAGAAAATGCTGTCCACTTTTGAACGATATTCTTTTAGCATAGCTGTGAACACTTCTTTATCTATATTGGAGTTGAAGTTGGAGTATTTTCCCAATATCTTTTTGATAGTTGCAGAGACATATTTTTCTTCTGCTTTGAGGTTAAGACTGAGAATTTCTAAAGCAAATTGCATCAATTCGGGACCATTGGCAAAAGATTCACCAAAATACATCATTGCCCTGTTTGTTGCTTGGCGATTCTTGTAGTTGAGTTCGAGAGAAGACAGTAGATGTAGGTTTTGATGAGCTTCGTTGGAGTTTTGAATGCGATGGAGTAGTTCAGCTTCTTCTGTTCGCTTTTTTTCAAGAACTTTCAGTTTACGGATAGCGCTGTTCATACCAATACTGTTTTTCCAATAATTGGAACTTTCAGCATATTTTGCAGCATATTTGATTCGAATGTCGGTATCTCTATCCATTTCGCGTTTCCATATAGCCTGCTTCACACTGCGCGCATCTATTATAGCTTGGTTTTTATCGTTCATCATTTCTTCGATACCGAAAGAAGAAAGATACCGTTCAGTAATCCCAGGATAACCTAAGGTCATACAAAAAGAGCCTTCTTCGTATCCTTCTAATGAAATGGGGACAACGTAGGGAGGGCGATAAGGAATGTTATTGTCAGAATAATCTGCCGGTTGGTTATTCTTATCAGCATAAATACGGAATATGCAGAAATCTCCCGTATGTCGAGGCCACATCCAATTGTCTGTATCTCCCCCGAACTTTCCCACAGAGGAGGGTGGAGCAAATACCAGGCGCACGTCGTTGAAATCACGATATACGGAAAGCCAAAACTCATTGCCCCCATAGTAGGCGTCAACTATTCCTATCAATGTAGAGTCTGTTTCGGAAACTTCATTTTGTACGATGTACATTACCGAATCAATTGTCGTAGCTCGTTCTTCTTCCGTCATTGCAGGGCATACGCTTTTCAATATACGAGAACTGACGTTTTCGGTTCTCAAAAGAAACCGGACATAAAGTTCGGGATTTGGTAGTTCTTCGTTTCGATTGCGTGCAATAAATCCGTTTTTGATATAATCGTTTTCTAATGAACTATGTTGTTGTATGGAATTGAATCCACAATGATGGTTGGTAAAAACCAAACCCTCTTCCGAAACCACTACACCTGAGCAAAAATCGCCAAAACTGACTATGGCATCTTTCAAAGAAGATTTTTGAGGATGATACAATTCGTCTGCCGACATCTGCAAGCCAAGTTCTTTCATGGCTTTGCGGGTTTGCTTATTGAGGTTTCCCAGCATCCACATGCCTTCGTCGGCATGAACGGACGAACAAATAAATAAAAATAGCAGTATGCTGCTTATTGTTACTTTAAGTTTTTCCATGGTTATTAATTGCGGCACAAAAATAGTGAATAATCTATTTCAGAAACTGCATACAAACAAATATAGAGGAAAAGCTGAATTAGCAGACTTCAATAGATGATTTTTTATGTCCTTTTACTTTGAATAAAGCATATATTTTGGTACCTTTGTTTCTAAGTTAAATATTTCTTTTTGTTGTATGCGCGACGGGTTTAAAATAATACTGATATTTTTAGCGATTCAATTATTGGTTGCTTTTATAGCGATGCTTCCGGCTAAAATACTACCTTGTTTCGGGCAAGAGAATGCAAATACATGGATAATTTTACTCTCCATGCTCGCAAGCGATATTTTGATGTTGGTATATCTTTATAAAGGAGGATATATAAATAAAAGGGAGAAACAAACATGGTCGCTTATATCTACGAAATTTCTAGTAATTGCAGTATTGATAACATTTCCTGTAATTTTCTTGTTAGATTACCTGCTTTCGCTTTTAGCCTGGCTTCCTAATATAATGGAGCAAGAATTTGATAGGCTGTTGTCCAATTGGTTTGGTATCGTATTAATTGCTTTATTAGGACCTGTATTTGAAGAAATTCTTTTCCGCGGAGCTATTACAAAAGTATTGTTGAAACATTATAGCCCTACAAAAGCCATTATTATTTCCGCACTTATCTTCGGAATAATTCATTGGAATCCTGTACAAATAGTGGGAGGTGGACTTTTGGGTTTGTTATTGGCATGGATATATTACAAAACCGGAAGTTTGTTACCTGGCATCTTAATACATATTATCAACAACAGTTTATCCGTATTTTTCAGCAGAGTATATCCTGATACAAATTATGTAAAGGACATAATGGACGAGAGGACTTTCTATGTACTATTTGCATTATCTGTCATCTTATTGATATGGGTTTATAAGAAAATAAAAACAACGGCACTCTCTCCTCCCAATTGGAGAGAAAAAGAGAAAGAATTGACTATTTAAAACAATAAAAGCAGGAAGTTTTAATTTCCTGCTTTTGTTTTATATACCAACGCATACATTCGTATTTGTTTTATCATAGACAGTAAACCGTTACTTCGAGTAGGAGACAGATGTTCTTTCAGTCCAATCCTGTCAATAAAGTAAAGATCGGCATTCAATATTTCATCGGGAGTATGTCCCGACAGAACTTTTACTAAAAGTGCAATAATCCCTTTTACTATAATGGCATCACTATCGGCTTGGAATATTAATTTTCCATTCACTTCGTCTACCTGGATCCACACGCGGCTTTGACAACCTTCAATAAGGTTTTGTTCCATTTTATATTGTTCATTAAGCGGTTTCTGTTCATTACCTAAATCAATCAATAATTGGTAACGATCCATCCAATCATCGAGGTCATTAAACGCTAAAATTATTTCATTCTGTAATTCGTTGATAGACATTTTTTATAATATAATTAATGTGTTGTTATATGATAATATATGAGCAGATAAATATCTTTATGCGTATTAAATAATAATATATTAACTGTTAAATCGTTTCTTGAAAGGGAAAATAAAAAGAAGACTTTTTTCCTATTAAAATTCATTATATATTACGGCTAAAACTGTCTGTCCTACTGCTTTGAGTGTTGATTTATCAATGACTTTCATTGTATCATTTGTCGTATGCCAAAAAGAACCAAAACCATCTTCTCCCTCGTCCGGAATAATATCAATACAAGGAATACGAATTATACGATTAATAAACAGATGGTCGTCTGTGATATTTCTTCCTTGCGCATTGACAAAATAGCGTTCATAGCCTAATTCTCTGGCTGTTTTCCAAACTTTGGTATTAATTCCTTTGGCAAACTCTTCGGAATACATTTCTTTGTGAAAAATAGCATTTCTACCTCCCACCATATCAAGCAAAATACCAAAACGAGCATTATATCTCTGTATATGGGGAAACCTTGCCCAATATTGAGACCCTAAACACCAATATTCTTCCTTATGAGTGCCATTATAGAATTGTGGTGCACCATAGTCTTCCGCATCAAAAAAAACAATATCAATACCTAAAGCAGGTTCTTGTTGGCAGACGAGTCGTGCAATTTCAAGAAGTATCCCTACTCCACTGGCTCCATCGTTAGCACCAAGTATTGGAGTATGGTGATTTCTTTCGTTTGGGTCATTATCTGCCCACGGACGTGTGTCCCAATGAGCACAAAGAAGAATACGTTTTTTATGTTCTGGTTTAAAGGATCCGATAATATTACGTGCTTTAAGAACAGTCCCATCATAGCCTGTCAAATCGACATACTGATTGGTTACCGTAGCTCCATGCGACTTCAATCTTTCTGCTAAATAATCACCACAAACGTCGTGTTGTATAGAGTTAAACACACGCGGGCCAAAATCTACTTGTACTTTAATATATTGATAAGCACTATCGGCATTAAATTCCGGTACATTTACTACTGCCTCAAGAGTCTTATTATTTGATGTTTGACTATTAATTCCACATGAAAATACAGTCAATATGAAGAAAGCTATTAATACAAAGATATAAATCCGTTTCATTTTGTTTGATTCTATATTTAATAAGTAGTCAATAGAAATTAATGACGTATTTTGTCCAATCCTTTTTGTCTTTTGTACAGTTACTTCTACCATTCGCTTGCCTTTTAACGGTTCGTTGGCTATAAATACGTTGGCTAATCCATATCCTATTGAGTTACATTCTTCCACCAACTGTTCCGGTGATTCGTCCATACAAATAACCGGATTATTCTCTTGGTACGAACGTTTGTAAATATCCAGTACTTGTTCCATGTGCGCCACAAATTCACTATTCTCTTTGGGAGGGATTACCCAACCTTTGACTTTCCATGGTTTAAGTTCGTTTTTTATAGATTTCTTATCGAAACACCTGTTGTGCATTTAGCAAAAAGCTAAAAAAGATTGTTCATTTGACAAAAGAGTCGTATATTTAATTGTCTTACAAATGATTAAACATAATGAACGATCTGATACAAAATTACGAATTAATTCTGAAGGAATTGACAAAGATTTGTTCCCATATCATGAGTTTCAAGCAAATCAGACAACCTAAATTATCTGATTTGGAGTTGGTTGCGCTAAACCTGACTGCCGAGTATATGTCATATAACTCTGAATTACATCTCTTTAGAGCCATAAAAGGTACTTATCTTAATGCCAAAATTGAGTGTAGTGTTTACAACAAACGCAGGAGAAAACTTTTTGACTACACGGAAAAAATCCGCTAACGCTTGAGTGAAAAATTCTCTCATCTAAGCAATTTGTTCATTATTGATTCAACTCCCATTGAAATTTGCAAAATGAGTCGTGCTAAGCGTTCTTTCATTTGTTCAACAGAGACAATCAAAGCTGAATTTGGTTATTGTGCGGCAACAAAAACGCACTATTTCGGATTTAAACTTCACGCCCTTTGTGATGAAAATGCCGTGGTTCATTCTTTCGATTTCACACCTGCGGGTGTACACGATGTCAATTATTTGAAAGAGGTGAAGTATGCGCTTTCAAGTTGTGAACTTATTGGCGAAAAAGGCTATATTAGTGCTCATTATCAGGCAGATTTGTTTAATCAAAGTCAAATCAAACTTAGCGTGCCCACTCGCAAGAACCAACTTGTTCGGGTCGAATTGAGCAAGCTAAAACGACGAAAACGAAAACGCATTGAAACGCTTTTTTCCCAGTTCAAAGGACAATTCTCCATAAATACCAATTTTGCAAAAACTTTTGCAGGCTTAGCTACGAGAATACTCTCGAAAATAACCGCACTAACTATGATTCAATACCTGAATCTGTTCGTCTTTAATAGAAATATGAACTCCATTAAAATTAATATTTGCTAAATGCACAACAGGTTACTCTATATTTCAATATTATAAAGATAACTATTTATTTTCTCGCTTGCTAACTTTTACCGGATTTTTATATCGAACTCACGTTAAGTTAGCTTTCTTTTATATCAATTACGGATATATATGAATAAATGGCATACTTTCTACATCACCTTCCTGATTCAAATGCCACGGGAATTTTTCATCTCTTCTAGTATCTGTAATATCGCTTTTCAGCGTAAAAATAGATGCGAGATTAATTTTTGCTATTTACCCCCGTGTTGGTTGTGTAAACTGGAATTACCTAATGCTTCGCTTAATGCATCCAACATTCCATATCCGAATCGATTATCGGGTAATAGGTAATGCCCCTCGGACCATTCGTTAAAACATGCGATCGTGACAAAACGGGGAACTTCCGGATGCTGGTTTAGATAAACAAACGAAGCTTGAACAAATGCTTTGAATGCTGCGGGACTTTCATTCTTGAAAATTGTACATCCCGGCCAAAGATCTTTATTGGGCGTTGACGGGCGATGTTCTGGAGCGATGTAACGCGGTGTGGAATCCCAACCTGTCCCTACTGAAGGTGTATAAGAAATATCAAACTCTTTGTGATGCTCGGGCCACAATTTGAAAGCAACATCGGCTGCGGCAATCCCATAATCGGGCAATTCAACAGTTTTCGGCTGAAAACGGCCGGCAATCCAATCCAGCGGATTATAAGAGCCAACCGTATCATAACCAATGGTCTTCATATTCTTACTGCTGAATCCCGTAACATGAAAATGTAAACCCGAATGACCTAACTTTTGAGCAAAACTTCTCAATTCATTAAATAGCTTCTGAACCCCATTTACTCCTAACTTAGACTCCAAACGACGAGCATCCCAAATGCAGATTACCGGTTTATTGTCTATTTTCCAATAGTTCTCCCAATTGCAATAACGGGTGATAATGTACGAAAGACTTCTAAAAGCCTCTTCATAAGAACCATCCGGCGCATCATAACTCGGTGGATAAGCCGGTTTACCATCTGTCCTTTTGGTCGGATAAAGGACATACCATGGATGATTTGTCCACATGCAGGCAAACCTCACATCATTTGTATTATTTGCTTCCAGAAAACCGTTCTCTAACGCTTCATGCAGGCATGGTTTTCCATCATACCAATACCAATCCCATATAAGTACATCTATTCCGGACTGTTTACATAGTTTATTGTAAGTTTCCCAGGTAGAAGGCAAGCTTTCATCAAGCTCTCCCAAAAGTGGAGTTCGGGGCTGCTGATGTCCTTCAAACCAGGGGCGTGCACTACGAATAAGATTATACTCCGTCCACCCTTTCGAATATATCTTATTATGCAAAGCCGACGCATGATAGTTGGGAAATACATAAGATGCAACTGTTAGTCCTTCCGGCTTTTTCAGCAAACCGGGATTACCTGCTAATGTATTCAGATCGTTTGGCAAACTATATACTGTTTCCGCTTTACTCTTTTGAGTTGTCTGAGACTGTATGGAAGAGGTCAATGCAACAAGCATCAACAATAAAATGATAGCATCACGATTTTTTATAAATTTCATGTTTATTGATTATAGTTTGTACATTCGGCTTCAAGAAAGGGGGTGATATCGAAACAGAATGGAGTTATAGAAAGGTTCGTTTATAGCGCATGATCAGCTTTAAAATCTTGTCCTTTCCAAATCTTTACAGACGACCAATCTGCCGGTTCGTCCACCCAAAATGGAGCTGTGCTGTCCAAGCCTAACGGCAAAAAAACAAATGTACACAGATAAAGGCTTCCTGTTGACACATAGTTCTCGGCAACATTAGGCTGATGACCATAGAAGCCTAATCGAAGCCATCCTTCGGAATCGAATGTGTTCTTTGCATTGATTTGCCGTTTGATCACTTTGGTCAAAGCACACCTTACTTGTGCCGGTTGGACATCTTCGGGCAGGATGTTTTGTAATACAGCCTGCGACAGTACCTGAAAACATCCGAATCGATAAGCCATAGAGCGCCCCAGCACGGGATATGTCCCTTCAGGCGATATTAGTTTTTCCTGTTGGGCAGCATATCTTTTGAAACGTTTCCATTCAACATCATAAAAGTCTCCGTTCTCTTTTCCTTTTTCTTTCAGCAAGCGGACAATGTCAAGCAGCATTGGCTGTATGACGTAACTATTGTAATAATCCAAATGGAAATCACTCCCGTCGCCATACCATCCGTCACCTTTGTACCATTCTTTATGTTTTTTAATTGCATAATTGACCGGTTCCATGTCACACTCCCCTGTAAACTCAAGAAGCGCCGCTTCAATCATCGCAGAGAACAATAACCAGTTTGACTGACCCGGTTTGATTTTTCGGGAAGCTTTTAGCTCTTTCACAATGCGTTGCTTGGTGATACTGTCTAATTTTGACCATATTTGTTCTTTTGACCGCAACAATCCGTGTGCAAAAAATGCAGCATCTACCAATGGTTGCCCGCCGGGACCGTCAAATCTCATATAATCCGGAGATTCGGGATTCACTGCATTTACGATTGATCGAATGCAAAGTGTTATGTATTCTTTTCGCAATTTACCCTCTTTTGTCTCATCACATCCTAAATTGAGCCACGGTGCGATTCCGCAGAAAGAACGTCCTAACGCTTCGAGATGACTGACCTCCTTCCGTTTGCCGGTATTCAGCCCATCATTGGTTTCTACCGGCATTTTGATTCTCAATTGATTTTCACTTAGATTTTTGTATATCGGATCAACAATCTTAATCATTGTCTCCACCCAATAGTCGCGATCATATATCTTTTGTCCAACGACAGCATTTACAATAAATATGAAAAACGAAATTATAATTAGAGCTTTCTTCATTGTATAATTATTTATGATAGGTTACAGAAATATTCTCACCAACCGGTACTTGTAGACAAATATACAACAATAAACAATCGGATAGTATAACAAATATCTCAAAAAATAAAACTTTTATTCCAAAACAAGCGATGAATACTATGATTCGTTATATATCCAACTATTAATATCATTTTACAAAATCTTTCGGAAGGACACCGAATTGTTTGAGAAAACATTTGGAAAAATAAGACGGTGAACTAAATCCCACCATGTAACAAATCTCATTGACCTGATATAGCCCTTCTTTTAATAATTGAGACGCTTTTTTAAGTCGTTCGACACGAAGATAGTCGTTAGGACTTAGATCAATTGTTCCTTTAATCTTACGATAAAAACTTGAACGGCTCATGTTCATTTTTTCTGCAATACTATCCATACTAAATTCAGGATTCTGATAATTAGCCAGAATGATATCATCCAGTTTCTTTAAAAACTCTTCATCGGCTTTTGTTAAAGCCACCGTATTGAATGAAGTAAAAGGAGAATTGGCGAATGCTAATTTTAACAGTTCTCTACTATGTATCAGATTAGTAATATTAGCCTTCAACAATTCCATCGAAAAGGGCTTTTCGATATAAGCATCCGCACCCAGTCTCAGTCCCTCTATTTTAGATTGCATAGTCGCCTTCGCAGTAAGCAGGATTACGGGAATATGACTATAATTAATATCGGATTTTAATCGGTCGCATAGTTCCATACCATCCATTTGCGGCATCATAATATCGCTAATGACAAGTTTGATGTACTCCCGTTCCAAAACTTCAAGCGCTTTCAGACCATTTACAGCCGTGAGAATGATGTATAAGGGAGATAGTTGCCGGTGAAGAAATGAAACCATATCCTGATCATCATCTACAATTAATAGGGTTGGCTTGTTCTTTTTTACTTTAATAGAAGATACATCTTCAATTAGTTCAGACCCTACCTGCCCGGTTGCTTCAGACTCTTTATCAATGGAAAGAACTGTTTGATGGGTAATGGGTATAAACAAAATAAACCGATTACAATCCATGAAATCATCCATTCGTAGTTTGCCCTGGTGCAATTCAGCCAACGAACGGGATAACGCAAGTCCGATACCTGTACCCGCCACAATCTCTTTTTCACCTTTATATTGCACAAACGGTTGAAAAATAGCCTCGCGCATCTCTATGGGAACAACCTTTCCGTCGTTATTGACAATTATGCTGAATTCCCCTTCTTCTCTCTTCAAAAGAAGATGTACATACGTATCGGCAAATTTCACTGCATTTGTCAACAAATTACTCACTATTTTAGTTAATGCCTCCCGATCAACCGCAGCTTGAAACCGTTCACATTCAATATTGATGGTAAAGTTCAGCCCGTTCCGTTTAGCTAACGGGGTAAAACGAATAAAAACATTCTGTACAAGATCAATGATATCACTTTCCATAAAAGCCAGTTTAAAACCATCGCTTTCCGTTTTCCTGAAGTCGAGCAACTGATTAGTGAGGTTGAGCAGGCGATCGGCATTTTTGTCCATGATGAGCAGATCTTCCCGGGTAGACTCTTCAACATGCTTTTCTTTCAATAAGTTTTCCAACGGGCTTTTGATTAAAGTGAGCGGTGTCCTGATTTCATGAGTTACATTCGTAAAGAACTCAATTTTCGATTGATAAAGTTCTCGTTCTTTTTCCCGTTCAAACTTTTCCATCTTTCGTTGATGTTTTTGAGCCGTGCGTCGTTTGAAGTAAATAAACAGATAACTGATTAGGGCGATTATCAAAAAAGCATAAACGATATAAGCGCCAATAGAAAGATAAAACGGAGGAAGAATATGTATGTACAGCGTACGGATTGTATCATTCCATACACCGTCGCTATTGGAACCTTTCACTTTAAACGTATAAGTGCCATAGGGAAGATTGTTGTAAGTGATAGATCCTTTTCCGGTTGTATACCACTCTTGATCAAACCCCTCAAGTGTATAAAGCAACTTGTTCATTTCGGGCGCTTGATAGCTTAAAGCAGCAACGGATAAAGAGAACGAATTTTGCTTGGTAGTCAGTTCTATTGCATCGGAAAGTGTAATACTATGCTTGAGAGGAGAACCTTTCGCACCGACTGTGACTTTTTTATTGAAAACTGAAAAATCGGTAATAACTACCGGAGGAATAAAATAACTGTCCGTAAAAGTCGAAGGATCAAAAGTGATTAAACCATTGATACTTCCTAAATAGATTTTCCCTTTTTTGTCCTTATATCCCGACCGGTAGTTAAACTGATTACTAAGCAAACCATCCGCCACCGTATATATTTTGATGTAATTGGCTTGCGGATTAAAACGTACGAGCCCTTTATTGGTAGTAATCCAGAAAAAACCACTATTATCTTCTACAATTTGATAAACAACATTGCTCGGCAGTCCGATTGAGAAATCATAACGCACAAAGATTTTCGTTGAAGGTTCAAAACGACAAAATCCTCCTCCCTGAGTTGTAAACCAGAGTTGTTGATGACTATCTTCAAAGATGCTTAATACCTTATTATACGAAAGACTACTCTCCTTATTGGGATCATGGATAAAATGTTCCCACTTTCGATTTTGAATATTTAATTTATAAACACCGTTTACGTATGTAGCAAGCCAGATATTTCCTTGGGAATCCTCCTTAATGTCGTAAATGAATACGCCGTTTAATTCTGGAATACGAGTAAAATTATCCGATGAATAATTATAATGCAACAAACCGGAAGTTGTACCCAGCCAAAGTTCGTCGGTGGTGGTATGGCATATCGCAAATACATCATTGGCGTCCAACGTATTAGGCTTTTCCTCCTTCTGGTAAGATCTCACCGCTTTTGTTTTCAGGTCAATGCGATTTAATCCTCCTGAAAACGTTCCCACCCATAAATATTTTCCATCTGTGTTAAGCCCATGTATATTGTGATAGATAGCAGCATGATTAAATGGTATCAGTTCGCCGGTTTCCAAATTATAATGGAACAACCCTTTATCTTCAGTCCCTATCCATAACGCTCCTTCACTATCCGCGCATAGTTCACGAACTCTCTTTCCCATATCCTCTAACCCTTTATGAGGATATATTTTTTCAAAGTAAGCGTGCTGTTTCGGATAATAATTTACTCCCCCAAAGAAAGAACCAATCCACATACCTCCCTCTCTATCTTTACATAGCGAGTATATTGCATTATCATTTAGTGAATAAGGATCACCAGCAATACTTCGTTGATGAATAATGCCTCCGGTCTGAATGTTATAGATGAAGACTCCCAATTCAGTCCCGATCCAAAGCTCATCATCCGTATAGAAAACAACCTCACGCACATAAACATTATTGCCACGCTCATCAGTTATCAATATATCTCTGACTTTTTTTTTTGTTAGATTAATCTCTCTTAATCCACCCTTAGCGCTACCAACATACAAACGATTATGATCTCCTTTAATAATCTTATTAATAATATCATTCTTAAAAGGCTGATCGCCTCCAACTGTAGTAAATGGAATTAATGTTTTGAATTGATCAAGGGTATAGTAAAGATTATCCGCATACAAAGCCACCCAATTCTGACCATTCGTATCAAGCAAAAAGCGGGTGATATTTTGAATAATTGATTGTTGATCACGAAAAAACAAGTTGTCCAATCTTCCCGTTTTCGGATGAAAACAGAATAAGCCTTGTTCATCAACTGAAATCCATGTATCACCGTTGTTATCACTATTGATTGTCGTCACAGACCGATCAATAATCGTTCCTCGGTTACTCTTTACTGTAAAATGATCAATTGATTCGGTTAAGGGGGAATAGGTATAGATACCCGCATCTGTTCCAATCCAAATGATTCCGGAAGAATCTTCATGCAATGCAGTAATAAAATTATTTCCCAACCTTCCATTTTCTTTCATAAATGTTTGAATGGAAAGTCCGTCGTACCGATTCAATCCGTCTTTGGTTCCAAACCACATAAACCCTTGTTTATCTTGCAAAATCGCATGCACGGTATTCTGTGACAAACCATTACTGATATCCAACGAACGAAAATAGTATTTCTTCTTATCTGGATTTGAACGTCCGGGAATAGACCCAGAGAAAAGTAATGCAATAAGAAGTAGAATGTAATGTGATTTCATGGCATTAATTAACTCTTAATAAGTCAGTTTGTGTCAAAAATAGATATTTATTTCCAATAAGTATGTCTTCAAAATTAAGACTTTTGCTTACGTCGAACTCACGTTAATATTTGGAAGGGTGAAAGGGATGAAGGTTTTGATCTTTTAGGTTTGCGAGCTTCTTCCCAATGAAAGCATTGCCGGAAAGAAATAAGAAATAATACCCAGCAGGCAAACTATCAACCCCGAAATTAAAAATGTCGTACTTATTCCGATGGTATCGGCAATGAATCCCGTTCCCAACAATCCCAATACGGAAGGCAACAAATTCACACTCGAATAAGTAGAGAACACACGCCCCAATATTTCAGGAGCCACCCGCAATTGTATCACTGCCACCAAAGAGGCGTAGTAAATGCTTCCTGCCATACCTCCAAAGAAGGAAAGGATTGTGAATAAAAAGTATCCTTCGGAAGATAACAATCCGGAAAAGAAGAACGTAAGACCCAGCAACAAATACATCGCATTGATTAGTATAACCTTGTTAATCTTTAGTGTCCAAATACCGACTATCCCTCCGCCTAATAGCATACCGCCTCCCCACATTACTTCTACAATCCCCATTTGAATAGTGCTTCCCGAAAAATGAATCAAAGTTATCAGCGGGAAAAGGACGTTAACAGGCATAATCACGAACGTAGCCAAAACAGATATAAAAAACAAAGGCACAAGCCCTTTGACAGCCCGTACACCATTTGCCGCCTCCCGTAAGTCATTCCAAATATTCAATTTGGTTTTCTCTTTGCGTTCCGGATTCGGAATATGGACAAATAGTAAAGAACAGCATGCTATCAATGCACCGGCAACATCCAATAGCAAAATATACGAAATATTAAACAATCCGATAAGAAAAGCTCCCAACAAAGGTCCGGCAATGCTGCAAATCGAATGAATCATCTGATTAATGCCTGCAACACGAGCAAGTTGATCCGCCGGAGCCAACAATGGGACGGAAGCCTGCATGGCAGGAGTATGAAAAGCAGAACCAATGGAATGCAAAACCAACAACAGATAAATGTACCGTATCTCTGCTTTCCCTTCAAAAAACATGATGGCAATTGCCAACGTGCAGAGGGCAATAAAGGAATCGGATAATATCATTGTTAACTTGCGGTTCCAACGGTCAACAAATACGCCGGATATTAAACCAAGAAGAGAGTGGGGTAGTAAAAAAGCCAATGTACCCATTGCCAAAACCTCTGCCGACTTGGTTTCGATACTTAGCCACAAAAGCAAAGCAAAACCGACAACATTACTACTGAGGATAGAGAATAGTTGCCCCGTCCATATAATGACAAAGATTTTCTTCCAGTTATTCATAAACTATTTTGTAAGAGAATTAAAGTGTAAAAAGAGTTAGGTTATTGTCCGAGTACTAAAAAAACCGGTTAACGTTTTTGTTCATTAACCGGTTTGCCGATTTGTTATTACTATAGTTTTAGCGGAATAACAGAGGTGCAAATTCCGACAAATAGATACGCCAGTTTTTCCAAATATGACCTTCTTCACTCTCGTAATAAACGTATTTATATCCTTTCCCGTCAAGTAATTTACGATACTCGGTATTGGCATTGTACAGAAAATCTGTTTTACCGATAGCTATCCAGTAGAGTTTCGGGTTCTTAGCGAATTGTATTTTCAACTTACCTTCGAGATCATCGTAAACGGGAGATTGCACACTTTGATTGGGGGTGATAGCTGCGGAGAAAAGCCCGACATAATCGAACATATCCGGATATTGCTTAGATATATGCAAAGAATGGAAACCGCCCATTGACAAACCGGCAATAGCGCGACCTGCTTTCTTTTTAATCGTACGGTAGTTACTGTCGATGAACTTCACTGCATCAGGGAAGCTTAATTCCATAGAACCTTCCATCGTCTGGGGAAGTTGCGCTACCGGTTTGTAAAAGCCAAGGGAAGATTCCCCCGGAGCTGCTTCCTGCGCGACATTGCCATTGGTCATTACCACAATCATCGGTTTTGCTTTGCCTTGTGCAATGAGATTATCCAAGATTTGTGCGGTACGTCCGAGAGTAATCCATGCCTCTTCATCGCCCCCCATACCGTGAAGGAGATAGAATACCGGATAGCTTTTTCCGTTGGTTTCATATCCGGGAGGGGTATAGATGGTGATGCGACGTTCTTTTTTCAATGTAGGGCTGTTATACCAACGGTGAGCTACCGTGCCGTGAGGAACAGTGTTCACTTTATACAGGTCGGCACGTCCCCCGCCGATAATAAATACATTGGTAACAGATGCCACGTCACGAATCATATAAACATTGTTCAGGTCTGTAGTTTTCATTCTGTTCACAATGAAGGAATAACTATAAAGCTCGGAAGCCAAGGGTTCGGGTGTTGTGTATTCCCAAACACCTTCTTTATTCTCTTTCAATTCGACTTGAGATGAAAGGAAATCACCGGTAAGTTCAACTTTTACAGCTTTCAGGGCTTTCAAACGGAAAGTTACGGTATTGTTGTCGTGTATTTCGGGCGAGATGATATTTTGCCCTCCCCGTAGAGTTTGCTGGGCGAAAGAAATTGTACATACAAGTGCCGAAAAGGCGAATACAAATAATCTATTCATAATGTGTGTTTTAGGTTTTATTTCATTTGTTAGCCAGATCATTAATTCTTTCGCGATAAGCTATTGCTCCCGCTTCTATCCTCTTATTGGCATCCGGAAGTGCCGTACCGTAAAGGGCAAACGGGATTTGCCAAACCATGCCCGAATGATTAGCCAACACTTGGTAAGGGCGTAACAGTTCGTCAATGGTAAACATATTACGTCCGCCGGCACGGTATGCCTCATACTCGGAACCTGTCGTAGTGGCTACTATTAGATTCTTTCCCTTTACACCCGGTTCTGCTTGCAAAGAACCGAAGATTTCATCGCACCATTTTTTAAGCAGATGCGGTGCCGAAGCCCAATAGAATGGGAATTGAAACACAATGCTGTGTGCATCTTCAAACGCCTTTTTGTAGGTTTCGGGAGTAAACGGTGTTTCGTATATATTGATAATCTTCACGTATGGGATGTTCTTTACCGCATCAACCAATGCCGCATTAGCTTTTGAAGATTTCATATCGGGGTGTGCCACTAATATCAACACATCTTTCCGGTTGCTTGTATTTTCGGAGTTCTTGGACACTCCCTGCGCAACGGCTACTACACAAGAAAACATATAAAACAGGCACAAACAGATACTTTTGAGTTTCATAAATACTTCTTTCTTAATTTATTATCTTTAATCGTTTCCTTAGACTACTCCAAAGGTAGTTATTTTTTATGTCTTTTTATCAAACTTGGGAAAGTTTTTCAACTATTTTTTTGACATCATATTGCGTAGAAAAGCATTAATTGTATTACTTTTGTGCGCTGACATATGTGTCAAACACACATGAAATCAATGAGTCAACAGAATACAAAAAACAATAGTTAAGGATAAAAAGAGAATATGATTGCGAATCCGTATCGCATTGGATTGGACGTAGGTTCAACAACGGCAAAAATAGTAGTAACAGATATTTCTGACAAGGTATTATTTTCAAAGTACGAAAGGCATCATGCCAATATCATCGAAACAGTCGTAAGTTTTCTCAACGAGATAAGTGAACAATTCAAGAATCAACCTGTTGTTATCACCGTTACCGGCTCTATAGGTATGGGGCTTGCTGAGAGATTCGACCTTCCTTTTATACAGGAGGTAGTAGCTGCAACAGAGTTCGTGAGAAAAGTTCATTCCGGAATATCAACCATTATAGACATTGGCGGTGAAGATGCTAAGATAGTTTATCTGAAACCGAACGGAAATACCGACTTGCGTATGAATGGTAATTGCGCCGGTGGAACGGGTGCGTTTATTGATCAAATGGCAATGCTTTTGGACGTTCCGGTAGAGGATATGGATGCTTTGGCAGAAAAGTCGAAGTGTATTTATCCGATAGCTTCGCGTTGCGGGGTATTTTCCAAAACCGATGTGCAAAACCTGATAAGCAAGAACGTTGGCAAATCCGATATTGCGGCTTCCGTTTTCCATGCTGTTGCCGTACAAACGGTTGTAACGCTTTCGCATGGATGTGAGGTGGTTCCGAAAATATTATTTTGCGGAGGTCCGTTAACTTTTATTCCGGGTTTGCGCAAGGCTTTCATTGATTACCTGCACTTATCGCCGGAGGACTACTCAGTACCCGAGAACGCCAATATCATTCCTGCATGGGGAGCATCATTGACCTGTGCTTACGATAAGATTTTTAATCCGAATGAATTAATCTCCCTGTTAAGAGACGATACCGTTAAAGGAGAAGTGAAGCAAACTATTCGCTTGCCGCGTATCTTCCATTCGGAAGAAGAATACGCCGTTTGGAAAGCAAAGAAAGATAACAACCGCATCAGTCAGATACCTCTTGACAAACATACGGGATACGCTTATTTGGGCATTGATTCCGGGTCTACTACCACCAAGATAGTAGTAACCGACGAACAAAACCGGATGCTTTTCTCCTATTACAGTCCTAATCGTGGAAATCCAATAGACACTATCAATAAAGGGCTTGCAGAACTAAGCGAACAATGTGCAAGTGCAGATATTAAATTGCGGATAAAGGGAAGTTGTTCCACAGGCTACGGTGAAGACCTCGTCAAAGCGGCGTTTAATCTCAATGAAGGAATCATAGAAACGATTGCCCACTATGCCGCCGCACAAAAGATAAATCCCAACGTATCTTTTATACTCGATATAGGCGGACAGGATATGAAAGCCATCTTTGTAGAAAACGGGATATTGAATCGTATGGAAATAAACGAAGCCTGCTCTTCGGGATGTGGATCGTTTATTGAAGCCTTTGCCCGCTCGCTCAATTATCCGGTGGAAGTATTCGCGCGTGAAGCTTGTCTTGCGGAGAATCCATGCGATTTGGGAACGCGCTGCACCGTTTTTATGAATTCAAAAGTAAAACAAGCGCTTCGCGAAGGAGCGTCTGTAGGCGATATTGCGTCGGGACTTTCTTACTCGGTGGTCAAAAATTGCCTGTATAAAGTATTGAAGTTGAAAAATGCCGGAGAATTGGGTAAAGAAATTGTCGTGCAAGGCGGAACGATGCGCAACGATGCGGTAGTCCGGGCATTGGAATTGTTGACCGGAACAGAAGTAAGCCGTAGTAATCTACCCGAACTAATGGGCGCTTACGGATGTGCACTCTATGCGCAACAGTCAGCTATGGGAAGAGATACACAAGTCGTTTTTTTGAACGATTTGCTTCAAACCGCCGATTATACCGCCAAACAGACACAATGTCGAGGGTGTGAGAACCGTTGTTACATTCACAAATATTCGTTTGCCAATAAAAACGTTTATTATTCGGGCAATAAATGTGAGAAAGTATTCTCTAACCACGGTGCACATACCGTAAAAGGAAGAAATCTTTCTACGGAGAAATACGGTTTGCTGTTCAATAGAGAAAATAAGACAACGGAAAGCAGCAGCGGGCTGATTTTTGGCATCCCTCGCGCTTTAAATATGTACGAGAACTATCCCTTTTGGCATACCCTTTTCAATGTATGCGGAATAAAGACCGTTCTATCCGACCCTTCTACTTATTATAATTATGAAGCGGGAGTGCACTCCGTCATGTCGGATAACATTTGTTTTCCTGCCAAACTCATGCACTCTCATATTTACGACCTTATAAAGAGAAAAGTCGACAGGATATTCATTCCTTATGTGGTATTTGAGAAAAAAGAAGGAAAAGAAAGCGCAAACAGTTATAACTGCCCCATTGTTACGGGTTATTCCGAAGTAATAAAGAGTGCCGTTAATCCGGATATTCCTGTTGATTCTCCCGTTATTACGTTCCAAAATGTAAAATTGCTTACTAAGGAATGTATGGAATATCTCCGGCCATTCGGTATTGAAAAGCGGACAATCAAGAATGCGGTAAAAGAAGCCCTTGCCGCACAAGAAGATTATGAACGGGAGATTCGCGAACTCAACCGTCAGGTATATGCCGGGAATAAGGCGGAAAACCGGCTTACCATTTTATTGGCGGGAAGACCTTACCATACCGACCCACTCATTCAACACAAGCTCTCCGATATGATTTCGGATATGGGTGTAACTGTGATTACCGAAGATATTGTACGCGGTAGGGATGTAAAAGGGAACAGGGCTAAAACATTCCTTGTTTCGCAATGGGCATACATTAACCGGATTTTCCATGCTGCACAGTGGGTAGCAGAGCAAGGCGACGATGTTCATTTTGTGCAGATGACTTCTTTCGGATGCGGTCCCGATGCTTTTCTCATAGATGAAATAAAGAGTATTTTAGGCAGACACAAAAAGAGTCTGACGCTGCTTAAAATAGATGATGTCAATAATATCGGCTCGATAAAGCTACGGGTACGTTCCGTTATAGAAAGTTTGAAATTCAATCATGATACGTTACGAACAGTTGAACCTTTCGTTACGACCAAGAGGTTCGATAAGGAAGATAAAAAGCGTACTATTCTTGTGCCGTATTTCACCGATTACATTTCACCGCTTATGCCCGCCTTATTCGAATTGGAAGGCTACAACGTGGAAGCATTGCCGGAAAGCGATACCGAATCGGTAGAGTGCGGATTGATGTATGCCAACAATGAGGTATGTTATCCCGCTACGTTAATCGTGGGCGATCTTGTCAAAGCATTAAAATCAGGCAGATACGACACTTCACAAACGGCAGTTGTCATTACCCAGACAGGCGGACAATGCCGTGCATCAAACTACATTGCCTTAATCAAGAAAGGGATTGTTGAAGCGGGTTATTCCGAAGTTCCCGTATTGTCATTAGCCATGGGCAGTAGCATGATAAACGACCAACCGGGGTTTACCCTCAATTGGACGAGGATAATGCCTGTAGCTCTGGCTGCCGTTCTTTTCAGCGATTGCATTGCGAAGTTCTATTACGCTTCGGCTGTCAGGGAAAAGAACAAAGGAGAAGCCAAAAGATTGCGTCAACATTACTTGGAAAAAGCCAGAGAACTTATCTTGGCAAACAAACCGGCTACTTTGTACCGGCTTGTCGAAACAGCGGCAAAACACTTTAACGAGATAATTATTCCCGAAGACAACCTTCCCAGAGTCGGTCTCGTCGGTGAAATCTATTTGAAATTCAACCGTTTTGCCAACAAGAACGTAGCCGAATGGCTCATAGAGAGGAAAGTGGAAGTAATGCCTCCCCTTATCACGGGCTTTTTTACGCAAGCCTTCGTCAATCGGAAAGTAAACATTCGGACACATCTGGAAAAGGCAAGTGTGACCGGATTTGTCTATAATTTATTTTATAAACTTGTTCAACGAAAAATAAACAAGGTAAATAAACGGGCTTCCGGTTTCCGTTACTTCATTCCGATTGCGGACATCTTTGAAGAAGCCGAGCACGGAAAAGAAATTATTACTCTGTCGGCGCAGTTCGGTGAAGGCTGGTTACTGCCTGCCGAGATTGTCTCCTTTGCCAAGCAGGGCACGAACAATATTATCAGTCTCCAACCCTTCGGCTGTATTGCCAATCACATTATATCCAAGGGGGTGGAAAAGAAGATAAAAACACTCTATCCGCAGATAAATTTCCTGTCACTCGACTACGATAGCGGCGTTAGTGAAGTGAACATCATCAACAGATTGCTTTTACTGACAAATAGCTTGAAATGACCGAAATCACAGATAATCACGAACACACTATCATAGAAACAGCCAAACAACTTTTCGTCGCAAGAGGTTATGAGAAGACTTGCATGTGCGATATTGCCGCAGCAGCAGGTATCAACCGAACAACGTTACACTATTATTTTCGCACGAAAGAGAAAATGTTTCAAGCCGTATTCGGATCTATTGTGCAGACAATTGTGCCTAAGTTGAAATCTATCTTTGACGAGAACATCCCTCTGCTTGCTAAAATGGATAAAGCTTTGGATGAGTATATCTCTATATTCATATACAATCCTTATCTGCCTAAGTTTGTAATAGGAGAGATTCAGCGCGATGTGAATCATCTGACAGATACGGCACGTTCATTAGGTTTTGATACATACCTTTCCGAAATAATGCAAGACATTTATGTGGGAATAGAACAGGAGAATTTAAACAAACCTCCCATTGTTCTGGTATTCTCCACATTTTACAGTCAATTAATATTTCCTTTTTTGGCAAGAAATCTTATTGTTGCTTTATTCTACGAAAACGACATGGAGTTTGCGGAAAAGTTTATGCAGGAATGGAAAAAAAATGTAATCAATCAGATGCGGATGATGTTGGAAAAGTAACTTTATACCGTCATAATTTCTTTCTCTTTTTCCGCCAGCATATCATCTACTTTTTTGATATACTTATCGTGAATCTTTTGAAGTTTTGCTTCCGCATCTTTCTCCATATCTTCCGGGAGTCCGTCTTTTAAGCCTTTCTTGAGAAAATCTATGCCATCACGACGGGCATTGCGGATACTTATCTTTGCCGTTTCGCTTTCCGTCTTACATTGTTTGGAGAGTTGTTTGCGCCGTTCTTCGGTGAGAGGAGGGATATTTAGACGTATTATTTCACCGTTATTTTCGGGCATAATACCCAAATCGGAGTCAATAATTGCTTTCTCTATGATTTTAAACACGGATTTGTCCCAAGGTTTGATGGTTATACTACGGGCGTCCGGCATTGAGATGGCTGCCACGTTACTGAGAGAAACCATACTGCCATAAGAGTTCACGCGTATTCCGTCGAGAATTCTGGGATTAGCCTTACCTGCACGGATATGTGCAAATGCTTCGTCAAGATATAGAATTGCCATATCCATCTTTTCTTGAGTCTCGTTGATACTCTTGTTAACGTCTGTCATACTCGTAATTCTTTATCGTTAGTAATATCTTCTTATTTTCAGTTATGCACCAATGTGCCTATCTTTTCTCCTAAAACCACTTTCTTTAGATTGCCTGCCGTATTCATGTCGAACACTATGATGGAAAGATTGTTTTCTTTGCACATTGTTGTTGCCGTGAGGTCCATCACTTTTAACCCGCGACGATAGATTTCATCAAACGTGATTTCATCAAATTTGGTTGCCGTCTTATCTTTTTCAGGGTCGGCAGTATAGATACCGTCCACGCGGGTACCTTTGAGCATTATGTCGGCTTTAATCTCAATACCGCGTAAGGAAGAAGCGGTATCTGTAGTGAAGAATGGGTTTCCTGTTCCGGCAGACAGGATTGCGATTTCACCGGTTTCCATATATTCTATAGCTTTCCGGTTGCTGTAAAACTCGCCGACAGGTTCCATGCGGACAGCTGTAAGTACCCGTGATTTCACCCCGGCAGAATTTAATGCGGAGCTTAACGCCAAACTGTTTATTACAGTGGCAAGCATTCCCATTTGGTCGCCATTTACACGATCGAAGCCTTTGCTTGTGCCGCTTAGTCCGCGAAAGATATTCCCTCCTCCAATGACAATACCCATCTGCACGCCTAATTGATGTATATCTTTTATTTGTGCGGCATATTCAGACAAACGTTTTTCATCAATGCCGTAGTTTTTTTCTCCCATTAAACTTTCGCCACTAAGTTTCAAAAGTATTCTCTTGTATTTTGCCATTTTGGTTATGATTGTTAGCTTATACAAAAATAAAGAAAATATTTTGATTCTTAATGTTTCACGTAATCAAGTTTCTGAATATAAGGATGTATTTTACTCTTTCGTAAAACGATACAACCTATCTGCGTCTTATTGATGTAAATACTGTGCGGTAATCAACTATACCCGTAGTGTATTTGCTTTCCGTAGGTATGCTAAGGGGTTACATCCGTATTATGTCCGATCGCTATCCGATTCATGTCCGATCCATGTCCGCTTCCCAAGCGGATATATATACCCCAAAAAGCCCTTCGAATAGGCTTCGGATGGGTTACGAACTGCTGAGAGTTTTTGAGTTTATCTAAATGCACTTATGGGTTATAAAATGTCAAATAGTACAAATACATATAATTTTATACGTTATTTGCGGCTCTTATACCTAATTTAGAACTATGAGAATATTTAAGATAGAATTATACTAATTGCACAAAAAACAGCGATAATGACAAAGCATTCTTCTAAGTTTCAACTCTTTTGGTTGCTTCTTGCATTAATACCGGTTATTGTATATATATTTAACAGCAACGATTCCCAACAGGCATATAACAGTATTGATGGAAAGGTATTCGGTACTTTATACAACATAACGTATCAATATAACGGCAATTTGAAGTCGGAAATAGAAGGGGAACTTAAACAGTTTGATGCCTCATTATCACCCTTTAATACGGAATCTGTTATTACAAAAGTCAATTATAATATAGAGGTTAAGACTGATACGCTTTTCCGGAATGTATTTCGGCGTGCAATGGAAATATCGGCAGAAACAGACGGTGCTTTCGACATTACAACAGCTCTGCTTGTGAATGTATGGAATTTTGGATTTAAGAAAGAGTCATCGCCTACTGCATCGGCGATAGATAGCTTACTGCAAATTACCGGTTATCAAAAGGTAATGATACGCAACGACTCGGTTGTAAAACAAGACCCACGTATTATGATTAATTGCAGTGCTATAGCCAAGGGATATGCAAGTGATGTCATAGCTCAATTTTTAGATAGAAAGGGTATCAAAAATTATATGGTAAATATCGGTGGAGAGATTGTAGTGAAAGGGGAAAATTCGAATAGAGAGTTTTGGCGTATCGGTATCAACAAACCTGTTGACGATTCTCTGGCAGTCAATCAGGAAATGCAGACTTTGCTTCGCCTTACGGATGTTGGTGTGGCTACTTCGGGGAACTACCGTAATTATTATTATAAAGACGGACAAAAGTATGCCCATATTATTGACCCGCATACCGGCTATCCGGTAGCACATAATTTACTTTCGGCAACAGTCATAGCAAAGGATTGCATGAGTGCCGATGCCTACGCCACAGCTTTCATGGTGATGGGATTTGAAAAGTCAAAAGCATTTCTTGATATTCATCCGGAGATTGCCGCTTGTTTTATTTATTGCGACGAAAAAGAAGGAGTAGTTAAGGATTGGTATTCCAAGAGTATTCTTAATTGATACTTTGACTATTCCAATACTTTCAAACGAACGAGTTCAATTTTGGTAGCCGTAGTCTTAATGATCTTAAATTGATAGTTTTCTATTTGAATCGATTCGTACAATTTTGGAAAACTTTGGTTATAATTTAATATCAATCCTCCGATTGTCATATAATCTTCCGATTCGGGAAGATTTAATCCAAATGTTTGGTTTACTTTTTCTATTTCCAAACGTCCGGATAGAGCATATTCATGTTCATTGATTTGCTTGCATATATAAGATGTATTATCATGTTCATCTTCTATATCTCCGAATATTTCTTCTACTAAATCTTCCAAAGAAACAATACCCGATGTTCCCCCAAACTCGTCAACTACGATAGCTATCGTTTTTTTTTGTTGCATGAACAACTTCATAAGTTTATTGGCAGACATTGTTTCAGGCACAATCGCTATTTCTTTCACATGGTTACGCCAATCTTGGGGGTTACGAAACATTTCCGACGAATGTATGTAACCGGTTACATTATCTATACTGTTGTCATAGACAATAATTTTGGAGATACCGGATTTAACGAACTTATTTTTCAACTCTTCCAAAGATGCTGTTAAATTAATGGCAACAATCTCCGTACGAGGGACTATACAATCACGAATCTTTATGTTGGAAAAGTCCAGCACATTTTGAAATATTTTCACTTCCGTATTCAAGTCTTTTTCGTCTTTGGTATTCTCAATGCCCGATTGAACGAAATAGCCTAAATCCACCTTTCCAAAAACTTTGGCAGAGGTTTCTTTATTTATTTTCATGCCGAAAAGGCGTAAGAAAAAATAAGAAAGTCCCGAGGTCAATCGTGATATGGGATATAATACCACATAACATATTAACGTAGGAAAAGCAAGGAGATGAAGCATCAGATTGGGATTAATCCTGAACAATGTTTTGGGCAAAAATTCACCAATGACAAGAATAAGTAAAGTGGAGATGACAGTTTGAATTAATACGATAAGAAAACGATTATCTATTAATCCGGCTAAAAGAGTCTGTTCTATAAATTGCGCCATTAAAATGCCGTAAATAACCAAAGCAATGTTATTGCCTACCAACATAGTAGAAATGAAGTTATTCGGATTTTTGAAGAAAATAGAAAGAATACGTGCCGTTATCTTCTTTCCTTTTTCCATCTCAAAACGTAACTTGTTTACTGAAATAAAGGCAATTTCCATCCCCGAAAAGAAAGCGGAAAATGTCGTAGTTATCAACACATAAACGATGAAATTCATACTAATTTATAGAATCGGTTGGTTCATTTTCGTTTATGTAGAAAACACCTTCGATGTTGTTAATCACTGGTTTAATCATTTGTTGATCGGATTCAAAACCATAACCGATAATTATTCTATCTGCCTGCTCAATGCGAATCAATTTATCAGAGTATAATTTTTGTGTTGTTTGATCCCAATATAACAAATCGGTATCGTACTTTTCCCCTTTTAAATTTTGGATATGAACGTTACTAACGAGCTTCCAAAGTTTTTGTTTGTCATAGTAATAGGCAGTATCTGCTTTTACGATTGCATCAATGTTGAATAAAGAATCAAACTTTTCTAAATAAACACCTTTTTCAAAAGCCCAATAGGAGGGTTTCTTTTTATCATATATCAACCATTCTTCTGTTTCTATCCGGTATCGGGTAATGCCTGAATCGGAAACTAAACTGGTTACACCCAAAGTTTGCATTACGGGTAGTGAGTCTCGTTCGGTAATAGCTTCGCCCATTTTTTTCTCTTTACCGGTGCAGGAAAATAAAAAAAGCATAACAATTGCTATCGGAGCAATTATTATGCTTATGCTTTTATGGTAGATAGAATCTCCTTTTTTTGACATATTTTCTTTTAATCCACTTGTCGTTTAAAGAACCAACGTTCATTAAAGGTAATTCCGACGTTTAGTCTTAAATAATTCTCATCAAGCATATTTGCATTTTGTCCTTCCACTTTTATATATTGTGCGGAAATATTCAGTATGGAACGTGTTCTGGGAAGCGGTAAAGCTATTCCTCCCGTAATTCCGTATTCTTTCGCCGATACATTTTCTATTTTATAATATGGAGTGGAATAGTAAACTCCCGCACGGTATTTTATATAAGAGAAATAATTTCTTCCGGTATATCCGGGCAAATATTCGACTCCTAATGCAGTCTTTGAGTAATCATGAAAGGCATTTGCATCTCCCATGTAGCTTACTTTGCTCCATTTCTGCAAACTATAATCAAGCCCGACAGACAATCGTGTATCGTATATATAAGTCAATCCAAGTCCCCAGCTAAGAGGTATCCCGAAATCGGTTTTTATTTCTTTAACCGTAACCGTACTTGTTAATGTCTGCTCGTATGCTTCATTGTTTAAAGCACGTTTCGGAGAAAAAACCAAACCTGCTGTCAGGCTATTCTTTTCCCCCAAGTCGTATGTATATTGCAGGCCCAAATCAAACTTTAAATCCTTTATGGATACAGCTTTCGTTTCTTGATAAGAATATGCCGAACTGTTAGAGGAGAAAATCACCACTGTGTTTCTGGTAATATCTCCCCAAAAGTAAGAGATATTTGTTCCTATCGAAAGATTTTTCGCTACCTGAAATCCTAAACCTGCAAAGAATTGATGTAACCCTCCCTCGCCACTATATGTTATGGTATTGATTGCATTGGGATTTTCCGTATTTGCTTTGCTAAAATTATATCCTACGTTAGAAAAAGGAAGTAATCCTATAGTCATACCAAGTTTTTGATGCAATCTGAATTGCATGACTACATAATCAAAACTTGAGTTTTTGGTGTTCAATTTTGTTGTTCCGTCACTAAAATTTGTGTTTTGCAATGTAATACCCCCTTCGTACAGAAAAGTCAATGAGTCCACTGCCGAATATGAAGCAGGATTGGAAGGATTGATTTGATAACGGTCTCGTAATCCATAAGCAACCCCTCCCATCGCTTTACTTTTACCCAATGTCTGGTCGGCTAATTGTCCGTAACCGTATCGTGTATAGGGAGAATTCGTATTGTTCTGAGCAAATATTGCTCCAGATAACAAAATGAGCGAGAGCGCAAATAATTGCTTATGTAGTATCATTTATTATATATTATAGCTTAATATCCTGTTTAATCCTTTCAGAACCAAAAATCTATCTGCAAAGATGATACTTTTTATACTCGTATCAAAGGAAAAACAGTCTCCTCCCGTTAAAAAAACCAAAAGTTCGGAATATTTGTGTTTGAAGGTCGTAATATATCCTGTTATTTCGTATTCTATGCCTTTCAATATTCCGGAACGAATGGCGGTTTCAGTAGTATTTCCCAATAGAAGGGTTTCTCCTTCGGATCGAACTAAGGGAAGTTTTCCCGTATATTGGTGCAAAGCCTTGAAACGCATTTGCACTCCGGGCGAAATGTTTCCTCCGTGATATTGGTTGTCGGCATCAATAAATTCGTATGTTATGGCTGTGCCTGCATCTATCACAAGAATATCTTTGTTCGGGAATTGGGCATTGGCTGCTACTACGGCGGCAATACGGTCATAACCCAACGTATCAGGAGTTTTATAAAGATTTATGACGGGAAGTTTTGTCTTTTCGCTAAGTCTGAGTAGGGGGAAAGGGCAGGCTTGCAATCGGTCTTGAGCTGTCCGGTTTATATCTGTGACCGAGGCTACAATTCCTCTTTTGACGGAATATTTATGATATATTTCCGGCAAACCGTCCAACGAACGACCATTGGAGTCATAAAAAACTTCTGTCAATGTATCGTCGTTGAAGACGGCTATTTTAGTAGCAGTGTTTCCTATATCTATTACTAAATTCACGTACTAGAATTTCCTAAATCCTTGAATTAAACAAAGAGAATTTAATTCAACATTAATCATCTAAAATTATTCCTTAGCCGGACTAATCATATCTACTTCTATTCTGTTTCCTTGATTAAACAATTTGGTGGCAAATTTTTGAATACTCTCAACGGTCATGTTATTGACGATCGTTTCATAATCTGTGTACCTGTCAAGCCCTGTATGCGTATACTCGGTAATAATGCCCTCCCAATAACTGTTTTCCTTTATGTCTTCCTTATGTTTTTTTAGCATGTATTCTTTTACTTTGTTCAAATCGGTTTCAGAAGGACCATTGGTTGTAATATTGTCTATTTCGGCATAAATAATATTTACTAAGCGATCTTTCTTGGTAGGGTCGGTATCGAAATATATTTGAAATGTAAATTCTATCTGTGGATATTTGCTAATATCTCCACTTGTAGATACACCGTAAGTTCCACCTTCTTCTTCACGCACTTTCTCTGTATATACAATATCCAATATCTGGTCAAGAGCATTCATTTGTATGTTTTCTTCCAAAGTATAGTCACATTTACCGGAATAAAGAATAAAATTGGAAGCTTTTGCTGTTTCTTGTTCTTTGATAAATTCATTTTTGTAAATGCCTTGACGTATAAGCATATTTATATCTCTGAACGTTTCTTTACGCTTGATTGACGGTAACGAAGCCAAATAAAGTTCGATATACGGTTTAATCTGTTCTAAATCTACATTACCTACAAAAATGAAAGTGAAATCACTTGCGTCTTTGTAACGGTCGTTATACATTGACAGGATTCTATCGTAATCTATTTGGTCAACCATGTCCGGTTTTAACCGGAATGCTCTCGGATGATTCATGTAAATAGCAGAATTGAGGGAATCAGAAAATGCTACTTTCGGATTCATCTCTTGGTTTTGCAAAGAGGCTTTTGTGCGATTTTTATACGAAGCAAACGCATCTTCGTCTTTGCGAGGAGCGGTAAATCGCAAATAGGTTAATTGCATCATGGTTTCAAAATCTTTTGGTGAACAACTACCGCTTACGCTTTCTGTATTTCTTGCCACAGAAGCCGATGCCCATGCTTTCTTGCCTGCCAATATTTTGTTCAAATCAACCGTGCTGAAATTACCCAAGCCACCGTTAGAAACTACCGGATTCATCACTGCTATATTAAGAATCTCCGAATCGGGAAACAGAGAATTACCTCCCTCACTAAATGCATGCATACGAATTTCGTCGGCTTTGAAATCCGTCTCCTTAATAATTACTCTTACACCGTTGGATAACGTAAGGGTAGTTGTTCCAAACACATCATCCTTCTTTTCGGATAGTATCTTACCTGGTTGAGGTGCTTGAGAAATTAGAGGTTCGTCGGATACTTTATCTACATAAGCGGTAAGCTCTTCTGCTTTTATTTGGTTAAGAATGTCGAGTATGGCTTCTTTCGTCGGATATGTTATGCTTTCTTTATCAGGACCAAAAAGAGTGACAACCTGATTGTTACCCGGCATTAATTGTCCTGTCGTCTCATTCAAAAATTGTACCGGAATATTAGGAGCTAATTGATTGAAGATAGCATATTCGTTTTCAATGCCCGGAGCTGGTTCATTATCAAGAAAAAGGCGAACATACTCACGAACATAATTGTTGTTTTTTCTTTTATCACGTTCGTTGTATGCCGATTCTAAATAACGAAGGTATTCGGCACGGGCACGAGAATATTCCGATTCGGTAAATCCAAAACGACGAGCGCGTTCCATTTCGCGTAGTAACGCCGCTATTCCATTTTCTATTTCACCTTCCTTGCAAATAACTGTTCCGGTGAAAGCGTCTTTTGTTTTTGAAACGTAGAAGTCATCATCGTAAATATTAGCGTTCGTGAAAGGCGGATTGGACTTTTGGCGCAATTCGTTTAAACGGGCATTAAGCATATTGTCTATCATTGCCTTTGCATAATATTCAACCATGTAACTCAGATAAGATTTTTGTTCATCGGGAGTAGCGTCGTGTTTATTATAAATCGTTACTTGAATGCTGGTTTGTTCTTTATCTTTTTCAATAACAACAATCGGTTCTTCATTATCATTCACAGGATAGTAAATGCGTTCAGCAGCATTAGGCTGGGCAGGAATATCGGAGAACAATTTACGGATTTTTTCTTCTATTACATCCGTATCTATGTCTCCCACTATAACAATACCTTGCAAATCGGGGCGATACCATTTTTCATAGTAGTCTCTTAGGGCTTGATGCTTAAAATTGTCCACCACATCCATATTGCCGATAGGAAGACAGTTGGCATATTTTGTTCCGGAAAACATCTGCGGAAGAGCTTTTTCCATAAAACGTTGACCGGCACTCATGCGTGTACGCCATTCTTCATGAATGACTCCGCGCTCTTTGTCTATTTCTTCTCCATTCAGAAGTAAATCATTAGACCAGTCATGTAAAATTAAGAGGCATGAGTCAACGATGCCTTCACGTAACACAGGCACATTAGCGATATTATATACCGTTTCATCAATAGAAGTATAAGCATTCAAATTCGTCCCAAACTTTACGCCGATGGTTTCCAAATATTCAATCAGTGTTTTTCCGGGGAAATGGGTCGTTCCGTTAAAACACATGTGTTCCAAAAAGTGTGCCAGTCCGCTTTGTTCAGGTTCTTCCAATATGGATCCCACCTTTTGTGCGATATAAAAATCTGCTCTGTTTTCGGGTAGATTATTTTTCCGAATATAATAAGTTAAACCGTTTTCCAACTTTCCCACCCGAAGGTTTGGGTCGGTGGGAATAATAGGCATTTGTTGCTGAGCAAAAGTTAAATTGATGTTGCAACACAAAAGTAAGGCAACAAGCGATCCGTAAAATAATTGTTTCATATTAAAAAGTGTATTTAAAATTGCAATGTCTTTTGTTGATAATTTCATATTCGTACAAATATCACAAAATTTTCTTTTATTACAATTACTTACAACGGAATATATTCCACAAATGCTTCTATAGCTTCGTAACACGCTAAACCAAGGTTGTCGTACAACACGGCAGTTGCACGATTGCGATCTTCGGTGCGTTGCCAGAAAAGCCGTTCGTCATTTCCCATGAATGGAGCGCTTTCCATCTGCGACTGATGTTTGAGAATGGAATGTCGTTTCGCTCGAAGCTCTTCCGGGCTGATAGGTACAGCCATCTCAATATTCTCAATCTCCCATTCAGCCCATGCACCACGATACATCCATATACGACAATCTTTCAGCCATTCGGCATTCTCTTCTTTCTCCAAATCTATAGCAGCAAACACAGCATCGGTACATATACGATGTGTGCCATGTGGATCTGCCAAGTCTCCAGCAACGAATATTTGATGAGGTCTTATTTCTTGAAGCAGATTGCGAACGATTTCAACATCCGTTTCTTCAATGGGAGATTTTTGAATTTTTCCCGTCTCATAAAACGGCAAGTCAAGAAAATGGCAACGAAACAAAGGTATGTTATTGTATGTGCACGCAGTACGTGCCTCTCCTCGACGAATCAGTTTTTTGATAGTCAAAACATCTTGAATATCCAAATCACCCTCTTTTTTCTCTTTGAGGAACTTACGGATTTCGATATACTTCTCTTTGATAATCGCGTTGTCGGCATTATCAAACAGCTGATTGAAACCGTTAATGAAGTGCAGGAAACGAACTACTTCTTCGTCACTTACAGCAATATCTCCGGAAGTTTCATAAGCCACATGTACCTCATGATTCTGTTCCACCAACCGGCGAAGTGTACCTCCCATAGAAATAACATCATCGTCCGGATGCGGAGAGAATATGATTATACGTTTTGGATAAGGTATTGCCCGCTCGGGGCGGTAAGTATCGTCGGCATTGGGTTTTCCTCCGGGCCATCCGGTAATGGTATGTTGCAGGTCGTTGAATATTTTTATGTTTACGTTGTAAGCAGAACCGTAGAGTGCTAAAAGTTCGCTCAAGCCATTTTTATTATAATCTTCATTAGTGAGTTTCAATATCGGCTTTTGAGTCAAGGCGCAAAGCCATACGATCGCGCTGCGTATCAGTTTATTGTTCCACTCGCACGAAGTAACCAACCAAGGTCGTTGAATACGTGTTAAGTTTACCGCTGCCGACAAATCGAGAATTACTTGCGCATTGTTGTGAATTTGCAGAAAAGAAGCGGGAATGGTATCCGTTACTTTGCCTTCTACGCAACTCTTAATTTTGCTCGCTTTGTTTTCTCCCCATGCCGCGAGAAATATTTTTTTAGCAGCAAGAATTGTTGATACTCCCATAGTGATAGAACTATAAGGGGTGCTTTCGATGTTTCCGAAAAATTTAACGGCATGGTTTCGCGAATCATTGTCGAGCAAGATAAGCCGGGTAGTAGAGTTTGCGCGGGAACCCGGTTCGTTGAAAGCAATATTTCCCACCTCACCGATACCTAACAGTACAACATCAATACCACCAAAACTCTCTATGCACTGTTCATACAAACGGCAATGTTCCAGAATATCGTCTTTGGGAATTGTCCCGTCGGGAGTCAAGATGTTTTGTATATCAATATTCACATGTTCCAGAAATGCCTTTTTCAAGTCATTAAGGTTACTATTAACAGCATCAGGGACTAACGGGTAATATTCATACAGATTGAATACTGCTACATTGTGGAAACTAAGATGTTCTTCCCTGTGTATACGGATAAGTTCGTTATATACATTTCGGGGCGAATTACCACCGGGAAGAGCCAACACACAAGTAGCGGATTTCTTTTGCTTATCACGAATTATTTTTGCTATTTCTTGAGCAATGTGTTTTGCCCCTTCTTCTGCGGACTCGTAAATATCTGTAGGAATCTTCTCAAATCGGGTTAGTGCCGATCTCTCAAATGCGTTTTCAGGTTTGTAATATTTAGGAGAAATCCGATTAAGTGTAATTTGGGAACTGAGATTAGTTTTCATAATAAGTATGATATATTTTTTCTTTATAATGTCTGTGCTTTCGCAATATAAACAGATAAGCCAATAAGCATAATGCCTAACATTCCATAAAAAAGTCGAGCGCGTGAACGTCCCATAATCCGCACAATAAATTGAGTATTTTGCGCATTGAAAAACCAATTCCAATTAAAAGCGGACGCTAATATAGCGATAAAACCCGTTACGGCAAAAATTCCTTGAACAATATATCGGGGATTCATAGGCAAAATGATATCATTCTTTCTTTATATCAATTTTTGAAACAACTTCAAATCCAATTTCTGCCCAAACTTTTCAGCTACTTGACAAATGTTTCCACAGCAGTTATATCCGCATTTTTCAAAAAGACGGATACTGCTTTCATTCTCTCCCGAAACAAGTGCTATGATGTTTTCATATCCGGCTTCACTAATAATTGGTTCAATAAAGTTTAGAATTTCCTTTCCGTACCCTTTTCCCGTATATTGGGGTTTGAGATAAAGAGTTACTTCTACCGATACATGAAATGCTGCACGTGGTTTAAATTGTGTAAAATAGCAAAAGCCACATTTCTCTCCTGTGTTCGTATGGACAAGATAAGAACGGTATTTTTCGTTGCCAATGGGGATAAGCGTCTTCAATTCTTCTATCGGTACAGGTTGAATAAAATACACTATCGTAGTATGGAGGGTATAATAATCATATACCTCTTTAACAAACGGCAAATCCGTTTCCTGCAAATCAGTAAATATAAGGGACATCGGGAGAGAGATTCCTGTTATTCATGCCTTTCAACATTTTTCTTCACAAAATCTATGTGCATGCTTGTTTCTTTTATCTCGTTTTTTATCTGTTCGATGGAAGAGAGTGTTTGTGAAAGCTCATAGAGTTCGGCAGCTGCTTTGCGGTCTGTTGCGCTCATGGTAGTAGTATATTTTCGTTCTCCTTGATATTCCACACGGATATTTTCGTCACGATTAAGATAAATAAAGCCTACTACATTTCCATCTTGTCCTACCGGATAATCGACTTTCTCTATTTTCACACCGAGGTTAGATGTTTCATAACGGTCTCTTGAAATGGGCGTTTCGGCAAAGCTTCCATCGGGAGCAATTGCTTTTACACCGGTATGATGAATATTATTTGCACCGCAATAAATAGAAGTCATAGACATTGCCCCGTGTTCGTCCACTTGAAAACAGAGGTATGAACGGTTCATGTTTCTTTCTACTGTTTGATCGGGCAAAAAGTAATTGCCTGTTTCTTGATATTCGGCATTTTTTTCTAATACAAACCGTTTTTTGATGAGTTCAAAAGCCCCTTGTTTTTCGGACAAGGTTTTTTCTAAAAATGCAAGTCCTTGTTGTTGTTCTTTCAATTCTATGTGCCGCAAAATCCGGTTTCCCTCTTTACGCGCTTCGTATGCTTTGGGATAGAGTATCTTGATGCTGTCTATCAGTTTTCTGGCTTTGCTGAAATTGTCGGTGTCCAAAGCCTCACGTGCTAAGACTAAATCCTCTGTTGCTTTTTTTTCTCCATTATCACTGCATGCAACGAGCAGCAACAATAGAGCACCCATAAATAGAGATATTTTATTATTCATATAGTATAAATATAAACTTGTTGTTTCTGTTTTTTTAATATACACAAAAGTATAAATAATAACCCGTAATACATTAATGTAGTACAAGTTTTTAGGTTATTAATACTTTTGTTCACTCGTAATGCTTTAGATAAACTTAGAAAAGACTTATTGCTATCCTTTTGTATTTTATAAACATAGGGATTAACCGTTTGCCTTCTTTTCCGTTAAATGTTTCCAATATCTTGCGGGCATGTTTTGCCTGTGTAGTTTGGGATTAAGACGCTCTTTGATAGCGATGGATTTGAAGTATCCTTTCCAAAGACGTTGAAATAAAAGTTCGTCTTTATCCATTAGCTCCTTGCTTAAATTGCCCGTGATAAGATGAGTGGCTTTTTCGTCGAAAGTAACTTCGGTCACATTTTGCAGGTCGTAATAATAACCGTATTGCCGTTTCAAATCATAGATAAGCCATTTTTGGTCGGAGAAACGATCTTTGAAATGAGGAATAACCAAAGGCAGGGCATTGCTGGCGGGTTCAAAGGCGGCGAAGTAAGTACCGTCCACCGCTTTCTGAAAGCGTGTAAACTGCATCATGCGCACGCGTTCCCAATCCACTATTTTCCATATCTTGGAAATTCCCAATACATCGGGATCGCCGAAGTTCATTTCGATAGTCTTCGGCGCATCAATAGCTTTGCAAAAATAACGGAACAACAAGATGTCAATTTCAGGAAGTTCGGACAACCAACACGTGCAAGCCATTTGAAGTGCTGTCGGTGAAAGTTTCTTTTGCAATCCTTTCCATACGCGATCGGATTTCTCCAAATCGGTACAGACAGAAACTGTTTTATTGTAGAATAACGGCAGAGGTTCTCCTTCTGCCAGCAATTTATCGGGAAAAGTCTTACGAAAGTAAGCATCGAATATAACCGTCAACAATCCTTCAAATGTTTTATCGTACAAAAAGATAATCATCGTTCTATTTACAGTTGAGCAAATTACAACTTCTCATTCGGGAAGAAACAATCTCAACTGTCTTTCATCTTCCTTCTTTTTTGTTTTGGGGATTAATAGAGAACGAACGTTCTCCGGCTTCAGTTCGTTTATTGTTTTGCTTGGCAGTTCGTTGCAAGTAATAAAGTATTGTGTTTTTTTCAGTACGACTCCTATCTTTTTCAGTTGCCAAACACCCAAATGGGAATATTGACGGGAAGCTGCAATCAATTTAGCGGATTTGACTCCGATACCCGGCACACGCAATAGCATTTCATAATCCGCTTTATTAATATCAATGGGAAATTGTTCGGGATGCCGCAAAGCCCAGGCAAGTTTGGGGTCAATTTCCAAATCAAGGTCGGGATAAATATCGTCCACTATCTCATTTACTTTAAAGTGATAGAAACGCAATAACCAATCTGCTTGATACAAACGGTTTTCCCGTACCAAGGGCGGTTGCTTCAAAGCCGGAAGACGTTTATCATAAGCATTCACCGATACGTACCCGGAATAATAAACCCGCTTCATCGTGGGACGTTGGTAGAGAGCAGATGAGAAATAAAGAATGTCCTTGTCTGTTTCCGGTGTCGCCCCTACAATCATTTGCGTACTTTGTCCAGCCGGAACAAAACGAGGAGCATGACGGTGCTTTCTCCTTTCTTCGTCGTTTTCCAACATTCCTTGCTGAATATATTTCATTGGTTCAAACACACTTTTAAAACTCTTTTCGGGAGCAAGCCTTTTTAAACTATTTTCATTAGGTATTTCGATGTTTACACTAATACGGTCGGCATACAATCCGGCAGCATTTACCAATTCACAACTTGCTCCCGGAATGGTTTTCAAATGAATATATCCGTTAAAACGATGCCGTTCGCGCAAATCTTTCGCCACACGCACTATTCGCTCCATCGTATAATCGGGATTACGTACCACACCGGAACTCAGAAACAGTCCTTCTATATAGTTGCGACGGTAGAACTCAACAGTTAAATCTACCAATTCCGAAACGGAGAAAGTTGTCCTGTGCACATCATTGCTCCGGCGATTGATGCAGTAAGCACAGTCGTACATGCAATGGTTGGTAAGCATGATTTTCAATAACGATATGCAACGTCCGTCTTCGGCAAAGCTATGGCAGATACCCCAGCCTCCTACTGTATTTCCCAATCCGCCGTTTTGCTTGTTACTTCTAACAGTACCGCTTGACGAACAGGAAACATCGTACTTAGCCGACTCTGCAAGTATCTTCAGTTTATCAAGTATATTTTCATTCATTTTACATCATGCTTTGTTTTGTACCGGTTGCAATCAGTAATTCCACTTTTGGAATGACGATTTCTTTACGATGTAAAGTGAGCAATCCTTTTTCTTGAAACACGTTCAATGCTTTGGATACATTTAGCCGCGTTTCGTTCAAAAACCAAGCAAGTTCCGTCATTTTTATTTTAAGCGATTTCTTTCCATTTGGTATTGCCAAATGCATTTTAAGGAAACGAATTATCTTATCTTCCGTACTACCGGGGATTTCTTTCCATAAATGAGAATAAAGAATTTGCGTGCGGTTACTGATGATGTTTACATAATTAAACCGGAAAATTTCGTATTTAAATAATTCGTTAATAACGAACGACTTTTCAATGGTCAGCACATCAACGTCCGTATAGGCGGTATAGGAGGAGGTATAATAAACGTCCATGCCAAACAAGGAGTAAGGCTCTATCGGGTATGGAGCTTGAATATATTCTACAAAAACAAAATCTTTTTTAAGATAAAAAGACGACGTTATCTCTCCGCTCAATAAAAAAATCAATTTGTCACACCTTTCTCCGCTTCGTACGATTTGCTTTCCTGCCTCGTATTTGAGAAAATTCAGTTTAACCTTTTCTATTATTGCGGTAAGATCTTCCCGGCAAATCCCCTGAAACAAAGGAAGTCGAAGCAAAGTGTTGTACATTGTAGCCATACCTTAATAAACTCCTGGGTGTTAAATACAAATGTATATATAGTAAACAAATACTTTATAGTATATTTACTGTTTCGCTTGCTTCTTTTAAACTTTATTAAGTTTCTTAGCTGTGTTTGTAAATTAAATACTCCCTAAAATTAAATGATTAGTCGGTGAATCAGTATATCTTATTTTAAGAGCCTGTTTAAATTTGATTAAAACATGTTTTATAATAACTCCAAAGGAGTTATTATATATATAGAAAGCCCGAATATACCACTATTTGCTGTTTCTATCAATATTCGAATCCGAAGGATTCTTTTTAAATAAATTTAAACTCTAAATTATATTTTATTTTTACCTTTCGTCAACAAGCTTCCTGTTACAATTGCTATTATAGACAACGGCAAGGCAAATAGTATCGGATCAATTACCGGAAATGGATAAGTCTCAATCAATACATCTCTTCCTAATAAGAATTTGCATATTCCCAACGCTGCTGATTCTTTTTGGTGTAGAAAAACAAGTGTCAGCAAACTTGCTATAAGACCTGTCCAAAGGCTAATTACAGCACCTTGACGTGTTACTCTCTTCCAATAAAGCGCACAAAAATAAGCCGGCAGGAACGATGAAGCACAAAGTCCCATGAACATTGAAGTACCACGTGCAATAATGTCATTGGGAAGCATGTAGCATATAACGTAGCTTATCAATATAGCGAAAAACACACCTATGCGGATAACTCCGGTCAACCCATTGCGTAAGCGTGACTTAAATGTTCCGTAAATATCCGATCCCAAAGATGCTCCCATCGTATGAAATAGTGAACTAAGTGTAGACATACTGGCAGAAAGAATACAAAGCATAAACAAGGCTGCAAACCATTCGGGCATTGACTTGGTGATGAAGTAGGGAATAATCTTGTCTATATCCTTTATAATTTCTGTAGCTACGCCCCCTTCTGTTTTCAGAAAGAAGAGATTGCTCAATGCTCCGGCATGATAAATAGCTCCAACGGTTACTAGAATAAACAAACAACCGATAAACACTCCGCGTTTAAGTTCTTTACTGCTTTTCACCGTCATAAAGCGTATCACCAATTGCGGTTGTGCCAAACAGCCGATACCTACGCCAAGGATCAGGGAAGTAACCAATGTGTACCATTGCGGAGAACCGCTAACAGGCATTTTAGTCCATCCCTGATGCCCCAATGCTTGAAATTTTTCGGGCACTAAAGGTGTAATATCGCCGAGAGCGTGATTAGCTTCGGAGAAGCCCATTCCAAGCACTTTATACATCCAAAACAATAAAAAGGTCATACATCCGAACATGATAACTGCTTGCAAAGCATCTGTGTACATCACTCCTTTTATACCGCCGGCAATCACATAAGCAGCAATAATCAATGTAAAGACAAGCAAAGAGATATTAAAATCTATCTGGAAGATTTGTTCGATAAATACGGCTCCGCCTTTCATTACCACAGCAGTATAAAGGGGCATACAAAGAAATATAACTGCAGCGATAAAAACTCGTATGGTACGCGATTGATAGTATCCCCCCAGTAATTGTGAGAATGTGCTGACATTTAGTTTAGCCCCCAAACGACGGGTAGGCAGTCCGAAGAAAATAAACGCAATAATTACCCCTACAAACATATTTAGGAAACACAGCCATTGAATTCCCATTCCGAAAGCTGCCGCTACTCCACCGAAACCGACAATAGCCGAAGCCGAAATAAATGTTGCTCCGTAAGAAAGCGACATCACAAGGGGATTCATCTGACGACCTCCCACTAAATAGTCACTTGCGGAAGTCGTTTTTTTATAACCTAAATATCCCAAGTAGGCAAGCGACAACAAATAAGCCACAACGGTCAAACCTAAAACAAAAGTATTCATTGCTGTTCGTCTTTTTCGTCGTTCTTATCACTGTTTTTCATACTATACCACAACGCAAAAGCCACGCATATCACAGAAAACAGATATGGCAGAAAAATTAAAGGGTCTTCTATTCCAAACATTTTGTCGCTATATTCTAAATTTTTTGATTACAAAGATACAAAAAATTGAAGTGAGAAAATATAATTACAAGAAATATTTTCCGTTAGTATTGTTAAAGTTCACATACCGTAATTCAGATTTCCTCTTCGTCCATAGCTTTTAATTCTTCCTGCAAATGACTGACATCTTTGGGGCGGTGTGTAATACTATCTATCTTGTTACTTTCTTTATTCAATTCTTCCCACAGCATATCTTTTAAAGTCAGGATTCCCATTCCTGTGATGGAAGATATAAATATATGTGGAATACCTTTTGGTAGGGTCTGTTCTATTTCGTCTATTAGCTCCCGGTCAAGCATATCGCTTTTGGTAATGGCAAGTATCCGTTGCTTGTCAAGTATCTCAGGATTAAACAACTTCAGTTCGTTAAATAAGATATCGTATTCCTTGTGAATATCGTTACTATCCGCCGGTATCATGAATAATAATAGGGAGTTGCGTTCAATATGACGCAGGAAACGTAGTCCCAAGCCTTTTCCTTCACTTGCTCCTTCTATAATTCCGGGAATGTCAGCCATTACGAAAGATTTGCCTTCGCGATACAAAACAATACCCAAATTGGGTTCTAATGTGGTAAACGGATAATTGCCTATTTCAGGTTTTGCCGCCGATACCACAGACAACAATGTTGATTTACCCGCATTGGGAAAACCTACCAACCCGACATCGGCTAAGAGTTTTAACTCCATAATGATTGTCATTTCCTGCATAGGCTCACCCGGTTGGGCAAAACGGGGAGTTTGACGGGTAGCCGTACGGAAATGCCAATTGCCTTGACCACCGCGTCCGCCTTTCAGCAATATCACCTCTTGTTCGTGTTCTGTAATATCGCAGATGTATTCGCCTGTATCGGCATTATATACTACCGTCCCACAAGGTACTTCAATTATTTTGTCCTCTCCGTCTTTGCCGAAACTGCGGTTTCTACTGCCCGATTCACCATGACCTGCCAACACGTGGCGGTTGTATCGTAAATGAAGTAATGTCCAATAATTACGATTAGCGCGCAAGACGATGTGCCCTCCTCTTCCTCCGTCTCCACCATCGGGACCGCCATTAGGGGCATATTTTTCACGCCTCAAGTGCACGGAACCCCTGCCTCCTTTACCGGAACTGCAATGTATCTTCACATAATCTACGAAATTGGATTCGGGCATGTATTCTTATTATAAAATGTTTTTTATTATTTCACCGATTTCCGAGGTGATTTCATCTATCGTTCCTTTACCATTGATGTGCTGATAGATACCTTTTTTTTTATACCAGTCAATCAGTGGAGTAGTTTGCGAATGATAGACATTCAAACGTTTCTTTATGGTTTCTTCATTGTCGTCTGCACGTCCGGATTCTTTCCCGCGTTTAATAAGGCGGATCATCAATTCGTCTTCAGGAACTTCGAGATCGAACATGACAGAAACCATTTGTCCTCTTTCGGCAAGCATGTTTTTTAATGCTTCTGCTTGGGCAATGGTACGGGGAAATCCGTCAAAGATAACTCCTTTGCTGTCTTTAAATCCGTCGAATACTTTCGCAAGAATACTGACCATCAGCGCATCGGGTATTAGTTGTCCCTGACTGGTATATTCTTGGGCTGTTTTGCCGAGTTCCGTTTCTTTTTTGATCTCTGCGCGAAGCACATCTCCGGTAGAGATATGGTTTACACCGAATTTTTCAACGATACGATCACTTTGTGTTCCCTTTCCTGAGCCGGGAGCACCGAAAATTATAATATTAAGCATAACTATAATGTGGTTTTTTGTGGTTACTCATTTTCAGTATTTACTAAAGCGTAGATATCACGGTAGTTCCGACCTAAACCTTCGTAATCAAGACCATAACCGATAATAAAGTCATTGGATATTTTCATGGCTACATAGTCGAAATTCAAATCTATTTGCAGATTATCGGGTTTTAGCAACAACGAAGTAATACGTATTTCTTTGGGATTGCGAGTTCCAAGCGTATCGAACAAACGTTGCATAGTTATTCCCGTATCAACTATATCTTCTATGATAACCACTGTTCGTCCTGTGATACTTTCGTTGAGACCGATTACTTCTTTAATCGCTCCTGTGGAGGTTATCCCTTGATAGGAAGCTAACTTTACGAATGACAATTCACATGGGATATTAATTTGTTTCATTAAATCGGACGTAAACATAAACGAACCGTTCAACACACTTAGGAACAGTGGATTCTTACCGGCTAAATCACGGTTTATTTCATTTGCTATGCGCGTTACTTCTTTCTGAATCGTTTGTTCTGATATGGATATGGCAAACCGCTTGTTTTTTATGGTAATAGTATTCATAAAAAATATAAATGAAAATACAAAAGTACGATTTTTATCCAATATACCGCTATTCAGGGCAACATGATTTACGGGGGTAATATGGAATGACATATTCTATTTTTAATTCAAGTTGCTATTTGTAGTTTTGGTATTCTAACCCGTATTGCATTTAGAATATTGGTTCTACCGTCCTTTTTTCCTTAATTGTCGTCTTGAGGACGAGGGCTGTCGTCCTTTTCCCCTCATTTTGCCGTCCTGAGGACGAGAGTTGCCGTGCTAAGGACGATAGCTGTCGTCCTCAGCACGGCAAAACAGCCTTCGAGGACGGCAAAAATCGAGATTAGGACGAGCGTATCCCTTCGAGGACGGTTATTTACAGGGTTTGAGCCGTTTTTCCCGGAGGACGGTCATTTATTGGGTTTGATGATTTAACCCGTAGCGTATTGTGTAAAACTAAAATTAAGGTGTGAAGGATTAAATTAAACCCTTTTTCCGTCCTTTTTTTTAGTTATTTTACTATGTTATATGAAAAAAATAATGTACTTTCGTCGAAATTTATGCTTTACATTGCCCCGATTTCGTTGCGTTAACAGAAAAACCGTTATAATACAAACTAAACATAAAATGAAACGAATAAAAAACATCTGTCTGTTGCTGTCTTTATTTCTTGGTGGGAGTTTAACGGCAAGTGCCGGTGAAGCCGACCTTGCCATCCCGGATTTACACGAGGGAACTTTCCATTTTTTTGGCACATCCGTGTCTTCATGGAATTTTCTCTTAGGAGGAGCTTTCGTCATCATTGGAACGTTGTTTTTCAGCTTGCTGCTTCATGCGCAAGTAAAAAAATTGCCCGTACACGAATCTATGGCAAAAGTTGCTTCTACTATTTATGCCACTTGCCGCACCTACCTCTTTCAGCAAGGTAAATTCCTGCTTATGCTTTTCAGCTTGATTGCTGTTGTATTGTGTGTATATTTTTTCGGATTAGTGGGACAGTCGGTCAGCGTTGTACTGATGGTTTTGTTCTTTTCTATCATTGGGATGGCAGGCTCTTATGCCGTAGCATGGTATGGTATTAGGATAAACACGTATGCCAATGCGCGTACCGCTTTTGCCTCACTCAGAGGACGTCCGTTGGATGTGGTGAATATTCCAATGAAAGCCGGTATGAGCGTAGGATTGTTTCTTATATCCCTCGAACTCGTTTTGATGATTATCATTCTTCTCTTTGTTCCGCGTGACATTGTTGGGATCTGTTTTCTTGGCTTCGCTATCGGAGAATCCTTGGGAGCCAGTGCGCTGCGCATTGCCGGTGGGATATTTACCAAAATTGCCGACATTGGTTCCGATTTGATGAAAGTTATCTTCAAAGTGAAAGAAGACGACCCTCGTAATCCCGGTGTCATCGCAGACTGTACCGGAGATAATGCCGGAGACAGTGTCGGTCCTACTGCCGATGGATTTGAAACCTATGGCGTTACGGGTGTAGCTCTGATTACATTCATTACCCTTGCCGTTCCCAGTCCACAGATACAAGCCAACCTGATAGTATGGATATTCGGAATGCGTTTTTTGATGGATTTCCTTTCGGGCTGTTCTTTCTTCGTCAATCAAGGCTTATCAAAAATTCTTTACAAGAACAAAAAAGAATTTGATTTTGAAGCCCCACTGATGCATCTCATCATAATTGCCGCCGTGTTTTGTATTTCAGCCGGTTTCTTTATGAGCTATTTACTTCTTAGCGATATGCCGGGCGCTACCTTGTGGTGGAAACTTGCTGTCATTATTAGCTGTGGGACATTAGCAGCCGTATTGATACCGGAATTTACAAAAATCTTTACCAGTTCGAAATCAAAACATGTAAAGGAAATTGTTACCGCTTCCCGTGAAGGAGGTGCTTCGCTGAACATACTTTCGGGCATTGTTGCCGGTTATTTCAGTGCATTTTGGACAGGTCTGTTAATTGTGGTATTGATGGCTGCTGCATATTTTACGGCTCAAACGGGACTTGAATCCGTGTTGGGAGTTCATGCTTCTATTTTCGCTTTCGGTCTTGTTGCTTTTGGGTTTCTTTGTATGGGACCTGTTACAATTGCCGTGGACAGTTATGGTCCTGTAACGGATAATGCTCAATCTGTGTTTGAACTGTCTCAGATAGAAAGCATACCCGGCATAAGCAACTCTATAGAAAAAGAATACGGATTCACACCTGATTTTGAGACAGGTAAATTCTATCTCGAATCCAATGACTCCGCAGGAAATACTTTTAAAGCCACTGCCAAACCTGTGTTGATAGGCACTGCTGTAGTAGGTGCTACTACGATGATATTTTCTATTATTTTATTGTTAGAAAGAGTTGGCATGTTAAGTCTTTCGCTCACGGATGCCCCCGTACTGCTCGGTTTGATTTGTGGCGGCACTGTTATTTTCTGGTTTAGCGGAGCTTCCATGCAAGCCGTTACCACAGGTGCATACCGTGCAGTGGAATTTATCAAGCGGACGTTTGACATAAATAAGAAAGAAGCCAATATAAATGATTCCATAGCTGTAGTGAAAATCTGCACCCGATATGCTCAAAAAGGCATGTGGAATATTTTCATTGCCCTTATATCGCTCACGTTAGCCTTCGCCTTTATGGATCCGAATTTCTTTGTTTCCTACTTGGTTTCCATTGCTATATTCGGTCTTTTCCAAGCCATATTTATGGCAAATGCCGGAGGAAGTTGGGATAATGCTAAAAAGGTAGTGGAAGTAGAACTTAAAGAGAAAAATACTCCTTTGCACGAAGCAGCCGTTGTAGGCGACACAGTAGGAGATCCCTTTAAGGATACCTCTTCCGTATCCCTGAATCCGATTATTAAGTTTTCTACTTTATTTGGGTTGTTGGCTACCGAAATCTGTATCGAAATGAGAAGTAATTCCGATGTCGACTTTTCAATATACATTGCAATTCCTTTCCTGTTTCTTGGATTGCTCTTTGTCTGGCGTTCTTTCTATAAAATGAGAATTCCTAATAAATAATTCCTTAATACCTTTGAGCAGAGATTAATTGTTTGTTCTTCATGTCAAGACAAAAGTAAAATAGGGAGCTTAAACTCCCTATTTTACTTTTATACATCAAAATTCACTTGTAAAGTGAAACTTTATATTCTTGAAGTCCATTTGTGCCATTTGCAACACATAATTGCTGTCGGCTAAAAAGACATCACGTCTTTCACGATCTTTTGCCATGTATTGGTATTTCCTTTTTTTGAATGCTTCCAATTCTTCATGATCGTTGCTTTCTATCCAACAAGCTTTGTAAAGGTTAAGTGGCTCCCAACGGCAGGAAGCATTATATTCGTTGAACAAGCGGTATTGAATAACTTCAAATTGTAATTGTCCTACCGTTCCGATAATCTTGCGTCCATTGAATTGATTGGTGAAAAGCTGTGCCACACCTTCGTCCATAAGTTGGTCGATGCCTTTTGCCAATTGTTTCTGTTTCATCGGGTCGGCATTTTCTATGTATTTGAACATTTCGGGCGAGAAAGAAGGAAGTCCTTTGAAATGCAATTGTTCGCCTTCGGTCAGTGTATCACCAATTTTGAATGTCCCTCCGCTATCCGGCAACCCGATAATATCACCTGCCCACGCTTCGTCAATAGTGGTTTTACGTTGTGCCATGAACTGGGTGGGCGAAGAAAAGCGCATGATTTTACCATGACGTATATGGAGGTAAGGGAAGTTACGTGTAAACTTGCCGGAACATATTTTGCAGAAAGCTACGCACGAACGGTGATTGGGGTCAATATTAGCTGTTATCTTGAATATGAAACCGGTAAACTTAGGCTCATCAGGATTTACTTTACGCTCCCCGGCTTCTACGGGACGGGGGGAGGGGGCTATTTCAACAAAGCAATCCAACAATTCTTTTACACCAAAGTTATTCAAAGCCGAACCAAAAAAGACAGGAGCCAATTCCCCTTTTAAATACTCTTCCGGGTGAAACTTGGAATATACACCGGCTATCAATTCCAAGTCGGAACGAAGTTTTCCCGCCTGCGTCTCGCCTATTTGTTTGTCTAAATCGGAACTGTTTAAATTCACCTCTACTTTCTCTGTTACCACTCGCTTTGAAGGCTGATAAAGGTCGAGCTTTTGCTCGTAGATGTTGTAAACGCCTTTAAACCGGAGACCTTGTTCGATAGGCCAGGAAAGCGGACGTACGCTGATATGAAGTTCTTCTTCCAATTCGTCGAGCAAGTCGAAAGGGTCGCGTCCTTCACGATCCATTTTATTGACGAAGATAATCACAGGAGTTTTGCGCATACGGCATACTTCCATTAGTTTGCGGGTCTGTGCTTCTACTCCTTTGGCTCCATCCACTACGATAATGACGCTGTCCACTGCCGTTAGCGTGCGGAATGTATCTTCGGCAAAGTCTTGGTGCCCCGGTGTATCAAGAATATTCACCTTATATTCACCGTAATCAAATTCCATTACAGAAGTCGTTACGGAGATACCACGTTGCTTTTCTATCTCCATCCAGTCACTGGTGGCAGTCTTTTTTATTTTATTACTCTTAACCGCTCCTGCCACTTGAATTTGTCCGCCGAACAAAAGAAGCTTTTCGGTTAGGGTAGTTTTACCGGCATCAGGGTGGGAGATAATGGCAAAGGTTCGCCGTCTTTCTATTTCGCTTGGCATATATCTTCGTATGAATAGTATGGTAATCTACCGATTAGAATAATATTTTCTCTTTTTCATTGATGCATGCTTTCCACACACTTCCTCAAACTTTCCTCCCAATACGGAATCTCAATGCCATAGACTTTCTTAATCTTTGTTTTATCCAATACCGAATAATAGGGACGGGCAGCTTTCGTGGGATAATCAATCGTATGAAGCGGCTTCACCGTGCAACCGGTAATTCCAGCCAATCGGTGGATGTTTATTGCAAAATCATACCAGGAACAAACCCCTTCATTACTGAAATGATATATTCCGCGAATGATACCTTTATTCATAATAGCATAAATAGCGCATGCCAAATCATGAGCATACGTCGGCGTTCCTATTTGGTCGAAAACAACTCCAAGTGTGTTTCGTTCACGTCCCAAGCGAATCATCGTTTTAACAAAATTAGTACCGTAAGCGGAATAAAGCCAAGCAGTACGGACGACGATGGCTCTCTCGCAATTCTTCAATACATTTTCTTCACCTGCCAACTTAGTCATTCCATATACGGAAGCAGGACATGGAGTATCTTCTTCCGTATAAGGCACGTGTTTCGTGCCGTCAAACACATAATCTGTTGAAACATGTATCATCGCAGCTCCGTGACTTTGTGCGGCATGGGCTAAATACCCGGGTGCAATGTTGTTTAGCTTATCGCACAATTCCTTGTTGTCTTCGGCATTATCCACAGCCGTATAGGCAGCACAATTCACAATCACATCTATCTTCCGGTCGGCAACGTAAGCCTCTACAGCCTGCTCGTCGCAAATATCAAGCTCTTCTATATCCGTGAAAAAACAGGTGTAGTCATTATACTCTTTGGCGAGTACACATATTTCATTTCCTAATTGCCCCTTGGCACCGGTTATTAAAATGTTCATGGCGGTTAACGTCGCTATTATAAAGATACGTCGACATTCTTTTTATGAATACTCTTGACTATTTACTTTGTTCCAACTGTAACGTTTTGGTCGGTTGGTCGCAGACTTCAGCAGGTCCGAAATATTGGATAGGTCCCGGATATACATATTCCGTATTAACAGCCCATACGTCACGCTTTGCTGCGAAAGATTTGAAAGGAGCACCGTCCAACTTTACCAATGCTTTTTGAATGACCGGTTTCATTTCTCCATGACGACGTTCCATGTTCATCATCATTGTAATAGGCACACCTCCTGCAATCCATTCTCCCGCCTGAGCAGTAGTATTGCGAACGGACGACATATAGCCGGTCTTACCATTAACTATCAGCATGGATGCCGTATAACCTAAAGAATAGCAATAATCGGCATCATAATTGGAGGGAGCGGCACAACGTCCTTCGTATCCGAAGAAATGATGTTGAGCCGAGAACTTTCCGGTATATTTACCTTCTTTCTTCCATTGTGCCAGTTTGTTTGCAATCATTTCGGACAATAGTTTTTCCGTTTCAATTAATGACACTTGGACATTGCCGTGCGGATCACGGTCTAATGTCAATTGGCGGGCAACTCCTTCGGGAAGACTTGCGTAAATAGTTGCATTTTCTTTAGATAGTTTTGAAATAATATATTCGCGTTGTTTAGACTTTTCGACATTGGAAAATTCGTTGGCATTGACTGCCAAGAAATCATTCAACTCCGCAATCAGTCTTTTCATAGCAGGAATAAATTCTATCAAACCTTCCGGTATCAGTACTGTTCCAAAATTGTTTCCTTTTGCGGCACGGTCGGCTACGACTTTGGCTATGTAAGTTACGATGTCATCTAAAGACATATCTTTTGTTTCTATCTCTTCGGATATGATGCAAATGTTAGGCTGAGTTTGCAAGGCACATTCCAAAGCAATGTGAGAAGCAGAACGTCCCATTAACTTAATAAAATGCCAATATTTACGTGCGGAATTACAATCACGTTGAATGTTGCCGATAACTTCGGAATAGACTTTGCAAGCGGTATCAAAACCGAAAGAAGCTTCAATCATTTCGTTCTTCAAATCACCATCAATGGTTTTAGGACAACCAATCACTTGTATGCCGTAGCGTTTAGCTGCATAATATTCCGCCAACACACAAGCATTGGTATTTGAATCGTCTCCTCCAATGACAACAAGGGCTTTGATGTTCAACTTCTTTAAAATCTCATATCCTTGTTCAAACTGTTCCACTGTTTCTAACTTGGTACGTCCCGAACCAATAATATCGAAACCGCCGGTATTGCGGTATTCATCAATAATATCAGCGGTCAATTCCATATAATTATGGTCAATCAATCCACCGGGACCAAGAATAAAACCGTATAATTTACTGCCTTTGTTCAATGTCTTAATGCCGTCAAACAGACCGGAAATTACATTGTGTCCGCCTGGAGCCTGTCCTCCCGAAAGAATTACGCCAACGTTTGTTGCAGGAAAACTAACAGCTTTATCGGATTCGACAAATTGAATTATCGGCATTCCATACGTATTGGGAAACAACTTCTTGATAGCTTCTTGATCTGCCACAGACCGGGTAGTAGGTCCTTCGTTTACTTTAACTGATCCTTTCAATGCTTTAGGCAGTTTAGGCTGATAAGTAGCCCTCACTATTTGCAATGCGCTCTTTGTCATTTTTCTAAGTTCTTTTTAAATTGATATTTCGGACAACAAAGGTAGTAAAAAAACTCGTTATATCAATCAAACTTGTATTATCGAACTCTTCTTTTCATGCAGATTGATGAGGCAGATGGTATCAGTATTCTGCTATCATTCTTTTGTTATTCTAAACCAGTCAATTTCACTCCATCCGCCGTCATTTGTTATGATAGACGGACGGGTGCAGAATGTACCCATTTTTGCGCCAATCCACTTGCCCTCCTTGGCTTGAAAGGGCTTGCCAATCTTTTGAAATTTCTTCCCGTCGAGGCTGTAACTGAAATGGCACATAACAAAGATATCCGAACCGCCTTCGCTTTCTTTTATCTTCTCGCCGGTGCTATGGAAAAGGACTTTGAGATAGATAGTACTGTCTTTCGGATTAATTGTTTCGTTGACTTGTTCCGGTGTTCCTTTGTCGGCTTTCTTGCATTCTACTTGAGAGAGCATCATGCCTTTGTCCGTATTTTCTAAGATTAGTCCGGCGTAATCAAGTCCCATTACTACAAGTCCGGTACGTTCGCCGAAATATTTATTTGTTGGTCTGAAGGTCAGTTTCATTGTCGTTGTGAAATTATCCGAAGGGGTTTTCTGCAACATGAGGTTGGCTACGTCCCACAGATTTTTATATTCCTCAACAACAGGGTAGGAGTATAGACGGACATATCCTTTGTCTCCTGCGAAATATGCCCATTTTTCGTTGATATTGGCATTCCATTGCCATTGGGGAGAGAGTGTAAAACCGTCAAACTCGTCGCTCTCCTGCGGAGTGCAGATGGGGTATGTCTTTCCTACGTTAGGCTTCTTATGCTTCAGTATCGGCTCGCCGCATCCGTCGCCTTTTTTGTCGATGCCTATTACCGGAAAATCGTTAACCCATTTCATCGGTTGCAAGTGGATGATGCGTCCATAAGCTCCCACATCTTGAAAGTGAAGAAACCAATCTTCGCCTGTAGGTGTATTTACCCACGCTCCTTGATGAGGACCGTTTATTTCCGTATTTCCTTGTGCCAACACTATTTTTTCTTCGTAGGGTCCGAATACATTCTTAGAGCGAAGCACCAATTGCCAACCGGTGGCAACTCCTCCGGCAGGAGCAAATATATAGTAGTAACCGTTTCGTTTATAGAACTTCGGTCCTTCTATCGTTTGATGGTTATCATGTCCGTCAAAGACAATTCGTGATTGTGTGATTGCTTTCGTGGCATCATCGTTCAATTCACATACGGCAAGGATACTTTTCAATCCCGCGCGGCTTCCGGCATATCCGTGTACCATATAGACTTTACCGTCGTCGTCCCAAAGCGGGGTCGTATCAATAATTCCCTTACCGGGTTTTACCAGTATCGGCTCTGTCCATTTGCCTTTCGGATCTTTGGCTTTCACCATAAAAGCTCCTTGGTCGGGGTCTCCCCAAAAGATGTAGAACTCACCGTTGTGATAACGAATGCTTGGAGCCCATACCCGGTTACCGTGTTCGGGGCGTTCTGTTGCGTCAATGGAGGGCAGGGTATATGGTATTGCCGCACCGATAATTGTCCAATTTACCAAGTCTTTGGAATGTAAAATCTGCAACCCCGGCAAACATCCGAAGCTGGAAGAAGTCATATAGAAATCGTCTCCTACCCGGCAAGCATCAGGGTCGGAATAATCGGCATAAAGTATGGGATTGCGGTACGTACCATCCCCTTGGTCGGCTACCCATACCTGAGATACATAATTCTTTTGTGGAACTACGGAAAGCGACAAAATCAGGCAAATAAACGATAGAATTACTTTTTTCATAAAATGTCACGCTATTATTGATTTTTTGTTCACCATTATAGTGGTGTATTCTTTTGATAAAACACTTTACCCACTCGATTTATATGTTCGATTAAATCGGAATTTGAAAGCTGGTGGAAAATAGAAACATCCATTTTGTAAGGCAAAAGTAAATCGTCCAAGTCATTTTCTATTTTATGTTGTAGGGTTAAATTCAGTTTCTTGCCCTTTAGGATTAAATCAATATCGGAGGCCGGTTTATAGTTGCCTTTAGCTCGTGAACCGTAAATGACGACTTGCTTTATTTCTCCGTACAAAGCAAAGACTTGTTTTATCTTTTGTATATCTGTATCTTTCAACCCGTATTGCATTATTTTTGAAATAGATTAACCTGTTTGTCATTTTTCTTTTTCTCCATCGTACTTCCGAAGTTTAAAAATGCGGGATAGTATTCAGATACTATTTTTTTGTAAATTTCATCAGCTATTTCATTGTTATAGGTATGTGAAGTTTGATTCCTGCTTTTAATCATATCCATCCAAACTTCTCCATTGTCAATCAATTTCAGTTGGAAAGCCTCTCTTGTCGCATCCCGAGAACCTCCGACAGATGAGTTTCCTTGATACTCGGCATAATCTTTCATTACATTCCATGCCAATTCGTGTGTATATTCAAAGCGTTGCACTAAACCTTCTTTGATAATTTCAGTTAAGATCGGTTTACTCTTTTTCGTATCATCACCTATGAAATTCTTTTTGACATAATCTATCGCCTCCGTTAATTTTCTCAATGCTTTTATATAGTTAGAGAAACGTTGTTCCCATCTTATATCCTGTTCTGTCATAATATTACAGTCTAATCAAGTTTTTTATTTACAAATATACGCTTATTTATCTTATAATCAATGCAATCTTTAAAAATGGTTTGTGCCCGAAATAAACTTATTCCGGACACATACATAACTTAAAACAGTTGGGTCTTACCTGAAGTCAATCTTCCAACTTACTCCTGCTTTAAACCAGAATCCCGGTTGAGGTATATTCCCTAAATCATAGTATGTATGATTCAGTAGATTATTGGCTTCGGCAAAAATGGTATATTTCCCTCCGTCCCAGAATAATTTTGCATCAAGCAAACCAAAAGGGGAGTATGGAATAAGCTCATTTGTTGGTTTATAGTTATCGTACTTTTGATAACTCCCCATGCGGTCTTGCCAACGGAATGCCCATCCGGCGGAAAGTTTCCCCCAAATGCGATGGTTGAGACGGATAGTAAATTTATGTCGCAAGTATTCCAATGCATAGTTCGATTTATATATCTCCGTATCGTCGTACCGTTGCTGATAGATATAGGTATAGCCGATGTTCAGTCTATCTAAGAAAAAGTTAGAAGATATTAACTGGCGAAAGTAAAGGACTACGGAAGTCTCCACCCCCATATTGTCTAATTTGAAGTTAGCGGAATGGTAGATATCGTCAGACGAATACATCACCCAGTCAATCATATTCGTTCCTTTATGATAAAAACCATACATATTGGCATCAATGAAGTTATTGCGATACTTCGCACCTATGCCGGCGGCTTGTGTTTCTTCCGGTTTTAAGCCGATGTTTCCTTGTAGTGTGGGACTTTTGTAATACAAGTCGGTAAAGGTGGGCATACGCAAAGCCTTGTTCCACGATGCAAAGAGTTTCCATTGGTTGTTCGGGCGATAAGAGAGGTCAATACCCGGATAGAGACGATATTCATGGTCGAGTGCCGTATTCATGTTTGCCATTACTCCGAGGGAGACCGTCAGACGTTTGAGCAAAATGTTATGTTCCAAATAATAGCTGATGTTGGTTCGGTTGTCCTTTTTGTTGAATTGTACTTCGTCTTTGCCCGGAATGTTTACGTATTGTCCCTCTTCCAGAAGTTTCCCAAGATTGGTGCTTAGGATGCCTTCGTTCCGTACTTCGGTTCCAAAAGCTGTTTTTCCAAGAAAGGAGTTGAAATAGGCATTTAAGTTGACGCCATACACATCGTTAAGATGGAAGTTTTCTCCCGTTGGTGTATCGCGAATAAGTTGGAAGTGGTCGTGCGACCTGTTCCAATATACCGTAGGGGTAAAATGCAGTTGTCCTTTTGTTTCTGCTTGTACCGATACCAGATAACGGCTTGTTTCTTCAAATTGATTGGGATAGCCTGCCGAGTAGAATGTGTTGGCTCCGTAAGCCTGATTGCTGAAACCTAATTGCCAGTGTACATCCGTTTGTGCGGAAGAATACGTTCCTCGATAATAGGCGCGGGATGTGCGGAAATCACTGTTTTTCGTTGCCCCGTCCGAACGCTGATAGCCGCCCGATGCTTGTTGACTGACTGCATTTTTAGTAAGGTTAACACGTGCATCTCCACCGAAAAGCCCGTAATCTCCACCCATTAGATTGACGGAAGCATGACTTTGTTTGTCGGTGCGTGTTACGATGTTGATTGCTCCTGTGAACGCAGAAGTTCCGAACACACGTGCGGCAGGTCCTTCGAGTATTTCGATGCGCTCAATATCATTCATGGAAACGGGAAAGTCGGCTGTGAGATGACCTGTTTGGGGGTTGCTGATATTGACCCCGTTGAGAAGAATGGTAATTTGGTCGAAAGTTCCTCCACGCACGGAGATGTCTGTTTGAATGCCAAATTCGCCTCGTTGGCGAATGTCAACGCCTGCGGCGTATTCCAAAAGGTCGTTAATGCTGTGTGCCGCCGCCGCTTGAATGTCATTGCGTGAAAGTACCGTTACCGGTTTGGCAGCCTGTGTTTCGGTCAACGGTACACGCGTGCCGCTTACTTCCACTTCTTCTAATTCGTACATCCCTGTCTGCCTTGGGGTTTCGTTTTGTGCCGAAATCGTGTTAACATTGGCAAATGCCAGTGTGGACACACTCAACACTCCGATGTTAATCTCCTTTTTTAAGCTGCAAAATGCAGCATAAGCCTTGTGGCTGAACTGTTTCCAGCGAGCTATACGCCGGTTGGTAAATCTGTTTTCTTTCATTATTTAAAATTATTTAGTTAAAAACTCGCCGTAAAAGTACTACTATTGCCTAATTCGCTGTTACTTTGTATGATGTTAAAAATACAACGATGTTGAAATTCTTAAAAAATTATATCCTTCCTCTCGCCATGTTAACGGGGATTGTCGGTCATTCGATATTTGTTTATTTGTCTCCTTTCACTCCCGTACTTATTTTTTCCATGCTCCTGCTTACTTTTTGCAAAATATCTTTTTCCGAATTGAGACCAACATTTTTGCATGTATGGCTGTTGCTTATTCAGCTTATCGGTGCACCGGTGGTTTATTTGCTTCTCCGGCAATTCAACGAAGTCGTTGCCCAGGCAGCAATGATGTGCGTGATATGTCCCACGGCAACTTCGGCAGCAGTAATTACCGCCAAACTTGGAGGAAGTGCTGCGAGCCTTACCACTTATACCTTGTTAGTCAATATAGGGGTGGCGATAGTCGTTCCAATAATGTTTCCGTTGATAAAACCGCAAGACGGTATTTCTTTTTTGGGAGCTTCCTCTTTGATTTTAAGTAAAGTATTCGTGTTGCTTATCTGTCCGTTTATTATGGCGTGGTTGTTGCGGAAGTTTGTACCGAAAATACATCATGTGTTGTTGAATCTTAACGAATTGGCTTTCTACCTATGGGCATTTGCCCTTGTAATAGTTACTTCTCAAATACTTTCGTCTATGTTGGCTAATTCGGCGGAAATACAAATAAGCATACCGGTTGCTATTATTACTCTGTTTATATGTTGCCTACAGTTTTTTACCGGTAAAACGCTCGGAAGTGTTTACAGCGATCGTATCAGTGGCGGTCAGGCTTTAGGACAGAAGAATACTATTTTGGCTATTTGGATGGCGCATACTTACCTAAATCCACTTGCCGCCGTTGGTCCCGGCTTCTATGTGCTGTGGCAGAATGTGATTAACTCGTGGCAACTCTGGCTAAGGAATAAGAAAATATCAAAGAATGGAAAATAAATAATTGAAAATTAGTATATTATACGAATCAGTAATTAAGGCTGCTATTTTCTAAAGTTATTATCCCTCCTCAGAAATTTCATCTAATAACTCTTCGACGGAATGAACGGATACTGTTTCTTGTCCTGTTCGATGAATGATGATTTCCTTTTCTTTTATCTCTATCCGGCATTTGGAATTTGCCTGTGATGAAGCCATAATACCGTTTCTTAACAGGGCTTTTCTTACCATTGAATATCTTTGCCCATCGCCGTCTCCTCTTGTCAAATTTATTTGTCTGTTGAAATTATTCTCGATACGAAACAGACCTGTATCTTGGTCGAAGATAATTCCTTTTCGGGCAAAAAAACTACTTAGGCTACCATCCAATGACAAGTCTTCGGGAGTACCGGTACGTATGCCGGCTTGTTTATCCATTAGCCATATTTTGTCCGCTATCTGGAGTGCTAATTCCAAATCGTGTGTGGAGAGGAATATCGTCTTATTGGTTTGGCGAGACAAGCGATGGAGTAGTTGCATGATTTCTACTTTGCTCGGAAAGTCAAGGAATGCTGTTGGCTCGTCTAACAGCATGATAGGGGTTTCTTGTGCCAGAGCTTTCGTTATCATTACTTTTTGATATTCACCATCGCTTAAAGTGTGTGTCAATCTCTGTGAGAGGGGCTCTATTTTAACCAATGCGATGGCATTGCCCACTATTTCTTTATCTTCTTTATCCAATGTTCCCCAAAAATCGGTGTATGGGCTACGTCCTAAACCTATCAGTTCGTTGACGGTCATGTTTTTTATATCAGGCTTTTCTGTCAATACAACACTTATCAATGTTGCGAGTTCTTTTTTGGAATACTTCTCAATCTCTTTCTTTTGAATAAGAATATCACCGGCAAGTTTAGGTTGAAAAGCCGAAAGGGTTCGCAATAATGTTGATTTGCCGATACCGTTTGCTCCGATTAAGCAGGTCAGTTCTCCATTAAAAATATCAGCTGTAATGCTTTCGGCTACAACTTTCGTATTTCCTTTGGAAGAATACCCTATGGAAAGGTTACTTATACTAATTGTTTTTACTTTGTGTGCCAATGGTAGAAACTTTGTCGGTAAGTGGTATATACTCTAAACAAAAAGAGGGTGTGTCAAAAGTCGGAATGTACTGTTTGTGTGAAAACTCCGAAGGGGTTGTATATTTATAGCAATGTCCCTATATGCGATTTTATTCGACTCCTGCGGAGTCGAATATTCCGTTTGGTTGCTGTTTCTATCAATATCCGAATCCTTCGGATTCTTTTTAAATAGATTTTAGAAATTAGAGGACTTTTGACACACCCTCTCTCTTACTTTGAAACACTGTATAGACAATATCAATATACGTCCATAGAACGATTAATCAATCGTCAATATCAAAGAATTTCTTTCCTTTCTTGGTATGGGCAAATATGAATGCCCCCAAAGCAATAGCAATTAAAAGACCACACATAATAAAAGTACCTTCCATAGTTAATTCTCCCTTTCCTTTTTGTTTTTCGCATGAACCAACCATAAACCAATCGACAAAGTAATAATAACAGTAACAGAACCAGTTAAATACATAATCCATCGCCTCTCTATATCTCCCAGAAAAGAAGAAATAAGAAAAGCGGTAGCTACATACTTAGCCACGTCTAACAACCATTTACCAAACTCTTTTTTCATTAATTATGTTTCGTTTTCATGCAAAGATAATTAATATTTTTTCATTGGAAAACAAAAACAGCAACTTGAATTATTGACTCATGATGTGCAGGAAAATGAGTTGATAAATGCAACAATGTCATCCATTACATACTGTGGAACGGGGTTTGCATTGTTGTATTCGGAAGGAATAGAACGACCGTTTCCCTCTTGATAAAGGTGATTCAACAAGGGATAAGATTTGAAAGATACATTCGGCTTGGCAGACAAAGCGGTACGCCATAATTCAAAATCCGCCATTGTTACTTGATAGTCTCTTTCACCTTGAAAAATGAGAATGGGCAAAGATAATTTCTTGGCAACTTCCACTTGCCTGTATCTGTTTTACATTAGTTATGGCATCAAAGGCAGTCATAAAACGCAATTCGTGCAGTTTAAATTTCACATCGCAATACAACAGGCAAGCATCCCGCTGCAAGGTGTCAGAATCAGGGCTTTCCACGTATTCTCTTTTCTTTCTTCTTCCCGTTTTTGTTTCCCTTTTTGTTTATATTTATTCTCTTATCTCTCTTTTTCTTCTTTGCCTTTAATTTTCTTATCTGTCCCGCTTTCATCGGCTCTTTGGAAATACCTTGCCCTGTCGCTTTGCTTGCACCCTTTGTTTCATTTGGACATGCCCTCGCCACAGCCTTCGTTGCCGTAGTCTTATCCTTTTTTAACTCCTCACTTTCCATTTTCAATTTTCCACTTTCAATTTTCGTCCCGTAACTCGCTGCTGCTTCATAAGACTTCTCAATAGAACCGTAAGTACGACACAACATCGTACCGGGAAGCAATACCAACGACTGCGTGGAATACTCCGTGCAACGCTTCGTCTTTCGACTGTGAACATACCCCACAGCGCCCTCACCTACCTGCTCGTCCGTACACACATATCCATCTTTGGCACGGAAAAGGCGTTCATCCACTAACGTATAAAAAGGAATACGAGAATCACCCTCCAAAACAAACTCATACAGCTTTAATTCTGCATGAGGCATATAAAAGTTAATTTCTCTTTGAGGACGTACCTGTATCAGATACAGGATAGAAATCTTATCCCCGTAACGAAGGGAAGCATTGCAGCCTACCAAAGAAGATGAAACCTCTCCCAATGTGGTGGTTTCATCTATCGAAAACCCCGCAGGAAGTTGCAGAGAGGTTACTAACCGATTATCGGAAACTGTTGTTTCTATGGGTGGGAGTGTTCCTTCAGAAATATTGAATTCATCTACTACACATGCCTCTGCTAACGCCTCCCGTTTATCAAGGAATATTTCCGTAGCTTTCAGGTTATTCCTTACAAACACATTGTAAGCCGTCAGGGAAGGTGGACGGGTCTGGTAAGATTCACGGACAAAGGAAGACAAGATACGATACGCCGAAAGAATGTTTGATAATTTGGTTCGTTGTCGCATCTGTGAAAATGTACGCGGATTACAAGGTCTGTTGTTGATGCTTCGGAATACTTGTTTGCCGCATCTGACGTAAGCTGCCATGTTTTCTATGCGTCCCCGATAGGAACCGAGAGGAAAAGTAGTAATCATAAGTTAAAGGTTTGGTTGATAAGTTAAGTAAGGTTATAAGTTTCTCAAAAAACGTATTCCAAAGGTACAAAAAAAGGATATTACCGCCTAATTTTTTGACACTTTTTTCGTACTTTCTTGGCAGTCTGTAAATAATTTGAAACCTATTCAAGGGGCTTTTTCGGATATCTATATCCGCTTGGAAAGCGGTCATGGAGTGGGGGAGGATCGGAGAGCGATCGGACAAAATATGGGCATAACCCCTACGCATACGCACAGGAAACAAGTACGAACTTAAGTATATTCTCTTAAAATACGTGTGAGGTATCATAGTTACGGTTCCTTGGGGAATTACAAAAAATACAGGAACCACGTATTATTATTTTATTATAATGTATATCTTTGCACTGCGAACATTGGAATTGGTATATTTTTATATCTGTGGAAGCAGTAAGCATAAGGCGGTTACCGTTCTCATGTATGTGCTTCTGCAGATACCAATGTTCGCAGCATTGAGGAGGTAACCGTTCTTTTTTTAACAATCGATTATGCTTACATCATACGTTGCGCAACTGAGGTCATTGTATGAGAGCTTTATCGTTTCCGGGTATCGCGTGTTCAGTGATTATCTGGACAAGAGGTATTGGAACGATGATACGTTCTATTCCTACATCACCGGAGAACATGACGACACACCAATCGATCATGCTGTTTTCTTTAAGATGGTAATCAATCATGTTCAAAACGTAGAGTGGGCAGTTTCACACTTCATAAACGAATACAACGGAAACAGTAAGAGCTACAATGGGAACAATGAAGACATTGACGGTATAATGACAGATTGGTTTGAACTGTGGCATTCGCAGTACCGGATTGTTTCGTCATACGATCTGTTCCGTGATATGGTTCTACACCAACAGGGCTGAGCATCGGAAGGACCGGAGAGATGTCTGTATGCATTATCTGAACATATCCAACAAGACGCTTTTTAACTGTTCTATTTCCGCATCGGAAAGTTTGCCGATGAATTTTTTAATCCGGCTCTTGTCCAAGGATTTGATACGATCTGTAGCTATCTCTCCGGTTCTGCTGTCCACGCAGCATTGCACACGATACCGGTAGTTGTTGATTATTGATGTGATGGGTATGATGATAACCGTGTTAAGGTGCTTGTTCAGTTCGTCGGGACTAACAATTACACATGGTTTGGTTTTAGCCGTCTCGCTGCTTGTTGGGAGATTAAAGTGTACCCAATATACGCCGTATTGTATTATTCCCACGTCTGCCATTTGAGTGAATTTTCGTTCATTGTACCGGTGTCCGCTAACTCATCGAATGATTGCGCTGCAAGTTTTGCATCTTGTTCCCATCCGGCACGGAGCATGTTTTCTGAAACCGGTTTGATGACGATGCTATCGTCCACGACCGTGATCTCTACGGAAGAACGCAGAGAAAGGTTCAACTGTTTGAGTGCCCCGGAAGGAATGATTATTCCCTTGCTCGTTCCGATTGCGATAATATTTGTGTTCATGTTTCTGTGTTTTTGAATATAAAGGTAATCACTCTTACGTCATTTTAATATCCGGTACACATCGTCATCACATCTTGTTAGTAATTATTAACAATTAAGTGTGTCTATGGGGGAATGTATCTAAATGTATTATAGGGGTAAAGTCGTATCTTTGTAGAGAAACAATGTTCATTTTTAAAACAATGATATAATGTTATGGCAGTAAAAAAACAAGAAACCTATTCGCAAGCAATAAAACGGTTGGAAGAAATCGTTAGACAGATAGATAATAACGAGATGGATATAGATATACTAAGTGAAAAAATAAAAGAAGCTAACGAAATAATTCTTTTCTGTTCGGAAAAGCTGACGAAAGTTGATAAAGAGGTTGAAAAATTATTAGTGGAAAAAGGATAATCTGAGAATAAGGATTAATTTTGTATAATCTGATACCTTACGAACTAAAACTTAAAAATATATGAGGGAAATAGATTGGTCGAATTTGTCGTTCGGCTATATGCCAACGGATTACAATGTAAGAATTAACTATCGTGACGGGAAATGGGGTGAGCTGGAAGTCAGTAATAGCGAATATATCAATATGCACATTGCTGCCACTTGTCTTCATTACGGGCAGGAAGTGTTTGAAGGTCTGAAAGCCTTTCGCGGTAAAGACGGGAAAGTCCGTATCTTTCGCATGGAAGAAAACGCCAAACGCATGCAGTCTTCCTGTGAAGGTATTTTAATGTCTCGGTTGCCGGTTGAAAAATTTACGGAGGCGGTATTGAAAGTGGTACAATTGAATAAACATTTTGTGCCTCCTTACGAAAGCGGCGCTTCGCTTTATATACGTCCCTTGCTGATAGGTACGGGTGCGCAAGTGGGTGTGAGTCCTTCCAAAGAATATTTGTTCCTGATATTTGTCAGTCCGGTAGGTCCGTATTTCAAAGCGGGATTCAAACCGACCCCTTACGTAATCATGCGGCAATACGACCGCGTAGCCCCTTTGGGAACAGGACGTTTTAAAATCGGAGGCAATTATGCCGCTAGCCTTGTTGCCGGTGAAAAGGCACATTCGTTGGGTTATTCGGCAGTGATTTATCTGGATGCCAAAGAAAAGAAATACATTGACGAAAGCGGTCCCGCTAATTTCTTTGCTGTTCGCGGAAATTCATATATCACTCCCAAGTCCGATTCTATCTTGCCTTCCATAACGAATAAAAGTTTGATGACGTTGGCGGAAGATTTGGGTATGAAAGTGGAATGTCGCCCAATTGAAGTGGACGAACTTTCAACGTTTGAAGAAGCGGGAGCGTGCGGAACGGCTGCCGTTATTAGTCCGATAGAAAGAATTGACGATGTGGATACAGGCAAATCGTATGTGTTTGTAAAGAAAGGAGAAGCAGGTCCCGTTTGCGTTAAGCTCTACAATAAACTGAGAGCCATTCAGTACGGCGATGAACCGGATACCCACAATTGGGTTACCATTGTGGAATAAAAGAATTTTAATGGGAAAAAACAAACTCCGAAAATTTGCGGATATGTTGACGTATCCGCATGTTTTTGAGTATCCGTATTCGGTAGCGGAGCATGTTCCCTTCAAGATGCAAGGGAATTGGAATAAAGATTTTTTTGAGAACGATAACCCGATAGTTTTAGAGTTAGGTTGCGGACACGGTGAATATACCGTAGGACTGGGGAAATTATTTCCCGGTAAAAACTTTATTGCAGTGGATATTAAAGGAGCGCGTATGTGGAGCGGTGCTTCCGAATCGTTGGCAGCGGGAATGAAGAATGTGGCATTTCTCCGCACAAATATTGAGATCATTGACCGTTTTTTTGCCGAGAATGAAATAACCGAAATATGGCTCACCTTTCCCGACCCGCAAATGAAGAAAACCACGAAACGGTTGACTTCTACTTATTTTATGGAGCGTTACCGTAAATTTTTAATTCCATCGGGGATTATTCATTTGAAGACCGATAGTAATTTTTTGTTTACTTATACCCGTTGCATGATTGAAGAGAACCAACTGCCGGTAGAATGTATCACGGAAGACCTTTATCATTCCGGTTTGGCAGATGATATTCTCAGTATCAGGACCTATTATGAACAGCAATGGATTGCACGGGGTTTGAATATTAAATACGTTAGATTTTTTCTTCCGGAAGAAGGAGTATTGAAAGAACCGGAAATAGAGATTGAATCGGATTCGTATCGAAGTTATAATCGAAGCAAAAGAAACGGATTATTTTAATTATAAATCAGGGATTAAGAATTGTTTTCTCTATTAATCTTAATTTTTAGTTCCAAATTGTTTTTAATTCCATGAAACTATATCCTCAATTAATACTTGATGCGTTAGCTACCGTTCGTTATCCCGTTACGGGAAAGAATCTTGTCGAAGCCGGTATGGTGGACGACGACATTCGCATCGACGGAATGAAAGTGTCCTTCTCTCTGATATTTGAAACGTCGACAGCCCCGTTTATTAAATCGGTTGTTAAAGCTGCCGAAGCTGCTATACTGAATTATGTGGGCAAAGAGGTGGAAATAGCGGGCAATATTAGTGTGAAGTCGCTGCAAAGCGAGCATCCGTCGGTTGGTAAATTGCTGCCACAAGTGAAAAACATTATAGGTATCTCGTCGGGAAAGGGTGGGGTAGGGAAGTCCACTGTTGCGGCTAATCTGGCAGTAGCTCTTGCAAAGTTAGGTTATAAAGTAGGTTTGCTGGATGCGGATATTTCCGGTCCTTCGATACCTAAAATGTTTCAAGTGGAAGATGCCCACCCGTATACGGAAAAGATAGAAGGGCGTGATATGATTGTTCCTGTTGAAAAATACGGAGTGAAGCTGCTTTCGATAGGTTTCTTCGTTGACCCCGATCAACCGACCCTCTGGCGTGGGGGTATGGCAAGCAATGCCTTAAAACAGTTGATAAGCGATGCGCTATGGGGAGAATTGGATTATTTCCTGATAGACTTACCCCCCGGTACGAGCGATATTCATTTAACAGTAGTGCAAACCCTTATTCTAACGGGGGTGGTTGTAGTAGGTACTCCGCAAGAGGTGGCATTGGCTGATGCACGCAAAGGGATCAATATGTTTACCAATAAAAAGGTAAATGTTCCCATTCTGGGTTTAGTAGAGAACATGGCTTGGTTTACTCCTGTGGAGCTTCCTCAAAACAAATATTATATCTTTGGGAAAGAAGGAGTAAAGAATTTGGCAGAGAGGATGGATGTTGCTTTATTAGGGCAGATTCCCATTGTGCAAAGTATCCGGGAAAGTGGGGACAACGGTATGCCTGTGGCGTTGGGTGAAGGTACGGTTATGGGAAAGGCTTTCATGGAATTGGCGGAAAACGTTGTCCGGCAAGTAGAGCAGAGGAATCAACAGGTGTAATCCATATATAATATCCATTCATACATGAGAATATTTTTAATAATCGTTTTCGCATCCATTGTATCAGGTGTGTCGGCTCAACAACAAGATACATTAAAGTATCGTATTACTTTGAAAGATAAGGGTGCTACTACTTATTCGTTGAACCGTCCGCATGAATTTCTTTCGAAAAAGGCTATCGACCGTCGGAAACATCAACGGTTGCCGATTGATTCCACTGATTTACCCGTCTGTCGTAAATACATTGACGAGATAAAAAACATAGGAGTCAAAATAGTAACAACCGGAAAATGGGAAAACTTTGTTACCGTATCCTGCAATGATACAACACTTATTGACAAGATAGCCTTCCTGCCATTTGTGCAATGCACCGAGAGAGTTTGGGTTGATCCGGGGATCTCACAAATAGCTGTTTACAGAGACTCCATAATCAATAAGACATTGAATGAAACGGATAATATATATGGACCGGCATACGATCAAATCCGTTTAAGTAATGGTCATCTTTTGCACGAAGCCGGATTTAAGGGCAAAGGCATGATAATAACCGTTATTGATGCTGGTTTTCATAATGCGGATACCCTGGAAATGTTGAAGAAAGTGTATGTTTTGGGTGCAAAAGATTTTGTGAACCCTGCAAGTGATATTTATGCAGAAGGCGATCACGGGTTGAAGGTCTTTTCCTGCATGGCAATGAATCAACCTTATGTCATGATTGGTACAGCCCCTGAAGCTTCTTATTGGTTACTGCGTAGTGAGGATAATTATTCCGAACATCTGGTAGAACAGGATTATTGGGCAACTGCCGTAGAATTTGCCGATAGCGTGGGAACAGATGTGATAAACACTTCATTAGGTTATTACTTCTTTGACGACAAGTCGAAAAATTACGATTATCGCAATCTGGATGGACATTATGCTTTGATATCCCGGCAAGCGTCCAAAGTAGCGGACAAAGGAATGGTCATGGTTTGCAGTGCCGGAAATGCGGGTAGAGGTTCATGGAAAAAGATAACCCCTCCGGCAGATGCGGATAATGTATTGACTGTAGGAGCTATTACCAAAGACGCCGTATTGGTAAATTTTTCTTCCATAGGTAATACGGCGGATAACAGAATAAAGCCGGACGTTATGGCGATAGGTTTTGAGGCTCAGGTTGCAGGTACACGCAACGAGATAATCAAGGCAAACGGAACATCTTTTTCTTCCCCTGTTATGTGCGGTATGGTAACTTGTCTTTGGCAAGCTTGTCCTCAACTCACAGCCAAAGAACTAATAAATCTGGTACGCAATTCCGGCGACCGTTCTGCTTATCCCGACAACATATACGGTTACGGTGTGCCGGATATGTGGAAAGCTTATAAATCAATTCATCGTTGAAAGCCTATTATATACGATAAATGGTAACTCCTCTTTCCCTCTTTGAACTTAATTCGTTGGCAAGGAAAAGCCTTAAAGAGAGCCTTTCCGATACATATTGGGTACAGACGGAAATAAGTGATGTCCATACCAACGTGGTTTCCGGGCATTGTTATTTGGAATTTATAGAGAAGAACCCTCGTAATAATACGTTGATAGCCAAAGCACGTGGTACGATATGGGCGAATGTCTTTCAATTGTTGAAATCCTATTTTGAGGAATCCACGGGGCAACCCTTCACTTCCGGCATTAAAGTATTGGTAAAGGTTGTTGTTGAATTTCACGAACTATATGGTTATAGTTTAACGGTATGCGATATAGACCCCACATATACTTTGGGGGATATGGCTCGCCGTCGCCGGGTAATTTTGCAACAATTGGAAGAAGAAGGCGTACTTACGTTAAATAAAGAACTGCCTATGCCTTCTGTCCCCCAACGGATAGCTATTATATCTTCGGCTTCGGCTGCCGGTTATGATGATTTTTGCCATCAGTTGAAGTGTAATTCGCAAGGCTTTTTCTTTTATATGGAATTGTTTCCGGCGGTGATGCAAGGTAATCAGGTGGAAGAAACCGTTTTGAGAGCTTTAGATGCGATAAATTCCCGTCTTAATGAGTTCGATGTGGTAGTAATCATTCGTGGCGGTGGAGCTACTTCCGATTTATCGGGTTTTGATACTTATCTTCTGGCAGCCTCTTGCGCACAATTTGCCTTGCCTATTATCACCGGCATCGGTCATGAACGGGATGATACGGTACTCGACATGATAGTCAATACTCGCGTAAAAACTCCGACGGCAGCGGCGGAATATTTAATAAATCAAATGAGCGAAACCGCTAACCACTTGATCCGTTTAACCGACCAATTGAGAAAGTCTGTTTTAATCCGCATAGTACAAGAAAAGAAGCATCTGGAGTATTTAAAAAACCATATTCCTTTATCTGTTGTCGCATGTCTTTCCGAAACAAAATTTGCATTATTAACATCAAGGAATAATTTTACCCAAGCGGTAACCTCTTTTTTATCTTTTCAGAAACACCGGTTGGAATTGTTGCGTCAGCATCTTTTTAATGTGTCTCCTGAACGTCTGCTTAGTATCGGCTACAGCATAACCCTGAAGGGAGGCAAGGTGGTAACCGATGCCTCTTCGCTTTCCAAAGGGGACATACTTGTTACGAAATTTGCAAAGGGAAAGGTTGTTTCTAAAGTGGAAGATTGATGATGAAAATTGTTTGATTTTAGTTATCTTTGTGAAGAATAAGACGAAACCGCTAATGAATATATTATATCGTATTTATCAAATTTGCATAGCTTTACCGTTGTTGTTACTGCTTACTGTTCTTACTGCATTGCTTACTATTGCAGGCTCATTTATCGGGGGATCACATAGTTGGGGATATTATCCGGGTAAGGTATGGTCTCAATTAATTTGTTTTATTTTATTTATTCCGGTGAAAGTTATCGGACGCGAGAAAACGAACAGAAAGACTTCATATATTTTTGTTGCCAATCATCAGGGAGCATTCGATATCTTTTTGATATACGGGTTCTTAGGACACAATTTTAAGTGGATGATGAAGAAAAGCCTGCGGAAAGTCCCATTTGTCGGTAAAGCATGTGAGAGTGCCGGTCATATATTTGTCGATCGTTCCGGTGGTCCCAAAGCTATGCTTGACACCGTTCGTCAGACAGAGACATCATTACAAAATGGTATATCTATGGTCGTATTTCCCGAAGGTTCCCGTTCATATATCGGTCGTATGGGGAATTTTAAGAAGGGAGCATTTCAGTTGGCAGATGAACTCCGGTTGGCAGTAGTTCCTGTTACTATCAACGGTTCTTTTGATGTGTTTTCCCGTACTGCAAAGTGGGTTAACCGTCACCCCATGATTATGACTATTCATTCTCCCATTCTCCCAAAAGAAAAAGGTGTTAGCAATATAAAAGCAACTATGGCGGAGGCTTATGTTGTTATGGAAAGTGCTTTGCCGGAAAAGTATAAGAACTCTTCTCAACAGTGATGGCTATAGATATGATAGAAATAAGCGATACCACTTTACGAACTGCGATAAAAAACAGTTCTGAGGAGTTTATCCAAGTAATCACCGATAAATATTTGGAGATATTGGGCGGTGAGTTAAAAGTCGAAACAATGTCACTACTCACAGGTGAACAACATTCGTTGTTGGCATACCGGATATTCAGAGATGAAATAATGGAGGGTGGTTTTTGCCAACTTATTCAAAACGGATACGGCGAATATATATTCGAGAATCCCTTTGCCAAAGCTATGCGATTGTTTGGGGCGAAAACTCTTTCCAAATTAATATATAAAGCCAGAAAGATATACGATGTCAACCGCAAAGACTTGGAGCAAGAACGCACAGACGAAGAGTTTATGGCGATGTATGAACAATACGAAGCTTTTGACGATTTGGAAGAAGAATATTTCGAAATGGAAGAAGAAATGACCGATTTGGTAGCAACGTATGTAGACAGTCATTTGGAGACATTTGTAAAGATAATTCCATAAAAGTAAGACCTTTGTTTACATAGGGTGGCATTTATAGGTATATTTTTCTATTTTTGCCTTATGAAAACAGAAACCAACGAATATTATACCCTTCTTCTTTTCCTTTGTCAAACGAAAGAAATTTCTTTGTTTGAGAAATACAAACAGATGCGTAGTCTTCTCGAACGTCTCTTCCGGAGCGAAATGCAGAATGAAAGTTTACAAATGACCGACCTTTCCGCTCGTATTAGTTACGTGGCGGCGAAAGTTAGTCTTGACATTCGCGAGCAAAACCGTCTGCATACTTTTCGTCTTACTTCAAACAAAATCTCGCACCGACAGGAAGAACCTGACAGAGAGAAGTTACTTCGTGATGTCAAAACATTGGCTTTTTTCGCTAAACGATTATCAGGGCAGGACATTCCGGCAGAACTTTACCGGTTGCTGCCGAAAGCTGACGCTACTTATATCGCATCGCCATTCTCCTCACAGGGAAAGATTCGCCGGATGCGCGTCTGTTTTCAATATTCCGATGATGTGTATCTGTATGTTACTCCCGTTGATGTTGTTGCGGATGAACCTCTGCGTGTGCGCTATAATGTGCCGGATAGTAATGTCGAATTTAACGATACTTGTGGATTGCTCTGGCGACATGCTCAAATCAATTTGTTGGATATTCAGGTGGATGAGACCGGTGTATTAATCCCTTCTTTTATTGTTCTCGAACCGGATTATTTGATAGACATTAGTGCGCTTGCTGAATGTTTTCGCGAGTATGGGCATCATCCGGCAAATTATATTTTAGGTAAATTACAACCTATAGACAACATGCGCCCTCTTCTGTTAGGTAATATTGCCAACCTTTTTTTAGATGAATGGATTCAAACCAAAGGGGAGATAAATTATAAAGCATGTATGCGGAAAGTTTTTCAACGTTATTGCATCGAATTGGTAGCATGTACTGATTTACAAGATACCGATACGGAAAAACAATTCTTCGATGCCTGCAAACAGCATTTCAACAATATCGGACGGACTGTTACCGAAACTTTTCAAATGCCCGGTTATAACCTTGATAAAACAGATGCGGTAATTGAACCTTCTTATATCTGCGAAGCATTGGGTTTGCAAGGCAGGTTAGACTATATGCAACGGGACATGCTTTCGTTCATCGAAATGAAATCAGGGAAAGCCGATGAATATGCCATTCAAGGTAAGATAGAGCCGAAAGAGAATCATCGGGTGCAGATGTTACTTTACCAAGCCGTATTGGAATATGCTATGGGTATGGATCATCGTAAAGGGAAAGCATATCTGTTTTATACCCGCTATCCTCTTCTCTATCCGGCACGCGCTTCGTGGGCAATGGTTAAAAGAGCTATCAATCTACGAAATCGTATTGTGGCAGACGAATACGGTGTACAGCAACATAACAGTATTGAATACACTGCCCGGAAGCTAAGCGAGATTAATTCGGAAACTGTAAATGAAAGAGGGTTGATAAATGTGCTGTGGGCAAGGTATCTGTCTCCACCCATAGATGGTTTTGCAGAGAAACTGCAAGCGCTTACCCCCATAGAGCAAGCCTACTATTATTCCCTCTACAACTTCATAACGAAAGAGCAATACATGACAAAGTCCGGCAATACGGATTATGAAGGCGGTCGTATGGGGACAGCTTCCTTATGGCTTTCCTCCCTTGCAGAGAAATGCGAGGCGGGAGAGATACTGTATGATTTAAGGATAACGGAGAATCGAGCAGCCGATGAGCACAAGGCGCATGTTGTTCTTTCGAGAACCGGTAATGTTTCCTTTTCGGAAGATACGCCGGAAGCTCTGCCCAATTTCCGAGCCGGCGATGCTATTGTGTTTTATGAGCGAAACAAAGATACTGACAACGTTACCAATAAAATGGTATTCAAAGGAAACATTGAGGCGATTACGGAAAATGATATTACCATCCGCCTTCGCGCTTCGCAACGAAATCCTGCCGTACTGCCTGTGGACAGCCTTTATGCAGTGGAGCATGATGCACCGGATGTCACTTTCCGCAACATGTTTTTGGGTTTGGCTGCTTTTTCTTCTGCCAATCAGGAACGGCGTGATTTGTTGTTGGGTCAACGTCCACCGGAATTTGATACCGTTTTCGACAGCCGGATAATCTCCTCTGAAAACGATGATTTTACCCGGATAACCCTTAAGGCTCAAGCTGCTAAAGATTACTTTCTATTGGTAGGTCCTCCGGGAACAGGAAAGACATCACGAGCATTAAAACAAATGGTAGAGACCTTTCATGAAGACGGAAAGAAACAGATATTATTGCTGGCATATACCAATCGGGCAGTAGATGAAGTATGCAAAGCATTGTCCGCCATAGAACCGCAAGTCCGTTATATTCGTATCGGTAGAGAACTTTCATGTGATCCGGCTTACCGCGAACATTTGATAGAGAATGTGCTTGCGGATTGTGCCAATCGCAGAGAAGCAAAAGAACAAATTGACCGCTGCCGTATCTTTGTTGGAACGACAACCGCCATATCCAATAAACCCGAACTATTCCGTTTAAAACATTTTGATGTGGCTATTGTGGACGAAGCTACGCAGATACTTGAACCGCAACTGTTGGGCATCTTATGCGCCCGTAATGAAGACGGCAGGAATGCCGTCGGGAAATTCATCCTCATAGGAGATCACAAACAACTTCCCGCTGTAGTGTTACAAAGTTCCACTCAATCGGAAGTGCATGAGACGTTGCAAGCTATCGGATTAACTAATTTGAAAGATTCCCTCTTTGAACGCCTTTATCGAACGCTTAATTCCAAATTATTGACTAATGATTGCGAACTGAAACGACGTACCGTTGACTGCCTTCGCAAACAGGGAAGAATGCATCCCGCTGTGGCTTCTTTTCCTAATTCGGCTTTTTATGGGAATAATTTGGAATCTCTTAACCTACCTCACCAGACGGAAGAGATTGTTTTATCTTCCGAATTAAAAGATGACGAAGACGGTGAATTAATTGTCCGGAGAGTGGCTTTCTTTCCTTCCGAGCCGGATATTGCTTCCGCATCAGGCAAAACAAACTGTTCGGAAGCTGCAATAGTTGCCCGCTTGGTGAGGAAAATCTTTATTCAATATAAGCCGGAATTCAAAGCAGAGCAAACATTGGGCATTATTACTCCCTATCGCAATCAAATTGCCCTTATAAAGAAAGAAATAGCCCGTTTCAATATATCTGTTTTAAACAATATTCTTATAGATACAGTAGAACGCTTTCAGGGGAGTGAGCGTGATGTGATTATCTATTCTTTCTGTGTCAACCATACCTATCAGATAAAGTTGTTATCTAATATTATCGAAGAAGAAGATGTATTAATAGACAGGAAGCTAAATGTAGTCCTAACTCGTGCCAGAAAACAGATATTCATAACAGGGGTACCGGAATTGCTTTGTGCTAATTCTATCTATACAAATTTGTTAATGAGTATCAAGAAAGAAAAGCCATTATGTTGCCTAACGTTGTAAAAAGTCACAATAGCCTGAGGAAACTACCCAAATAATAATACCCTAACATTTAGTATTTAATTCATTCAAAACTTTCCGGATTGCTTCAAACGTTGTTATTCTTGTGGGGACCAGTGGCAGGCGAAGTTTATTTTCTATCATTCCCATCGCGCTCAGCATAGACTTTACTCCGGCGGGATTTCCGTCAATAAACAAAAGATTAAACAATTCTGTAAATTTATGATGGATAGTCAGTGCATTAGCAAAATCTCCTTGAAGAGCCAAACGTGTCATGCGGCTGAACTCACGCGGAAAAGCATTTCCAATAACAGATATTACCCCTATTGCTCCTAGTGTTATCAAAGGAAAGGTGATACCGTCATCTCCTGATATGACATTAAAATCGGCAGGTTTGTTTTTGATAATATCGTCCATTTGGGTGATATTACCAGAAGCCTCTTTAATAGCTATTATATTATTGAAGTCATGGGCAATGCGCAGGGTAGTTTCTGCTGTCATGTTTACTCCTGTACGTCCGGGTACATTATATAGTACGAGAGGTAAATCGGTGGCTTTGGACAAAGCCCTGTAATGTTGATAGAGACCTTCTTGCGAAGGCTTATTATAATAAGGTGTTACGGATAAAATTGCATCTATTCCCGTATAATCCTCTTTTTGTAAAGTTTCGACAATGGCATGGGTATTATTTCCGCCTACTCCCAATAAAATAGGTATTTTCTTATTCACACGTTCGACAACCATTCTTTTGATAGTCTTCTTTTCTTCTTCCGTCAACGTAGGTGTTTCGGCTGTTGTTCCCAGCACACATAAAAAGTCTGTGTTATTCTGTATCAGATAATCCGTCATTCGCATCAATGCGTCGTAGTCAACGCTTTCATCCTCTTTAAAAGGAGTAATCAATGCTACTCCCATTCCTCTCAATTTTGTTTGTATCATGAGTATTAACGATAATCTTCAAGTTTCTCAGTGGCAAAAGTACGAATATTTTCATTTTTCGCTATCGCTATAGTTACAATATTTAAAATAGGATTGGGTTATCATTGACGTAAGAAATAGTCTCGTAAATTCACACTGGTATAGCCAGGTAAGTTTAATCAACTTTACACGAAAGTCGGTAAATAACCGTATCTTTACAAGATGCTGAAAGAATATACGTTGTCCGACTTGCTGTTGCTTCCCTCAAAACACATTGCATATTATGCCGGTACCATAGAAACAATGAAAGAACCGGAAGTAGAATGGCCATACAGGCAATCTTTCTATTCGGTAGCTTGGTTTGTACAGGGAAACGGATTTCATGTAATTGATTTTAACGAATATCAAATCCGGAAAGGAAGAATGTTTCTTGTAAATCCCAATCAAATAAACAACTGGTCGTATGTTGATAATTGCAAAGGATACATTTTGATGTTTGCCAAATCATTGGCTTCCCAGCTTGGCATCGAGTTTCTAAAACCGTATATTGATGTTGAAAAACAGGACGCATCTTTACTGGGGCTTGTATTTGAAAATTTAATCAAGGATTGCAAGTTGGGTAATGACGATTTGCAGCATAAAATAATGACTTCCATTCAATACTTTTATTCGTTGATTGCGAATAAAGTACATGATGAAGCATTTACTTCAAAAAATACCGCTATTTTCAGACAGTTTAAAGAGCTGATATTAACAAACGACTTTAAGATTCAATCAGTGGATAAATATGCCGATACCCTGCATATTTCAACAGCAGTATTGAACATTATATGTCAAAACCTGAGCGGCGTTTCTGCCAAACAGCTTTTATTGGATCTGAAACTAACCGAAGCCAAGCGGTTATTGCTCTACAGCAAGCTTAATATCAATGAAATATCCTTTCAATTGGGATTTGAAGATTCGTCTTATTTCGCCCGTATTTTCAAAAAGAAGGCGTTGTTATCCCCAAGCCTTTTCCAGAGAAAGTACCGAAAATAACCCGGAAAATCCTGTAAACATCCCCCTTGACCGATCTATCTTTGTGGCTAATTTTAATTATAAATTATAGTCATAATGAAAGGTAACGACAGAAAAAAGGAAAAGAAAAAAGGAAAAGCAGAAGGCGGAAGCCTCAAAAAAATATCGGAATATCAAAAGGGGAAAACGGGCAAACAAGACACGGAACTGAACTTTAAGCCGAAAGTATGATAACCGTAAAAAGAGAAGGTATCATACTGGAGAAAACCGACTTGGCTTTTGAAAATGATGGCGTAATGAATCCGGCAGTCATTGCCGAAGGAGATACTGTACATCTATTTTACCGGGCAGTAAGGGAAGGCAACCATTCGACGATTGGCTATTGCCGCTTGGAGGGTCCGTTGCAAGTAGTGCAGCGTGATAAAGAACCGCTTTTATATCCGCAGCTTGACTATGAAAGTCAAGGCGTTGAAGACCCCCGGATAGTCAAAATAGAAAACGCTTACTATTTGAGCTATACCGCTTACGATGGTGTCAGTGCAGTGGGTGCAGTGGTTGTGTCTGGCGATTTAAGACATTTCACAAAGAAAGGTATCATTACCTCTCAGTTTACCTATTCCCAATTCGAGGAGTTGATTTGCTCAAAGGGACATCCGGCTGATAAATATTTTAGGTCGTACAATAACAGGGAATCATATACAAGTTCGGGAAAAAAGGTTTACCTCACTGACAAAGATTTAGTTTTCTTCCCCCGCAAAATAAACGGCAAGTTTTATTTTTTGCACCGTATCAAACCCGACATACAGTTGGTCTGCATTGAAAGCATGGAAGACTTGACATATGATTTCTGGATTAATTACTTCCTTGACTTTACACAACACATTATTTTCGAACCCCGCCACGACCACGAATCCAGTTACATCGGCGGCGGATGTCCCCCCGTTGAATTACCGGAAGGATGGTTGATGATTTACCACAGCGTGCGTGACACCCCTGATGGATACGTCTATTCGGCAAGCGCTGCTCTGTTAGACCTTGAAAATCCGGCTGTCGAAATCGCCCGGCTGCCTTATCCCTTGTTCAGTCCCGAAACGGAGTATG
>SNRY01000011.1_pt1 | contig 85544 bp, 34 predicted proteins | sample 4693421 | NCBI WGS metagenome assembly SNRY01 (sample SAMN11003215, study PRJNA524138) | termite gut metagenome | isolation source: Bacteroidetes bacterial symbionts from single cell of protist host amplifed... | host: Streblomastix strix ... | reverse complement strand
CCCAATCAGCAAAAAATAATTTGTGGCGGCAGTATCGTTCTTTGAAAATACAGAAAAATTTTAACTCGTCCGATAGCGTGTTCTACCTTTCTCTCTTAATTTCCTTATTAGCATCATAATTTTTATATTTTCAAATTTGTATTTTGAGAATTCACCATTCTCCCATGAGCAAATACATTTATAAAAAATAGCTCCATCTTCTTTGATCAGTCGAAACATTTCGGAAAGGCAGTTTCGTTGCCATTCCACATATTTGCTATGAGGCATGCAATCGTCGTGATGCGTATATCCGTTTTGTAAAGCAGCGCCTGCCCATTTTCCACTCTTAGTACAGGATTTCATGCCGTTTCCTGTAGAATTTTTAAGATTGTATGGCGGTGAGGTTACCACTAAATCAATAGAATTGCTTGGTATCTCTTTCATTATGTCCAAACAATCTCCACAAATAATAGTATTCAAGCGTGTATCCGTCATAAACTATTTGTTGCCGGTTGCTTCGAGATCAATCACCACATACTCAGATCGGGTTCCTATCCGGAACTTTCCTCCCCAAAGTCCTATACCGGAGCTGACATAAATATGACTATCGCCTTTTTTGAGATAGCCGTGCGCTTTTTCATACATCATTTCGGTTATCCATGAGAGAGGAATGATTTGTCCGTGGTGGGTATGTCCCGAAATTTGGAGGTCAATCCCGTTTTTTTCCCGCTTGTTCCAACTGATAGGGTTGATGGTCGAGTAGTATGAGAAGTTTTGATTTATCCAACGTATCCGTCAGTTCTTTTACAGATTTTCTGGTAGCATTTGTCCGGTCGTCACGTCCTACCACATAAAAAGCGTCGTCTATGAAAGCGACGGAATCTCGCAATACCGTTACTCCCGCTTCTTTCAGAAAAGCAAGACTTTTTGAAATACCTGCGATGTATTCATGATTGCCCGGTGAGGCATACACTCCATATTTGGCGTTGATTTGTTTAAAAGACTCTGCAATGCCCTGTTCATAGAGCGGATAGACACTGTTATCTATTGCGTCGCCCGCAATGAATACGATATCGGGGTTTTCTTTATTGATCAGTTTAATCCAATTTTCAAATTCGTTTTTGCCTATGCCATATCCCAAATGGAGGTCGCTGATAGCTACAATTTTTAAAGAGCCTTGCGCTCTCATCTCCTTGTTGACTGTAAGAGATAAGGTTACCCTTGCTTTATTCAAATAAACGATATATCCTCCTGTCAGAACCAAAGTTAATACCCCGGTCAATATACCAAACCCCAGCCAACTTCTATACATAAATCGGGTAACGGGAAATAAACCGGTAACCCGTATCAATTCAAGCAGAAGAAATAGAATCAACAAATAGATAAAGATAAAAAACCAAGAAGTTCCCACTCTGTACATGAATGCAGTAACAGGCAAAGGAAGATTATTCCCGATTGCTTGGGCTAATACAAGAGAGAATAGCATAGCCACTCCTAAAGTAACAAGCGATACTTTGCCGATAATACCTTCCGGTAACATCACCCAAAGTTTATAAAACACATAAAAATTAGCTCCCAGAATAAGGAGCAATACTGAAATGATAGGAAAAAGTTTTATCATACACACCCAAATATGGGACAAATATAGAATAAATTTGACACTTATATTTGGGTGTATGAGAAAATCAGAACTGTTTATTTAGAAGCGGAAATAATTTTTTGCATTATAATAACTAATATCCTCTACCATTTGGCAAACACGTTCCATTTCCGAAACAGGTATCTCGCCATTTTCCACATCATTTCCCAATAAATTGCACAATACACGGCGAAAATACTCGTGACGTGGATAGGAAAGGAAGCTGCGAGAGTCCGTTAACATCCCTACGAGGCGACTCAACAGTCCCAGAACGGACAGCGCATTCATTTGCTTTTGTATGCCTTCTTTTTGATCCAGGAACCACCAACCTGAACCGAATTGTATTTTACCCGGCATCGTACCGTCTTGGAAGTTTCCTGTCATTGTGGCAAGTACTTCGTTGGCAGACGGATTCAAGTTGTACAAAATTGTTTTTGTTAACTTACCTGCCGTATTCAGACGGTCTAATAATTTAGCCATTGCTTTGGCTGTGTTAAATTCACCGATGGAATCAAATCCCGTGTCGGGACCCATTAATTTAAACATCCGGCTGTTATTGTTACGGATGGCTCCATAATGAAATTGCTGCGTCCATCCCTTTTCCCAATCCATTTCACCAAACACGACAAGCATGGCTGATTTGAATTTCAATATCTCTTCTTTGGAAAGTGATTTTCCGCCATACACTTTATTGAATATGGATTGAATTTCGGTGTCGGTGTAGTCTTCTGCATAAAATTCTTCCAATCCGTGGTCGGAAAGTTTGCATCCCTGTTCAGCAAAGAAATCGTGGCGTTTACGTAAAGCAGCTATCATATCGTCAAGAGAAGATATGGTAATACCGCTTACTTCCGACAGTTTTTCCATATATGTGCGAAATTCGGTGGGAATTTCTACAGCCATTGCTTTATCGGGGCGCCATGTGGGGAGCACTTTTATTTCAAATCCATTGGCACGGGTAGCAATATGGTGTTCGAGGGAGTCAATGGGGTCGTCGGTTGTACAAACTGTTTCCACTCTGTAACGGCGCATCATGCCGCGAGCAGAGTATTCAGGCTTTGCTAATTTTTCGTTACATTCGTCGTATATCTCTCGCGCTGTTTTAGGATTTAACACTTTTGTAATGCCAAACGCCGTTTTCAGTTCCAAGTGTGTCCAATGATAAAGCGGGTTTCGCAACGTATATGGAACTGTTTCTGCCCATTTTTCAAACTTTTCCCAATCGCTTGTATCCTTGCCGGTACAGTAACGTTCATCCACTCCGTTAGTGCGCATGGCGCGCCATTTATAATGGTCTCCGCTTAGCCATACTTCGGTAATGGATTGAAATTTGTGGTCGTCAGCTATCATTTGTGGGTTCAAATGGCAATGATAGTCAATGATAGGTAATTTTGCTGCGTGTTTGTGATATAACTTCTGTGCAGTTTTCGTCTGTAGCAGAAAGTTTTCATTCATAAAGTTTTTCATGTTACCAAATCTTTATTAATTAATTATCAAGAGTGTGTTGTTATTTTGATAAAAGAAACTTTACGAAGTTACATCTTTTTAGCCATGAATACAATTTTCTGTGGATTATTTTAAGTCACGTAGATTCAAGTATTAAATGCAACTTTATTATTTATCATTTTGTAGAATACTCTAAACGGTTCCTCAAAATTAAGTTTTTTTCTGGGTCTTCGATTAATCTTGAGTTGAATCTTTTTAATTCGATCATCGTTGTAATTAGTAAATGTTTGTTTTTTAGGAATATACTGTCTGATTAATTTATTGGTATATTCATTCAACCCCCTCTCCCACGAAGAATATGGATGCGCAAAGAAGCAGTCGGCATCTAATTTTTGAGCTATCCATTGGTGCCCGTAAAATTCGGTACCATTGTCTGAAGTGATTGAAAAGACATGGTCTTTGTAAGGTAAAAGCAAGAGATACAATTCTTTAGCGAGGGCTTTAGCATTTTTGCCTTTGGATAATTTTTTCATCAACAAAAATCCTGTTTTTCTTTCTGTAACGGTAAGAATGGCACCCTGATTTTCTTTTCCCACAATGGTATCAATTTCCCAATCCCCAAAGCGTTGTTTTTGGTTAATAATTCCGGGTCGTTGCTCAATGGAAACTTTATCAGGTATGACTACTTTTTTACCTCCTGCAGGTCGTTTTCGATGCTTAAGCCCGTGTCTCAGGTTCTTATACAATACTCCCCCGCTGGCTTTATCTTCCCTGATAAACTGATAAATACGCTCATGACTGACCATGGGTTCTCCCTCTTTCCTTGCTTTGCCTGCAATCTGTTCGGGAGACCATTGTTCTCCCGCAAGTTCCCTGATGATTTTCCTCTTGATGCTTTCCGTGAACCTGCGCTTATCCCGGAACCGTTCTTTACGTTCATCGACGTACATTTGCGCCATACGGGCGGAATAACCCCGTTTATGACTGTTACGCCTAAGTTCTCGACTGACAACCGATGGATCTTTCTCTATTATCTCAGCTATCTCTTTTTGAGACTTTTTGGCTACGAGCAAGGCTTCTATTTGATACCTTTGCTCGCGAGTTAAATGTTTCTTGTTCTTTTTCATAACACAACTAAAATAAGAACTTTTTTCTTAAATACAGTTCGGGGCTAGCCCCGAACTGTATTTTTTTCTTACGTCAGTTGCATTTACTAATTGAACTTACCTCAGCATTTCATGATGAAGATAATCAACTATCATTTCTTTCTCATTTAATAAAAATCCATGTCTCAGAGATAGTAGAATAACCATTTCTCAGAGAAAAGTTCTACATTTGCGCTCAAATTATATCATAACAAAAACAACTTGGAATCCTCCTTTTTCGTCTTTTTCAATGAGACAAAATGAAACGCCTTTTACACAAAGCCACCCTTGAATCCCCAACAATAAAAAATGAAGAGATAACACAGGTGAAACAATTGAAATAATAAATATGAACATAGAAACCCAGCTCACAAGTTCCATTATCAAAGGAATAAAAGCATTATACGGACAAGCAGTAACACAAGAGCAAGTTCAATTGCAAAAAACGAAGAAAGAATTTGAAGGACATCTCACGCTCGTGATATTCCCTTTCTTGAAAATATCAAAAAAGTCACCCGAACAAACCGCCCAAGAGATGGGAGAATATTTGCAAACAAACGAACCGGCGGTAGCAACATTCAACGTTATAAAAGGCTTTCTTAACCTCACCGTTACTTCACAAATATGGATTAAACTGTTGAATAACCTGTACACCGCCACACAATACGGAACAGTGCAGGCTACGGATACTTCCCCTTTGGTAATGATAGAATATTCCTCACCCAATACAAACAAACCACTCCACTTGGGGCATGTACGCAATAATCTTTTGGGAAATGCGTTGGTGAATATCTTAACTGCCAATGGAAATAAGGTAATAAAAACCAATATTGTGAACGACAGAGGGATTCACATCTGCAAATCCATGTTGGCATGGCAAAAATATGGTAATGGGGAAACACCGGAAACAACAGGCAAAAAAGGCGACCACTTGGTGGGTGATTATTATGTCTCTTTCGACAAACAGTACAAAAAAGAAATTGCCGGATTGATGGCAACAGGTATGACGAAAGAAGAAGCGGAAACAGCCTCGCCATTGATGAACGAGGCGCGTGAAATGCTGGTCAAATGGGAAGCGGGAGACCCCGAAGTTCGTACGCTCTGGGCAATGATGAACAATTGGGTATATGAAGGATTTAATGAAACATACCGTAAATTGGGAGTTAGCTTCGATAAAATATACTACGAATCAAATACGTATCTGGAAGGTAGGGAAAAAGTAATGGAAGGTCTGAAAAAAGGACTTTTCTATCAGAAAGAAGATGGGTCTGTGTGGGCAGACTTAACCGGTGAAGGGCTTGACCATAAATTGCTACTCCGTTCCGACGGAACTTCGGTTTACATGACGCAAGACATCGGCACGGCTAAACTTCGTTTCGACGACTATCCGATAGATAAAATGATATACGTAGTGGGAAACGAGCAGAATTATCACTTTCACGTATTATCCATCCTGTTGGATAAGTTAGGCTTTGAATGGGGGAAAAGTCTGGTACACTTCTCTTACGGAATGGTAGAACTTCCCGAAGGAAAAATGAAGTCGCGCGAGGGAACTGTAGTAGATGCCGACGATCTTATCGAAGAAATGATAAAAACAGCCAAAGAAACTTCCGCCGAATTGGGGAAAACAGAGGAATATCTCGAAGCTGAAGCCGGCAACATCGCCCGAATTGTGGGATTAGGAGCCTTAAAATATTTCATTCTCAAAGTCGATGCGCATAAAAACATGACGTTCAACCCCAAAGAATCTATTGATTTCAACGGAAACACAGGTCCCTTTATTCAATACACCTACGCAAGAATACAATCGGTACTGCGCAAAGCTGCCAAAGCAGGAATACAATTACCGGAAACAATCCTGACCGGAATAGAACCGAATGAAAAGGAACAAAAACTGATTCAAATGGTAGACGATTTTGCCACCGTCGTAAAACAAGCGGGAGACGATTACAATCCCTCCGTCATAGCCAATTATCTATATGACTTAACAAAAGAGTACAATCAATTTTATCATGATTTCAGCATGCTGCATGAAAAAGAGGAAAGATTGAAACTCTTTCGCCTCATTCTATCCACTACCGTTGCTAAAATAATTCGTACAGGGACAGGACTATTAGGAATTGAAGTACCCGAAAGGATGTAAGAATCTAAAAATACTACCTTTAGGAGATTAAACGGATAATCATTTATTGGAAACTATATAAATTTAAGTTGATAGTTATTAAGATGCCATAGCAACTCAGATTCTTATTCTTTTATGTTCCGATTCCAAATTTTTTATTTTCTTTGCAAAAATAGGATTAGAGATAGGCAAAATATCTTTCACAGCATTAAATAATGTAAAAATAGGCATAGTATCCATATATAGGAATTATATTTTGAGGCAAAAGAATGAAGATTTACAAATATAAAAATATATTGTTATGAGTCTTGATACCATTCTACGAATAGGAGCGAAACTTCGGCACTCGGAAAATAACATCAATTATTATAGATATATTAAAAAGTTAAAATTACCGGACATAGGTAGTAAAACGCCTATTATCTATATTGAGATTCCTGTAAATGAAGATTTTTCCTTTGATTTTAAGAAGATAAAGGAAATTCCTGAGAAAGAAAGAGATGCATTGTATTATTTAAAGTATAAGACTTCTGATAATGATACAAGCGTTGCTAAGTATTTATTTGGAGATATTTATTATGTAAGGAAAAGTAAATTGGATAAGGATAGTAGGATAATTGAAACTGGAGAATTTGGGAATTATATATTGAATAAATGTAGTGCTAATAGCGAGTTGTTTAATGGAGAATTAAATAGTGTTTTTGATTCTTATAATTTGCTAAAATATTGGAATGCATTCAATCAGAATAAGCAAATAATGGAACTTGTATTGCAATATGCTCCAATAGCGAGAAAAGGTTTTTCTTCTAATAGTTCTAATTTAGTCGAATTGTATGCCGATTATTTAATAGAGGAGTCTCCTGAAATTGTATCTAAAATATTGAAAGAAACAAAAACAGAATTTACTTCTGAGGATAAAATCACAATTAGTAATTATGCAGATTTTTCCGTTTTCATTCATTTTGATTTCAGAGGAAAACAATGGTACGATTATAAAGATATTGTTAGAAACATTGCAGATAAATTAAAAGAAGAACTTGTAGAAGTACAAGAAAAAAATCTTCTAGTTCCTTCTAAAAGTATTTTTCGGACATTGTGTTCAGGAAATAAAAAAAATGACATTCAATTCCCAAATTTTCGCACACAAAACAAGTATAAATCTTTTTCATTTACAGATGAATCATTTGAAGATTTTCTTTATGCTAGTAGAATAATAGAAAAAGAAGGCGCTTACAAATTACAAGGAACAAAAAATGTTATCATTTTTGTATATCCAAGAGGACTCAATGACGATGACATAGATGTTAAAGATTACGAAGATTTTTTTACAGGAAAAGAGGAAAAAAAATTAGTCACAGACGAACATGATTTTATATTTCCCATTTCTTCTAATGACAGAGAGACGAGAAAATTTGCGGCATTTGATTTTGTATTCTCTGATTGTTCGGGTAAGACTATTATTGATTTAATCGAATTGTCAGGTATAAATGAAAGTGTATATCGGAATATTCAAGGTGAAATTAGCAAAAAAAATGTCGAAATAACAATAAAAAAAAGAAATGAGTGGGGAAAAGATGTGCATGGTTTTAAAATTCCGAGGTCAATATCAAATATTCTTGGAGAAGCTAATTCACGGAATCATCTTTTAAAAATTATCCCTCTTATTTATACCCGAAACTACTATGAAGATGATAGATTATTACCCGCAATGATTCAAAAGATAGAGTTTTTAATAAGAAAGGCTTCATCTAAATTCGACGGTTTAAACCAATTCAACAATTTAAAATATGATTTAGAATTTTTAATGAGAATTCAAAACCATACAATAAATAAAAATTATATGAAAATAAAAGATTCTGAAAGCTATCAAGCAGGCTTATTGCTTGGTGATATGGCAAAAGTTTTTGCCGCATGGAGAAATGATTGTCCGATCAAATCTTTTGAAAAGAATTATGTAGGCAATTTGACACGTCGGGTTATAACAGTGTCTGATGTTTGTAAATTGAAAACAGACATTGAACAAAAATTGATTCATCATGACAGAATGAAATTCTATTATAAGCAATCTGATAAATTATCACAAAAATTGAAAGAGATAGAAGAAAGCTATCACAAAGAAGAATTTGCTTTTGGGTTTATGGAAAGCTATTTTAAATCTTTTTCTACTGAAGGAAGTGGAGAAAATTTAGATAAAAACAATGAAATATTAACCGATTAAAATCATAAAGTATGTCAGAGATAATAAAATCAGAGATTCTTTTTTTGTATGAATCCAAGTATAATGTTCCTAATGGTGACCCTTTTACGGGTGAACAACGTTATGATGAAGAAACTAAAAAAATACTCATCAGCGACGTCAGAATTAAACGGTTTATTAGAACCTATTTGGAAGATATAGAAAATCTTCCCATTTATGTAAGTGAAAAAACTGGCGCCGGAAAGACTGATGCCAAAGGTGTTTTGACTTGGATTCTTTCAAATAAAAATCCAAACAACCTAAAAGATGTAGGCAAGGTTCTTAAAGAACAGATTGATGTTCGTTTGTTTGGAGGTATATCTACACTTGAAGAAAAAGAAGGTAAGAAGCTAGGCTATACAAATACTCACGTACAATATACAGGACCCGTTCAGTTTGCTTTATTAAATCCTTCTCTAAATAAGGTAGATCTCAGAATGCATCAAAATACAACACATTTTAAATCAAAAGCTGAAAACACACAGGGTTCTATCGGCACAACAACGGTTGTACCTTATGCTGTTAATCAGATTCATGGTTGGGTTAATTCTAAATCAGCCGAAGAAACGGGTATGACTAATGAAGATTTGTTATTTATGCTTAAAGCCTTGTGGTACGGGACAAGTGGTGATGGGAGTTCTCATTCGCGAAGTAAAATAGGGCAAGATTCATTATTGTTGTTAGAAATTCAATATACTCAAAACAATAAAAAAATTTACGGAGTAGATAAATTGATCACTATTGTACCAAACAAAAATATAAGTTCCGAAGCAATAAGAAGTACTGATGATTTTACTTTTAACTTTGCCGAATTAAATAATGCTATAAATTCCGATAAAGTCATCAAGGTACGTTATTTTACGGAGTTGGAAAATATTGAGGAAGAATTAAAAGTCGGTCATATAGAAAGTAAGTTTGAGAAGTTACAATTTTGATGAAGGTATGTATAATGGAAGCTTTTCAATTTGAAATCGAAGGTAATTGGGGGCATTTTAAAAAGCCGGAAACGAACAATAACCCGTTATCTCATGATATAATAACCAAAACTGCCCTTATCGGACTTGTAGGGGCAGTTCTTGGCATTGAAAGAACGGAAATGAAAGGACTATTTCCTGTTCTTTCGAAGGATTTGTTATATTCTGTTAAAGTAGTGAAACCTGTAAAAAAGATTTCCTATGGGTTTATAAGTAAAGAAGCTAATAACCCGACAGGAAAAGGTTCACGTAAATCTTTTGAGTTTTTAAAATCACCAGCATTTGCCATTATTTTATCGCTATACGAGGAATATGCCGAAAAACAAAGTCAGAAATTATTTTTCGAGTTTAAAAAATCAATCTTTGAAGAATGTGCTATATACACACCGATACTAGGTTGGCATAATTGCCCTGCAAATTTGTATTATAAATCCAGTGGTAAAATTGTCGGTAAAGGGTCTGATGAATTTGAAACGAATTATTTTTTTTCAGCAAAGAACCATATTCCCACACCTATTGATATTAACGGAGCTTTTAGAGTAGGTTTTGACAGATTACCAACATATCAGAATGATGACTTTTGGAATTGCCCAGACAAATATACAGATATGATATATCTGGATTCCGGACAAACATTAAAAGTAAATGGAGAATATTATGTTTATGAAGGTATGGATATATCCAGTCATAGTATTGTAGAAAAATGTTATATGATTTAAAAGAAATAAAGTCCCATCCTGATAAATACCTTCTTACATTAGACCGAAAAGAAGTTGGACATACAGAGGGTGTGATAGATAATGTAAACAAGATTACAGATTCAAAATATACGATATTAATAGCTTTTTTTCATGATATAGGGAAGCTTAATCCAAACTTTCAGAAAAAGCTGCTTAATGATTCAGAAAAAGTTAAGGAATATTCAAATCATGCTTATTTATCGGCTTTTATTTTCTTTGTTTTTTTTCGTTGTAACAGGTATAATTTTCAATTACTAGCTAAGTATCTTAATGATGACTTATTATGTGAAAATGCTTTGCTGTCAATTATAATTCAAATAGCCAAACATCATGGTAATTTGCCGGATTTTAGTACTCCAAACAATTATAAAGACACATATTTCATAGTAAATAAATATGAATGCGAAAGTCTATTTCAATTCGTGGATAGATATGTTGATAATTTACCTATAAATGAGTATATTAAATCGTTCCCTCCATTTTCATCAGTCGAAGACGCTACTTCACTAATGAAAAATAAGGGTATGCAAATTGCATTTAAAAATATAAGAATCAAAGAACTTGAAGAACCACTTGAATTCTATTTACACACACAATTTTCTTTTTCCGGATTATTAATAGCCGATAAAACAGAAGCGGCTCGTTTTGATAGCCTGATGGAAGATAATATTGTATCTGTTGAAAAGTTTGGCAATATATATTCAGATAAATTGAATAATTATTTAAGTAGGTTAAACAGCAATACAGAGTTAAATCATTTAAGAACAAAAATAAGAAAAGAAGCTGTAGCCAATATTGAAATAGGATTGAAGGAGGAGAATCATATTTTTGAACTTACCGCACCTACTGGTTCGGGAAAGACTTTAATGTTACTCTCGGCGGCATCACAAATAATAAAGCAAAAGAAAGAACCTTTTAGGATTCTTTATATACTTCCTTTTTTATCAATTACAGAACAAGTAGAAAAAGAAATAAATGAAATCTTTAAAGAGAATAAGAACTTTATTAGACGAATTGATTCAAAAGCAATAGATAGTGAAAAGTTTGATACTTTGCAAAGAAAGCTTGATATTGGTATGGATGAGGATGTAATGAAAGAAATGGATTTATTGGAATTCCAAAGTAAAACATTCTCATACCCTCTAGTAATAACTACATTTGTTCGTTTTTTTGAAACTATTTTAAGTAATCGAAATTCTGAACTATTAAAGTTAACGAACTTCTCTCATGCAATATTCTTAATAGATGAAATTCAATCACTTCCTCCCCGTTTATATGGATTCTTTGTAGCATATATAGATAAATTTTGCAAAATGTTTAATAGTTATGCTGTTGTGTCAACAGCTACACAACCTAATTATGCTTTTCCGAGTGATAAAGATAAAAGTAAATATGAAGTTTTTTTTAAACGGGATAAAGAACCATTTTCTATTTTATCTTTGAATTATTTTTCAAATCATTTATTTAATCGTTACAGTGTCAATATAGACGATAAAGAATCTATTTCTCTTGAAGATTTATATGAAAAAATAGTTTCGAAAGAATGTTCTGTACTTATTATTCTCAATACTATAGATGACACAAAAGATTTATATAAGATTTTTATTGAGAAAGGATATTCCTGTGGAGAAGTATTTTTGTTAAATACACACATAACGCCTAAAGATAGAAATAAGAAAATTGAAAAAGTAAAAGAAAAATTAGCGGAAGGCGAAAGAGCTATATTGATATCGACTCAACTGATTGAAGCTGGTGTGAATATTGATTTTCCTATTGTATTTCGCGATTTTGCAATAATATCAAGTATCGTTCAATCTGCAGGAAGATGTAATAGAAATGGAAAACTGAAAGAAAAAGGTATAGTATATGTTTTTAAATTAAAAAACAGAAATAAAATAAGATGCAATCTTATTTATAGTGGTGAAAAAGATCATGATTTACTGCAATTCACGAAAGATATTTTATCCGAAAAGAATCATTATGAAGAAAATGAATTATTGTATCTGCAACAAAATTTTTTTGGAAAGATACAAGAAGAATTGCTTTGGGGAGTATCTTTTATAAATACGGAAAAAAGCATAGCAAAGGTTGATCTCATTGATAGCATTCAAAAAATCCAATTTGAGGAAGTAGGAAAATTTCAATTGATTGATGAGAATGTTTTTGGTAAAGAATATCAATTTTATATACCTGATGATGAGAATGATACATGTTTTGAGAAATTGATTAAATATCGAAATGAATTATTTGAACAGTTAAAACGAAAAGAGGATTTAGATATAATAAAAAATCAAAAAAGAAAAATCAAAAATCATCTTATGAAAATGAGTAACCAGATTATTCAAGTGCGTATTAAAAACAAGGATAACATACCAGCTAAAACAGAACTTGATGATTATTATACTTTGAGAAAAATATCAAATGGTTATTATACTTTTAAAAAAGGTATTAATCTTAAAGGAGGAGATTCTATTATTTAACTCTTGGACTATTCAAAATTTTGTATAAACGGTCAACTACACGGTTTTGATTTATCCTATCATTTATGGAAGTGAAGAGCTAATACCTATTTATTACCGTTTCATCACAATTCGATTTTTTACTAGTAAATTCAATTTTAACAACGCCATATTCCCCTGCTTATTTCACTTAAAAATCCGCTTTTATCCTCTTTTTCTTCTATCCCATCCCCAATCCATTTTCGTAAATAAATCCCTTTGTATCATATTTTTTCTAAAAAGATATACCATTATGAAATTATAATTATAACTTTGCTCGCAATTTGACAGAATAATCTGCATTACCATGTAATAGCGTCAGTATAAATGGAAGAAAAAGAACTTTTTAACAAAAACACAAAAGATTTGCTTTACCAGCGACAATCTCAACCCAAACAAATGGGACTGTACGATGCTTCCTATGAACACGATGCTTGTGGAATAGGAATGTTGGTAAACATTCACGGGGGAAAGTCACACGACATTATTGAGTCGGCATTGAAAGTTCTGGAAAATATGCGACATCGCGGGGCAGAAGGAGCAGATAATAAAACAGGGGACGGAGCCGGTATCATGCTACAAATCCCGCATGAATTTATCCTGTTACAGGGGATTCCCGTACCCGAAAAGGGAACTTACGGAACGGGAATTTTATTTCTGCCTAAAAAGGAAGAAGATCAAGCTTTTATTCTAAGTGTGATTATTGAAGAGATTGAAAGAGAAGGACTCACCCTGATGCATATACGCAATGTGCCGGTTAATTCGGATATTTTAGGAAAAGATGCACGAACCAGTGAACCGGATATTAAACAACTATTCATAACAGGATTTACGGAAACGGCGACCGCAGATCGAAAACTATATACCATAAGAAAAAGGATTGAAAAAAGGATAACCAATTCGCTGTTAACAACAGGCAAGAAGGATTTTTATATCGTTTCTCTCTCAACCAGGAGCATTATATACAAAGGCATGCTCTCGTCGTTGCAACTGAGGAACTATTATCCGGACTTGACCAATAATTATTTCACTGGGGGATTAGCATTGGTACATTCACGTTTTAGCACCAATACGTTCCCTACGTGGAGTTTAGCGCAACCCTTCCGTTTGTTAGCGCACAACGGAGAAATAAATACCATTCGGGGTAATCGGGGATGGATGGAAGCAAGAGAAACCGTGCTGTCTTCCAATACGCTGGGTGATATTAAAATCATTCGACCCATTGTAGAAAAAGGAATGAGCGACAGCGCCTCATTGGATAACGTATTGGAATTTTTAGTAATGTCGGGATTGAGTCTGCCTCATGCGATGTCAATGTTAATACCGGAATCATTTAATGAAAAAAATCCGATAAGCGAAGATTTAAAGGCTTTTTACGAATACCATTCCATATTGATGGAACCTTGGGACGGACCGGCTGCTTTGCTTTTTAGCGACGGAAGATATGCCGGAGGAATGCTGGATAGAAACGGATTGCGACCGGCACGATATTTAATTACACACAACGGTATGCTGTTGGCGGCTTCCGAAGCGGGAGTAATGGATTTTGAACCGGGAGACATTAAAGAAAAAGGACGGCTGCAACCGGGAAAAATATTGATGGCTGACACAGAAAAAGGAGAAATTTATTACGACGGAGAATTAAAACAGCAATTGGCGGAAGCAAAACCTTATCGTACATGGCTTGCCAATAACCGCATAGATTTGGATGAGATTAAAAGTGGACGTAAAGTTTCTCATGCAGTGGAAAATTACGACTGTATGCTTCGGATTTTTGGATACAGCAAAGAAGACGTTGAAAAAATACTCGTTCCGATGGGAACCACAGGAGCAGAACCGATCGGCTCTATGGGGAATGATACCCCACTCGCCATTATATCAAGCAAACCTCAATTATTATACAACTATTTTCGACAACAGTTTGCACAAGTTACCAACCCGCCCATTGACCCGATACGGGAAGATTTGGTCATGTCGCTCACGGAATATATCGGCGCTGTGGGCAGCAACATATTGAATCCCGACGAAGGGCATTGCAAAATGGTGCGCCTCAATCATCCGATATTAAACAACGAGCAATTGGATATACTTTGTCACATTCAGTACAAAGGATTTAAAACCATCAAACTTCCGATACTTTTCGAAGTTGCCAAAGGAAAAGCTGGTATGCAGGAAGCGATAACATCTCTTTGTAAGAAAGCGGAAGAATCGGTAAACGAAGGAGTAAACTACATTGTGCTAAGCGATAGAGACATAAGCGCCACCCATGCTGCTATTCCCTCTTTGCTGGCGGTGAGCGCCGTACATCATTATCTTATATCGGTAGGTAAACGAGTGCAAACAGCTCTTATCGTTGAGTCGGGAGAGATTCGCGAAGTGATGCACGCTGCGCTGTTACTTGGTTTCGGCGCAAGCGCATTAAATCCGTATATGGCGTTTGCTGTTTTGGATAAATTGATAAGCAAAAAAGAAATTCAGTTAGATTACGCCACAGCAGAAAAAAACTATATCAAAGCCGTTTGTAAAGGATTGTACAAGATAATGAGCAAGATGGGCATCAGCACCATCCGTTCTTACCGTGGATCCAAAATATTTGAGACTGTTGGGTTGAGTGAGGAACTGAGTAATGCATATTTTGGCGGTATTGGGTCGCGCATTGGTGGTATCCGATTGGAAGAAGTAACAAAAGATGCTTTGGCGTTTCATACATGCGGATTTACATCCGAAGAAACGGAAAGAGAATTGAAAAATGAAGGATTTTACTCTTTTCGCAAAACAGGAGAAAAACATGCTTGGAACCCTGAAACCATTAGCAATTTGCAGTTGGCTACCCGGTTGGGAAGTTACAAAAAGTTTAAAGAGTTCACCGTCTTAGTGGACGAAAAAGAATCTCCTGTTTTTTTGCGCGATTTCCTCGACTTTAAAAAGAAACCCATAGATCTCAAGCAAGTGGAACCGGTAGAAAACATCATGCGGCGTTTTGTTACCGGAGCCATGTCCTACGGGTCCATCAGTAAAGAAGCCCACGAAGCAATAGCCATTGCTATGAACAAAATACACGGGCGAAGCAATACGGGCGAAGGCGGAGAAGACTCTGCCCGTTACCTGCCTCGCACGGACGGGACAAATCTGCGGAGCGCCATCAAGCAAGTGGCTTCCGGACGTTTTGGCGTAACAGCCGAATACTTAGTAAATGCCGACGAAATACAAATCAAAATAGCACAAGGAGCGAAACCGGGTGAAGGAGGACAACTCCCGGGATACAAAGTAGATAAAATAATTGCTAAAACCCGCCACTCCATACCCGGCATATCACTCATTTCGCCGCCGCCACACCACGACATCTATTCCATAGAAGACTTGGCGCAACTCATCTTTGACCTGAAAAATGTAAATTCCAAAGCCAAAATCAGCGTAAAATTAGTAGCTGAAAGTGGAGTAGGAACAATTGCAGCCGGAGTGGCAAAAGCCAAAGCAGACATAATCGTTATCTCAGGCTCCGAAGGAGGAACAGGTGCGTCACCTTCTTCGTCCATACGCTACGCAGGTATCTCCCCCGAATTAGGTTTGAGCGAAACCCAACAGACACTTGTACTCAACGGTTTGCGTGGACAGGTAACACTACAAACGGATGGACAACTGAAAACCGGACGAGACATTGTTTTAATGGCGATGTTGGGAGCAGAAGAATTTGGATTTGCTACCTCCGCACTTATCGTACTCGGTTGTGTAATGATGCGTAAATGCCATATCAATACGTGTCCTGTAGGAGTTGCTACACAAAATGCAGAATTGCGCGAACGTTTTCACGGACAAAGCGAATATCTGATTAATTTTTTTACCTTTCTGGCACAAGAAGCACGTGAATATTTGGCGGAGATAGGAGTAGAAAAATTAGACGATATTATTGGCAGGACAGATCTTATCGTACGCAAACCGGCAACCGGTAATCCGAAACACGAATTGCTGAATTTCGACAAACTGCTCATGCACATAGACAACGGAGCATCCGTTCGGCGAACAATCAATCCAAAATACAACATAGACGATGTAAAAGACATGGAAATTATCAAAGCTGCTCACGAAGCCATTGAACACGGCAAGGGAATATCTTTGGAATACGCCATCGGCAATACCAACCGTGCTACAGGCGCCATGCTCTCAGGCATAATCGCCGCCAAATACGGTGAAAAAGGACTGCCTGAAAATACCATAAATGTTAAGTTTAAAGGCTCTGCCGGACAAAGTTTCGGCGCATTCTTGATGCAAGGAATCAATTTCAAATTAGAAGGGGAAGCCAATGATTACTTGGGAAAAGGATTGAGCGGTGGAAAAATCTCCGTACTCCCCCTCACACGAAGCAACTTTGAAGCCGAAAACAATACCATTGTCGGTAATACGTTATTATACGGAGCCACTTCCGGAGAAGTGTACATTAACGGACAAGCAGGCGAGCGTTTTGCCGTGCGCAATTCCGGAGCCATCGCCGTAGTAGAAGGTACAGGCGACCATTGTTGCGAGTACATGACAGGTGGGCGTGTGGTAGTATTAGGTAAAACGGGGCGAAATTTTGCTGCCGGTATGAGTGGCGGCGTGGCTTACATCTGGAACAAAAACGGTGATTTCGATTATTATTGCAACATGGAAATGGTGGAACTATCGCTTATTGAAGAAGCGAGTTACCGCAAAGAGCTACACGAACTCATTCAAAAACACTATCTGAACACCGGCTCCCAATTAGCGCATACCATGCTCAACGATTGGAATCGTTACGCCGAAGAGTTCATTCAAGTGGTGCCTATCGAATACAAAAAAGTGTTGCAGGAAGAACAGATGCGTAAACTGCAAGAGAAAATTGCAGGTATGCAATTAATCAGTAACTAACAATCAATAATATGGGCGATTCAAAAGCATTTCTCACCATACCGAGAAAAGAAGCCGGATACAGGCTGATTCATGAACGGATAGGCGATTTCGGCGAAGTAGAACAAGTATTGAATACCCGCGACCGCAGAGAACAAGCTTCCCGTTGTATGGATTGCGGCGTACCTTTCTGCCATTGGGCATGTCCGGTGGGCAATATACAACCCGAATGGCAAGACACATTGTATAAAGGCAAATGGAAAGAAGCCTACGAAATATTATCTGAAACCTGCGATTTTCCCGAATTTACCGGAAGAGTTTGTCCCGCGCTTTGCGAAAAGAGTTGCGTACTTAAACTCTCTTGCGACGAACCGGTAACCATTCGTGAAAACGAAGCAGCCATTACGGAAGCTGCCTTCCGCGAAGGATACATAGAAGCGGCGACACCGAAACGCAACGGTAAAAAAGTGGCTGTTATCGGGGCAGGACCTGCCGGATTGGTAGTTGCCAACCGGTTGAATCGCAAAGGATATACGGTTACCATATATGACAAGGCAAAAAAACCTGGAGGATTGCTGCGTTACGGTATTCCTAATTTCAAACTGAGTAAACACATCGTTGACCGTCGTCTGAAATTATTGGAAGCCGGAAGCATTCAATTTAAAATGAATAAAAATATCGATGTAAATAAACTTCCCGAAGGATTTGACGCTTATTGTCTTTGCATGGGTGCCGAAACTCCCCGTAACTTATCCATACCCGGACGTGAACTGAAAGGCATTCATTTCGCCCTCGAAATACTATCTCAACAGAACGACATTCTCGAAGAACAAGAATTTCCGAAAGAAAAGCAAATCAACGCTAAAGGCAAAAAAGTGCTTGTTATCGGTGGAGGCGACACGGGATCGGATTGCATCGGAACGTGTGTCCGGCAAGGAGCAACGAGCGTAACGCAGATAGAAATTATGCCCCAACCGCCCGAAAAGTACAATCCGGATACACCGTGGCCGCAATATCCTTTGGTGCTGAAAACCACCAGCAGCCATGAAGAAGGTTGTACGCGCCGCTGGAGCCTCGCCTCCAACAGATTCATCGGTGAAAACAACAAGGTAACGGGTGTTGAAGTGGAACAGGTACAATGGATTCCCGCTACCGACGAAGGTCGTCCCACGATGAAACTTACCGGTAAGAAAGAAATTATCAAGGCAGATTTAGTATTTTTGGCGATGGGATTTCTTAAACCCGAAATCCCGGTATTACTAAACAATGTGTTTGTTGCCGGAGATTTGGTAATGGGACCCAGTCTCGTCGTAAAAGCGATGGCAAGCGGAAAAAAGACGGCAGAAGAAATTAATAACTACTTGCATGAAATGTAACCATAAATCATAAATTTTTTAACTTGAAAAACAAACAACCATGTGTGGAATAGTAGGTATTTTTAATATAAAACAGCCATCCAAAGAGCTTCGCACCAAAGCATTGAAGATGACGCAACGGCTTCGCCACCGTGGACCGGATTGGAGTGGCATATATACAGGCGGAAGCGCCATATTGACTCATGAACGCCTCTCCATTGTGGATCCGCGAAGCGGCGGACAGCCTCTTTACTCACCCGACAAGAAAACGGTACTTGCCGTCAACGGTGAGATATACAATCATCGCCGGATACGTGAACAATATGCCGGCAAATATGAATTTCAAACCGGTTCGGATTGTGAAGTTATCATAGCTCTTTATCGCGACAAAGGAATTCATTTTTTAGAAGACTTAAGCGGTATCTTTGCTTTTGCACTTTACGACGAAGAGAAAGATGAATTTCTCATTGCCCGCGACCCTATTGGCGTAATACCTCTGTATATTGGAAAAGATCAAGAGGGAAAACTATACATTGCCAGCGAACTGAAAGCGTTGGAAGGCTTTTGCGACGAATACGAACCTTTTTTACCCGGACATTACCTCTGGAGTGTAGAAGGGAAGATGAAACGGTGGTACACGCGTGATTGGACGGAATATGACGCTGTGAAAGACAGCCATATCGGCATAAACGAATTGCACGATGCACTCGAAACAGCCGTGCAACGTCAACTAATGAGCGACGTGCCTTACGGAGTGTTGCTTAGTGGCGGCTTGGACAGTAGTGTTATTTCGGCTATTGCCAAAAAATATGCTTCCAAACGTATAGAAACGGATGGTGAGAGTGATGCGTGGTGGCCGCAGCTTCATTCTTTTGCCGTTGGGTTGAAGGATGCTCCCGATTTGATTAAGGCTCGTGAAGTAGCAGACTTTATCGGAACCGTACATCACGAAATAAATTACACACTGCAAGAAGGGCTCGACGCCATCCGCGACGTAATTTATTTTATTGAGACGTATGATGTAACAACCGTTCGCGCCTCTACTCCCATGTATCTCTTGGCACGCTACATTAAGTCTATGGGTATAAAAATGGTGCTTAGCGGCGAAGGGGCAGACGAAGTATTCGGCGGTTACCTTTATTTCCATAAAGCGCCCGACCCAAAGGCTTTCCACGAAGAAACAGTACGCAAACTGAGCAAACTGCATCTGTACGATTGCCTGCGCGCCAACAAAAGCCTGTCAGCCTGGGGAGTAGAAGGGCGGGTACCTTTTCTTGATAAAGAATTTTTAGATGTAGCCATGCGCATCAATCCTCGCGACAAAATGGCGCCGGGTAAAGTTATTGAGAAAAGAATATTGCGTGAAGCCTTTGCCGATATGCTTCCCGAAAGCGTGGCATGGAGGCAGAAAGAACAATTCAGCGACGGCGTAGGATATAGTTGGATCGACACATTGAAGGAAATAGCTTCGGCGACCGTCAGTGACGAACAAATGGAACAAGCAACAAAACGATTCCCTATAAATACGCCGCGTAATAAAGAAGAATATTGCTACCGCACCATATTTGAAGAACATTTTCCAAGCGAAAGCGCGGCAAAATCGGTGCCAAGCGTACCGAGCGTAGCCTGTTCCACCGCCGAAGCGCTTGTATGGGACGAAACATTTCAGAATATGAACGACCCGTCTGGAAGAGCAATAAAAGGAGTACACGACCAAGCGTATTGAGTATTCATATATTTAAAAATTCAAAAACTACGAACTAAAAAACAAGCGAATGAGTACCATTGAATTTACCAAAATGCACAACGCAAGCAATGATTACGTCTATGTAAATACGATTAAATACCCCATAGCCAATCCGGAAGAATTAGCCGTGAAATGGAGCGCCTACCATACAGGCATTGGCAGCGACGGATTAATTTTGATAGGAACATCAAGCAAAGCCGATTTCAGTATGCGTATATTCAATGCCGATGGATCGGAAGCCAAAATGTGTGGCAACGGCGCTTGCAGCGTAGGTAAATATCTATATGAATACAGATTGACAAACAAAGAAGAAATTACGCTCGAAACATTATCGGGTGTCAAAATATTGAAACTGAATGTTCAAAACGGAATGGTATCTACTGTTACCGTAAATATGGGTAGCCCTTCCGATATGCGAGAAGTGGATTTTGCCGGAGAATATCCTTTCTCCGCTACCGCCCTGTCTATGGGCAACCCTCATTTGGTCATTTTTACGGACGATATTACTAACATAGATTTATCGAATATCGGTCCTAAATTGGAGAATCACCCGTTCTTTCCCGGACGTACCAATGTGGAATTTGCCCAAGTAGGGGAAGATAGCAAAATACGTACACGAGTATGGGAACGCGGTTCGGGCATTACCCAAGCCTGCGGAACGGGGGCATGTGCCACAGCCGTAGTTGCTGCCATAAAGGGAAAAGTCGGAAGAAAAACGGATATTATTATGGACGGCGGCGACTTAACTATTGCGTGGGACGAACCCTCAGGACATGTCTTTTTAACAGGAAAACCGGAAAAAGTATTCGACGGAACGATAACGATTGATTAGACAGGAAAAACAAATAAACTTACAAACTTATCAATTAACAAACTTAAAATCCAATGGCGCTTGTAAACGAGCATTTTCTAAAATTACCCGGAAGCTATTTATTTTCCGAGATTTCAAAGAAAATAAACGCATTTAAAGTAACAAATCCCGATAAAGAACTGATACGTTTGGGTATCGGCGATGTAACCTGCCCTTTGCCTCGCGCCTGCATTGAAGCGATGCATAAGGCAACAGACGAAATGGCGCATAAAAACACTTTCCGCGGCTACAGTCCCGAACAAGGATACGACTTTTTGATAGAAGCCATTATTAAAAATGAGTATCTTCCTAAAGGTATACCACTTAGCCCTTCGGAAATATTCATAAGCGACGGAGCTAAGAGCGATACGGGAAATATCGGCGATATTCTCTGTCAAGACAACAGCGTCGGCGTAACCGACCCGATATATCCCGTCTATATCGACAGCAATGTAATGGGCGGACGTAGCGGCGTACGGGAAGAAAACGGCAGATGGAGCAACGTCGTATATATGCCTTGTACAAGTGAAAACAACTTTATTCCGCAAATTCCGGACAAGCAGATTGATATACTATACCTCTGTTATCCCAATAACCCGACGGGAACAACATTGACGAAGGACGAACTAAAGAAATGGGTGGATTATGCGTTGGAAAATGACACATTGATTATGTTCGATGCAGCCTACGAAGCATACATCCAGGAATCGGACGTTCCTCATTCCATATACGAAATAGAAGGAGCCAGGAAATGTGCCATAGAATTTCGTAGTTTCTCAAAAACAGCAGGATTTACAGGAGTTCGTTGCGGATATACCGTAGTGCCGAAGGAATTGACGGCAGCGACCTTCGAAGGCGAACGAATCGCACTCAATTCCTTATGGAATCGCCGCCAAAGCACCAAGTTCAACGGAACATCGTACATCACCCAACGAGGAGCCGAAGCCGTCTATTCCCCGGAAGGGAAAGAGCAAGTAAAAGAAATCATCAATTACTACATGACAAATGCCCAAATAATGCGGGAAGGGTTGAAAGAAATCGGCTTAAAAGTATATGGCGGAGTAAATGCACCTTATTTGTGGGTAAAAACGCCACATACAGCCGGCTCTTGGGAGTTTTTTGACCAAATGCTTTACGAAGCTAACGTAGTGGGAACACCGGGCGTAGGTTTCGGTCCTTGTGGAGAAGGGTACATCCGCCTGACTGCATTCGGCGAACGGAACGATTGTATAGAAGCCATAAAAAGATTGAAGAAATTGAAGAATATCTGTTTGGTTTCCTGATGTAGGGCGACCTTGCGGTCGCCCTGAACATCGCCAACAAAACAATGAACACCAACAGAACGATAACCGCCAACAGGGCAACCGTGAGGGTCGCCCTTACGAACACCCCAATCGAATAGTAAAACGCGCGTTACTATATTTTTTAAAACTTATTGTATCACTAAAAGGTAAAAAGATTATGAAAAAGATTAACGTAAGATGGGTAGTAGTATTGTTTCTGATGCTTTTCATTTCAATGGGATCAAATGCGCAAAGCAAGCCGGAAGTTTCAGTAGGAGCCGATATAGTAAACAGCTATATCTGGCGTGGCTTCGACAGTGGCGGAGCCAGTTTCCAACCTTCCGTTTCGGTATCTTTAAGCGGATTCTCTTTAACTGCTTGGGGTTCAACAGGATTAGAAAAGACGGACATCAAAGAACTCGACTTTACGCTGAAATATGCCGCAAACGGATTCAGCGCAGCTATTACCGATTATTGGTTTAACACCGGCGAATATTTTAATTATGATACCGATGTTACTTCTCACGTTTACGAAGCAACGTTGGGTTATGATTTCGGTGTGCTTTCACTTAACTGGAATACCAACTTTTCCGGCAACGACTCTAAGGCAAACGGAGAGAGGGCTTATTCAACCTATGTCGAAGCCGTCGTTCCTTTTAAATTAGGAGGTTATGATTTTAAGATCGAAGCTGGTTTTACTCCTTGGGAAGGAGTTTATGCTGATAAATTTAATGTAACAAATATTGGTTTGACAGCTTCTAAAAGCATACAAGTAACCGAATCGTTTACAGTGCCGGCGTTTGTTAAATTTGTAGCCAATCCATCCGTAAAAGGAGCTTACCTTGTGTTTGGGGTTAGTCTTTAAATACATGAAAGAGTGTGTGGAATTAGTTCCACACACTTAAATCCAACAACAAATAAACTTACAAATTATTATGTCAAAACTAAGATTTAGAGTGGTAGAAGCGGCTTTCAAGAAAAAAGAGGTAGAAGTGCCGGCACCCAAAGAACGTCCGTCGGAATATTACGGAAAGTACGTGTTCAACCGTGCTAAAATGTTCAAGTACCTGCCGAGCAAGGTATATGAAAAATTGATTGATGCCATTGACAACGGATCGCCTCTCGACCGCTGTATAGCCGACGAAGTGGCTTCGGGTATGAAAAAGTGGGCGATTGAAATGGGAGTAACCCATTATACACACTGGTTTCATCCGTTGACGGAAGGCACTGCCGAAAAACACGATGCTTTCATAGAACACGACGGTAAAGGCGGTATGTTGGAAGAATTTTCCGGCAAACTTCTTGTTCAGCAAGAACCGGATGCTTCCAGTTTCCCCAGCGGAGGTATCCGCAATACGTTTGAAGCGCGCGGATATTCGGCTTGGGATCCTTCTTCCCCCGCTTTCATTATTGACGATACGCTCTGTATCCCCACCATCTTCATTGCTTACACCGGGGAATCGTTGGATTACAAAGCGCCGTTACTGAAAGCGCTACATGCAGTGGACAAAGCTGCCGTAGAAGTCTGTCGTTATTTCAATCCGGAAGTGAAAAAGGTAGTTGCCTATTTGGGTTGGGAACAAGAATATTTTTTGGTGGACGAGGGCTTATACGGCGCGCGTCCCGACCTTCTACTCACCGGACGCACATTGATGGGACACGACAGCGCCAAAAACCAACAGTTGGAAGACCATTATTTCGCTTCCATTCCTACTCGCGTAGCTGCCTTCATGAAAGATTTGGAGATTGAAGCTTTAAGTCTGGGCATACCTGTGAAAACTCGCCACAATGAAGTGGCGCCCAATCAGTTTGAATTGGCTCCGATATATGAAGAATGTAACTTGGCAGTTGATCACAATATGCTCATCATGTCACTGATGCGTCGTGTATCCCGTCGTCACGGTTTCCGTATATTGCTACACGAAAAACCATTCAAAGGAATTAATGGTTCCGGTAAGCATAATAATTGGTCGTTAGGTACGGATACGGGCATCATGCTAATGGCTCCGGGAAAAACACCGGAAGATAATTTACGCTTCATCACTTTCATTGTCAACACCTTAATGGCAGTTTACAAGCACAACGGATTGCTGAAAGCAAGCATTGCCAGCGCCAATAATGCTCACCGTTTAGGAGCGAACGAAGCACCTCCGGCTATCATTTCTTCTTTCTTGGGAAAACAATTGTCTCAAGTATTGAAGCACATCGAAAACAGTACAAAAGATGAATTGGTCAATCTCAGCAACAAGCAAGGCATGAAATTGGACATTCCGCAAATACCCGAATTGCTGATAGATAATACAGACCGTAATCGCACCTCGCCTTTTGCGTTCACCGGCAACCGGTTTGAATTTCGCGCCGTGGGTTCGGAAGCCAACTGCGCTGCGGGCATGATAGCCCTCAACTCTGCTTTAGCCGAACAGTTGATGCAGTTCAAAAAAGACGTTGACAGTTTGATAGAAAAAGGAGAATCAAAAATATCGGCTATTCTCGAAGTGGTTCGCAATTGTATCAAAATCAGCAAACCCATTCATTTTGATGGCAACGGTTATAGTGAAGATTGGAAAATAGAAGCCGAAAAGCGTGGGTTGGATTGTGAAACAAGCGTTCCCATTATTTTTGACAACTATTTGAAACACGAAAGCGTTTCCATGTTCGAATCCATCGGCGTGATGACCCAAAAAGAACTCGAAGCCCGCAACGAAGTAAAATGGGAAACCTATACCAAAAAGGTTCAAATCGAATCACGTGTATTGGGCGATTTGGTATTGAATCATATTATCCCCATTGCTACACGGTATCAAACAGAGTTAATTGACAACGTCTATAAGTTGAGAGACCTTTTCCCGAAGGAAAAAGCCGCCAAACTATCTGCCCAGAATTTGGAACTTATTGAAGAGATAGCCGACCGCACAACTTTTATTAAAGAAAATACGGACATTATGGTTGAAACCCGCAAGTCTGCCAACAAGATTGAAAGCGAACGCGAAAAAGCCATTGCCTATCATGACAAGATTGTACCCATGCTGGAAGAAATCCGTTATCACGTTGATAAATTGGAGCTTATCATTGATAACCAGATATGGACACTTCCCAAATACAGGGAATTGTTATTTATAAGATAAAAAACGTAGGGGCGTGTAGGGGCAAGGCTGCCTTGCCTCTACATTTTTTAGGTTAAAAGATTTCTATCACCAACGGATGCTCTAACTCTTCCTTCCATGAACGGACAGATGCAAACCACTCCTCCGGTGTTTTATAACCAAAGGTTTCTTTCAGCGATGTAAACGTTGCATAGTGCTTTATATAGCTTTTACCTTGTGCAGAAAGAGTATAAAGGTAGTTGAGCTTGTCTTTTATCTCTCCTTTTACATATTTAGAAGGAATGTAAGCAGCTAACCCCACGGTTTCTTTTGCATATTTCACCGTATCATTTACAGGCCAGTCCGTTCCCCAACAAGCTATCAATCCCTCGTGGTCGGAATAGGAAAGAGAACCTTGTATATCCTGTACTCCCGTACAAAATACTTCTTCCTGTAAAGGTTTGTCAAAAAAAGTCTCTATCGTCAAATCTCTGTGTCCGGCATAAAGTATATAACGATTCACCATATTCAACACAGAACCCTGATATTTCCACTCGTTTATCTCCGCCTCAACAACAATTCTGACGGGACCAGATGTCAAGATACGTTCCGTGCGATTGAGCGCCGGTTCTATATGAACGGCTTTTGTTCCATTCCAGCCTTTCAAAGTTCCTACTCCGCAACTTCCCCCTACTCTTAAAACGTCATCACCGAATCCGCGCGTCAATTGTTCGTCCGTAGGATAGAATTGCGATTCCTGTATCTCAAATCCTTTATTGAATTTACCATAAATATCTACCGTCTGTTTCTGGTCGAAATAAAGGCGATAGGCTACCAACTCCGATTCAAAAGCAGGACCATGGTGATACAATTGATTATAGATATTACTACTTCCGGGTATAGTTATGGCTTGTACCGGTACATGTTTCCCCTCAGCGTCGCGAATCAGCATCTCGGCATACACTTTCGAAGGATATTGTTTTGTGCTTTTTGCGGACGAGAATGTTATTTTCAGTTCTTTTTGAGTATGTGCCGGCATTCCTGTTACAAATGTCAATTCATCGAGAATCCGGTCGCCATTCAAATCATCTAATTGAGAAGTAATTTCCACGTCCCCATCGGTAACAACAGCAAATTTTACCTGAAAATCCAAAGACAATACATGCAGATCGATAACAACCGGCACATCTACCCTTTCTCTTTCCTCTTCGTTTGTGATTTTACACGTCAAGATTTTTTCTTGAATCTGTGCAGAAACAAGATAAAAATGTCCGCTAAAAAGCAACCCGATAACAATAATAATTGTCCTTCTCATAATGAGGGTATCCAATTTTCCGGGAAAGATTTTTTCCCCGTATCTTTACCGAAAATACGATCCAATGTATATTTTGCTACTTCTTCGTCCGTCAGTTGCCAGCTCCATGACACCCTTTTGCTGGGAGCAGCGCCGGGTCCTGTTGATTGGTATTCTGCATAATAAGCTGTTTTTTCGTTTTCCGGATTACTCCAATTGTGCCAACCTTCCGGTATAATAACCGCCGGTAATTCACAGCGGATATAAACTGTCTTGGCAAAAGAACGCCACGGTCTTCCCAAATACAATTTGGAAACTTGCGGAGTTGCCGTTATTTTACAATCCAGAAAAACATATCCATACTCATTCTTTTCGGTTGTGGAAGCCGCTGTAACATAGGAATTTTTCTTCGAATAGATATGGCAACTGTCAAATACGGCTATGGAAGGTCCAAAAATGTAGTCTGTGGTTCCTTCTATATATGAATTTTTAACATATACCCGAGCCACATCCCCGCGAGTAAAAAAAGTATCCTGATCCCCCACCAAACGGCAATTGAAAAACGCAATTTTGTCTCCTCGTGTTTCGCAAGCTACCGCTTGACCGGCAGATGGTCCTGCATCATTCGCTATTGTGATATTTGAAAATATCACATCATCCGACTGTACAGACAGCGTATAAGAGGTATAGGTGCCAATCGTCAATCCGTCCACTACTTTCCCCGTATGGTCATTCCAAGTGATAACCGTACTCTCTGCATCCTCACCTACAATTTTTACTTTATTCTTATGAACATCCAATACCAACTTTTCTTCATAAATTCCCCGTTTTACCTGTATAGTCGTCCAAGTTTTCGAATCGTTAGGCAATGCCTGAAACGCTTCTCTCAGGGTAGTATAATCTCCGCTGTTGTCTTGAGCAACTACAAACACATCTTCGTGCAAGTCTAATTCCTCATTGGACTCCTTAACATTTTCCTGCAACACTTTCGCGTCGGAGTCACAAGAAACAGAAAATAACAGAACACATACTACTAACCCTGTTTTTTTAATTTGTCTAATCATAATGTTACTCCTGTTTTAAAAAATGCAATTTCTTTAAATCCCGTAACTTCATGCTTTAACTTGCGTCCGTTCGCCACTTCAAGCACAAAAGTTATGAAACGCTTCGATACAGTTGCCATATCTTCGTTCTCCAACAACGTACCGGCATTAAAATCAATCCAATTGGTTTTATGATGATAGAGTGCAGAATTCGTTGAAATCTTCATTGTAGGCACGAAGCTACCAAAAGGAGTACCCCGACCCGTAGTAAAAAGAACTATATGACAACCTGAAACAGCCAACGCAGAAGTCGCCACCAAATCATTACCCGGAGCTTGCAATAAATTCAAACCTGTCTTTACAACAAGTTGAGCATACGACAAAACATCCGTTACTTCAGCCGTTCCTCCCTTCTGCACGCATCCCAATGATTTTTCCTCCAAAGTAGTAATTCCTCCTTTTTTATTTCCGGGGGAAGGATTTTCGTAAACTGGTTGATCAAACTTTCGAAAATACTCCTTAAAATCGTTAATCAAACGAACCGTTTCATGAAAAATCTCCGAACAACAAGCTCTATCCATTAAAATGGTTTCCGCTCCGAACATCTCCGGAACTTCCGTCAAAACAGTGGTACCTCCCTGTGCAATCAACCAATCCGAAAACACGCCTACAAGCGGATTGGCGGTAATACCGGAAAAGCCGTCGCTACCGCCGCATTTCAAACCCACTTTCAACAGGGACAACGGAAGTTCTTCCCGTTTGTCGCTCTTCATCTTCCCAACCAATTCTTTCACCATCTCAAATCCTGTTTCCACTTCGTCTGCCACTTCCTGAGCAATCAAAAATTTGACTCGCTCTTCATCCCACTCCCCTATCATCCGCTTCAAATCCACTATTTGATTATTCTCACATCCCAACCCAAGCACAAGTACCCCACCCGCATTCGGATGTTTTATCAATCCTGCTAAAACTTTCTGTATGTTTTTATGGTCACCTCCTAACTGCGAACAACCGTATGTATGCGTATATACTCTTACATCGTCAACGTGGGCAATATCCAACTCTTTTTTCACCCGTTCGGCAATCGCCTGCGCCTGTCCATTCACACAACCCACCGAAGGCACAATCCACAATTCGTTACGAATCCCCATTTGTCCGTTTGTCCGTAAATAGCCCTGAATTTTTAACTCCGAGTTAGCAAAAGAATGAGAGGATTTCACCGGACGGTACGTGTATTCCAAATTGTCTTTTAAATTGGTCTTCAAATTATGGACATGTACCCATGAACCGGACAAGATATCTGTCAACGCATAACCAATGGGATATCCGTATTTAATCACATACTCTCCTTTCTTAATGTCGGTTAAAGCGAATTTATGTCCGTTATCAACCTCCTCACGCATAACAATCTCCTGCCCGTCCACATTGACGTTCTCCCCTACATTCAGTTTATCGAGTACTACAGCTACGTTGTCTGCCTGATTAATTCTCAAAAACCGTTTCATTTCACTAAATTGGCTAATGCCTTTTCCATACCGTCATTTACTATCTCTTTCACAAACCCACATACTGTCGAAACCAAAGGAGCAACGGTAGTCAAAGGAACCGTCCAAATATCCTTATTCTCAATAATTTCACGCACACTACGCTCTATATTCGTATCATCCCAATGCTGTCGGATAAACTCCACATGCTTTGGATTATCGTCCGGTGTAAATGATATTTCGGACTTGCCACTATACAACACTAATAAAGCCGCCAACGCAAACAAATTATACCGGGCTGTTTTTCCTGCTTTCTCAAAATTATCAAGCACCGTCGGAAAATTACGGGCTTCCCATTTTGACAAAGAGTTTAAAGAAATTGCGCTCAACAAATGACGTATATACGGATTATAAAAACGTTCCAAAATACCTGCCGAGAAAACCTCCAACTCTCCCCTGTCTTCATGAATCATGGGCAACACTTCGTCGACAACCATCGTATTAATAAACTTTTCTACCAAAGGATGATTAAAAGCATCCATAACCGTTTTGCACCCCAACTGTAAACCCACAGGAACCATAGCCGTATGGGAACCGTTTAGAATACGTACTTTTTTATCGCGAAACGATTGGATACTGGGCATGTACAACACATGCAAACCGGCTTTATCTAATGGCAATACTTTACTCACCTCCTTATATCCGGCGCCTCCTATTGCCCACAAATGATAATATTCTGCTTTAACCATCAGATTATCATTATATCCCAACTCCGCTTTTATTTCATCCGCATTTTCTCTGGGAAAACCCGTAACGATGCGATCTACCAAAGTATCGCAAAAACGACAATGATCCCCTACCCACTGAACAAAATCCTCTCCCAGACGATTGGCTTCCGCATGACGCAAAACATATTCACACAAGGTACTGCCATTATTCTCAATTAATTCACAACAAATAATTGTCAAACCGCTTTCCGGAGTTCCGTTGAAATGTTTGAAGCGATGATACAACAAAGCCGTCATCTTCCCGGGATACGATTGGGGTGGCTTGGCAAAAATATCTTCGCCTGCTTCATAACGAATCCCCGCCTCGGTCGTATTAGAAACAATGATTTCCAAATCAGGGCTTAAGAAATAACTTTCGTACTTGGCATAATCCACGTATGGGTTTATGGCGTCTTGTACACTCTTTACCAAACGAATATCCTTAACGGGTTTTTTATCCCTAATCCCTTCCAAATAGACGTGATATAAATTATCTTGCTTACGCAAAGCTTCCGCCATCCCTTTTTCAATCGGCTGCACAATTACTACCCCATGCTGCATGACACCCTTCTCATTCGCAATATCAATCATCCAATCTACAAAAGCGCGGAGAAAATTCCCTTCCCCAAACTGTAACACCTTTACCGGTAATTCCGACTTTTGTACTGTCATTTTATTTAACTCTTTCATATCTCCTGTCCATTTATTTTTAAATGATCAAACACGATATTTTCCGCACCTATAATACGGTTTAACCCTTCTTCCTCGATACCTTCAAAAGTACAATTCTTTACAAAAATATCATAAACTTGATTACAGTCCGCAAAGCCATCTACAAATATTCCGTAACGGCTCTTCCGGCAATTAATATTCTCCAGATGAATATTCCTCACCACAGGCATATAGGGGCCATCAATTATCTTTTCATATTTCATTTCTACCCTAAACACGGCTTCATTACATTCTCCCACCTGAATATTTCTCACAAACACATTTTCAACGATGCCTCCGCGAACAGCATTCGATTTAATACGTACCACCCTCTCAAGGTTAGGACTATCCATTTCACAATTCTCCACCCAAACATTCCGGCAATTCCCCGAAATCTCGCTACCTATCACGATCCCTCCGTGTCCATCTCTCATTATATTATTGCGAATAATGATATTTTCACTCGGAACATTCCATGCACGTCCGTCATTATCTCTTCCGGATTTGATAGCAATACAATCGTCTCCCGTATCAAAAAAACATTTTTCAATCAATACATTCTTACAAGATTCCGGATCACACCCGTCATTATTAGGTCCATGACTTTCCATCCGTACCTCTCTCACCGTTACATTTTCGCACAGCAAAGGGTGAATCAACCAGAACGGCGCACGTATAATCTTCACTCCCTCAATCATAACGTTCTTACACGTATGAAATTGTATAAAAGCCGGTCTTAAACAATCTTTTTCTTCCATGCACCTTTGTGCTACCGGCACACATTCCTTATTCATCTTTTCCAACTTTTCACGCCCGCCTATACAGTCAAGACGGAAATGTTGACTCAACATTCCTGTTTCCCAGCCATGCTCTTTAAGACCTTTCCAAGGCCACCAGTTTGTTGCGTCGGCTTGTCCGTCAAGTACTCCTTTCCCTGTTACAGCTATATTTTCCTCATCATAAGCATAAATCAGAGGCGAATAGTTATAACAATCTATACCTTCCCAGCGAGATAGAACGAAGGGAGTATAATCTTTCACGTTCGTCGAAAATTTTAATACTGCATTTTCGGAAAGATGCAAATTTACATTGGACTTTAACACAATCGGACCCGTATAATATTTGCCAGCAGGTATTATCACCCTTCCTCCTCCTGCCTGATGACAAGCGTCGATAGCCTCGGCTATCGCTTTCGTAACCCATTTTCCTTCCACGGCTCCGAAATCACAAATGTCCCATATCTTATCGGGAAATTGTGGAGGAACAATTTTTTCCAACACCTGTTCGACGCCTTTCCAATAATCCTCCGTTTTCCCCGTATTTCCACATCCACAAAAAACAAATAATAGGAGTATATAACCACATAATCCTTTCATAATCAGAGTTTTTAATTTATAACTGAGCATCACCACTCCTCTCGTTTTTACATTACTATATGAGTAACTATTTCATTCAAATAAACTTCTATATTACTATATCCCTTATCCAAGGAATACAAAGCCGAATCGTCCGTCGCAGGATTCAACCCGTGCTTTTCTTCCCACGAATCCGGAATACCGTCTTTATCCGTATCTTCCTGAATGATTCCCGTTTCCAATTCGGGCCACCCGCCAACATCCGCCGGAGAATCTATCAAACCGTTTTTACTGCCTTGGGAACCGGAATAAGTATATATGCCTTTACGAACTTCATCCACTATTCTCACATCGGTCGCATCCCGTACTAAGGAAGCGCCCGCATGGTTTAATACGGATTCGTATGCTTCCAAAGCTGTCTGAGTATAATCCGTTTCGCTAATGGCATATTCTTCGCCGGAACGTATGGTTTTCCAGCCTTCCCAGTAACTCGTCGTATCCTTAGGGTGTATGCCTGTCCAGTTATTCGCAGTAGTAGCTGCCAATGTGGACTGGTAGGTAGCGCCAACCGACGGGGAAGTAGCGTCAAAGTAGTTTCCCGATACATAAAAATGTCCCCAGACTCCTTTCACATTTTCCAACGTTCCATCGTCATAATTAGGCTGGAAGATACGGTTCACCAATGATTTCTTAGTTGCCGTCGAAGCTCCCGGCTTGTAATAATTATTAACGAAATTATAACTTCCTCCTTCTCCGGCATAGCCTCCATTTACAGGTCCCCAATTATAAAACACATTGTTGCGAATATCCACGGATTCGTTATCCGGATTTCCGTTGTAACGGCTTCCGCACAAACGGGGAGTACGGCTGCTGTGATGTGCCAATAAATTGTGATGGAAGCTGGCTTTGGTTCCTCCCCAAATACCGCCGTACCCATGTTCTCCTTTAGCATGAACAGAACGGCAAAGACTTTCGCTGATTATGCACCATTGCAAAGTAAAATCGGTATTATCATAAAAAGAAGCACATTCGTCCACACTCCAGCTCATGGAGCAGTGATCTATGATAACTTGTGAAATTTTTACCCCATTTATAGCGTCATCTTCCACTCCCTTGAGGTCTCCTAACCGGAAACGAAGGTAGCGAATAATCACATTATTTGCCTTTACCTTTACCGTATAGTTTCGTAAACCTATGCCGGCGCCCGGAGCCGTTTGTCCCGCTACGGTTACATCGCCGTTATTGATATCCAATGATCTTTGCAAATCAATCCATCCGGCAACGGAAAACACAATCACACGCGCTCCCTTTTGCTGTAACGCCCAGCGCAAAGTACCTTCCGAACCGTCATCTTTCAAGTTCGTTACCGTCAAGACCTTTCCTCCACGTCCTCCCGTAACATACTTCCCCCCGCCTTCGGCGCCGGGGAATGCCGACACTAATGCCGGAACCGGCGCCGGTTCATCCACAGGAGGCACAGGCGGAGGCGGAGGAGTAATCTCTTCCACCACCTGTTGTTCCTCTTCGCCGCCTTCCTCTTCCCCACATCCACAAAACATAAATAACAAGAGTATATAACCAAATAATCCTTTCATAATCAAAGTTTTAAATTTATAACCGGACCTCGTTGCTTCTCTCGTGCTCACATTGCTATTTGATTGACTATTTCATTCAAATAAACTTCCACATTAGTATATCTCTTATCCAAGGAATACAAAGCCGAATCATCCGTTTCAGGATTCAACCCGTTCTTTTCTTCCCACCAATCCGGCATACCGTCCTTATCCGTATCTTCCTGAACAGTTCCTGTTTCCAATTCGGACCATCCGCCAACATCTGTTTGAGAATCTATCAGTCCGTTTTTACTGCCTTGGGAACCGGAATAAGTATATATGCCTTTACGAACTTCATCCACTATTCTCGCATCGGTCACATCCCGCACTAAGGAAGCGCCCGCATGGTTTAATACGGATTCGTATGCTTCCAAAGCCGTTTGAGTATAATCCGTTTCGCTAATGGCATATTCTTCATCGGAATGTATTGTTTTCCAGCCTTCCCAGTAACTCGTCGTATCCTTAGGGTGTATACCTGTCCAGTTATCCGCAGTGGTAGCTGCCAATATGGACTGGTATGCAGCGTCAACGGAGGGGGAGGTGGCGTCAAAGTAATTTCCCGATACATAAAAATGCCCCCAGGTTCCTTTCACATTCTTCAACGTCCCGTCGTCATAATTAGGCTGGAAGATACGGTTTACCAATGGCTTTTTAGTTGCCGTTGAGGCTCCCGGCTTGTAATAATTGTTGACAAAATTATAATTTCCTCCTTCTCCGGCATAGCCTCCGTTTACAGGTCCCCAATTATAAAACACATTGTTGCGAATATCCACGGATTCGTTATCCGAATTTCCGTTATAACGGCTTCCGCATAAACGGGGAGTACGGCTACTGTGATGAGCCAACAGATTATGATGGAAACTTGCCTTGGTTCCTCCCCAAATACCGCCGAATCCATGCTCTCCCTTACGATGAACGGAATGGAGAAGGCTTTCGCTAATTATGCACCATTGCAAGGTAAAATTGGTATTGTCATAAAAAGAGGCACATTCGTCCACACTCCAGCTCATGGAACAGTGATCTATGATCACTTGGGAGGTTCTCACACCATTTATGGCGTCATCTTCCTCTCCTTTGAGGTCTCCCAAGCGGAAACGAAGGTAGCGAATAATCACATTATTCGCCTTTACCTTCACCGTATAGTTTCGTAAACCTATGCCGGAGCCCGGAGCCGTTTGTCCCGCTATGGTCACATCGCCATTACTGATATTTAATCCTTCTTGCAAATCAATCCATCCGGCAACGGAAAACACAATCACACGCGCTCCCTTTTGCCGCAATGCCCACCGCAAGGTACCTTCCGAACCGTCGTCTTTCAAGCTCGTTACCGTCAAGACTTTTCCTCCACGACCTCCCGTAGCATACTTACCCCCGCCTTCGGCGCCGGGGAATGCCGATACTTGCGCATTCCCCGATGACCAAATAATACATAAAAGTATGAACAATATCTTTTTCATTGACTAAAAATCTATTTCAACCATCTTGGGTCACCTATACCATCAGAAATCAACTGCGCATTAGTAACTTTAAAGATACCTCCAGAAGCATTTGAATAGCCCGGATTAAGCTGTGTGAGGTCACTACTAGTATCAATCTTTCTATTAGTAGCCGCAGTCGTATAATTCGGAGCTTCGTAATAATTGTTTTGACTCATTTGTGCAATTGTAAGAACATATTGACTACTAGCATAATAAGTGCCTAGTGAATTAGAAATTATATTTTTGTTGAACGTAACTTCGTGGTTAGCCAAACGAATATAGAGCATACGTCCACTTGTACTACACACATTATCAAAAGTATTATTTGCAATGGTAACAATACTCTTTATTTCGGGAAAATTAGTGGAACCATCTGCATCCATTCGGAATAAATCACGACTAGTGGCACTGTTACAAACTGTATTGTTAGTAAAAGTAAGTGTTTTTGTCAAACCTTTGCGGAAATCAATAAAATCTCCACCAGTACAATCTATATTCGAATAAATACATCCTGTAATAGTAACAGATTCTATTAAACTTTTATCACTCACATACAAGGTTCCTTTCACATACTTTTTAATTTCACAATTTTCTATTTTCAAATCTCCGAAAGTACCTTCAGTATAAATAATCGCTTGATTACCAGTTGCGGCTCCTGTTCCATCCAACACCAAATCCATTAATTCCAAACCGACTCCTTCATTCACTTTGAAAACTATCTTAGAGGCAGCTTCTAACGAAGATGTGTTTATTTTGACGTCGGGGACTTATTCTTCGACTTCGGACGATATTACTATTTCTAAGTCCATTTCAATTAAAGGGGCGAGTTCGACGGATAAACCCATTATAGTTGGAAACGTTTTCAAAGTGAATGAAGGAGTCGGTTTGGAATTAATGGATTTGGTGTTGGATGGAACAGGAGCCGCAACTGGTAATCAAGCGATTATTTATACTGAAGGTACTTTCGGAGATTTGAAAATAGAAAATTGTGAAATTAAAAAGTATGTGAAAGGAACCTTGTATGTGAGTGATAAAAGTTTAATAGAATCTGTTACTATTACAGGATGTATTTATTCGAATATAGATTGTACTGGTGGAGATTTTATTGATTTCCGCAAAGGTTTGACAAAAACACTTACTTTTACTAACAATACAGTTTGTAACAGTGCCACTAGTCGTGATTTATTCCGAATGGATGCAGATGGTTCCACTAATTTTCCCGAAATAAAGAGTATTGTTACCATTGCAAATAATACTTTTGATAATGTGTGTAGTACAAGTGGACGTATGCTCTATATTCGTTTGGCTAACCACGAAGTTACGTTCAACAAAAATATAATTTCTAATTCACTAGGCACTTATTATGCTAGTAGTCAATATGTTCTTACAATTGCACAAATGAGTCAAAACAATTATTACGAAGCTCCGAATTATACGACTGCGGCTACTAATAGAAAGATTGATACTAGTAGTGACCTCACACAGCTTAATCCGGGCTATTCAAATGCTTCTGGAGGTATCTTTAAAGTTACTAATGCGCAGTTGATTTCTGATGGTATAGGTGACCCAAGATGGTTGAAATAGATTTTTAGTCAATGAAAAAGATATTGTTCATACTTTTATGTATTATTTGGTCATCGGGGAATGCGCAAGTATCGGCATTCCCCGGCGCCGAAGGCGGGGGTAAGTATGCTACGGGAGGTCGTGGAGGAAAAGTCTTGACGGTAACGAGCTTGAAAGACGACGGTTCGGAAGGTACCTTGCGGTGGGCATTGCGGCAAAAGGGAGCGCGTGTGATTGTGTTTTCCGTTGCCGGATGGATTGATTTGCAAGAAGGATTAAATATCAGTAATGGCGATGTGACCATAGCGGGACAAACGGCTCCGGGCTCCGGCATAGGTTTACGAAACTATACGGTGAAGGTAAAGGCGAATAATGTGATTATTCGCTACCTTCGTTTCCGCTTGGGAGACCTCAAAGGAGAGGAAGATGACGCCATAAATGGTGTGAGAACCTCCCAAGTGATCATAGATCACTGTTCCATGAGCTGGAGTGTGGACGAATGTGCCTCTTTTTATGACAATACCAATTTTACCTTGCAATGGTGCATAATTAGCGAAAGCCTTCTCCATTCCGTTCATCGTAAGGGAGAGCATGGATTCGGCGGTATTTGGGGAGGAACCAAGGCAAGTTTCCATCATAATCTGTTGGCTCATCACAGTAGCCGTACTCCCCGTTTATGCGGAAGCCGTTATAACGGAAATTCGGATAACGAATCCGTGGATATTCGCAACAATGTGTTTTATAATTGGGGACCTGTAAACGGAGGCTATGCCGGAGAAGGAGGAAATTATAATTTTGTCAACAATTATTACAAGCCGGGAGCCTCAACGGCAACTAAAAAGCCATTGGTAAACCGTATCTTCCAGCCTAATTATGACGACGGGACGTTGAAGAATGTGAAAGGAACCTGGGGGCATTTTTATGTATCGGGAAATTACTTTGACGCCACCTCCCCCTCCGTTGACGCTGCATACCAGTCCATATTGGCAGCTACCACTGCGGATAACTGGACAGGTATACACCCTAAGGATACGACGAGTTACTGGGAAGGCTGGAAAACAATACATTCCGATGAAGAATATGCCATTAGCGAAACGGATTATACTCAAACGGCTTTGGAAGCATACGAATCCGTATTAAACCATGCGGGCGCTTCCTTAGTGCGGGATGTGACCGATGCGAGAATAGTGGATGAAGTTCGTAAAGGCATATATACTTATTCCGGTTCCCAAGGCAGTAAAAACGGACTGATAGATTCTCAAACAGATGTTGGCGGATGGTCCGAATTGGAAACAGGAACTGTTCAGGAAGATACGGATAAGGACGGTATGCCGGATTGGTGGGAAGAAAAGAACGGGTTGAATCCTGAAACGGATGATTCGGCTTTGTATTCCTTGGATAAGAGATATACTAATGTGGAAGTTTATTTGAATGAAATAGTCAATCAAATAGCAATGTGAGCACGAGAGAAGCAACGAGGTCCGGTTATAAATTTAAAACTTTGATTATGAAAGGATTATTTGGTTATATACTCTTGTTATTTATGTTTTGTGGATGTGGGGAAGAGGAAGGCGGCGAAGAGGAACAACAGGTGGTGGAAGAGATTACTCCTCCGCCTCCGCCTGTGCCTCCTGTGGATGAACCGGCGCCGGTTCCGGCATTAGTGTCGGCATTCCCCGGCGCCGAAGGCGGGGGGAAGTATGTTACGGGAGGACGTGGAGGAAAGGTCTTGACGGTAACGAACTTGAAAGATGACGGTTCGGAAGGTACTTTGCGCTGGGCGTTACAGCAAAAGGGAGCGCGTGTGATTGTGTTTTCCGTTGCCGGATGGATTGATTTGCAAAGATCATTGGATATCAATAACGGCGATGTAACCGTAGCGGGACAAACGGCTCCGGGCGCCGGCATAGGTTTACGAAACTATACGGTAAAGGTAAAGGCAAATAATGTGATTATTCGCTACCTTCGTTTCCGGTTAGGAGACCTCAAGGGAGTGGAAGATGACGCTATAAATGGGGTAAAAATTTCACAAGTTATCATAGATCACTGCTCCATGAGCTGGAGTGTGGACGAATGTGCTTCTTTTTATGATAATACCGATTTTACTTTGCAATGGTGCATAATCAGCGAAAGTCTTTGCCGTTCTGTTCATGCTAAAGGAGAACATGGGTACGGCGGTATTTGGGGAGGAACCAAAGCCAGCTTCCATCACAATTTATTGGCACATCACAGCAGCCGTACTCCCCGTTTGTGCGGAAGCCGTTACAACGGAAATCCGGATAACGAATCCGTGGATATTCGCAACAATGTGTTTTATAATTGGGGACCTGTAAATGGAGGCTATGCCGGAGAAGGAGGAAGTTATAATTTCGTTAATAATTATTACAAGCCGGGAGCTTCGACGGCAACTAAGAAATCATTGGTGAACCGTATCTTCCAGCCTAATTATGACGATGGAACGTTGGAAAATGTGAAAGGAGTCTGGGGACATTTTTATGTATCGGGAAACTACTTTGACGCTACTTCCCCGTCGGTTGGCGCTACCTACCAGTCCACATTGGCAGCTACTACTGCGAATAACTGGACAGGCATACACCCTAAGGATACGACGAGTTACTGGGAAGGCTGGAAAACCATACGTTCCGGCGAAGAATATGCCATTAGCGAAACGGATTATACTCAGACAGCTTTGGAAGCATACGAATCCGTATTAAACCATGCGGGCGCTTCCTTAGTACGGGATGCGACCGATGTGAGAATAGTGGATGAAGTTCGTAAAGGCATATATACTTATTCCGGTTCCCAAGGCAGTAAAAACGGTTTGATAGATTCTCCGGCGGATGTTGGCGGGTGGCCCGAATTGGAAACGGGAATCATTCAGGAAGATACGGATAAAGACGGTATTCCGGATTCGTGGGAAGAAAAGCACGGGTTGAATCCTGCGACGGACGATTCGGCTTTGTATTCCTTGGATAAGGGATATAGTAATATAGAAGTTTATTTGAATGAAATAGTTACTCATATAGTAATGTAAAAACGAGAGGAGTGGTGATGCTCAGTTATAAATTAAAAACTCTGATTATGAAAGGATTATGTGGTTATATACTCCTATTATTTGTTTTTTGTGGATGTGGAAATACGGGGAAAACGGAGGATTATTGGAAAGGCGTCGAACAGGTGTTGGAAAAAATTGTTCCTCCACAATTTCCCGATAAGATATGGGACATTTGTGATTTCGGAGCCGTGGAAGGAAAATGGGTTACGAAAGCGATAGCCGAGGCTATCGACGCTTGTCATCAGGCAGGAGGAGGAAGGGTGATAATACCTGCTGGCAAATATTATACGGGTCCGATTGTGTTAAAGTCCAATGTAAATTTGCATCTTTCCGAAAATGCAGTATTAAAATTTTCGACGAACGTGAAAGATTATACTCCCTTCGTTCTATCTCGCTGGGAAGGTATAGATTGTTATAACTATTCGCCTCTGATTTATGCTTATGATGAGGAAAATATAGCTGTAACAGGGAAAGGAGTACTTGACGGACAAGCCGACGCAACAAACTGGTGGCCTTGGAAAGGTCTTAAAGAGCATGGCTGGGAAACAGGAATGTTGAGTCAACATTTCCGTCTTGACTGTATAGGCGGGCGTGAAAAGTTGGAAAAGATGAATAAGGAATGTGTGCCGGTAGCACAAAGGTGCATGGAAGAAAAAGATTGTTTAAGACCGGCTTTTATACAATTTCATACGTGTAAGAACGTTATGATTGAGGGAGTGAAGATTATACGTGCGCCGTTCTGGTTGATTCACCCTTTGCTGTGCGAAAATGTAACGGTGAGAGAGGTACGGATGGAAAGTCATGGACCTAATAATGACGGGTGTGATCCGGAATCTTGTAAGAATGTATTGATTGAAAAATGTTTTTTTGATACGGGAGACGATTGTATTGCTATCAAATCCGGAAGAGATAATGACGGACGTGCATGGAATGTTCCGAGTGAAAATATCATTATTCGCAATAATATAATGAGAGATGGACACGGAGGGATCGTGATAGGTAGCGAGATTTCGGGGAATTGCCGGAATGTTTGGGTGGAGAATTGTGAAATGGATAGTCCTAACCTTGAGAGGGTGGTACGTATTAAATCGAATGCTGTTCGCGGAGGCATCGTTGAAAATGTGTTTGTGAGAAATATTCAGGTGGGAGAATGTAATGAAGCCGTGTTTAGGGTAGAAATGAAATATGAAAAGATAATTGATGGCCCCTATATGCCTGTGGTGAGGAATATTCATCTGGAGAATATTAATTGCCGGAAGAGCCGTTACGGAATATTTGTAGATGGCTTTGCGGACTGTAATCAAGTTTATGATATTTTTGTAAAGAATTGTACTTTTGAAGGTATCGAGGAAGAAGGGTTAAACCGTATTATAGGTGCGGAAAATATCGTGTTTGATCATTTAAAAATAAATGGACAGGAGATATGAAAGAGTTAAATAAAATGACAGTACAAAAGTCGGAATTACCGGTAAAGGTGTTACAGTTTGGGGAAGGGAATTTTCTCCGCGCTTTTGTAGATTGGATGATTGATATTGCGAATGAGAAGGGTGTCATGCAGCATGGGGTAGTAATTGTGCAGCCGATTGAAAAAGGGATGGCGGAAGCTTTGCGTAAGCAAGATAATTTATATCACGTCTATTTGGAAGGGATTAGGGATAAAAAACCCGTTAAGGATATTCGTTTGGTAAAGAGTGTACAAGACGCCATAAACCCATACGTGGATTATGCCAAGTACGAAAGTTATTTCTTAAGCCCTGATTTGGAAATCATTGTTTCTAATACGACCGAGGCGGGGATTCGTTATGAAGCAGGCGAAGATATTTTTGCCAAGCCACCCCAATCGTATCCCGGGAAGATGACGGCTTTGTTGTATCATCGCTTCAAACATTTCAACGGAACTCCGGAAAGCGGTTTGACAATTATTTGTTGTGAATTAATTGAGAATAATGGCAGTACCTTGTGTGAATATGTTTTGCGTCATGCGGAAGCCAATCGTCTGGGAGAGGATTTTGTTCAGTGGGTAGGGGATCATTGTCGTTTTTGCGATACTTTGGTAGATCGCATCGTTACGGGTTTTCCCAGAGAAAATGCGGATGAAATAAAAGCGGAGTTGGGATATAATGATAATCTGATGGTTAAAGCAGAATATTATCATTTGTGGGCAATAGGAGGCGCCGGATATAAGGAGGTGAGTAAAGTATTGCCATTAGATAAAGCCGGTTTGCATGTGTTGTACATGCCCAGTATCCAATCGTTTCGCGATAAAAAAGTACGTATTCTAAACGGTTCCCATACGGCTATGGTTCCTGTGGGTTTACAGTTGGGGTGCAAAACGGTTATGGATGCTTTTAATCATCCTTTGGTAGAAAAGTTTATTAATACGATGGTTGTCGACGAAGTGTTGCCCATGATTCATGAAGACAGGGGAGAGTTGGAGGTTTTCTCGGCAGGTATTTTGGAACGTTTTTATAATCCGTATATACGTCATTTGTTGAGCGCAATTTCTTTAAACTCTTTGTCAAAATGGGAAGCCCGTAATTTTCCGACGGTGCTTGATAATTTTGAGAAAGCAGGAAAAACAGCCCGGTATAATTTGTTTGCGTTGGCGGCTTTATTAGTGTTGTATAGTGGCAAGTCCGAAATATCATTTACACCGGACGATAATCCAAAGCATGTGGAGTTTATCCGACAGCATTGGGATGATACGAATATAGAGCGTAGTGTGCGTGAAATTATTGAGAATAAGGATATTTGGACGGTTCCTTTGACTACCGTTGCTCCTTTGGTTTCGACAGTATGTGGGTTTGTGAAAGAGATAGTAAATGACGGTATGGAAAAGGCATTAGCCAATTTAGTGAAATGAAACGGTTTTTGAGAATTAATCAGGCAGACAACGTAGCTGTAGTACTCGATAAACTGAATGTAGGGGAGAACGTCAATGTGGACGGGCAGGAGATTGTTATGCGTGAGGAGGTTGATAACGGACATAAATTCGCTTTAACCGACATTAAGAAAGGAGAGTATGTGATTAAATACGGATATCCCATTGGTTATGCGTTGACAGATATCTTGTCCGGTTCATGGGTACATGTCCATAATTTGAAGACCAATTTAAAAGACAATTTGGAATACACGTACCGTCCGGTGAAATCCTCTCATTCTTTTGCTAACTCGGAGTTAAAAATTCAGGGCTATTTACGGACAAACGGACAAATGGGGATTCGTAACGAATTGTGGATTGTGCCTTCGGTGGGTTGTGTGAATGGACAGGCGCAGGCGATTGCCGAACGGGTGAAAAAAGAGTTGGATATTGCCCACGTTGACGATGTAAGAGTATATACGCATACATACGGTTGTTCGCAGTTAGGAGGTGACCATAAAAACATACAGAAAGTTTTAGCAGGATTGATAAAACATCCGAATGCGGGTGGGGTACTTGTGCTTGGGTTGGGATGTGAGAATAATCAAATAGTGGATTTGAAGCGGATGATAGGGGAGTGGGATGAAGAGCGAGTCAAATTTTTGATTGCTCAGGAAGTGGCAGACGAAGTGGAAACAGGATTTGAGATGGTGAAAGAATTGGTTGGGAAGATGAAGAGCGACAAACGGGAAGAACTTCCGTTGTCCCTGTTGAAAGTGGGTTTGAAATGCGGCGGTAGCGACGGCTTTTCCGGTATTACCGCCAATCCGCTTGTAGGCGTGTTTTCGGATTGGTTGATTGCACAGGGAGGTACCACTGTTTTGACGGAAGTTCCGGAGATGTTCGGAGCGGAAACCATTTTAATGGATAGAGCTTGTTGTTCGGAGATTTTTCATGAAACGGTTCGTTTGATTAACGATTTTAAGGAGTATTTTCGAAAGTTTGATCAACCAGTTTACGAAAATCCTTCCCCCGGAAATAAAAAAGGAGGAATTACTACTTTGGAGGAAAAATCATTGGGATGCGTGCAGAAGGGAGGAACGGCTGAAGTAACGGATGTTTTGTCGTATGCTCAACTTGTTGTAAAGACAGGTTTGAATTTATTGCAAGCTCCGGGTAATGATTTGGTGGCGACTTCTGCGTTGGCTGTTTCAGGTTGTCATATAGTTCTTTTTACTACGGGTCGGGGTACTCCTTTTGGTAGCTTCGTGCCTACAATGAAGATTTCAACGAATTCTGCACTCTATCATCATAAAACCAATTGGATTGATTTTAATGCCGGTACGTTGTTGGAGAACGAAGATATGGCAACTGTATCGAAGCGTTTCATAACTTTTGTGCTTGAAGTGGCGAACGGACGCAAGTTAAAGCATGAAGTTACGGGATTTAAAGAAATTGCATTTTTTAAAACAGGAGTAACATTATGATTAGACAAATTAAAAAAACAGGGTTAGTAGTATGTGTTCTGTTATTTTCTGTTTCTTGTGACTCCGACGCGAAAGTGTTGCAGGAAAATGTTAAGGAGTCCAATGAGGAATTAGACTTGCACGAAGATGTGTTTGTAGTTGCTCAAGACAACAGCGGAGATTATACTACCCTGAGAGAAGCGTTTCAGGCATTGCCTAACGATTCGAAAACTTGGACGACTATACAGGTAAAACGGGGAATTTATGAAGAAAAGTTGGTATTGGATGTTCATAAGAATAAAGTAAAAATTGTAGGTGAGGATGCAGAGAGTACGGTTATCACTTGGAATGACCATACGGGGAAAGTAGTGGACGGATTGACGATTGGCACCTATACCTCTTATACGCTGTCTGTACAGTCGGATGATGTGATATTTTCAAATATCACAATAGCGAATGATGCAGGACCATCTGCCGGTCAAGCGGTAGCTTGCGAAACACGAGGAGACAAAATTGCGTTTTTCAATTGCCGTTTGGTGGGGGATCAGGATACTTTTTTTACTCGCGGGGATGTGGCTCGGGTATATGTTAAAAATTCATATATAGAAGGAACCACAGACTACATTTTTGGACCTTCCATAGCCGTATTTGACAGTTGCCATATCTATTCGAAGAAAAATTCCTATGTTACAGCGGCTTCCACAACCGAAAAGAATGAGTATGGATATGTTTTTCTGGATTGTAAAATAACGGCAACTCCGCAAGTTTCCAAATTGTATTTGGGAAGACCGTGGCGTTCTTTTGCCAAGACAGTTTATATCCGCTGTGAATTACCGGCGGTTATTATACCGGAAGGTTGGCACAATTGGAGTAATCCGGAAAACGAAAAAACAGCTTATTATGCAGAATACCAATCAACAGGACCCGGCGCTGCTCCCAGCAAAAGGGTGTCATGGAGCTGGCAACTGACGGACGAAGAAGTAGCAAAATATACATTGGATCGTATTTTCGGTAAAGATACGGGGAAAAAATCTTTCCCGGAAAATTGGATACCCTCATTATGAGAAGGACAATTATTATTGTTATCGGGTTGCTTTTTAGCGGACATTTTTATCTTGTTTCTGCACAGATTCAAGAAAAAATCTTGACGTGTAAAATCACAAACGAAGAGGAAAGAGAAAGGGTAGATGTGCCGGTTGTTATCGATCTGCATGTATTGTCTTTGGATTTTCAGGTAAAATTTGCTGTTGTTACCGATGGGGACGTGGAAATTACTTCTCAATTAGATGATTTGAATGGCGACCGGATTCTCGATGAATTGACATTTGTAACAGGAATGCCGGCACATACTCAAAAAGAACTGAAAATAACATTCTCGTCCGCAAAAAGCACAAAACAATATCCTTCGAAAGTGTATGCCGAGATGCTGATTCGCGACGCTGAGGGGAAACATGTACCGGTACAAGCCATAACTATACCCGGAAGTAGTAATATCTATAATCAATTGTATCACCATGGTCCTGCTTTTGAATCGGAGTTGGTAGCCTATCGCCTTTATTTCGACCAGAAACAGACGGTAGATATTTATGGTAAATTCAATAAAGGATTTGAGATACAGGAATCGCAATTCTATCCTACGGACGAACAATTGACGCGCGGATTCGGTGATGACGTTTTAAGAGTAGGGGGAAGTTGCGGAGTAGGAACTTTGAAAGGCTGGAATGGAACAAAAGCCGTTCATATAGAACCGGCGCTCAATCGCACGGAACGTATCTTGACATCTGGTCCCGTCAGAATTGTTGTTGAGGCGGAGATAAACGAGTGGAAATATCAGGGTTCTGTGTTGAATATGGTGAATCGTTATATACTTTATGCCGGACACAGAGATTTGACGATAGAGACTTTTTTTGACAAACCTTTACAGGAAGAAGTATTTTGTACGGGAGTACAGGATATACAAGGTTCTCTTTCCTATTCCGACCACGAGGGATTGATAGCTTGTTGGGGAACGGACTGGCCTGTAAATGATACGGTGAAATATGCAAAAGAAACCGTGGGGTTAGCTGCTTACATTCCTTCTAAATATGTAAAAGGAGAGATAAAAGACAAGCTCAACTACCTTTATACTCTTTCTGCACAAGGTAAAAGCTATATAAAGCACTATGCAACGTTTACATCGCTGAAAGAAACCTTTGGTTATAAAACACCGGAGGAGTGGTTTGCATCTGTCCGTTCATGGAAGGAAGAGTTAGAGCATCCGTTGGTGATAGAAATCTTTTAACCTAAAAAATGTAGAGGCAAGGCAGCCTTGCCCCTACACGCCCCTACGTTTTTTATCTTATAAATAACAATTCCCTGTATTTGGGAAGTGTCCATATCTGGTTATCAATGATAAGCTCCAATTTATCAACGTGATAACGGATTTCTTCCAGCATGGGTACAATCTTGTCATGATAGGCAATGGCTTTTTCGCGTTCGCTTTCAATCTTGTTGGCAGACTTGCGGGTTTCAACCATAATGTCCGTATTTTCTTTAATAAAAGTTGTGCGGTCGGCTATCTCTTCAATAAGTTCCAAATTCTGGGCAGATAGTTTGGCGGCTTTTTCCTTCGGGAAAAGGTCTCTCAACTTATAGACGTTGTCAATTAACTCTGTTTGATACCGTGTAGCAATGGGGATAATATGATTCAATACCAAATCGCCCAATACACGTGATTCGATTTGAACCTTTTTGGTATAGGTTTCCCATTTTACTTCGTTGCGGGCTTCGAGTTCTTTTTGGGTCATCACGCCGATGGATTCGAACATGGAAACGCTTTCGTGTTTCAAATAGTTGTCAAAAATAATGGGAACGCTTGTTTCACAATCCAACCCACGCTTTTCGGCTTCTATTTTCCAATCTTCACTATAACCGTTGCCATCAAAATGAATGGGTTTGCTGATTTTGATACAATTGCGAACCACTTCGAGAATAGCCGATATTTTTGATTCTCCTTTTTCTATCAAACTGTCAACGTCTTTTTTGAACTGCATCAACTGTTCGGCTAAAGCAGAGTTGAGGGCTATCATGCCCGCAGCGCAGTTGGCTTCCGAACCCACGGCGCGAAATTCAAACCGGTTGCCGGTGAACGCAAAAGGCGAGGTGCGATTACGGTCTGTATTATCTATCAGCAATTCGGGTATTTGCGGAATGTCCAATTTCATGCCTTGCTTGTTGCTGAGATTGACCAATTCATCTTTTGTACTGTTTTCGATGTGCTTCAATACTTGAGACAATTGTTTTCCCAAGAAAGAAGAAATGATAGCCGGAGGTGCTTCGTTCGCTCCTAAACGGTGAGCATTATTGGCGCTGGCAATGCTTGCTTTCAGCAATCCGTTGTGCTTGTAAACTGCCATTAAGGTGTTGACAATGAAAGTGATGAAGCGTAAATTATCTTCCGGTGTTTTTCCCGGAGCCATTAGCATGATGCCCGTATCCGTACCTAACGACCAATTATTATGCTTACCGGAACCATTAATTCCTTTGAATGGTTTTTCGTGTAGCAATATACGGAAACCGTGACGACGGGATACACGACGCATCAGTGACATGATGAGCATATTGTGATCAACTGCCAAGTTACATTCTTCATATATCGGAGCCAATTCAAACTGATTGGGCGCCACTTCATTGTGGCGAGTTTTCACAGGTATGCCCAGACTTAAAGCTTCAATCTCCAAATCTTTCATGAAGGCAGCTACGCGAGTAGGAATGGAAGCGAAATAATGGTCTTCCAACTGTTGGTTTTTGGCGCTGTCGTGTCCCATCAATGTGCGTCCGGTGAGTAGAAGGTCGGGACGCGCGCCGTATAAGCCCTCGTCCACCAAAAAATATTCTTGTTCCCAACCCAAATAGGCAACTACCTTTTTCACTTCCGGATTGAAATAACGACAGACTTCTACGGCAGCTTTGTCCACTGCATGTAGCGCTTTCAGTAACGGCGCTTTGTAATCCAACGATTCCCCGGTGTAAGCAATGAAGATGGTGGGGATACAGAGCGTATCGTCAATAATGAAAGCGGGGGAAGAAGGATCCCAAGCCGAATATCCGCGCGCTTCAAACGTATTGCGGATACCTCCGCTGGGGAAACTGGAAGCATCCGGTTCTTGCTGAACAAGAAGTTTGCCGGAAAATTCTTCCAACATACCGCCTTTACCGTCGTGTTCTATGAAAGCATCGTGTTTTTCGGCAGTGCCTTCCGTCAACGGATGAAACCAGTGTGTATAATGGGTTACTCCCATTTCAATCGCCCACTTTTTCATACCCGAAGCCACTTCGTCGGCTATACAGCGGTCGAGAGGCGATCCGTTGTCAATGGCATCAATCAATTTTTCATATACCTTGCTCGGCAGGTACTTGAACATTTTAGCACGGTTGAACACGTACTTTCCGTAATATTCCGACGGACGTTCTTTGGGTGCCGGCACTTCTACCTCTTTTTTCTTGAAAGCCGCTTCTACCACTCTAAATCTTAGTTTTGACATAATAATTTGTAAGTTTATTTGTTGTTGGATTTAAGTGTGTGGAACTAATTCCACACACTCTTTCATGTATTTAAAGACTAACCCCAAACACAAGGTAAGCTCCTTTTACGGATGGATTGGCTACAAATTTAACAAACGCCGGCACTGTAAACGATTCGGTTACTTGTATGCTTTTAGAAGCTGTCAAACCAATATTTGTTACATTAAATTTATCAGCATAAACTCCTTCCCAAGGAGTAAAACCAGCTTCGATCTTAAAATCATAACCTCCTAATTTAAAAGGAACGACGGCTTCGACATAGGTTGAATAAGCCCTCTCTCCGTTTGCCTTAGAGTCGTTGCCGGAAAAGTTGGTATTCCAGTTAAGTGAAAGCACACCGAAATCATAACCCAACGTTGCTTCGTAAACGTGAGAAGTAACATCGGTATCATAATTAAAATATTCGCCGGTGTTAAACCAATAATCGGTAATAGCTGCGCTGAATCCGTTTGCGGCATATTTCAGCGTAAAGTCGAGTTCTTTGATGTCCGTCTTTTCTAATCCTGTTGAACCCCAAGCAGTTAAAGAGAATCCGCTTAAAGATACCGAAACGGAAGGTTGGAAACTGGCTCCGCCACTGTCGAAGCCACGCCAGATATAGCTGTTTACTATATCGGCTCCTACTGAAACTTCCGGCTTGCTTTGCGCATTTGATCCCATTGAAATGAAAAGCATCAGAAACAATACTACTACCCATCTTACGTTAATCTTTTTCATAATCTTTTTACCTTTTAGTGATACAATAAGTTTTAAAAAATATAGTAACGCGCGTTTTACTATTCGATTGGGGTGTTCGTAAGGGCGACCCTCACGGTTGCCCTGTTGGCGGTTATCGTTCTGTTGGTGTTCATTGTTTTGTTGGCGATGTTCAGGGCGACCGCAAGGTCGCCCTACATCAGGAAACCAAACAGATATTCTTCAATTTCTTCAATCTTTTTATGGCTTCTATACAATCGTTCCGTTCGCCGAATGCAGTCAGGCGGATGTACCCTTCTCCACAAGGACCGAAACCTACGCCCGGTGTTCCCACTACGTTAGCTTCGTAAAGCATTTGGTCAAAAAACTCCCAAGAGCCGGCTGTATGTGGCGTTTTTACCCACAAATAAGGTGCATTTACTCCGCCATATACTTTTAAGCCGATTTCTTTCAACCCTTCCCGCATTATTTGGGCATTTGTCATGTAGTAATTGATGATTTCTTTTACTTGCTCTTTCCCTTCCGGGGAATAGACGGCTTCGGCTCCTCGTTGGGTGATGTACGATGTTCCGTTGAACTTGGTGCTTTGGCGGCGATTCCATAAGGAATTGAGTGCGATTCGTTCGCCTTCGAAGGTCGCTGCCGTCAATTCCTTCGGCACTACGGTATATCCGCAACGAACTCCTGTAAATCCTGCTGTTTTTGAGAAACTACGAAATTCTATGGCACATTTCCTGGCTCCTTCTATTTCGTATATGGAATGAGGAACGTCCGATTCCTGGATGTATGCTTCGTAGGCTGCATCGAACATAATCAATGTGTCATTTTCCAACGCATAATCCACCCATTTCTTTAGTTCGTCCTTCGTCAATGTTGTTCCCGTCGGGTTATTGGGATAACAGAGGTATAGTATATCAATCTGCTTGTCCGGAATTTGCGGAATAAAGTTGTTTTCACTTGTACAAGGCATATATACGACGTTGCTCCATCTGCCGTTTTCTTCCCGTACGCCGCTACGTCCGCCCATTACATTGCTGTCGATATAGACGGGATATATCGGGTCGGTTACGCCGACGCTGTTGTCTTGACAGAGAATATCGCCGATATTTCCCGTATCGCTCTTAGCTCCGTCGCTTATGAATATTTCCGAAGGGCTAAGTGGTATACCTTTAGGAAGATACTCATTTTTAATAATGGCTTCTATCAAAAAGTCGTATCCTTGTTCGGGACTGTAGCCGCGGAAAGTGTTTTTATGCGCCATTTCGTCTGTTGCCTTATGCATCGCTTCAATGCAGGCGCGAGGCAAAGGGCAGGTTACATCGCCGATACCCAAACGTATCAGTTCTTTATCGGGATTTGTTACTTTAAATGCGTTTATTTTCTTTGAAATCTCGGAAAATAAATAGCTTCCGGGTAATTTTAGAAAATGCTCGTTTACAAGCGCCATTGGATTTTAAGTTTGTTAATTGATAAGTTTGTAAGTTTATTTGTTTTTCCTGTCTAATCAATCGTTATCGTTCCGTCGAATACTTTTTCCGGTTTTCCTGTTAAAAAGACATGTCCTGAGGGTTCGTCCCACGCAATAGTTAAGTCGCCGCCGTCCATAATAATATCCGTTTTTCTTCCGACTTTTCCCTTTATGGCAGCAACTACGGCTGTGGCACATGCCCCCGTTCCGCAGGCTTGGGTAATGCCCGAACCGCGTTCCCATACTCGTGTACGTATTTTGCTATCTTCCCCTACTTGGGCAAATTCCACATTGGTACGTCCGGGAAAGAACGGGTGATTCTCCAATTTAGGACCGATATTCGATAAATCTATGTTAGTAATATCGTCCGTAAAAATGACCAAATGAGGGTTGCCCATAGACAGGGCGGTAGCGGAGAAAGGATATTCTCCGGCAAAATCCACTTCTCGCATATCGGAAGGGCTACCCATATTTACGGTAACAGTAGATACCATTCCGTTTTGAACATTCAGTTTCAATATTTTGACACCCGATAATGTTTCGAGCGTAATTTCTTCTTTGTTTGTCAATCTGTATTCATATAGATATTTACCTACGCTGCAAGCGCCGTTGCCACACATTTTGGCTTCCGATCCATCGGCATTGAATATACGCATACTGAAATCGGCTTTGCTTGATGTTCCTATCAAAATTAATCCGTCGCTGCCAATGCCTGTATGGTAGGCGCTCCATTTCACGGCTAATTCTTCCGGATTGGCTATGGGGTATTTAATCGTATTTACATAGACGTAATCATTGCTTGCGTTGTGCATTTTGGTAAATTCAATGGTACTCATTCGCTTGTTTTTTAGTTCGTAGTTTTTGAATTTTTAAATATATGAATACTCAATACGCTTGGTCGTGTACTCCTTTTATTGCTCTTCCAGACGGGTCGTTCATATTCTGAAATGTTTCGTCCCATACAAGCGCTTCGGCGGTGGAACAGGCTACGCTCGGTACGCTTGGCACCGATTTTGCCGCGCTTTCGCTTGGAAAATGTTCTTCAAATATGGTGCGGTAGCAATATTCTTCTTTATTACGCGGCGTATTTATAGGGAATCGTTTTGTTGCTTGTTCCATTTGTTCGTCACTGACGGTCGCCGAAGCTATTTCCTTCAATGTGTCGATCCAACTATATCCTACGCCGTCGCTGAATTGTTCTTTCTGCCTCCATGCCACGCTTTCGGGAAGCATATCGGCAAAGGCTTCACGCAATATTCTTTTCTCAATAACTTTACCCGGCGCCATTTTGTCGCGAGGATTGATGCGCATGGCTACATCTAAAAATTCTTTATCAAGAAAAGGTACCCGCCCTTCTACTCCCCAGGCTGACAGGCTTTTGTTGGCGCGCAGGCAATCGTACAGATGCAGTTTGCTCAGTTTGCGTACTGTTTCTTCGTGGAAAGCCTTTGGGTCGGGCGCTTTATGGAAATAAAGGTAACCGCCGAATACTTCGTCTGCCCCTTCGCCGCTAAGCACCATTTTTATACCCATAGACTTAATGTAGCGTGCCAAGAGATACATGGGAGTAGAGGCGCGAACGGTTGTTACATCATACGTCTCAATAAAATAAATTACGTCGCGGATGGCGTCGAGCCCTTCTTGCAGTGTGTAATTTATTTCGTGATGTACGGTTCCGATAAAGTCTGCTACTTCACGAGCCTTAATCAAATCGGGAGCATCCTTCAACCCAACGGCAAAAGAATGAAGCTGCGGCCACCACGCATCACTCTCACCATCCGTTTCTATACGTTTGGAAGCATATTTTTTGGCAATAGCCGAAATAACACTACTGTCCAAGCCGCCACTAAGCAACACTCCGTAAGGCACGTCGCTCATTAGTTGACGTTGCACGGCTGTTTCGAGTGCATCGTGCAATTCGTTTATGCCGATATGGCTGTCTTTCACAGCGTCATATTCCGTCCAATCACGCGTGTACCACCGTTTCATCTTCCCTTCTACACTCCAGAGGTAATGTCCGGGTAAAAAAGGTTCGTATTCGTCGCAAAAGCCTTCCAACGCTTTCAGTTCGCTGGCAATGTATAGTTTTCCCTCTTGATCTTTTCCAATATACAGAGGTATTACGCCAATAGGGTCGCGGGCAATGAGAAATTCATCTTTCTCTTCGTCGTAAAGTGCAAAAGCAAAGATACCGCTTAAGTCTTCTAAAAAATGAATTCCTTTGTCGCGATAAAGAGCTATGATAACTTCACAATCCGAACCGGTTTGAAATTCATATTTGCCGGCATATTGTTCACGTATCCGGCGATGATTGTATATCTCACCGTTGACGGCAAGTACCGTTTTCTTGTCGGGTGAGTAAAGAGGCTGTCCGCCGCTTCGCGGATCCACAATGGAGAGGCGTTCATGAGTCAATATGGCGCTTCCGCCTGTATATATGCCACTCCAATCCGGTCCACGGTGGCGAAGCCGTTGCGTCATCTTCAATGCTTTGGTGCGAAGCTCTTTGGATGGCTGTTTTATATTAAAAATACCTACTATTCCACACATGGTTGTTTGTTTTTCAAGTTAAAAAATTTATGATTTATGGTTACATTTCATGCAAGTAGTTATTAATTTCTTCTGCCGTCTTTTTTCCGCTTGCCATCGCTTTTACGACGAGACTGGGTCCCATTACCAAATCTCCGGCAACAAACACATTGTTTAGTAATACCGGGATTTCGGGTTTAAGAAATCCCATCGCCAAAAATACTAAATCTGCCTTGATAATTTCTTTCTTACCGGTAAGTTTCATCGTGGGACGACCTTCGTCGGTAGCGGGAATCCATTGTACCTGTTCCACTTCAACACCCGTTACCTTGTTGTTTTCACCGATGAATCTGTTGGAGGCGAGGCTCCAGCGGCGCGTACAACCTTCTTCATGGCTGCTGGTGGTTTTCAGCACCAAAGGATATTGCGGCCACGGTGTATCCGGATTGTACTTTTCGGGCGGTTGGGGCATAATTTCTATCTGCGTTACGCTCGTTGCTCCTTGCCGGACACACGTTCCGATGCAATCCGATCCCGTGTCGCCTCCACCGATAACAAGCACTTTTTTGCCTTTAGCGTTGATTTGCTTTTCTTTCGGAAATTCTTGTTCTTCGAGAATGTCGTTCTGTTGAGATAGTATTTCGAGGGCGAAATGAATGCCTTTCAGTTCACGTCCGGGTATGGATAAGTTACGGGGAGTTTCGGCACCCATGCAAAGACAATAAGCGTCAAATCCTTCGGGAAGTTTATTTACATCGATATTTTTATTCATTTTAAATTGAATGCTTCCGGCTTCCAATAATTTCAGACGACGGTCAACGATGTGTTTACTCAGTTTGAAATTAGGAATACCGTAACGCAGCAATCCTCCAGGTTTTTTTGCCTTGTCATATATGGTAACCGTATATCCTTTGCGATTCAACCGGTTGGCAACTACCAATCCGGCAGGTCCTGCCCCGATAACAGCCACTTTTTTACCGTTGCGTTTCGGTGTCGCCGCTTCTATGTATCCTTCGCGGAAGGCAGCTTCCGTAATGGCTGCTTCGTTTTCACGAATGGTTACCGGTTCGTCGCAAGAGAGTTTAAGTACGCAACTCTTTTCGCAAAGCGCGGGACAAACTCTTCCGGTAAATTCGGGAAAATCGCAGGTTTCAGATAATATTTCGTAGGCTTCTTTCCATTTGCCTTTATACAATGTGTCTTGCCATTCGGGTTGTATATTGCCCACCGGACATGCCCAATGGCAGAAAGGTACGCCGCAATCCATACAACGGGAAGCTTGTTCTCTGCGGTCGCGGGTATTCAATACTTGTTCTACTTCGCCGAAATCGCCTATCCGTTCATGAATCAGCCTGTATCCGGCTTCTTTTCTCGGTATGGTGAGAAATGCTTTTGAATCGCCCATATTATTGATTGTTAGTTACTGATTAATTGCATACCTGCAATTTTCTCTTGCAGTTTACGCATCTGTTCTTCCTGCAACACTTTTTTGTATTCGATAGGCACCACTTGAATGAACTCTTCGGCGTAACGATTCCAATCGTTGAGCATGGTATGCGCTAATTGGGAGCCGGTGTTCAGATAGTGTTTTTGAATGAGTTCGTGTAGCTCTTTGCGGTAACTCGCTTCTTCAATAAGCGATAGTTCCACCATTTCCATGTTGCAATAATAATCGAAATCACCGTTTTTGTTCCAGATGTAAGCCACGCCGCCACTCATACCGGCAGCAAAATTTCGCCCCGTTTTACCTAATACTACCACACGCCCACCTGTCATGTACTCGCAACAATGGTCGCCTGTACCTTCTACTACGGCGATGGCTCCGGAATTGCGCACGGCAAAACGCTCGCCTGCTTGTCCGTTAATGTACACTTCTCCGGAAGTGGCTCCGTATAATAACGTATTACCGACAATGGTATTGTTTTCGGCTTCAAAGTTGCTTCGTGTGAGGGGGAGTACGGAGATTTTTCCACCGCTCAATCCTTTTCCCAAGTAATCATTGGCTTCCCCTTCTAATTTGAAATTGATTCCTTGCATCAAGAATGCGCCGAAACTTTGTCCGGCAGAGCCTTTAAACTTAACATTTATGGTATTTTCAGGCAGTCCTTTTTCACCGTATTTGGCGGCGATTATGCCTGAGAGCATGGCGCCTGTAGCACGGTTGGTATTGCCGATGGCGTATTCCAAAGATATTCCCTTGCCGTGTTCAATGGCTTCGTGAGCAGCTTTGATAATTTCCATGTCTTTTACATCGTCTATGTTGTATTTTGGATTGATTGTTCGCCGAACGGATGCTCCGTTGTCTATGTGCATGAGCAGTTTGTCGAAATTCAGCAATTCGTGTTTCGGATTACCGGTTGCCGGTTTGCGTACGATAAGATCTGTCCTGCCAATAATATCGTCTAATTTTTCTACTCCTATCTCCGCCAAATATTCACGTGCTTCTTGTGCCAGAAAGGTAAAAAAATTAATCAGATATTCGCTTTGTCCGTGAAAACGTTCGCGCAATTCTGCATTTTGTGTAGCAACTCCTACAGGACACGTATTGATATGGCATTTACGCATCATTACACAACCGAGTACGATAAGTGCGGAGGTAGCAAATCCAAATTCTTCTGCTCCCAACATCGCCATTAAAACAATGTCTCGTCCGGTTTTCAGTTGTCCATCCGTTTGTAGTGTTACCTGTCCACGCAAACCGTTGAGTACAAGTGTCTGTTGGGTTTCGCTCAAACCTAATTCGGGGGAGATACCTGCGTAGCGTATGGACGAAGAAGGTGACGCACCTGTTCCTCCTTCGGAGCCTGAGATAACGATTATGTCTGCTTTGGCTTTTGCCACTCCGGCTGCAATTGTTCCTACTCCACTTTCAGCTACTAATTTTACGCTGATTTTGGCTTTGGAATTTACATTTTTCAGGTCAAAGATGAGTTGCGCCAAGTCTTCTATGGAATAGATGTCGTGGTGTGGCGGCGGCGAAATGAGTGATATGCCGGGTATGGAGTGGCGGGTTTTAGCAATTATTTTATCTACTTTGTATCCCGGGAGTTGTCCTCCTTCACCCGGTTTCGCTCCTTGTGCTATTTTGATTTGTATTTCGTCGGCATTTACTAAGTATTCGGCTGTTACGCCAAAACGTCCGGAAGCCACTTGCTTGATGGCGCTCCGCAGATTTGTCCCGTCCGTGCGAGGCAGGTAACGGGCAGAGTCTTCTCCGCCTTCGCCCGTATTGCTTCGCCCGTGTATTTTGTTCATAGCAATGGCTATTGCTTCGTGGGCTTCTTTACTGATGGACCCGTAGGACATGGCTCCGGTAACAAAACGCCGCATGATGTTTTCTACCGGTTCCACTTGCTTGAGATCTATGGGTTTCTTTTTAAAGTCGAGGAAATCGCGCAAAAAAACAGGAGATTCTTTTTCGTCCACTAAGACGGTGAACTCTTTAAACTTTTTGTAACTTCCCAACCGGGTAGCCAACTGCAAATTGCTAATGGTTTCAGGGTTCCAAGCATGTTTTTCTCCTGTTTTGCGAAAAGAGTAAAATCCTTCATTTTTCAATTCTCTTTCCGTTTCTTCGGATGTAAATCCGCATGTATGAAACGCCAAAGCATCTTTTGTTACTTCTTCCAATCGGATACCACCAATGCGCGACCCAATACCGCCAAAATATGCATTACTCAGTTCCTCACTCAACCCAACAGTCTCAAATATTTTGGATCCACGGTAAGAACGGATGGTGCTGATGCCCATCTTGCTCATTATCTTGTACAATCCTTTACAAACGGCTTTGATATAGTTTTTTTCTGCTGTGGCGTAATCTAACTGAATTTCTTTTTTGCTTATCAATTTATCCAAAACAGCAAACGCCATATACGGATTTAATGCGCTTGCGCCGAAACCAAGTAACAGCGCAGCGTGCATCACTTCGCGAATCTCTCCCGACTCAACGATAAGAGCTGTTTGCACTCGTTTACCTACCGATATAAGATAATGATGTACGGCGCTCACCGCCAGCAAAGAGGGAATAGCAGCATGGGTGGCGCTTATGTCTCTATCGCTTAGCACAATGTAGTTTACTCCTTCGTTTACCGATTCTTCCGCTTTCTTACAAAGAGATGTTATCGCTTCCTGCATACCAGCTTTTCCTTTGGCAACTTCGAAAAGTATCGGAAGTTTGATGGTTTTAAATCCTTTGTACTGAATGTGACAAAGTATATCCAATTGCTCGTTGTTTAATATCGGATGATTGAGGCGCACCATTTTGCAATGCCCTTCGTCGGGATTCAATATGTTGCTGCCCACAGCGCCGATATATTCCGTGAGCGACATGACCAAATCTTCCCGTATCGGGTCAATGGGCGGGTTGGTAACTTGTGCAAACTGTTGTCGAAAATAGTTGTATAATAATTGAGGTTTGCTTGATATAATGGCGAGTGGGGTATCATTCCCCATAGAGCCGATCGGTTCTGCTCCTGTGGTTCCCATCGGAACGAGTATTTTTTCAACGTCTTCTTTGCTGTATCCAAAAATCCGAAGCATACAGTCGTAATTTTCCACTGCATGAGAAACTTTACGTCCACTTTTAATCTCATCCAAATCTATGCGGTTATTGGCAAGCCATGTACGATAAGGTTTTGCTTCCGCCAATTGCTGTTTTAATTCTCCGTCGTAATAAATTTCTCCTTTTTCTGTGTCAGCCATCAATATTTTTCCCGGTTGCAGCCGTCCTTTTTCTTTAATGTCTCCCGGTTCAAAATCCATTACTCCCGCTTCGGAAGCCGCCAACAGCATACCGTTGTGTGTAATTAAATATCGTGCCGGTCGCAATCCGTTTCTATCCAGCATTCCTCCGGCATATCTTCCGTCGCTAAAAAGCAAAGCAGCCGGTCCGTCCCAAGGTTCCATCAATATGGAATGGTATTCGTAAAAAGCCTTTAAATCTTCGCTTATCGGATTTTTTTCATTAAATGATTCCGGTATTAACATTGACATCGCATGAGGCAGACTCAATCCCGACATTACTAAAAATTCCAATACGTTATCCAATGAGGCGCTGTCGCTCATTCCTTTTTCTACAATGGGTCGAATGATTTTAATATCACCCAGCGTATTGGAAGACAGCACGGTTTCTCTTGCTTCCATCCATCCCCGATTACCCCGAATGGTATTTATTTCTCCGTTGTGCGCTAACAAACGGAAGGGTTGCGCTAAACTCCACGTAGGGAACGTATTGGTGCTAAAACGTGAATGTACCAATGCTAATCCCCCAGTGAAATAATTATTGGTCAAGTCCGGATAATAGTTCCTCAGTTGCAACGACGAGAGCATGCCTTTGTATATAATGCTCCTGGTTGAGAGAGAAACGATATAAAAATCCTTCTTGCCTGTTGTTAACAGCGAATTGGTTATCCTTTTTTCAATCCTTTTTCTTATGGTATATAGTTTTCGATCTGCGGTCGCCGTTTCCGTAAATCCTGTTATGAATAGTTGTTTAATATCCGGTTCACTGGTTCGTGCATCTTTTCCTAAAATATCCGAATTAACCGGCACATTGCGTATATGCATCAGGGTGAGTCCTTCTCTTTCAATCTCTTCAATAATCACACTTAGAATAAAAGCTTGATCTTCTTCCTTTTTAGGCAGAAATAAAATTCCCGTTCCGTAAGTTCCCTTTTCGGGTACGGGAATCCCCTGTAACAGGATAAATTCATGCGGGATTTGTAGCATGATACCGGCTCCGTCCCCTGTTTTATTATCTGCTCCTTCTGCCCCGCGATGTCGCATATTTTCCAGAACTTTCAATGCCGACTCAATAATGTCGTGTGACTTTCCCCCGTGAATGTTTACCAACATTCCTATTCCACAAGCATCGTGTTCATAGGAAGCATCGTACAGTCCCATTTGTTTGGGTTGAGATTGTCGCTGGTAAAGCAAATCTTTTGTGTTTTTGTTAAAAAGTTCTTTTTCTTCCATTTATACTGACGCTATTACATGGTAATGCAGATTATTCTGTCAAATTGCGAGCAAAGTTATAATTATAATTTCATAATGGTATATCTTTTTAGAAAAAATATGATACAAAGGGATTTATTTACGAAAATGGATTGGGGATGGGATAGAAGAAAAAGAGGATAAAAGCGGATTTTTAAGTGAAATAAGCAGGGGAATATGGCGTTGTTAAAATTGAATTTACTAGTAAAAAATCGAATTGTGATGAAACGGTAATAAATAGGTATTAGCTCTTCACTTCCATAAATGATAGGATAAATCAAAACCGTGTAGTTGACCGTTTATACAAAATTTTGAATAGTCCAAGAGTTAAATAATAGAATCTCCTCCTTTAAGATTAATACCTTTTTTAAAAGTATAATAACCATTTGATATTTTTCTCAAAGTATAATAATCATCAAGTTCTGTTTTAGCTGGTATGTTATCCTTGTTTTTAATACGCACTTGAATAATCTGGTTACTCATTTTCATAAGATGATTTTTGATTTTTCTTTTTTGATTTTTTATTATATCTAAATCCTCTTTTCGTTTTAACTGTTCAAATAATTCATTTCGATATTTAATCAATTTCTCAAAACATGTATCATTCTCATCATCAGGTATATAAAATTGATATTCTTTACCAAAAACATTCTCATCAATCAATTGAAATTTTCCTACTTCCTCAAATTGGATTTTTTGAATGCTATCAATGAGATCAACCTTTGCTATGCTTTTTTCCGTATTTATAAAAGATACTCCCCAAAGCAATTCTTCTTGTATCTTTCCAAAAAAATTTTGTTGCAGATACAATAATTCATTTTCTTCATAATGATTCTTTTCGGATAAAATATCTTTCGTGAATTGCAGTAAATCATGATCTTTTTCACCACTATAAATAAGATTGCATCTTATTTTATTTCTGTTTTTTAATTTAAAAACATATACTATACCTTTTTCTTTCAGTTTTCCATTTCTATTACATCTTCCTGCAGATTGAACGATACTTGATATTATTGCAAAATCGCGAAATACAATAGGAAAATCAATATTCACACCAGCTTCAATCAGTTGAGTCGATATCAATATAGCTCTTTCGCCTTCCGCTAATTTTTCTTTTACTTTTTCAATTTTCTTATTTCTATCTTTAGGCGTTATGTGTGTATTTAACAAAAATACTTCTCCACAGGAATATCCTTTCTCAATAAAAATCTTATATAAATCTTTTGTGTCATCTATAGTATTGAGAATAATAAGTACAGAACATTCTTTCGAAACTATTTTTTCATATAAATCTTCAAGAGAAATAGATTCTTTATCGTCTATATTGACACTGTAACGATTAAATAAATGATTTGAAAAATAATTCAAAGATAAAATAGAAAATGGTTCTTTATCCCGTTTAAAAAAAACTTCATATTTACTTTTATCTTTATCACTCGGAAAAGCATAATTAGGTTGTGTAGCTGTTGACACAACAGCATAACTATTAAACATTTTGCAAAATTTATCTATATATGCTACAAAGAATCCATATAAACGGGGAGGAAGTGATTGAATTTCATCTATTAAGAATATTGCATGAGAGAAGTTCGTTAACTTTAATAGTTCAGAATTTCGATTACTTAAAATAGTTTCAAAAAAACGAACAAATGTAGTTATTACTAGAGGGTATGAGAATGTTTTACTTTGGAATTCCAATAAATCCATTTCTTTCATTACATCCTCATCCATACCAATATCAAGCTTTCTTTGCAAAGTATCAAACTTTTCACTATCTATTGCTTTTGAATCAATTCGTCTAATAAAGTTCTTATTCTCTTTAAAGATTTCATTTATTTCTTTTTCTACTTGTTCTGTAATTGATAAAAAAGGAAGTATATAAAGAATCCTAAAAGGTTCTTTCTTTTGCTTTATTATTTGTGATGCCGCCGAGAGTAACATTAAAGTCTTTCCCGAACCAGTAGGTGCGGTAAGTTCAAAAATATGATTCTCCTCCTTCAATCCTATTTCAATATTGGCTACAGCTTCTTTTCTTATTTTTGTTCTTAAATGATTTAACTCTGTATTGCTGTTTAACCTACTTAAATAATTATTCAATTTATCTGAATATATATTGCCAAACTTTTCAACAGATACAATATTATCTTCCATCAGGCTATCAAAACGAGCCGCTTCTGTTTTATCGGCTATTAATAATCCGGAAAAAGAAAATTGTGTGTGTAAATAGAATTCAAGTGGTTCTTCAAGTTCTTTGATTCTTATATTTTTAAATGCAATTTGCATACCCTTATTTTTCATTAGTGAAGTAGCGTCTTCGACTGATGAAAATGGAGGGAACGATTTAATATACTCATTTATAGGTAAATTATCAACATATCTATCCACGAATTGAAATAGACTTTCGCATTCATATTTATTTACTATGAAATATGTGTCTTTATAATTGTTTGGAGTACTAAAATCCGGCAAATTACCATGATGTTTGGCTATTTGAATTATAATTGACAGCAAAGCATTTTCACATAATAAGTCATCATTAAGATACTTAGCTAGTAATTGAAAATTATACCTGTTACAACGAAAAAAAACAAAGAAAATAAAAGCCGATAAATAAGCATGATTTGAATATTCCTTAACTTTTTCTGAATCATTAAGCAGCTTTTTCTGAAAGTTTGGATTAAGCTTCCCTATATCATGAAAAAAAGCTATTAATATCGTATATTTTGAATCTGTAATCTTGTTTACATTATCTATCACACCCTCTGTATGTCCAACTTCTTTTCGGTCTAATGTAAGAAGGTATTTATCAGGATGGGACTTTATTTCTTTTAAATCATATAACATTTTTCTACAATACTATGACTGGATATATCCATACCTTCATAAACATAATATTCTCCATTTACTTTTAATGTTTGTCCGGAATCCAGATATATCATATCTGTATATTTGTCTGGGCAATTCCAAAAGTCATCATTCTGATATGTTGGTAATCTGTCAAAACCTACTCTAAAAGCTCCGTTAATATCAATAGGTGTGGGAATATGGTTCTTTGCTGAAAAAAAATAATTCGTTTCAAATTCATCAGACCCTTTACCGACAATTTTACCACTGGATTTATAATACAAATTTGCAGGGCAATTATGCCAACCTAGTATCGGTGTGTATATAGCACATTCTTCAAAGATTGATTTTTTAAACTCGAAAAATAATTTCTGACTTTGTTTTTCGGCATATTCCTCGTATAGCGATAAAATAATGGCAAATGCTGGTGATTTTAAAAACTCAAAAGATTTACGTGAACCTTTTCCTGTCGGGTTATTAGCTTCTTTACTTATAAACCCATAGGAAATCTTTTTTACAGGTTTCACTACTTTAACAGAATATAACAAATCCTTCGAAAGAACAGGAAATAGTCCTTTCATTTCCGTTCTTTCAATGCCAAGAACTGCCCCTACAAGTCCGATAAGGGCAGTTTTGGTTATTATATCATGAGATAACGGGTTATTGTTCGTTTCCGGCTTTTTAAAATGCCCCCAATTACCTTCGATTTCAAATTGAAAAGCTTCCATTATACATACCTTCATCAAAATTGTAACTTCTCAAACTTACTTTCTATATGACCGACTTTTAATTCTTCCTCAATATTTTCCAACTCCGTAAAATAACGTACCTTGATGACTTTATCGGAATTTATAGCATTATTTAATTCGGCAAAGTTAAAAGTAAAATCATCAGTACTTCTTATTGCTTCGGAACTTATATTTTTGTTTGGTACAATAGTGATCAATTTATCTACTCCGTAAATTTTTTTATTGTTTTGAGTATATTGAATTTCTAACAACAATAATGAATCTTGCCCTATTTTACTTCGCGAATGAGAACTCCCATCACCACTTGTCCCGTACCACAAGGCTTTAAGCATAAATAACAAATCTTCATTAGTCATACCCGTTTCTTCGGCTGATTTAGAATTAACCCAACCATGAATCTGATTAACAGCATAAGGTACAACCGTTGTTGTGCCGATAGAACCCTGTGTGTTTTCAGCTTTTGATTTAAAATGTGTTGTATTTTGATGCATTCTGAGATCTACCTTATTTAGAGAAGGATTTAATAAAGCAAACTGAACGGGTCCTGTATATTGTACGTGAGTATTTGTATAGCCTAGCTTCTTACCTTCTTTTTCTTCAAGTGTAGATATACCTCCAAACAAACGAACATCAATCTGTTCTTTAAGAACCTTGCCTACATCTTTTAGGTTGTTTGGATTTTTATTTGAAAGAATCCAAGTCAAAACACCTTTGGCATCAGTCTTTCCGGCGCCAGTTTTTTCACTTACATAAATGGGAAGATTTTCTATATCTTCCAAATAGGTTCTAATAAACCGTTTAATTCTGACGTCGCTGATGAGTATTTTTTTAGTTTCTTCATCATAACGTTGTTCACCCGTAAAAGGGTCACCATTAGGAACATTATACTTGGATTCATACAAAAAAAGAATCTCTGATTTTATTATCTCTGACATACTTTATGATTTTAATCGGTTAATATTTCATTGTTTTTATCTAAATTTTCTCCACTTCCTTCAGTAGAAAAAGATTTAAAATAGCTTTCCATAAACCCAAAAGCAAATTCTTCTTTGTGATAGCTTTCTTCTATCTCTTTCAATTTTTGTGATAATTTATCAGATTGCTTATAATAGAATTTCATTCTGTCATGATGAATCAATTTTTGTTCAATGTCTGTTTTCAATTTACAAACATCAGACACTGTTATAACCCGACGTGTCAAATTGCCTACATAATTCTTTTCAAAAGATTTGATCGGACAATCATTTCTCCATGCGGCAAAAACTTTTGCCATATCACCAAGCAATAAGCCTGCTTGATAGCTTTCAGAATCTTTTATTTTCATATAATTTTTATTTATTGTATGGTTTTGAATTCTCATTAAAAATTCTAAATCATATTTTAAATTGTTGAATTGGTTTAAACCGTCGAATTTAGATGAAGCCTTTCTTATTAAAAACTCTATCTTTTGAATCATTGCGGGTAATAATCTATCATCTTCATAGTAGTTTCGGGTATAAATAAGAGGGATAATTTTTAAAAGATGATTCCGTGAATTAGCTTCTCCAAGAATATTTGATATTGACCTCGGAATTTTAAAACCATGCACATCTTTTCCCCACTCATTTCTTTTTTTTATTGTTATTTCGACATTTTTTTTGCTAATTTCACCTTGAATATTCCGATATACACTTTCATTTATACCTGACAATTCGATTAAATCAATAATAGTCTTACCCGAACAATCAGAGAATACAAAATCAAATGCCGCAAATTTTCTCGTCTCTCTGTCATTAGAAGAAATGGGAAATATAAAATCATGTTCGTCTGTGACTAATTTTTTTTCCTCTTTTCCTGTAAAAAAATCTTCGTAATCTTTAACATCTATGTCATCGTCATTGAGTCCTCTTGGATATACAAAAATGATAACATTTTTTGTTCCTTGTAATTTGTAAGCGCCTTCTTTTTCTATTATTCTACTAGCATAAAGAAAATCTTCAAATGATTCATCTGTAAATGAAAAAGATTTATACTTGTTTTGTGTGCGAAAATTTGGGAATTGAATGTCATTTTTTTTATTTCCTGAACACAATGTCCGAAAAATACTTTTAGAAGGAACTAGAAGATTTTTTTCTTGTACTTCTACAAGTTCTTCTTTTAATTTATCTGCAATGTTTCTAACAATATCTTTATAATCGTACCATTGTTTTCCTCTGAAATCAAAATGAATGAAAACGGAAAAATCTGCATAATTACTAATTGTGATTTTATCCTCAGAAGTAAATTCTGTTTTTGTTTCTTTCAATATTTTAGATACAATTTCAGGAGACTCCTCTATTAAATAATCGGCATACAATTCGACTAAATTAGAACTATTAGAAGAAAAACCTTTTCTCGCTATTGGAGCATATTGCAATACAAGTTCCATTATTTGCTTATTCTGATTGAATGCATTCCAATATTTTAGCAAATTATAAGAATCAAAAACACTATTTAATTCTCCATTAAACAACTCGCTATTAGCACTACATTTATTCAATATATAATTCCCAAATTCTCCAGTTTCAATTATCCTACTATCCTTATCCAATTTACTTTTCCTTACATAATAAATATCTCCAAATAAATACTTAGCAACGCTTGTATCATTATCAGAAGTCTTATACTTTAAATAATACAATGCATCTCTTTCTTTCTCAGGAATTTCCTTTATCTTCTTAAAATCAAAGGAAAAATCTTCATTTACAGGAATCTCAATATAGATAATAGGCGTTTTACTACCTATGTCCGGTAATTTTAACTTTTTAATATATCTATAATAATTGATGTTATTTTCCGAGTGCCGAAGTTTCGCTCCTATTCGTAGAATGGTATCAAGACTCATAACAATATATTTTTATATTTGTAAATCTTCATTCTTTTGCCTCAAAATATAATTCCTATATATGGATACTATGCCTATTTTTACATTATTTAATGCTGTGAAAGATATTTTGCCTATCTCTAATCCTATTTTTGCAAAGAAAATAAAAAATTTGGAATCGGAACATAAAAGAATAAGAATCTGAGTTGCTATGGCATCTTAATAACTATCAACTTAAATTTATATAGTTTCCAATAAATGATTATCCGTTTAATCTCCTAAAGGTAGTATTTTTAGATTCTTACATCCTTTCGGGTACTTCAATTCCTAATAGTCCTGTCCCTGTACGAATTATTTTAGCAACGGTAGTGGATAGAATGAGGCGAAAGAGTTTCAATCTTTCCTCTTTTTCATGCAGCATGCTGAAATCATGATAAAATTGATTGTACTCTTTTGTTAAGTCATATAGATAATTGGCTATGACGGAGGGATTGTAATCGTCTCCCGCTTGTTTTACGACGGTGGCAAAATCGTCTACCATTTGAATCAGTTTTTGTTCCTTTTCATTCGGTTCTATTCCGGTCAGGATTGTTTCCGGTAATTGTATTCCTGCTTTGGCAGCTTTGCGCAGTACCGATTGTATTCTTGCGTAGGTGTATTGAATAAAGGGACCTGTGTTTCCGTTGAAATCAATAGATTCTTTGGGGTTGAACGTCATGTTTTTATGCGCATCGACTTTGAGAATGAAATATTTTAAGGCTCCTAATCCCACAATTCGGGCGATGTTGCCGGCTTCAGCTTCGAGATATTCCTCTGTTTTCCCCAATTCGGCGGAAGTTTCTTTGGCTGTTTTTATCATTTCTTCGATAAGATCGTCGGCATCTACTACAGTTCCCTCGCGCGACTTCATTTTTCCTTCGGGAAGTTCTACCATTCCGTAAGAGAAGTGTACCAGACTTTTCCCCCATTCAAAGCCTAACTTATCCAACAGGATGGATAATACGTGAAAGTGATAATTCTGCTCGTTTCCCACTACGTATATCATTTTATCTATCGGATAGTCGTCGAAACGAAGTTTAGCCGTGCCGATGTCTTGCGTCATGTAAACCGAAGTTCCGTCGGAACGGAGTAGCAATTTATGGTCAAGCCCTTCACCGGTTAAGTCTGCCCACACAGACCCATCTTCTTTCTGATAGAAAAGTCCTTTTTTCAGACCTTCCATTACTTTTTCCCTACCTTCCAGATACGTATTTGATTCGTAGTATATTTTATCGAAGCTAACTCCCAATTTACGGTATGTTTCATTAAATCCTTCATATACCCAATTGTTCATCATTGCCCAGAGCGTACGAACTTCGGGGTCTCCCGCTTCCCATTTGACCAGCATTTCACGCGCCTCGTTCATCAATGGCGAGGCTGTTTCCGCTTCTTCTTTCGTCATACCTGTTGCCATCAATCCGGCAATTTCTTTTTTGTACTGTTTGTCGAAAGAGACATAATAATCACCCACCAAGTGGTCGCCTTTTTTGCCTGTTGTTTCCGGTGTTTCCCCATTACCATATTTTTGCCATGCCAACATGGATTTGCAGATGTGAATCCCTCTGTCGTTCACAATATTGGTTTTTATTACCTTATTTCCATTGGCAGTTAAGATATTCACCAACGCATTTCCCAAAAGATTATTGCGTACATGCCCCAAGTGGAGTGGTTTGTTTGTATTGGGTGAGGAATATTCTATCATTACCAAAGGGGAAGTATCCGTAGCCTGCACTGTTCCGTATTGTGTGGCGGTGTACAGGTTATTCAACAGTTTAATCCATATTTGTGAAGTAACGGTGAGGTTAAGAAAGCCTTTTATAACGTTGAATGTTGCTACCGCCGGTTCGTTTGTTTGCAAATATTCTCCCATCTCTTGGGCGGTTTGTTCGGGTGACTTTTTTGATATTTTCAAGAAAGGGAATATCACGAGCGTGAGATGTCCTTCAAATTCTTTCTTCGTTTTTTGCAATTGAACTTGCTCTTGTGTTACTGCTTGTCCGTATAATGCTTTTATTCCTTTGATAATGGAACTTGTGAGCTGGGTTTCTATGTTCATATTTATTATTTCAATTGTTTCACCTGTGTTATCTCTTCATTTTTTATTGTTGGGGATTCAAGGGTGGCTTTGTGTAAAAGGCGTTTCATTTTGTCTCATTGAAAAAGACGAAAAAGGAGGATTCCAAGTTGTTTTTGTTATGATATAATTTGAGCGCAAATGTAGAACTTTTCTCTGAGAAATGGTTATTCTACTATCTCTGAGACATGGATTTTTATTAAATGAGAAAGAAATGATAGTTGATTATCTTCATCATGAAATGCTGAGGTAAGTTCAATTAGTAAATGCAACTGACGTAAGAAAAAAATACAGTTCGGGGCTAGCCCCGAACTGTATTTAAGAAAAAAGTTCTTATTTTAGTTGTGTTATGAAAAAGAACAAGAAACATTTAACTCGCGAGCAAAGGTATCAAATAGAAGCCTTGCTCGTAGCCAAAAAGTCTCAAAAAGAGATAGCTGAGATAATAGAGAAAGATCCATCGGTTGTCAGTCGAGAACTTAGGCGTAACAGTCATAAACGGGGTTATTCCGCCCGTATGGCGCAAATGTACGTCGATGAACGTAAAGAACGGTTCCGGGATAAGCGCAGGTTCACGGAAAGCATCAAGAGGAAAATCATCAGGGAACTTGCGGGAGAACAATGGTCTCCCGAACAGATTGCAGGCAAAGCAAGGAAAGAGGGAGAACCCATGGTCAGTCATGAGCGTATTTATCAGTTTATCAGGGAAGATAAAGCCAGCGGGGGAGTATTGTATAAGAACCTGAGACACGGGCTTAAGCATCGAAAACGACCTGCAGGAGGTAAAAAAGTAGTCATACCTGATAAAGTTTCCATTGAGCAACGACCCGGAATTATTAACCAAAAACAACGCTTTGGGGATTGGGAAATTGATACCATTGTGGGAAAAGAAAATCAGGGTGCCATTCTTACCGTTACAGAAAGAAAAACAGGATTTTTGTTGATGAAAAAATTATCCAAAGGCAAAAATGCTAAAGCCCTCGCTAAAGAATTGTATCTCTTGCTTTTACCTTACAAAGACCATGTCTTTTCAATCACTTCAGACAATGGTACCGAATTTTACGGGCACCAATGGATAGCTCAAAAATTAGATGCCGACTGCTTCTTTGCGCATCCATATTCTTCGTGGGAGAGGGGGTTGAATGAATATACCAATAAATTAATCAGACAGTATATTCCTAAAAAACAAACATTTACTAATTACAACGATGATCGAATTAAAAAGATTCAACTCAAGATTAATCGAAGACCCAGAAAAAAACTTAATTTTGAGGAACCGTTTAGAGTATTCTACAAAATGATAAATAATAAAGTTGCATTTAATACTTGAATCTACGTGACTTAAAATAATCCACAGAAAATTGTATTCATGGCTAAAAAGATGTAACTTCGTAAAGTTTCTTTTATCAAAATAACAACACACTCTTGATAATTAATTAATAAAGATTTGGTAACATGAAAAACTTTATGAATGAAAACTTTCTGCTACAGACGAAAACTGCACAGAAGTTATATCACAAACACGCAGCAAAATTACCTATCATTGACTATCATTGCCATTTGAACCCACAAATGATAGCTGACGACCACAAATTTCAATCCATTACCGAAGTATGGCTAAGCGGAGACCATTATAAATGGCGCGCCATGCGCACTAACGGAGTGGATGAACGTTACTGTACCGGCAAGGATACAAGCGATTGGGAAAAGTTTGAAAAATGGGCAGAAACAGTTCCATATACGTTGCGAAACCCGCTTTATCATTGGACACACTTGGAACTGAAAACGGCGTTTGGCATTACAAAAGTGTTAAATCCTAAAACAGCGCGAGAGATATACGACGAATGTAACGAAAAATTAGCAAAGCCTGAATACTCTGCTCGCGGCATGATGCGCCGTTACAGAGTGGAAACAGTTTGTACAACCGACGACCCCATTGACTCCCTCGAACACCATATTGCTACCCGTGCCAATGGATTTGAAATAAAAGTGCTCCCCACATGGCGCCCCGATAAAGCAATGGCTGTAGAAATTCCCACCGAATTTCGCACATATATGGAAAAACTGTCGGAAGTAAGCGGTATTACCATATCTTCTCTTGACGATATGATAGCTGCTTTACGTAAACGCCACGATTTCTTTGCTGAACAGGGATGCAAACTTTCCGACCACGGATTGGAAGAATTTTATGCAGAAGACTACACCGACACCGAAATTCAATCCATATTCAATAAAGTGTATGGCGGAAAATCACTTTCCAAAGAAGAGATATTGAAATTCAAATCAGCCATGCTTGTCGTGTTTGGTGAAATGGATTGGGAAAAGGGATGGACGCAGCAATTTCATTATGGAGCCATCCGTAACAATAACAGCCGGATGTTTAAATTAATGGGTCCCGACACGGGATTTGATTCCATCGGTGAATTTAACACAGCCAAAGCAATGGCTAAATTATTAGACCGTCTGAATACGGCAGGTAAGTTAACAAAAACAATTTTGTACAACTTGAATCCGTCTGCCAACGAAGTACTTGCCACAATGACAGGAAACTTCCAAGACGGTACGATGCCGGGTAAAATACAATTCGGTTCAGGTTGGTGGTTCCTGGATCAAAAAGAAGGCATACAAAAGCAAATGAATGCGCTGTCCGTTCTGGGACTGTTGAGTCGCCTCGTAGGGATGTTAACGGACTCTCGCAGCTTCCTTTCCTATCCACGTCACGAGTATTTTCGCCGTGTATTGTGCAATTTATTGGGAAATGATGTGGAAAATGGCGAGATACCTGTTTCGGAAATGGAACGTGTTTGCCAAATGGTAGAGGATATTAGTTATTATAATGCAAAAAATTATTTCCGCTTCTAAATAAACAGTTCTGATTTTCTCATACACCCAAATATAAGTGTCAAATTTATTCTATATTTGTCCCATATTTGGGTGTGTATGATAAAACTTTTTCCTATCATTTCAGTATTGCTCCTTATTCTGGGAGCTAATTTTTATGTGTTTTATAAACTTTGGGTGATGTTACCGGAAGGTATTATCGGCAAAGTATCGCTTGTTACTTTAGGAGTGGCTATGCTATTCTCTCTTGTATTAGCCCAAGCAATCGGGAATAATCTTCCTTTGCCTGTTACTGCATTCATGTACAGAGTGGGAACTTCTTGGTTTTTTATCTTTATCTATTTGTTGATTCTATTTCTTCTGCTTGAATTGATACGGGTTACCGGTTTATTTCCCGTTACCCGATTTATGTATAGAAGTTGGCTGGGGTTTGGTATATTGACCGGGGTATTAACTTTGGTTCTGACAGGAGGATATATCGTTTATTTGAATAAAGCAAGGGTAACCTTATCTCTTACAGTCAACAAGGAGATGAGAGCGCAAGGCTCTTTAAAAATTGTAGCTATCAGCGACCTCCATTTGGGATATGGCATAGGCAAAAACGAATTTGAAAATTGGATTAAACTGATCAATAAAGAAAACCCCGATATCGTATTCATTGCGGGCGACGCAATAGATAACAGTGTCTATCCGCTCTATGAACAGGGCATTGCAGAGTCTTTTAAACAAATCAACGCCAAATATGGAGTGTATGCCTCACCGGGCAATCATGAATACATCGCAGGTATTTCAAAAAGTCTTGCTTTTCTGAAAGAAGCGGGAGTAACGGTATTGCGAGATTCCGTCGCTTTCATAGACGACGCTTTTTATGTGGTAGGACGTGACGACCGGACAAATGCTACCAGAAAATCTGTAAAAGAACTGACGGATACGTTGGATAAATCAAAACTTCTCATACTACTCGACCATCAACCCTATCAGTTGGAACAAGCGGGAAAAAAACGGGATTGACCTCCAAATTTCGGGACATACCCACCACGGACAAATCATTCCTCTCTCATGGATAACCGAAATGATGTATGAAAAAGCGCACGGCTATCTCAAAAAAGGCGATAGTCATATTTATGTCAGCTCCGGTATAGGACTTTGGGGAGGAAAGTTCCGGATAGGAACCCGATCTGAGTATGTGGTGATTGATCTCGAAGCAACCGGCAACAAATAGTTTATGACGGATACACGCTTGAATACTATTATTTGTGGAGATTGTTTGGACATAATGAAAGAGATACCAAGCAATTCTATTGATTTAGTGGTAACCTCACCGCCATACAATCTTAAAAATTCTACAGGAAACGGCATGAAATCCTGTACTAAGAGTGGAAAATGGGCAGGCGCTGCTTTACAAAACGGATATACGCATCACGACGATTGCATGCCTCATAGCAAATATGTGGAATGGCAACGAAACTGCCTTTCCGAAATGTTTCGACTGATCAAAGAAGATGGAGCTATTTTTTATAAATGTATTTGCTCATGGGAGAATGGTGAATTCTCAAAATACAAATTTGAAAATATAAAAATTATGATGCTAATAAGGAAATTAAGAGAGAAAGGTAGAACACGCTATCGGACGAGTTAAAATTTTTCTGTATTTTCAAAGAACGATACTGCCGCCACAAATTATTTTTTGCTGATTGGGTATTTGAAATTGCTCGTAGATTGCATAAATTTTAGATTATATTGCTGCTTACAACCAATTGATACTATATCCCTAAACGTTTCAAATTTAATGTGTAACAATATGATACAAGACGAAATTACTATAGGATTGAGCAACAACTTAAAATCAATTCTTGATTTTTTAAATAATGACTTGCAAAATAAAGTATTAGAAATTGACACTAATATAAGAAGTAGAAATTATTACGAAGAGTTAAAGAGAATTTCAAATAGCCTCGAACAATATATAAAAAAAGATATAGGGTTATTTTATGTGGGGTTTCTTGGTAGTTATAGTTCAGGGAAAACAAGTACAATCAACTCATTACTTGAAATATGGGAAACAGATAAAGCAAGAAAGGTTAGCAATAATCCCACAGATGATTGCATTACTCTTATAACAAACCAATCAAATGTTCAGAATGTTTTTACTTTTGCGAAAGAAGGTGCAATTTCTATTAGGACGGCTACAAATTTTGACATATCTTTTCTTAATAATATTGTATTGATGGATACTCCCGGTTCAGGAGATCCAAATATTATTGAAAGTATAGTAAGAGATAGTTTGCCTTTATGCGATTTGATAGTTTACACATTAAATGCAACAGCACCATTCACGGATATTGATAAACCATTTTTAGTTGCTCAACAATCAAAACTAAAAAACATTCCTATTCTTTTTATTCTTACAAGAGCTAATGAATTTCAGAAAAACAAAACAACTTCTCTGTCAGAAGAAACATTTGATAATAATAAATATAGTGTCGAATTACAGATATTAATAAATAGAATAAATGAAGCCATAAAAATATGTGAATTTACAGAAAAAGATTTTTTTATTATTGATAACAACCATAGATATAATATTGATAAATTGAAAAATAAAATAAAATCATATACGGAAAATAGTAAAGAGAATTTGATAGTACTTCATAACCATAAACTCAATTATTTTAAAAATGAAATAAAAATTATTCATGATTATTATATAGATTTAAGTAAAGAAAAAATTGGTAAATGTGATAAATTCATAGAAAAGGCAGAAGAAAATATTAAATATTTTGACCAACAAATAAACATAAGTAAATTGAAATTCAATGCTTTATGGACAGAAAATATTCAAGTATTTTCAAGAATTTATGATGGCAATATTACAAGTTATATTAACGGACTACTTGAAAGTTTAAAATCATTTGTTGAAATATCTAATACTATAGACGTTACTTTATTTAAAGCAAAAATGAAAGAGCGAATAACAGAAGCTTCTAATAATGAATCAAGAAACATTATCACGAAAATTGAGGATAAGGCTTTTTTTGAAGTCGATAAACTAAAATCAAAAATAAATGAGCTGATTAATTATGAATCATTATGTTTAAATACTCAAATTAGTAATGATGATCTAAACATTTCTTTTCCGCTGAAATTTCCTATAGGTATAGATGATTACATAAAAAAAACCATAGACTTATATAGACAAAAAGTATTACATGACCATGGAGCAACCAAAGATATTTTTGCTCAAATACAAAAAAGCTTACAGTTTAAAAAAACCTCTTGATAAAATCAATGAGAATATTTGGAAATACAAAGGAGCGTCTATGGATATTTTAAATTTATACTATGATGCTATTAGGATGTATAACGCCGCAGCATTTTCTTTTGGAGCTAAAAACTATATTAGTGAACTAGGACTAGCACGAAAATTTGATAATTTGGAAGCAATAGAGCTTAATAAAGCCAAATATAATTTAATGGCAGAAAAAGCATTACTTGATGATTATGAACAATCGGCTAAAAATTTTGAAAAAGAAATAGATAAATTAATTTTAGAGTCTAATATTATTGAAAAGAGTCTATTAGATATAATCATTCCACCAAATACCAATTTTAATTTGACAGAAATTATTAAAGCAAAGGAAGACGATGTGTACAATGTCAGTATTAATGAATTGTCAATATTTTTGACAGACACTTATCGAATATTAATTTCAAATCGTCAAGAAGTATTTTCAATACTTAAAAAAGATATAAGAAATTTAAAAAAGAAGCGCTTATTTAGATATACGATATTCTTTTTATGTCCGATCATTTTATTATTATTGGTATATTTTGTTTTTAAATTTAAAGGTATAGAAGCTCCAACTACGATTGTGGGAGCAATAATTATTGGGATTATATCTAGTTCTATTGTAACATTATTCTCCAGCTTATTTGACAAGTATAAAAATAAACGATATTATCGAATAAGTACACTTAAAGAAGAATTACGTGATAAAAATGAAAAAATGACACGAGATTTAATAACTGAATTTAAAGAAAAAAATATAGAAAAAAAAATAGAATTAGAAATTCAATTGAAGCAAAGATGGTTAAAAATTGAATCTGATTTATTTGATAATTTAATTAAGGCAACATTTAATGATGTTGAAAAAGATATTTTTGAACTCAAAATACAACTAAAAAAACTAATTGAAAACTACAAGGATATTTTTTCTTGTTTTTATGAAAAAACATTGAGTTTATTCAATCAACAAGAAAAATTCACAAAAAAAATAGAAAATGTTGCTGTTCAAATCAAAGAAGATTCGATAAAACCTTCCTTTCAACTTATGCAAGATACCTTATTAGAAATTAAGACAGTAAAAAATGAGATTGAACAATTAAAATTTGACATTTAAATTCCTATTAAATAGACACTGTCCAAGATATTAGAGTTTATACCTATTAACAGCTTATAGTTCAAAAATCGTATCTCGCAAAAAAAATTGCATTGGAATACAAAAACACAACAAAGCGAGTTACTGTTCCGTAGTTTGGCAAGGTTATTTTCGGCTGAATTTGAGAAACTGAGTGCTGATTTCCCCGTTGAATTGGAGGAATCTATCAGTCAATATACCTTTGAGGGCAAAGAGTGGGTCAGATATACAAATCCCGAAAGACTGGTAGTTTACCTACGATAGAAGATTATCTATTCTATTAATCTGAACGCACGAACAGGGCACAATCATGGAACAAAATTTCGACTGAAGCAACATCGTTTGACAAATCTATATGAGAAAACAAATCTTATTATAAACCCAAATCATGCAAGAGAAAATAATCATCCTTGATTTCGGCTCCCAAACCACTCAACTGATTGGGCGTAGAGTGCGCGAACTGGATACGTATTGCGAGATAGTTCCCTATAACAAATTCCCTCACGACGATGAAAACATAAAAGGGGTTATCTTGTCGGGTAGTCCTTTTTCTGTGTACGATGCAAATGCTTTTAAAACCGATTTGAGTAAAATTCTCAAACAATATCCGATTTTAGGTATATGTTACGGCGCTCAATTCATGGCATATACCGACGGTGGAAAAGTGGAATCCGCCGGAACGCGTGAATACGGTCGCGCTCATTTGGTTTCATTTAATAAAGAAAACGCTCTTTTCAAAGGCATAAAAGTAAACACGCAGGTGTGGATGAGCCACGGCGACACAATAACTGCCATACCGGCAAATTTCCACTCTATTGCCGCAACGGACAAAGTGGCTATTGCTGCCTATCAGATAGAAAACGAAAAAGTATGGGGCGTACAGTTTCACCCCGAAGTATTCCATACTGAAGAAGGTGTTCAATTATTAAGAAACTTCGTTGTAGATATATGCCGGTGCAAACAAGACTGGTCGCCTTCCTCGTTTATCGAAACAACCGTTGCACAACTAAAAGAACAGTTAGGCAACGACAAAGTTGTGTTGGGATTGAGTGGGGGAGTAGATTCCTCAGTAGCTGCCGTACTGCTGAACAAAGCCATCGGTAAAAACCTGACTTGCATTTTCGTAGATCATGGGATGCTTCGTAAAAACGAGTTTCACAATGTGATGAACGATTGCAAATGCTTGGGGTTAAATGTAACTGGCGTGGATGCAGGCGCCAAGTTCTTTAAGGAATTGAAAGGCATTGCAGAACCGGAATGCAAACGAAAAATTATCGGTAAAGGTTTTATAGATGTATTCGATGAAGAAGCCCGAAAAATAAGCGATGTAAAATGGTTGGCGCAGGGAACTATCTATCCCGACCGCATCGAATCCCTTTCCATTACTGGAACAACCATTAAAAGCCATCACAACGTAGGCGGGCTTCCCGAAAAGATGAACCTTAAATTATGCGAACCGCTTCGCACATTGTTTAAAGACGAAGTACGACGCGTAGGTCGAAAATTAGGTATGCCGGAACATCTGATTACCCGCCATCCGTTTCCGGGTCCGGGCTTGGCAGTACGCATTCTCGGAGATATTACGCCGGAAAAAGTACGTATTCTGCAAGAAGCCGACGATATATTCATTCAGGAATTACGCAATTGGAAACTGTACGATCAAGTTTGGCAGGCAGGAGTTATTCTACTTTCCGTACAGTCTGTTGGTGTTATGGGGGATGAACGTACCTACGAGAGCGCTGTGGCTTTGCGTGCCGTAACCTCTACCGATGCCATGACGGCAGATTGGGCGCACTTGCCTTATGAATTTTTGAGTAAAGTGTCCAATGATATTATTAATAAGGTAAAAGGAGTAAACAGAGTAACGTATGACATCAGTTCAAAGCCGCCGGCAACTATAGAATGGGAATAACCTAATTCCAACATCAAATGATAACCTTCCCCAATGCCAAGATAAACTTAGGGCTTAACATCATTGAGAAACGTGCGGACGGATACCATAATCTGGAAACCGTTTTCTATCCCGTACCTGTTGAAGATGCGCTAGAAATCAAAGTTGCAGACAGGGTGGAACATAAATTCATCCTGCGCCAATCCGGCATACCCATTGCAGATAAAGCGGAAGAAAATTTAGCAGTAAGAGCTTACCATTTACTTGACAGAGATTTCGACCTTCCTCCCATAGAAATTTATTTGTACAAACATATACCTTTGGGGGCAGGGCTTGGCGGTGGTTCGGCAAATGCGGCTTTCATGCTGAAACTGCTTAATGAGAGATTTGGTTTGCAGCTTAATACCGAACAATTGGAAAAGTACGCAGCAATGCTTGGAGCCGATTGCGCTTTCTTTATAAAAAATATCCCTGTCTTTGCCGAAGGAACCGGCAATATCTTTTCTCCTATTTCGCTTTCGCTCAAAGATTATGGCTTAATTATCGTTAAGCCGGATGTTTCTGTTTCCACTCGGGATGCGTTTTCATTCATTTGTCCACGAAAGCCGGAGTATTCATTGAAAGAAACTATTACTCACCCCATAAATGAATGGAAAGGGCTGATGAAAAATGATTTTGAAGAAAGCATCTTTCTCCAATATCCCATCATCGGAGAAGTAAAAAAAGAACTGTACAAGCAGGGAGCAACCTATGCAGCATTGAGTGGTTCAGGAGCTTCCGTATTCGGTTTGTTCGACCCAAACGTACCGATTCCCAAGATAAAATTAGAAAACTCGTTCTATTTTCAATGCATTATGGAATAACCACTCCGTTCGTCGCCTTTCTATCCAATGAGCAATAAACGGGTATCGACTCTCCTGTCAACGAACGGGAAGCAGGAATCTCCCCTTCTCCATCGATTCCGCTAATAAGTTGTAAAGCTTTGCTCAAAAACAATTCATCCGGATTCCCGAATTCTAAGAAATTATCTAAGCTCGAATTTGAACTTTCATCTATTATATAATGGGGAGTGAAACCATTCACATAATCCGATTTATTTTCCGAATTATAAATTTTGCACACAATAGGATGTAATTCCCAATTGAACTCATCATTTTTATAACTTGTCGAACCTACATTTTTCCCTTCAGTTTGTGTTCCTATCAATACAACCTTCATATAAGGGGACAAACAGTTAATAATCAACTCGGAAGCAGACGCCGACGATTCGCTTGTCAATACATAGAGCGTACTTAGGTTAAGATTAGCCCCCCCCTTCAGTATGCCGGCATTCAGTGTTATATTATAAATTTGTGGATTATACTTGTCATTGTATTCCATATAACCGAGAACTTTTCCTAAAGTCGATTCGGGCGCTAAAATAGCACATAATAATTCGGCAGAAGAGAGTAATCCGCCGTTATTGTATCGCAAATCCAGAATAAACTCATTGATACCTTCATTTTTAAATTCAAGAGACACATTGCGTAAGTTGTCGTCATAAGTTTGATCTTCATCCGTTTTTCCTGCTGTAAAATGATTATAAACCAAATAACCTATTCGTTTACTATGGTCATCCGACAGATAAACAGTATGATAATGAACCGGATTATCGTCTATTTCGCATGCTGCTTCTATCACATATTTTTCTACAGGTAGAAAATCTCCTTCATATCGTTCACTCACACCAAGTGTTGCTGCCTCGCCACCATAAAGAACCGTATAGTTTTTTTCCGAAACGGGTATATCATTTATTTCAAAAATCCATTGCCCCCGTTTCAACCCTATTTTATCTGCCTGAGAATTGGGAACCACATATAGAATAAGAACACCATACAATGATTGGGTGCCGTTCATTATGCGATATACTTTAAACTCAAAACCGTAACTATAATTTGTTTGCTGAATGCTGCGCGTATTCGCCTCCTCCAGATTCTCTAAAACAGAATAGTAGTAACGACTCCCGTTTTTCCGTTTTCCATCTTTTTCCGATAATAAAGACTGGAAAAAAGCCTTAGGCTCTGTGAAAAAATTCAATTTGCTCACATCAGGCATCTCTTGGTACCAATAATAATCTTTACGCATAATACTTTCTGCCCACTTCTGCACTCCGGTATATTGTTCGTATTCTTCCCTGCGATCTTCACCCTGACAAGCGATAAAAAACAAACAAAAAAGCAGACCTATTACTGTGTTCCTCATATTCATAATCTTACCATTTATAATTCAAACCGAAACTAAGTAATTCGTTTGATTGGAGATAACCATAATTCTTCATTCGTTGAATACCATCGTCATAGCGGTAAAGAACAAATAATTTAGTAGAGATATACCGGTTGAGCACGAAGTTTATTGTATTTTCCCATTCGGCTTCTACTTTTTCATAATTAGTGAAATAATATAATCGAGAATTTAGTGTTATGGTAGGGATAATAGTCCATTGTAAAGTACTTTGCAATTTCGAACCCCAATCATCCAAAGAATGTTTTCCTTTTTTCAAACCAAATTTTGTTTCGTCAACGTCATCATTTTCAATGTAACGCCAATTATACGAAAAAGGAGATATAACAACAGAAAAATTCATGCCTTTTTTTTTAAGTTTATAATCCATACCCGCACTAATCGTTACGTTTGCCGGAGACATGAATGTAGAAATAAGGTCATTGGTATTAGCAGCATAATTATGGAAAAGCGGTGTGTTAAACTCTCCCGAAACAGTGTAATACCATTTTGAAAGAGCTTGCAATCCAATTTTGCTCGATAAACGAAACATATCGCTATTAATTCTGTATATACGCATGGTATCCAATTGAGAAGATACCGTGTTAATACCTACTTTCATTTCAAGCAAATTTTCAATTTGCAGTTTTTCCTTGTCGTTGTAATTAGCGAAAAGTTGTAAATTGCCTACCGTTGAATTACTACTTTCTCCTCCTTTATACCAATTTTTGGAAATATAATTTTGAGTCATTTGAAATGATCCGCTTCCGCCACGATACCAAAAATTAGGTTTGCGAATTATTATAGTAGCTGTGCCTACGTTTTCTTTCACTATATCCGGTTTAAATAGTTCTATTACGGATATCCGGGGGGATATTTCTATTTCTTCTTCACGATATGCCCGGCTCATTATTTGCTCTTCAGTATTGACTACGAGGTCGGGGCAATTGACATACAGCTCAATCAAAACACGGTTGACCACTTTGTTTATACGTTCTGTTTTATTGAATTTATTTATATCAAAAGGCAAATATTTTGATGCTAAATCGGGTAACGTATCGCATAACCGAAACTGCCACTTCATCTCGGATAGTTGCTTTATAGGCGCATGGTAATATGCCAACGGTACAAACAACCGGTAATAGTCAGGATCAGGTTTGAGAACAGGTGCCGGTAAAACATATAACGAATCAAGCGGATCAAAATATTTCCAATATAACGAAGTCGAAAGAGTGTTCTCCTCCATTTCAGAAATATTTTCTTGCGCCTTTGGTATCATAGGAAAAATAATCGTAAACAAGAGCAGTGTACAAATATATTTCATCAATCGGTTTAAATAAGATTAAATATCAATTTAATAAAGAAACACAAAGATAATCATTAATCCTTTTTAAAAGAAAAATCTGTACATGACAAAAATTTGAAAGGATCTATTCTGTGTATGTTTTGCAGGTTCATCAAGAAATCTCCCAACCATATTTGAATAGACTTTTCGCCTTTCGTCCATGTTTTTTTGTTTCAATTTGTTTCACATATTCGTGGACATAAATGCTCACGATATACGCCCATGTAAAAGCAACAATAACCAAGGCAAAGAGTTTATCTGTTCGTTCAATATCAGTCAAGATGCGTATTTTTTATAGGCAGGCTTTTAGGTGTTAGTAATGTTTCGATGTTGAGATAGATACGTTATTTTGGGCGGAATGTTCAGAACCTTTCCCCTCATAAGAGAAACACGGAAGCGGCTGAAGTAGATGAGATTCATTCCTAGGGAAAAACATATTCAAAAAGCCTCAAACATTTACTGTGGAAGGGTATAACAGTTTATTAAGGCATTTTTCGACAAAGATGAGGAGAAAATCCAAATGTGATTCCAAACAGTAGAGATGTTACAAATATCCATTTTATTGTTTATGCATCATTGGAATGGTACTTTAGATATACTTAAGTAGCAATGTCATACAAAAAATCAATTTAGGTACAATATCGGATAATCATTATTTAGTCTTCATCCTACTTTATCGGAGTATAAAAATTGTAAGATAAAAATCAATCTTTTTGTTATATATGGAGCAATTGGAATTATTTTGATAATTTTAGCACAGATTTCAAAAAAGGAATGAAAAGAAAAACAGGTAATTTCTTTATAACAATTTTATTCGTATTATTTTTATCCCCTGTTGTAATTGCTGCTCAAGGGGATGCTGTTTTTCGTGTTGTCTGTTGGAATGTCGAAAATCTTTTCGATACCCGGCATGATTCGTTAAAGCAGGATGAAGATTTTCTCCCTACTTCCCTTCGTAGGTGGTATTATGGAAGGTATAGAGAGAAATTAGCCAATGTAGCGCGTGTCATTGCGGCGACTGCCGAAAAGCATATTCCGGTGTTAGTGGGACTTTGTGAGGTTGAAAATGAAAATGTAATGCGTGATTTGACCCGGTATTCTCCCCTTAAAGAATACGACTATCGCTATGTAGTGACCGATTCGCCTGATATCCGGGGTATTGATATAGCTTTGCTTTATCAGCGTGATAGATTCAAATTACTCAGTTATCAGTCTTTGCGTATTGGTTCGATAAATGAAATCTATCGCCCTACGAGAGATATTTTGCATGTAACAGGGTTGTTAATAAACGGGGACACTCTGGATGTTTTTGTTTGTCATTTTCCCTCCAGATTAGAAGGAGTCAAAAAGACAGAACCTTACCGACTTTTCGCTGCTCAGACGTTAAAGAATGCTGTTGACAGCCTTTTTGCAATCCGGTTTCGTCCACAAATACTCATTATGGGAGATTTGAATGATTATCCTCACGAGAAATCTGTTACCAATGTTCTTGCTGCTGTTGCGCCTACATCGTATCCGGAAAGGAATAGATTGTATCATTTGTTGGCGCGGAAAGCGGAAAAAACAGATTATGGTTCTTATAAATATAAAGGAAAATGGGGATTGTTCGACCATTTGATTGTATCCGGTCTGTTACTGAATGTCGGGAATCGTTTTTATACGGATGAAAGTAAAGCAGATGTAATACGTTTCCCCTTTTTACTGATGAAGGACGAGAAATACGGAGGTGTGCGACCTTTTCGTACTTATCATGGAATCAAATATTGGGGTGGTTTTAGCGACCATTTACCGGTGTATGTTGATTTTATAATTAATTCAAGGTAATGAGTTTCCCCGATGATTTTATCAGGCAAATGCGTGTTATTTTGCGTAAGGAGGATTATGACAAATTCATAGAGGCTTTACAGTTGCCTGCTCCCGTAAGTATTCGTTTTAATCCGTGGAAGGTGGACGATTCGTTGTTATCGGCTTTTCTTCACTCTTGTTCGGACAAAAAAATCCCATGGTGTTCTTCCGGTTATTATTTGAAACAGCGATTGACTTTTACGTTTGACCCGTTGTTTCATGCAGGTTGTTATTATGTACAGGAGGCTGCTTCCATGTTTTTGGAGCAGGTGATAAAGCAATATGTACAAAAGCCTGTTGTAATGCTCGATCTTTGTGCTGCTCCGGGCGGTAAATCTACGCATGTGCAGAGTGTATTACCAAAGGGGAGTTTGTTGGTTGCCAATGAGATTATTCGTAATCGTTCTCAAATACTTGACGAGAATTTAATAAAGTGGGGATATCCTGACGTTGTGATAACCAATAATGATCCTGCTGATTTCGCCGCTCTAACCGGTTTCTTTGATGTGATTTTGGTTGATGCGCCTTGTTCGGGTGAAGGTATGTTTCGCAAGGATACGAAGACAATTAAAGAATGGAATTTGAAAAATGTAGAACTCTGTCGAAAACGGCAGCAACGCATTTTGTCTGATAGTTGGTCCTGTCTTAAGCCGAATGGTATTTTGATTTATAGTACCTGTACGTATAACACGAAAGAGAATGAAGAAAATGTGCAATGGATGCAACAAGAGTTTGGTGCAGAAACATTGCCTGTTGATATATCAAAAGATTGGAATATAACCGGCGGTCTAACAAAACACACATTTCCCGTGTATCGTTTTTTACCTTATAAAACAGAAGGAGAGGGCTTTTTTTTGGCTGCGCTGCGTAAGCCTTTCGATAGTATTAATCACAGAAATGAATATTTGTTGCATTCCAAAAGGAGTAAAAGAAAAACAAATATTCCGGGTTCTTCTAAAACGTTCCTTTCTATGGCTAAAGAATGGTTATTACCAAACGAGGATTATCAACTTTCGCTCAAAGAGACTTCTATCACCGTTTTTCCAAAAGTTTACGAAAATGAATGGTCGCTATTGGAGCAATATTTGCGTGTTGTTCGCTCAGGGACGATGGTAGGGGACCTAAAAGGAAAAGATTTAATACCACACCACTCTCTGGCTATGAGCCGTTTACTCCGGCGGGATGCGTTTCTAACAGAGGGTGTGGATTATGAACAGGCTCTTGCCTGTTTGCAGAAAAAGACAATCTCGTTAAATAAAAATTTCATTCCCAATTACGTATTAATTATGTATAAGAATGTACCTTTGGGATTTGTAAAGCATATGGGTAATCGCGTTAATAATCTCTATCCTTCGGAGTGGCGGATTCGGAGTAGTTATTTGCCAGAAGAAATTCGAACGGTGTAAAGAGTATATTATATAAGAGTATTGAAATATTCATTAAAAACAAAGTTATGAGAAAAGTTTTGATTTCTTTGGTTATTGCAATTGTGCCGATATTTTTCGTACAAGCACAATGTGATTGCGGACCTTTGGAGAGAATAGGAATATCTCTGAATGCAGGTACGTTGGGGGTTGGTTTGGAAGCTTCCACGTCTTTGTCTTCCAATCTGGCAGTGAGAGTAGGAGCAGACGGGCTTCTGTTCCCCTATAACTACAATTATGAAGGAAATACCGCGGGGATTCCATATACCGTTAAATTAAAGGCGGAAGCCAAGCTGTTTAACGGACATGTTTTCATTGACTTTTTTCCCTTCCCTTCTTCTGTTCCGTTTCATTTAACTGCAGGAGTTGTTGCCGGTACTCCTCAGATAATAACAGTAAGTGGTACGCCCGGTGCAGGTGAGATTGTTGAAATTGGTGATATTTCCATAGATCCGGGAGCAGAAGGAAAAGTGGAAGCTTCTCTTAAAGTCAATTCCGTGAAACCTTATGTAGGTATAGGATTCGGTCGTTCTGTTCCCCGTTCTCATGTAGGATTCAAATGTGAACTTGGAGCAATGTATCAGGGGACTCCTCAGATAGAAGTTGTTACAGGAAAGCTTTTGGAAGGAAAAATCAATGAAAAGTTAAGCGATTTCAATAAATTATTAAATAACTTCAATATGTATCCTGTATTGAAGTTGCAGTTAATATTTGCCCTGTAAAAAAAAATTTCACTCCAGAGGTTATCCCAAAAGTGGTTAGCCTCTACCTTTTTAATCTTAATTTCGTTCACTTCAAATAAAGATGCTATCGGCGGATTAAAAAATACCTTTGGATTTTTATTTTATCTATATTTAAACAAGCGCTCATCGTTTCTCATTTTTATAAAAACAAAAAGAAACCATAAAAAATGAGAACATCACCCGACTTGAGCAATCGTTTATATGTTAATTTGGCATTGCTAATTTAAGATAGTTTTATTACCTTTGCAGCAAAAAGCGATGAATTGTCCAAAGTGTCAAAGTAGCAACAAGATTAAGAATGGTATAGTAAGAGGTCATCAACGGTATAAATGTA